>Ga0209639_1000051_pt1 | contig 184309 bp, 99 predicted proteins | sample EPASupsiteHSE605_FD_187268 | JGI IMG/M metagenome (GOLD analysis project Ga0209639, IMG submission 187268) | Bioremediated contaminated groundwater from EPA Superfund site, New Mexico - Sample HSE6-05 (SPAdes) (version 2) | ecosystem: Environmental > Aquatic > Deep subsurface > Groundwater >... | reverse complement strand
ACAACTATGCAACAATGATATATATATTCCAAGGTATCATTGGAAATAGACAATTTTATGATAGAGAAAAATACATTTCTTTTGGAAAAAGTCCATCACTTCTGAAATTGTATCACATATTATTCTTGAAATATCTTATTATTGTTATTCTCAAGCAAATAAGAGACAATAATTAATACAGAAACTCATATTATATAAGAATTATTATTTGAATTTATTCTCTGTGATATGTGGACAATAGAGATAATACTGTATATTAAATAAGTTGAGTTTTATGATTTGAAAAAACTCCTCTTCATAGAGCTGCTTCTAATGGTCATCTTAGTGTTGTTGAAAATCTAGTTAATCAAAAGGCTGATATAAATTCAATAGATGAAGATGGAGAAACACAAATGGGATTAGCCAATCATTGGGGCCAGTCGGATGTTGTTGAATTCCTTAAGAACAAAGGAGGAAATATGTCAAAAGAGGACAAAAACCACATTCAATATGTTTTTAAGGCTTTGTTATCAAGCTCAGATTCTGAAGGGTACAATGAAAAATAATAATGCAAACTATTTTGAGAAATTAGAGAGAATGATGTTAGTGATAATCTGGATTTCTGCATCATAGCAATGATTTGCTTGACTTCCAAACATGAAATGAAATCGATATATGTATGGAAATGTAAACTCATATACGTATTCACATTCGGGCATATATACGGGCCTAGTTGTGCGCACTGTGAATACCTCAGCACATTTACTGATATGAACATGTGGGTATCGTCTGCGTGCGTTTTGGTAATGCGTACATTAAAAACCACTTGGAAATCATTTTGTGGATATTAAAAACTGTGGATTGTTGAGGAGAAAGTACCTACCAACAGATTGAATAGTATCGATTATAGCCTCAACAAGAGGTAACAACAAATCAATCTTGTTTATTATGCCAGTCTCCTCGCCTATCTATCACTCTTCCCTATTTAACTAAGCATACGATTAGTAAATACCTATCGTTAAATTCATGGAATCATATCATTATACTGTTTTAGCGGATAATCGAATTGAAGTTGATGAATATAAGAAGAATCCAGATAAATATTTAATGATTGAGTGCTTTTTATTTAATTTACCCGAAAATCCCTCTTTTTCATGTTTTTCGAAAGTTACTGAACTTAGAATTATTGAACAGGACATTAAGAGCGTTAAATGGCTGGTAGATGTACCAAATTTGGTTATTTTAGAGATATTTCATACAAAGGTTTTTGAAATTGTTGGTTTAGATAAGACTCCTAAACTCAGAGTTTTGTATCTTGATAATAATCAAATATCATCATTTCCTGATATATCATTCTTACCAAATCTTGAAAAGCTGACAATGTCTTACAACCCAATTAATGAGATCAAGACTTTTCCAAATTGCCCAAATTTGAAATATTTGAACATTGCTTCAACGGGAATATCGTATCTTGATAAATCTTTGACCAAGTATAGTCATTTGCAGTATCTTAACATCTCATCAAACCCTTTTATTGATTTTTCTTCATTTGGTATCATATCTTCACTTTCAAATTTGTCCGAATTGTATTTCTATGATCCTCATTATGGAGAATCTTTAGTATGCAAGTTGCCTAACTATGATGTCATGTTGCCAACCACTGTTACAAACCCTTCACTGATCGATACTTTTTCAATCACACCTAAATTCCGGTCAATTTGCGAAAATCGCAAAAAAGAAGTATTGTTATATTACCAAACTGTTATTTCTACGGAGTTAGATAATCAGTATTTAGATCTCAAACAATTTATTCAAGCAGTCTGCGATACATTATCTGGTATTAATCCACAGTATTCATATTTAGGTCTCAACCTCCAAAGAATCAATGAAATAATTAACCAATATGTTGCTCTATATGAATCAATCAATGAGATCATAACTTTCTTTTCGAATTATGAGAATGATAATGGTGGGTTATTACATTTTCAGAGGATAACCGAAGGCTATGAAGAATGGAACAATGCAGAGTCAATAATGAAAAGCTGTGTTGTTTCTAAAGGTTCAGCAAAATTGACTTATTTATGGGAATTAACATCAGGATTCACACAAATATCTGATGTGGTTGTTTCTGATCAATATTTTATTGTACCAGCAAATCATGCTTACGAAGTAATTGACTACATATCTAATTGGAGCAAGTATTCTCCAAAAACCATAGATTCCTATATTGTGGAAAATGAGTTAATATTTCTGATTTTTTTCCGAAAAGTTTCTTATGAGAATTATAATTGGCTTATTCCAGCATATTTTTCCGTGTTTTCTATTCAAGAATCCCAATTGATATTTGAAATCGAGTCAATGGTATATTCTGCATCAAAGTCAATTCCAGTATTCGAACCAATTAACAATGGCCTAATATTGAAAGGGATAAAAACCCAAATTAGTGTTGTTGAGACCTTAACAACAATAACTTTGTTAGACTGTGGCATTAATTCTCTTTCTCTATTTCAGGGGCTTCATAATCTAGAACGGCTTGAATTGCCATTTAACGAAATATCCACATTGAAAAATTTGCCTAATCTCCCATCATTGAAGTATCTAGATTTATCATTTAATGAGATTAGTGAAATTCAAAATTTATTTCCATTGGAATCAAGCATTTGCCAAGGATTATCCATATTGTATTTATTTGGTAATTATTGCTACTCATACAAAATTATTCCTTTTTTAAAACCAGTGTTTCCAAATTTATATTTGTTTAATGAACAGAGATTAGTTGAAAAATCGATGATTTTAACAGGTATAAGAGACAGAAAAACTTTTAACGGAACAACTGTTTTAAATCTTTCAAATGCAAACATATCAAGTCTCAAATTTCTTAACGATTTTCCAAATCTAGACACCCTAAATGTCTCTGATAATTTATTAATCTCAATCGATTTTAAATCACCAACACTCAGAAGAGCAGATTTTTCGAACAATCTATTAACATCTTTTCCAGATGAATCAAGTTTTCCAATACTTGAATCCCTTCATATATCCAACAACATGATATGTATTCTCAAATCATTCAAATCCCTTGTGACTTTGTTAGTCTCTGGGAATATGATTGATTCATTTCCATCAACAGATTTTTTCCCAAGGCTTTGCGTGTTGTCTATTTTGGACAATCCAATATGTTCCCAATCAGATTCTCATAGATTTTTATATCAGTTTTCTTTGATTAAGTATTTTAATGGTGAACCAGTATCAACTCATCACCATTCCAGAGCCCAGAGTTCATTTTGTGGTATCCTATTCCCAGAAGATTTGTCCAATATGCTATCTCCAGGACAAACACTTCTCGATCTCGACGGAAAAGGATTTAAAGATGTTAATATTTTATCTTCACAAACCCTTCAAACCCTATTGTTATCTAACAACTCCTTATCTGAAATCAAATGGAGCAAAGAATCTCTTCCAAATCTAATGCAATTGAAACTTTCGAAGAATCAGATGGCAAGTTTCCAATTTTTGGACACTTTGAAACATTTGAGGGTTCTGGACCTAAGTTCAAATGAAATTGGGGATTCAGCGCTCAAAGCATTGACATTATCATCTATTCATTCTCTGAAACATCTCAATCTTTCCAATAATTCGATTCGAACTTTGCAATCAATTGATATTACTCATTTTCCAAGTCTCGAAGTTCTTGATCTTTCTCACAATTACATTGCTCTCATTAACAAAGATGCTCTCACATCTTTAAAGCTCCAGTCATTGAATCTTTCATATAATTCACTCAAGAAAATGGACTTCCTAACTATTCCTTCACTGCTCACACTCGATGTTTCTCATAATAGGGTATCAACAGTAGATGAAGTTGTCAAACTTCGTGGATGTTCTTCATTAGTTAAGTTTTGGTTTAACGATAATCCACTGACCCAAAGAATAGTGCACAGAATCCGTGTGCTTGTAATACTCAGATCCCTAAAAGAACTTGATGGAAGGCCAGTTATGGAATCTGATTTAATTCAAGTTCAAACAGTGCTTGAACAGTCCGGTGGTCAACAACAAGTTGTACCCCAAGCCCCCCCTGGCAAAGTCGCTAAAGTTAACAATGTTATAATGCAGCCTCAGCTTCCAATGCTTCACGAAAACGCCCCAACAAAAAGAAAACCTGTGTCTAAACGATAAATTTAATAACGTTTTTGAGTAATAAAAATGAGCAATTCTCCCCATAGAACCAAATCGCAGCTTCTTCCGAATCGAGGCATTCTTACTAAAATCAACCCTATTGTTCGAAAAAAGGCGAAACCCAAGAATATTCAAGTTCCTGTTGAATGGAATGAGACAACTGCTCAGGCTTACAGGCTTCTTGTAGGCCCAAACATTAGTGGATTTGTGCAAAATGATACGATTATTGATAGAGAAGGAGAAGAGATACAAAAGAGCAATACAGTTGAGGTTGATAATTCAAAAAAGCTCCTCTCGAAGATAACACCCTCAAGGCTTCAAAATCCATGCAAACCACTTGATGTTAGTGTTTCTCAACTCGATTCGTTGCATTTCCCAGGAGATTTGCTTTTCCATATTGATGCAAATGGAGTTATTCCCGATTTTGATTTTCTTACAAGATCCAAAAGAATCAAGACGATGTCCAAGATTAAAAAACTGCCAATTCCTGATATCAATTCAAGTTCTGGTCTTCTATCTTCAATTCGACCTTCTTCTAGTGATTCAACTCGTACTTCTCCTGTTAAAATTTCACCAAGTTTCCGTATTCCTCCTCAAAAAAACGAAGAAGAAGAGAAACATGAGGGCCCCCAAGTCAACGAGAACCAAGTTATTGATTTAGCTGAGGTAAGGAGGAGAATGAAGAAAAAGAATTTGCAAAAGATTATTCAATCGCTTAACCAAAAAGGGTTCACCAAACTTAGATCCTATTTCTATGTTTTGAGGTGCTGGGCCTGTTACAATATCAATGCACGAAAGAAAGCTTCATTTATTGTTGACATTAGTGAAACAAGACTTACCATTCATTCATTTCGGCAATGGCATGTTTTTGTTGCAAGGAAAAAGCAACTTAATCAACGGAAATTAACTTCTATCATTGTTAACTCGAATAGAATCACTCTTAATATTTGGAACATATGGAAAAGTAAAGCATCAAAGGCAATTAAAAATGCAGCGACAGCCGGATCCAATATTGTGAAAAGAAATTCATTGTTTATGGGAATGGTTCTGAGAGCATATGCTGATGCTACAAAGAGCAAAAAGATTGCACGAAAAGAAATACGAAAACTATTTCGTTTTCATCCTAATGGTCCATTTACCCCAATAAATGATTATTATACTAAAGTCAGGGCTGATAGTATTAAAGCAAAGCATCATCATTTTGTCAAAATTGTACCACCAATATTAAAAGCATGGCTGCGCATTGTTAATAGATCAAAAATCGACTCCAGCAAAACACAATCCATACACCGTCTAATTAGAATATCATTTTTTAACACATGGATGGATATATACAGGGAATGCTTCTATAAACGGGTACAGACTCATATTAGAAAAAGCGGTAAATTAGTTGTTGTAAAGAATGATGCAAGAGAACGGGACCTCGCAGAAAGAGTCGAAAAGTCTGTAATGATACAGCTTGTTCATGATAGGAATATTCTTAATGCGAAGTTGAGCCAATTCGACAGACTTAGTGAAAACCACAATGAGGCTGTTCAAAGAAGACAACAACTGAGAAATTCGATTGGAGCAGCCACGAATGATTACTTTAAGAGACAAGAGATTTTACAACTTATTGATTTTACGAAGCAAGCAGCTGATGTTGAAAAGAAAACAAGAGAGATTAGATTACAGCTTGCAGAAGGGTTCCTTTATCATCTTGGAAGAGCTGTTCGGAGCTACGATAATCAAGTTGTTGCCCACCAGTTTTGCTTAGCATTTAGAGTTTTGTCGGATCCCATTGTTCAAAAAGCTGTTGGATATTTCTACGAGAAAAAACATCTGAAACAGTTGGTTTCCAATGCTCAAAAAGCAAGAAAATCACTATCACAAGCAACAAAAAGTGCAAAATTGTATCATCAGTTTTTTGGATGGACATTATGGAGAATGTTTATCGAAAAAATGAACCAATACAGATCGGATGGTTTAATGGCATCAATAAGGAGAAGAACTTCCGTTATGCAGCTATATCCATATTTTAATTGGGTTGAAGTATTACCTGTCCGACCACCAAGACCCCTAAAAGAAGTCGAGACAATGTTTAAAGATCTTCCACTTGTTTCAATCCAAAGAAAAGTAGCTCGTGAAAGAGTTCATCATGTCAATGTTCGAATGATGCTTATGAGAAGGAGAGTTTTAAGAGATTTCTTAAGAGCTTATGCAGCTTACGTTCAAGAACAAATTGCTACCAGGGAAGTGATCAAACTAATGAGAACAAGGAGGCAGCTCAGTATGAAAAGAGTACATTTCTTAGCATTTAAGCGCATTGTAAATGGCGAGTTAATTCCTAACGAGCCATCAAAATCTGAGCGAGAAATAGCAGCAAATATCTCTGCCTGGTTTAGGCATTTCTTCAGAGAAAGAGTAAGACAAAAGTCTATTGTCAATACTTTGCCAATATCATAAATTGTTTTTTACAGTTTATCATTTTTTTTCCAAGAAATTTATGAATGATTTGTTTATATTGAGCACATGCGGAATCATATCATCTTGCCCAAGCTATGCTATAAATGATTGTTATTTTTATATAGGATCTGCTGTTTCTAGATCTGGTGGTGCAATTTCCGTTGATTGTGTATCTCAACTTTTTATTTGCACGAATTCCATGTTTTATAAATGTATTACTGGCAATTATAGGGGAGGAGCAATAAATGTATATTCTACCGGATCATCATCTGGCGTTACAATGAATAATAATTGCGCTTATCATTGTTATGTTGGAGGACCACTCAGTGGTCAGTTTGCATTTATTGAAGTGCCATCAACAGTTAGTTTATCCATGCAGTATAACTCCATTAACCGATGTGCTCCAAGCTCTAATTCTGGTTATTCACCTCTATATTTAAAGGGGGCATCACAATCGATTAAAAATATGAATTCATCATATAATACTGTGACAATCATATCCGGACCATATTTCTATTCTTCTAACCCTTCATCATGCAGGTATTCTACCTTTTACCATAATGTTTGTGCTAATGAAGAGTGCATTAGATTCTATGGTGGATCACACTCCATGATGTATTCGAATATTGTGTCAAACAACAGCCCAAACAAGTTTGGTGTAGTTTCTAATCAGAACTCAGCAGCTGCTTCAATGACCAAATGCATATTTATAAGTAATTCAGATTTTTTATTCCATAGAAGTTCGGGTACTTTAACAATAAACCAGTGTTGGATAAGCCATAGTAGCTCATTAAGCTCAGGTACCGTTACTATTTCTGATAAGGATGGAGAAACTTCGACTTATCAAATTGTCCATTTTTATACTCACTTTTGCCTTAATCCATACCCGCCAACATTAGATATAACACCATTACCAACATTGGAAGAAACACCAATGGCCACATATAAAAACACAAAAGATACCAAATTCCACCGACTTCATATGTTTCTTCACAGTCCTTTTCTTCTTTAGTAAACAGAATATAATCTTCCATCGAACTTAGGAGCTGCTAATGTATATATCCTAATCTCGCTTTCAGCAGGTTTGGTTTCAGGAACTTCACTGTGACCCGAATGTGTTTCTTCAACCAATGGTGTCGATTCTTTAGATGAGTTATTCTCTAGTTTTGGAGGCGACATCATTTCAGATATGTTTAGAAATGAAGGTCTGCTTGTTGGTATTGGTGGGAGTATTTGAGATATGGATGGTATTCCTGGAGATGTTGGAGATTGATGCGAACCTTTTTCCGAATCGAGAGATGAATTATGATTATTTGCGACGATTCCACACTTAAGAAGTTGCTTATATCTATACCTACATTGAACATCACTTCGATTTTGTAGCTTCATTGATATTTTTGTCCATGATTTATTTCCATATGTGTCAACGAGATTGACAAGCCTCTCTTCTTCTTCTTTTGACCATTGCCTTTTAGAAATGCTTGGATCAAGACCCCTAAGCCATCTTTGTGAACATTGAGACCTTGTCCTTCCATTTCCTACAAACATTGATATAGACGTCCAATTTTCAATTCCATGACGATATATACCACCTAATAGTCGAAGGTCTTCATAGTTTGTCCATTGACGCGATTTCTTTTTCTCAATAAGGCTTCCATTTTCACCATTTTGGGATGGAATGGGCTCAGGAGATAATTCCATAAAGCTCAAAACCCGTTCAATCGGCACATATGTGCCAACAATCGCTTGTGATAGCTCTTTGGCTCTCTGCTCAGAAATCTGCTTGAGATAAAGCTGCCCTAATATCGCTGAGAGCTGAGCAGCAGTCTCTGGCTTTAAAGTCGACACAAAATCTCCATAATAAGATAATCCAAGATCGATCAGAGCTTGAAGTGTCTTTTGTTTCATTTGATTTACAATAAACCGCTAAAGTTCAGAATTCATCGAAATAAATAAAGTTTAATTCAGGAAATTGTGAATAGAAACATTTTGGTTTAAAATTGTGAATGTAAATGATAATTCATTGAATCTTCACAATTATTGAAAAGTGGGGTTCTTTTTATTGAACAAAGATCATTAAGAAAAATACTGGCATTCTTTTGGATTGTTTTGAGAAGGTGTATTGTGTGATGATGATTGGAAAACTTGTTCTCTTGATGGTCTTGTTCTGTGCACTTAGAGAAACATTGATCAGATAGTTTCCTTGATGAATGTACTTATTGAATGTAATGTTGAATGATGAACAGTTGTATTGTATCAAAACAATACCTGAAGCTCCATTTCCTCCTTTTGAGTATTTTGTTAAGGTTCCACCTGCTCCTCCTCCACCTGACCCCGTGCTTTGGATTGCAGAATTAGCATCGGTGTTTGCGCCACCATTTCCACCTACTGATGATCCTCCTGATGAGATCATCCCTGTAGATCTTCTCCCACCACCACCGCCTCCTGCATACCATCTGCTATTGTAAAAAATGCCATTTCCACCATCACCTCCTTTTGTGCTCATTCCATCCATGCCAGAGCTGCCTGCACCACCGCCACCTCCTCCTCCTTGAAGGGTTTCATCTGTATTATGAAGTAGGCCATTGCCACCATTATGCCCTTGATTGGACACAGAAATGCCCCCTGAGTATGTTCTGCCATTGACTTGAGCTCCTCCTCCCCCTCCAGATCCTCCATTTTGTGGTGCAATTGTACCCAGACTCGTTGATAATCCAGATCCTCCTCGTCCTCCTCCATATGCAGTAATATCATCAAAATAGCTCGATTCACCATTTTCTGAGCCAGAATCTCGAGAAGAGGATGCTTTCCCACCACTTCCAATATAAACAGTGTGATTGCCACTAGCAGCATTCTTGAACCCCTTAACAACACCACCAGCTCCTCCGCCACCTCCTGAATACTGATACGCACTACCACCAGCTCCACCACCTCCTACAATGAAATACTCAATTAAATGCTCTTTGTCAAATCTAATGCTTGATGATCCCGTTTTAGTAAATGAGTGTATAATGGTACCATTCTCAAAACTCATGTTACCTCCATTTGGAAGTTGGTTTTCATATATATATGTATCAGTTATCATTTCATTCTCACTCAAAAAGTCAAATCTAACATGATCAACACATTCATTCTCTACAATAAACTCAAAATATGTCTTTTGGATGTAGTTCACCATATAAAAACTATAATTAACTAGAGATACACTAGATTCCGATAATCCTGGATAAAAACTCATAAGCAACAAAATCATTTATATTTTTACAGTTGAAGATGGTATTTTTATGAGCATTAGGAATTAAATCAAGAGAAAATGATTGTTTTTAGTGAGCTTATTTCCATATGAATAGTTTCGGGAGAAAACAATTAGATTTAATAACCATTTTGGCTATTCTAAGGTCAAAAAGCCTTGTTTTGAACAAAAAAGGATTTAATAGATGAAATATTGCAAATTTGGGTATTCTAGAGTTATTCATCGTCTAAAATCTTTGTATTTTTGGATATCAATTTGGTCGTCTATTTTATTGCTTTTTTCATCTGATTTATACTTTCTCTTCAATAACAAAAGGTTTTCGTATTTGTGTTATTTGCTTTTCAAAGAATTATTATCCCAATTCTATATTTTTTTATGATATCTCTTATTTTCTGCATCCATGTATCCTTCAAAACCAGAGCTTATTAATAATTTCAAAAAAACCTAATGAATGTGGTTTTTATTCCTCTTCTGACTTATTGTCCTCCTTTACTCTTGAGGAATTCGACAACATTTGTGTCAGTTGTTAATCCCAAAGGTGTATTCTCCTCATGAGTTTTTGCATTTATATCAGCTTTTTGATAAATTAGATATTCAACAACACTAAGATGACCACTAGCAGCAGCCCAATGAAGAGGAGTCTCATTAAATAGAAAAACTTAACATTGGTATTTTTTGCATTTATATCAGCTCTTTGATTAACTAGAAACTCAACAATTTCAAGATGACCATTTAAAGCAGCCCAATGAAGAGGAGTCTCATTACAAATTATAAACAAAAACCACTATGATTTGCATTTATATCAGCCCTTTGATGAACTAAATATTCAACAACGCTCAGATGACCTTTTTCAGCAGCCAAATGAAGAGGAGTAGAATGAAATAGTGTAACTCAACATCAATACTTTTTGCATTTATATTAGCTCTTTGATTAACTAGATACTCAACAACATTAAGTTGACCATATTCAGCAGCTGAGTGAAGAGGAGAATAATTAAATATATAAACTCATCAAATTCGTTCTTGGCATTAATATCAGCTTTGTGATTTACGAGATATTCAACCACACTAAGATGACCATTTCGAGCTGCATAATGGAGTGCAGTAGAATTTTTTTCGTGCCAGTCACCACTTGAAGGATCCTTGAGGTTCAAATTGGTTCCATTTGCTAAATGATAAATAACTCCATTTAATTTTCCATCTTTCGCGGCTTCGAAAATATCTCCTTGAAAATCTTGAGTTGCTGCCGAATTACATTTCCCTTTCATGATACTTTCCAATTCGTTAGGATTCTCCATAAAAATATTAAATAACGGATTAATTTTTAATTCAATATTGAAAGGTCTTGTTGTTAACTTACAAAAGCAAAAATTTTATTGAAATTTGATGATGGAACCAATAATTGATCAAATTCAATTAAAAATTTGTAAACATAATCAATTTATAATAAAATTCTAATGGAAATGGCAAAAATTGCCCTCAGTTATTTATAACAAATGATTAAGAATAATGGAAATTGGTCTCTCTAGAGAAATAGATATTATCAGCAAAATGAAGAGGTAATTTTTCCTTGATTACATTTTTTTACTATTGTATCAGAAAACATATGGACTAGAGAAGCTATCATTATGATGATCCATTTCTTGATCTCCCTTGTTTTCATTATTATTACAATTCTCATTCTTGGTTATTTCTTCTTTCTTTGGTATCCTTTCGATTTCTAATGATGTTGAAGACGATGAAATATTGTTTTGATTCTTTTGAATTCCAAAATTGTATGATATCATCACTAAAATGACAATAATCAGACCAACTGTTGAAAAAATGAATATGGAATTCGATTTGTTTTCATCAATATTATTGTTGGATTGATCAGTTGAAATAGATGGTGTTTTTTCAACAAAATCCACAGGAAATGATCTTTGAATTGTATTTTCAGGAAAATGGGTACGATATGGAGTATGTATTGGGAACAGAGATTGATGAGGAGTATGTTCTGGGAAGAGAGTCTGATGAGGGCTAAGTTCTACAAATGATCTATATGGAGTGGGGTTGGGTGTATTGGTAATAGCTATTGTTGGCGGTGGAGAATCTTGTAGTGTTTGAATAATTGTACTCATGGGTGTAGAAAATGGAATATCAGCATTACAATAAATCGAATTGAAGTATTGAATTTGATATGTTATTCTATAAGTAAATGAATTATTTGTTGCTGTTGATACAGCTGCTGAAGTAGAGAATGACGAAGAAGAATGATCAATGAAAGAATGAGACACTTCAAGAGAACCTCCCCATATACAAAACAAATAATCTTGATTATTTTGGAATATGCAATAAACCATCTTTCTTATTCCTGTTCCAGCTATATAAACAACTCCATAAGATGGACTATCATTATAAACAATGTTAGCATATGACATCGATATTATCCCTGAGCTATAATAAATGTATATGCATCTGCTATCAGATACCTTGTTGTGTGAGAAAGTGCAGAGCGAGCTTGTGAGGGAAGATGGGGATTCGATATCAATACCAGAAATCTGAATAGCATTGTTCATTGAACTGTTAATGTTGTTAATTCTCTGATTACCAGACATTATGAAAACAGAATAATACCCTGATGTAGTATGAGAGCATTTTGATACTGATAGATACTCAATCTGATTCAGCAGAGATGCTCTAAGATAAGCAAAATGGTAGTAAGAAGCAGAGCATCTATAAGCACATGTCATACATATACACAAATCTTGAGAGTGGAAGTATATTGCCCCTCCATTATTTGATAAACAGTTATAGAACCTTGTATAATTGACATTCATTGAGAAAGAACTAACCGAAACATATATGACGCCACCATTTCCAGAGTATTGAGAGTATCTTAAGAAAAAACATTCAGAAATATTGATATTGCTGTCCATATAAGATCTTCCCTGATCAATACTTTCATTTTTACATCCCAAACCAAGACCAATAATAATAATATCATTATCATTCAACCAGAATGACAAGAGAGGGTCTATAGAGGGATATTTTTCTCCTCCCCAAAACTTAGCCATAGTGTTTACATTTCCTTTGCGTTGTTTTGGCACAAATAATTTTTCAAAATGATTAAGATTTTGAATTAATAATAAAGCTAAAATGAACATCGATTTCATGAAAAGCCTATGGGTTGAACTTGATAGTTTGGATATTTTGAAAAGTTTTTTAGAATTTTTAGGTTCTTTTTTCAAGAATATCAAGGATTTTATTCCAAAAAACAGAAAAATTTTTTGAATCGAGAAAAACTGAATGTTTTGGAAATCATTTAGTCTATAATAGAAAATTTTTCTAACATAGCCGCATAGAATTGAATAATTAAATGTGATGAAATGCAAAATGAAGATGGTTATGACCACATTTCCAAAACTTGAATTAAAAAAATACTTTACAAATATCGTTGGTGGTAGACAAAACATGATAAAAAATGGAGAATATGAACAACATTTTGTCGTTTTTCTGGTTTTAAGTTTATAAATGTTCAACATACTAAAGAAAAAGTTACGAATATTGTGCTTTTTTGTGGTAAATGGAGTAAATATTGTTGGTAACATTAAAACTTATTTTGAAACATAACAGCAAAATCTATGAAAAAGTGGTATCATAAAATCATCAAATTTTGAGAGTCTAATTGATATAAAAGGAACTGAAAAACATTATTAAAAACTCCCTAATACCAGTGTATTTATTGAATAGGCTTTTTGTGATATAAACTCAACACCAAGATAACCATGTTATGTAGAGAAAAGAATGAGAGGTGAAGAATTCTTCAATTTGTTTATTCCTCTGGATTCAGATTTGTTCATTTTGCGATGCAAAATAATATAGTTGACAAGGGGTTCTTTTATCGAATAAAGCATTAATAAATTAACAGGAATTCTTTTGAACTGTTTTGAGAGGGTGTATTGTGTGATTATGATTGTATAACTTGTTCTCTTGATGGTCTAATTCTGGGCACTCTGTGTTATGGATCGCTGAATTAGCATCTGATAAAATTCTTAAGCAATGGATGTTTTTATTTTGATTCAAACTTCTTATCATAATTCTGCGAAAAATGGTAATATAAGGTTTTGGAATTATCTTATTAATCAACAAGCTCATATAAATGCAAAAGAAGAATAATTAAAACCACCATATGTAAGTGATTAAATAGTTATGTTAAAATAATGAATGGAAAAGGGTATTTGGGGTTGATGAATTCCTCAAGAGAAGATTCATCAATAAGTCCAACGGGATTATTAACCTCATTAATAAGTTTTAATCAAATGTTGGCGAGAATCCTCTACTTTGGTACATGACTAAGTATTTTTATTGCGAACATGATGAAACTAGCATTTATTTTTTCTGTGGTATTTGCTATTATTCTTTTTTTTGAGTATTTTTTAACTGGTAAAATCGAAATTAATAGTCATAGTGAGTTTAATGCCAAGAGAGCCAGCACTCATCATCGGTATTTGACATTGCATCCAAGGATTGTAGGATCCAATCATTATGAGAAATGTGTTGTTTATATTCGGGATTTCCTCAAAAATATTTCGTTTTCGAGTCGTATTCCCTTTGAGTTTGTGATTGAAGATTGTGAATATGTTTCTAATGAAATAAACAGCATTCATTCGCAGATATCTGGTATAAAGAATATTATTATTCGATTTCCCGGAAAAAATCTGGATTTGAAACCTTTAACTTTGACATCTCATTTAGATAGTCATAATGTTGGTCCATCAGCCTATGACAATGCTATAAATGCAGCAATGTTCTTAGAATTGATAACATGCTTGTCAAACAGGTCAGTCCAACTTGAATACAATGTTACTTTTTTAATTACAGGATCTGAAGAATTTGGGCTACATGGATCACAATCATTTGTGTCAAAATACAAACCAAATGGGCATATTATGAATTTTGATTCATTAGGAACCGGTAGACCATTTGGTCTGCTTATTAAAACCTGGGCATCTTCCTCTGTTATCAAGGCATGGAGCAAGATTCCTGGTGCAATATCTGCGACATTTTCGAATGATGTGTTTAAAACCGGAATCATTGCTTCTTCATCTGATTTAGTACCTTTTTCTGAAAATGGGGTCACAGGTGCCGAGTTTGTATTCTTTGGCAATCCTGCCACATATCATACGAAGTATGATGAAATTGGAAATGAAAATGATATTTATACATCAGGCCGGCTGATTTTGAAGTTGTTTGAAGTTTTCAAATCTGATAAAAATGAAGAGCCATATATATCAATCGGTATTAGCCCAATATCGATTTCAATGAGCCAAAAGCATGTTAATACATTAATTCTTGTATTCATTTCTTTCATATTACTTCTTGAAAGACATTCCATTAGTTTGTCTTTGATGAAGTCTCTGATGAAGTTTTTTGTGAGTTCATTCATTACATTAATCATTGTATTCTCGTTTTCTTATATTTTGTATTGTATTAATCCTTCATCATTCGCATTTTCATCTGTATTCGCGGCAATAATGCTCACATTGTTTTCTTTTTTCATATTTTCACAAATTGTTGAATGTTTTAGTATCAAAACATCAGACTTTATTTTTATCAGGGCCGTATTAAATATCATTCTGAGTTCAGTATTATTTGGTACCGATTCAAGCGTAATATTCGGGTTTTCTTTATTCATAATACTTATTCAAGTATCCTTTAAGAATAGCAAATGTTTATCTCTCATACTCTCATTTATTGTTCTTCTCTTCAATAGCTTTGTATATTATGTTACATTTAGAACTTTTTTGAGATATGGACCCAATCTTCCAGGTATTATTCCAGATTTTTGCTCCATGTTTTTGTCATTTGTATATTCAATTAGCATTTACTTGATTTTTACATCCTTTATAAACTTTGAAAAGTCTTACAAAAAAGCATATCTTTTCTTTTCAGCGATCATTTTTCTTGTATTCTTGTTTTTGCCCATTCCTTATTCATCTAATTACCTAATTAAAGGGCAGTATTCTCATTATCAATATGAAAATGGAAGCTCATTACTTTCATTCTCACCAGAATCTCAATATAGAAGCATCAATCATTTGAAAAAAATAACACATAATCATTCATTGCAGATGAATATGCAACTTAATATAATTCCTAAACCAAAATTAGGATTATATCAGATGAAAAATCATAATGTGAACCATCCAAAAGTCAATATTACCACCCATTATATAGAAAAAAATCAAAGAGAGGTAACTTTTTTTATTCCTAATATACAACCCCGACCAGATAGTATTACATTTGTGTTATATTGTAAGGACAAGCCATGCATTTCAAAAATCCAGTCTTCAATAAATCCTTCCCATATCATTATCGAAAATGATTACAAAGTGCTATTTCGATTGATGAATACATATATTAGCATTAATACATGTATAAACTCAACAAAACAGATCAGAGCACAAGTTGTGTATAGCTGGAATAACCATTCAAATGAACTTTCACAATTTAAAAACATGTTTCCATTCTATGTCACACAATTTGCAAAAATGAGATATATAACTGATACATGTTATATTCAAGAGTATTTGATCTAATCAATCATAAACCTATATCTACTATCACTTGTATACAAAAATGTATTTCCTGCTAAGAAAATCCAGAAACAAACACATCCATCAATCAAATCTGTTGTAAGAATGTTTCCAAAATCATCAAGAGGAGCTTCTTTGATCATACTTGGAACGATAACTTCATCCATAACATCTGCTGTTGTTGCTCCCCATCCAAATCCCCAAGATAACCTCATCCATTTGAACTCGCGCCTAGCATTTGCAAACCTAATTAGAAGGATACAAGAAGCTATCAATACTATAGAGCTTCGGAGACAAATTTGAAGAGATTCTCTAATAATTGGAAGATCCCATTTATATTTGGGAAAGAGTACAAAAAAGAGTCCTCCAACTCCTGCTGTTGCAAAAAAACCAAAAATCGGCAGACCAATAGGTGGTAAAAACTTAATTAAAAAGATTATCCATAAACCAAGAGAAATAGAAACACATACTTGAGAGATGGAAGAATACCCAGATATAATTGAAGAATAACAATGTGTTCCGAATAATAAAATGCTAATAATCTTGCATAAGAAAGCCATTCCAATCTTTAAAGACCATATAGACTCAACCAAAATCAGCAGAACAATAATTTCTTCATTTGGAGTTCTTGAGCCATTTTTTGACGGAGAAATGCTCCTTCCATCCCAAGTAATACATGGCATCGGCTGCTGTATCCATAGATGAACAATTGTTGAAATTGCCATTGAAAAAGAACACAAAAACAAAAAATTAATAAATACAATCCTTGAGCTATCATAGAAATCTCTTAAACGCTGCTGAAGCCCAAATCCATATATCTTGAAAAGTATGGGGAAAATTATCAAAATTAGAAAAACAACAGTAACAATGCAGTCATATTGGAAAATTCTATTCAAAGCAAGCGAAATAGCATCAAATATTGGGTTTGGTGAATACAAACAGCAATCAAACCAGTGATCCGATATAGAATTCATTATAATTTTGTTGTCCATTAAAAAATATGTAAACTGTATTTAGCACTCTTCGCAGGCGTCTGCAATGTTGTGGACCTTTCCGTCTCCAGTTCCGAGGTATTTTTCTTGAATTGCGAATTGTGAGTGGAATATGTTCATTCGGATGTTATTTGCTTCAGTGCTCATGTAGTTAACAGCCTCTCGAGCAACTGTAACATGTTTTGGTTCTTCTATACGAATCGAAGTTGGATGAGAGGGAAACCCATTTTTCTGTGAGAATGAAGCAAGCTCATCATCTGTAACATAGCACAAGGGCCTTATGATTGATATTTCTTTCGCTTCAGGTGAGATTTGGATATTCTGTACAGCTGGAGGGCCATTGAACACTCCTTCTGTAAACATGTTGCCTAGGGTCTGTGCATTAAGGAAATCAAGGGTATCAGCAACAGCAACTTTGTTACATCCGTGCTTTAAGGCATTATCACAATATGTTCTAAAAAGATCTGATTGCGATGTCGGCAAATTGCATTGAACATAATGAATTGATATGGGGAATTTCTCAATATACTGGTTTAAAAGTGACACAGTCTCTGGGCAAGGCTCAGTAGTTGAATGAAAATGTGCGCCGACAAGAGTTGGCCTTTGTGGCATTTTTGTAACTTTGTACTGTAACCATGCACATAAAGAAAGAGATGGGCCGTCCGAATCCATGGGAATTAGAATAATATCTTCAGAATTTATTAATCGAAAATCACCACATGCTTTTCCAAATTGTCTGCGGATCCTCGGGTTGTTGATCATTCAACTATTGTGACGAAACACCGATTACTACCACTTTTTCATAAAGATATTTCGTAAAATTTTATTTTCTAACAAGTAGGTCATCTTTGACCTCACCCAGGCTCATGAACTGGATTATCGTCGAAGAAAATGTACTTTTTGATTGTATAATTGGATGAGATTGGAGTATATTACCCCATTTTTCGAGGAATTTCATGATAGATATAGCATTTGAAGGAGGATTCAGGGCTATTATGCATTTAAGCAAAACTTGTTGATCAGAGGCAGAAACATTTGTTCCTTGAGGAACTAAAGTGCTCACACTGTTTACACCAACATATATTTGATATAGTAGGTCGATTGGATTCATGATAAATTCCATCGCTTGGAATGATGGTGCTTTTTTTGATCTGAACAATGTTGCGACACTCGCTTTTCTTCTCATATTTCCAATGAAATAGTCTGGCAGCCCCACATCTCCGATAGACTGCTTGGTAAAGTGTTCGCATCTTTTCATGAATTCAACATTTGCGCTTCTATAACGGTTAAGCTCACTTTGAACTGTGTATGAGCAGTCAAAAATATATCTGACAAGGGAAAAGAATAGAATTGTTGACATTGAATCATTCACTCCACCTAAAGAATCCCTAATAGCATTATTTAATTCTGTAATCGTTGATAAAGCTGCTTCCATAGTCCCATCAGATATGACACTTGCTGTGGCCTCTATCATATCATTAAACGGAGAACGAATTAAATACTCTTTCAATACAAAATCAACCATTGATGGTGGAGAATACCCGATTTTTGAATCGAACTTGAAGAATGATGTTGAGAGCTCTCCTCTTAATAGAATTTCATAATTAGGTACAATATACTTATTTCCATAAACAATCGAGTATCTTTTAAGGATATGACGCTTTTCTCTGAGTTTTTTATACCGAATATCTTCATTTGTTGTTACTAATAAATCATTTGAAAGAAGTTTAACATTAACTAAAAGATTCGGATGCTTCTTGATAGCTTCGATAATCCTTTGAGCAATTCCTATATATTCTTCAAGTGCTGACTTTTGATATTGCCAAACATTATTTTCTCCCTCTCTCATATAATAAATTATCGCATTCATCATTAAATGCCCTTGAATCATGAATCTATCAGAACTAGGAAACTTTGCTTCATTGTGGTTCTTTAAACATTCATTCAATCTTTCTTTTTCTTGATCAATAAAATCTTCAAGAGAGAAAATTGCTTGTTGTTGTTCAATTGGCCCTGCTTCAGTATCAATGTAAACATACTTCAAAGATGTCGCATCTAAGTTAATATTCCTTAATTGATCATTTAGTTGTTGCGATAATGAACTTTGATTCTTTCGAGAATTCTTATCGAATAATGATGAAGAATTTGGCTTAAATGGAAATGTTTTCAAGGGAATCTTTTTATCTTTGAATCTAGAGTATTCAGACACAAATGAAGGGTTCTTTTCATAATTGATATCGAAAAATTCTGTCAAACATGGAGGTCCATTATCTAAAGCAAATGCAGCAGCAGCAGAAGAAAAAATTAACTTCTGTAACCAATCTAATCCATTGAATATTTCAGAAGACAGTACTTCGCAAAGTGTGACAGCTCTATTGATATACTTATCATGCATATGAGACGATTTAATAAATATAAACAACCTCAGAAAATATGATTCTAACCATTCTATAATATCTCCACTAATCTGATTGTTGCGAAGAATAGATGCTAAAAGTGCACCTGAAGCCCTCATCCATATTAAATTATTTGCCATTAATCTGCATAAATATCTTACAAAAGAGCTTTGAGAATGAGAATTAAACGTTGAAAAACAAGATTCTAGTGTTTCAAGGGGATATAAAGTAATATAGTTATTAGTTGATAGTGCCGCAATTATTATTGTATGTTCTCCGATGGATTGCATTTTTTTGGAGATGTATGAAACAGAGAGGGAATACAACAAATGTGTATGAGATGCTGCTCCAAATAATGATGATAAATATGTAAGTTGGTTGTCCTTTGATAATTGTTCGAAATAGTAATCAAAAAGCTGAAGAGCACATCTAAAGAAAGAAACAGCAGCTATAGGATTAGAATACATAATCAAATTCAACAATCTCTGGAAAAGACTAGAAAATATGGATTCACTCAAAATCAAATCATGTGATTGTGTAATAATATTTGTGATTACTCTTGCGACTTCAAGACGGAAATCAATATTCTCAACGAAATCATTTTCAGATAATGAGCCGAGATATGTAATAGATAAATCATAAAACCTTTCTGTTGCTCCGTATTCAGATATAAATGATACCCAAAGAGGATGGTTCTTATTTATTAGGCTGTAAACAGTAATATATGCAAGATATGGATCAGATACAGAGTAAAAAAACTTAGAAATGAAAAAATCTACGCCATCGTAGAACTTTTGTATATAAAGCAAGCACGCTCCAACAGTTTTTGGAAACAAAACACTTCGTGATTCATATAATGAGACCAAAAATGATTCAAAATCAGATAAAGGATCAGCAACATCTTTTTCCATTACTTTTTGAACAATTGATCTGACAGATCCCCAATATTCATCAATATTTGTTGTGAATCTTGTATGAGACAAAATAACTGGAGATATTATTGACCAAATTAAAGAAGCTTGTTCAACATGAGGTATAGATGGTATCGAGTCACTATCATCATCATATATCGTTTTATTCCACCATGTTATTGCATCTTTTTTACTCATAATAATGATAACAGCTTTGATCGTCCTACTCATCTCCTATATATTGTTCTTCTTCTAAAAATGTTTCACTGATAGTCCTAAGTATATCATCATTGGAGCTAAGCGTATATTCATCATATGAATAACCCTCAACATTGGTAGTGATAAGAGAATTTTGTGAGGTTGAGATTTCATCCAGGTATTTTCTAATTGGGATTCTGTCATTTTTCCTGAGAGAGTATTGTTTAACCAGAGAAGATTGAGTAATTTCTTCTTTGCTTGGCCTTTTTTCTGTGCTTGGTGATTCTCTGAGGGTCTTTGGAGAATGAATAATGGGTTTCATTTTAGGTGATGGCTCTGAGAATGTTTGACATTCAATAATAGAGTTATTATGTTGTATTGGGGCATTAGAGTTCATTTTTTCAAGTTTAATTGGAGAATCTCCTTTTTCACTTTGTGAAATGGATGCAGAATCCTGCTGAGTGCTGAAAATGCTTTGATTTTTAACATTATCTTCGATGTTGGAATATGTATAATCCTCTTCAAAGGAGTTATTGTTTACACAATGATCATCTTCAGCAGTATTATGAATTGATTCATCCAATTTCAATGATATGCTTGCTTTATCCTTTTTATTACAATTCTTTGAAACATTTTTCCCAGAAGATGAAGAAGAAAACACAATTGAAGGCTCAGAATCGTAAACGTTCTTAGAAGAACTAAATTTCTCTTTTTCAAGGTTTATTATTGTACTTTCTATAATTCTATGATTTGGTTCTTCCTTTTTTTTAAGTATTGAAGAAGAATCAAGATTTTGTGATTTGATAATTCCAGAAATAGAGTTTTGAGGATTATCCATTCCTCCTAATATATCACTAAGGCATGGAGCATTGTGGTCTTGAGAAAAAAAATACTTTCCTACTTTGGTTCTTCGCATAAAATTATAAACTAATCTTTTTTATTCTCTAATGACTTAGCCATAGATTCAACATGCTTTTTCAGCAATAGTATGTGACCCTCAACGAATTCGGAATTATCTCCGGCAGATCTTACAAGAGAGTCGACAATAGGCAGCTGGTTTTCCATTGTTGCATCACATAACTCTTCAAAGAAAGAGAGTGAATCTGTGTCAAGGTTTGATTGGGTGAATTGCATGCATTCATTCTTCTTGTATGACATCATTAATAATATCGACTTGTATATTCGCAGTTCTTTGAGTTTTTCTGCTAAAAGGTCGGATTTAGAAATTGGAGTGACGGACTCTCCTTTGTATGTTCTTTGAACATTATCTATTAAAATATCTGCTAAATCAAGTCTGTCAGCAATACATAACTCCTGAAGAGCCATGAAAGTAATAGAAAACAATATTGAGGGGGGGAGGGCATTATTGATACATATTGCCACCCCTTTTGAGTACAAATTGCCTGCATCGTCATGTAGCTCAAACTTAGTTAAATACTTCCCAATCTCGCTCATCAGATTAACAGCAATTACAATTTTCCCATCATTTATCAAAAGTGTTTGAATATTGTTGAAAACTTGCAATGCATTTGAAATATTATCCAGATAAAGCGACTTTAGCATTTGAGCATTTGTATAAAAATATTCTGCTGCTTTCATAAATAATCGAATACTTTTAAGGCCATAACTAACAGAAAGATATATTTCCCCTGCTTCTTTATACATCTTCGAGCAACCCGAATAACACATAGCACAATTCGAGCACATTTCCGGATTTTTTTCTTCATATTTGTTCGCAAGCAATTCATATTTACTAGCAGCATCTAAATATGTGCGTTTGGTTTTTATTAGTTTCGTTTCTACTGTCCCAATCTCGTTGAATAATTTCTCAAACATTTACTGGTGGGGGAAAAATTCCCTATAACTGTATCGCTCTAGTAGACCCGGTTCCATATTGGATCAGGAAGGACTTTATATATTCTTATCATCCAGTTTGAACTTGTATATGCCTCTTCAAAGTAGTGTAGTTTGAAGTCCATTTTTCCAACTTTGAACCCCCTCATAATGTCTGTTCCTATTGGAATATCCTTACGGAAACGATACTTTCTAAAGTTATAATAACAAAATTTGAAGAACATAGCGTTTGAAGTGTGTGTTGTCATTCTATCTTCAACAAGATAAGCTTGCTCGGGGACGATATACATAGATGATGTAATATTGGAAAATGAACGATGAATAGTATCAGGCATCCATGCAAACTTCAGAATGTCATCACCTTCAAAGCCCGAAGCCCCGCCAAAAGAAGCCAAAAAGTAATCACCATCTAATAATCGAGATATTTTCCAAGCATTGAATTCGGGGGATGCAGCAATAAGCCCAACTGTGTTTATGTGAGTAAAATTATTTGTATTACCATCAACAATAGTCGCCCTTTCTCCCATTGATGCTATTTGGTATCCAAAATCCCACCAAGAAATTATTTTTGAATTTTGATTTGTGTTTTCATAAATCCATCTATATGCTTCTCTGTGATCATCTGACTTAAGAATACTATGAGGTCCTTCAATTTCATAGTTAATATAATTATCAGCATTTTGGTTAGCTGAAAGAAATACAGTACTATTGGTACTCATAATACATAAGCAGAGTAAAACTATTCCTATCATGATACTTTCAATTGCTTTTTTGTTTTTCTTGAGCCGGGATAAAATTCCATCTAGACCAATGGATGTAACAATGACTTGAAATGGGAACAGAACTAAAAGTATCCGAACCATTATTGAGGCAAAGTACAATGAAGGGAATGTCATAATCAAAACCATAAGAGAAGGATAGGAAATATTTTGAACAATAATAAAATAACCAACAGGTAATAAAAACAAAAGAGGACCACAATTAGAAAAATATGATGCCCACGTTGATGGCTGGTGCTCAACAACTGTGGCAATCATTGGATCATTCTTTTTTGCCGATGTTGGATTAAAGAATTGGAGAATTCTACCTGAGAATCCAGGTATTATGTTCGTTCGATAAAAAATTACGAATATAAAGAAGATAAAAACCGGGAAAGTAGCAAAAAACAATGATAGAATTCTATGAAATGAAGAATTCGGGATAAGTGATTTAATCACCATGAATAAACTATATATTATTACAAAAAAGAATGTCAATATAGACAATAAATGTTCCGGTCTGCATAGTACCTTTTCCCTAATAAATGGAAGAGATGAAGGTATTAATGTCCCAAATACAAACCAAGTGAGATAAGAAAAGCTCAATTTCCAAGAGAACATACCAATTGCTATCGATATGATAACAAAAAGAGGCAAGCAATTAGTTACATAAACATACCCTCCCCATGTAAAAGCCATATAAGAATAAACAAATGAAGAAAGAATCATGAAATGGAGACATCCTGAAACAGTTGCTTTGGCAAAATAATAAAAAGTGATGAACATGAGAGTTATAGAAATGCATTCATAATCGAATGCCCCTGCACAAGTCCTAGAGATCAAACCAGAAGAAGACGCCGATAATGCGGCACATACTGTTCCAAGAAGTTCATTTTTAATAAGTACACCAAAGCAATATGCAAAAAATACTTGTAAAGCAGAAAAAATTGGACCAATATATATGCAAATTGTTAACAAATCCAAGAAAATATGTAATTGTGCTAATATCCTTTTTATAAGAACCACAGTCATCATCAGTCCAGGATATGTTGTATCACCAATATTTCTTCCATAGGGATACCAAGAATTATTATCAAACCAGTTATAAAAACTGCTAATCCCATTATCATCCATGTATTGAGCGCATCTCCAATTAAAATGAGGATCAAATTCGTGGATAAATGCTTCGTTCTTCAAATTAGGGAATAATCTAGATAAAAAAGAAAAAGCAATACATAATACAAGTATCAAAAAACTTAGTAATCTCATTAAATTTGGACAAAACCATGAATAGCTGAATAATGGAATTAGTGACCATATATTGTTTTGATCAAAATTTACCATGTTGGATCGAATTGATGAACTTGGGGATATACCATTAAGAGAGCTTTATATTCAAGAGAAACGTATAATAGAAATGATGAACAGTGAATTGAATGATTTGGAAAGAGAGGTGCAAGAAAATGAGAGGGTTAATGAGAGACAAGAAGAATGCTCACTGAACGAGTGTAATAGGAGGCTTCTTAAGCTAAGACAGGAAAATAAAACCATATTATCCCAGATAAAAAAAGAAGACATGCTTTTTGAGCATATGGTTAAGAAGCTATACGAAAATGTGTTGGATCATCGTAGTTTTCTCGAAAATGGAATCAAAAGTTATGATGATATAATGAAAGAAGAAATGAATACTCTTGGTGATGAGCTTAAGTCCATGATTTCAAAATATCAAAGCCAATTGTCTGATAATTCGCTTAAACCAGAAGAATCTTATAGCGCAATCAATCACATGATATCAGAAATCAGCTATTTGAATAACAAATATTCCAAAGAAATTGATATTTTACAAGATCAGATTGGTGTTGTTGTTAATAAGAAAGAACCAATGAAAAGATCAATAGACAAAATACTAAATCAAATATCCAATTCAATGAGAAGACGAAACACATGCATGGATATAGATTTCAATACCGATTCAATAAGACCCTCACGAATCAGAAGACATAGCGAAGCATGTAACAAAATTGTTCAGAAAACTACAATAAGTAGTTTCCTATCAAGTGAATAAAAAAATAGTACTATTCAGGTTCTGGACCAGGTATGTTTTCTAAAGAGGACAAATCTGTGACTTCAATTGAGACTTTTTGTGGCCTTGAAAATCTATTAGGTATTTTGGGTTTTCTAACATCATCTCTTGATGATGCTGTAACCATTTCTTTGGACTTGATTTTCTCAGCTACTCCAATCATGAAATTCTTCAAGTCTATTGTTTTTACATTAGCTTCATCTATTTCCAGCTGTAAAAGAGGATCCTGCGATTCACAGGAGAATATCAAGCCTTCCATTTCAAGCATAATTTGTTCATTATATTGAATGGAAGTCGAAGATGAGTGTATCATGAGGGTCAGCCATGGAATTGACAAAGATTTAAGCATGTGAAGGCAGCATATTACAAGGTACCTCTTTCGGATATATTTTGCTGAAAGCCCAGAAAAATGAATGAATTGGAAAGACCTTCGAATGAAAAGTTCAACATATTGCTTAAGCTGAGAGAGATCTTGAAATCTGTACACAATTTTCTCAAGAATCTTTGATGAGGCTTTTGCTAAGTACTTATGAGTGACAGTTGTCTCAAATAAGAACTTTATAATATCGATTGGCTGCTTAATGCATTTCATACTTAAAATGGATTCAATCAAACATAAATCATTTTGATCAATGATTCCCTGCTCAATTATTGTTTTACAAAGAGAAATAAAACCAAATTCTTTTGGACGAACAAGTTGTGCAAATTTTACAGCTGGAAAATGAAAAATTGAATTTCTTGGAAATCTCTTAACAAATTGCATTAATCTATTTGCTTGATCATTTGGGGTCATATACTGATGCAGTGACTTAAATAACAAAACTGCATTTCGGAATGCAATGGAATTAAGAGGAGAAATCGATTGGTTTGACATTATTGAAAGCCTAGAAATCAGTTTGCTACAAAGAGAATCAAACAAAGATATCTTTTCATTGAACAGACACATCATTCTTACCAATGAGTCAATCAGATTCACTCTAGATTCAAGGACTTTTTGAGTTAAACTGAAACTATTTTCAAGCATTGGATAGTAGTGATCAAAGAGAAAATCAATTGATGATAAATCTTTCGAAAGCTCATTGAGTAAGGTGCTTTTTGAGAAGAGAATATACCTTAAGAGTTCGGTGAACAAAATTGGACTTTCTAAAGATTCTGCATACTCCCATAATATAATGTACAGATTTCTTCCAGAGCAAACTTTTTCAATTAAGGGTAACATATCCATTATTGTTATTGGATTGATTAATCCAGTATGTATTGTTAAAAAATCCACAAAATCCGAAAAATTAAGATAAGGATCAGGAATTTCATTAGTTTTAACAATGTCAAAAGCTAATTTCGAAATTTCTGCCCAATATGAATTTTCTTGATCGAATTCAGCGCGTATCACATAAAATATTGGGAATCTTGATTTCCAAAAAAACCTCACCTCGTCAAAGTTGGGGCGTTTATGAATGGATTCCGAAGAACTCTGGTTCATTTAAAATGGACGTTTAAAAATACACATTTACTCAAAAAACATCTGAATAAGAATACTCTTGGTCCTGTATTACTTCTTCTTTGAGTCCTTCATTGAAATATGAGATAGCTTTTTCATATAGATTTTTCTTCCTTTTATTCCTTTTTGATGTTTCTTTTCTTTCCCTTTCATTTATCAATGCTTTCAAGCTTCTATAGACAAGAAAATGATTATATTGGATGGTTGCTCGAATTTTTTTGAATCTCTTTTTCTCAACTTTTCTCCTCTTCCATATAATGAATAATCTTTTCATATAAATCCTTTCTGCTCTATTTTTTAATTCTAATTCTTCATGTAAAACATTCTCATGAAGAATTTTAATTGTGTTTTTAAACAAATGGCGGAAATAATTCTTATCAGCAATTCTATTTTTCTTTTCTTCAATATGATTAAATTGTTTTAGTATAGAATAAAAAACTTCCTTGGTAATATAATATTGATGTTTGCTGGTTAGAATGTTCTCTTTTTGTTTATACATAACAATCAATCCCTTCCATAAATATAAAATCTTGTGTTTGAAGGAATCACAATGCTTTTGGTAAAATAAGTCAGCTTTGAAATTATTTTCCTGATTCCTCTTGATTTTTTCAGCTCTAATCTTAGCCAATTTTTGATCATTTTTCCTCTGTTCAATTGATTCTGCTAATTGTTGTCGATGTTTTTCTCGTTGGACTCTATTATTCCTAAATTTCTCTTCCTCTTTCTGGGTTTCAATTACTTTTTGGATTTCAATATCTTTCATAACCTGCAGAATTTTCTTTTCTTTTGATTCTTTTGACCTATTGATCAAATCAATATATTTTGGATCTGGCTTAATTGGCGGTACATTAATATGATTCATTGTTAGGACTTTATCATCAAAAATTGGAACCCTGTGAGGTACTTGAGAGTGTTTTTTATGATATAAGTTATACCATCGACCAAATGAATTGTTCAAATACATATGACTTTTCTTTTTTTCAATTATAATTATTTTGTGTTTGAGATCAATTTGTTTGCTACGACACACATTTTCAATTGATTTTAGTTTTTCTAATTTATTCACAATATAGGTTTTCCAAAGAACAAATATCTGTTTTTTCACAGTTGTTATTTTCTTGGTTTTAATTGATAATCCCTTGAGTCTCAGAATTTTACTTTTCTCTCTCCATAATACGAACAATTTCTTCACTCGATGTTCAAATAATTTTTTCCACATATATTCTTCATCGATTTCGGAAATTCGATCCTTAAATCTAGATGATGATTCCATTTTTTGGCTTGGTTCATCAATATTATTAAAATTATGATCTTTTATACCATTTGATACAGTAATATATTTCTTTGGTTCATTAATATTCTTGAAATCATGATCTTTAATACCATTTGATACAGTAATATTTTCCTTTAGCTCATCAATAATCTCGAAATCATGTTCTTTTATACCATTTGATCCATTAATATGTTTCTTTGGCTCATTAATATTCTTGAAATCATGATCTTTAATATTAAATGATGTTGTTTTTTGAATTTTTGGAATGAATTGCTTTTCATTCTCCAAAATGTCAATATTACATTGAATATCTGTAGTTTTTAAAACTTTTTGATTATTAATTGGTGTTTTTGGATAGTTTATTGAATTCTTAGGCGCAATGATAACTGATGATATATGGTCCCCTTCGATTTTTTGACGATAAGGTGGGTCAACTCCTAAATCATTAAATAATCGATTAGTTTTTGTCATCAAGCGTTGCTCTCTATACTTTTTCGATATATCCTTCTCGTATTTCCTTTTTAAATTGCTAATCCACCTAGAAAACTCATCATTCATGAAAAATTATTTTGTAACTCTGAGTCTCAATATCCAAATTTTTATCTGTGAGGAAGGTTCTATTTAAAGAGGGTGCAACTGATTATGCCGAGAAAATGATACTTCAAAATCAGTTTCTAGAATATATTGGGAAAACATATTTTTTTCTCATAAACCAGGGTTATTTAAGTAATTCATGGTGTGAGACGCATATTGCCAAATAATTGGCAGAAATATATAAATACAGATGGACAGAAAAGAATTTTTAATTATCTTTTTTGGGTTAAGGTGAATGTAATCAAGAAAGAATGAGACAATAAGAATTCATAAAACCATGTATTTGGAATTCACATAGCTTATTTTAATTTTGATTATTGCAGAAAAATTTAAGACTGAATCCTATCCAGAAGCTTCTTTTCTATTAATATTTGGCTTTTCAAAGATTCTATTTCCATTTGGTAGTTCAGTATTGAACCTTCATTATTCTTTTTTGCTTTAAGAACCAATGCATTTTTAATTGCTTTTTCGAGTTTAGAATTTCTATTGACCACTGTTTGTAGTTCTTTCTCGTAATATTCAACATTATTTGAAGATAAAACTAATCTTCGACTTAAATTGGACTCGTTCATCTCGTATTGTTTTTGAAGACTATCCAATAATCGCTCTTTATCCTCCAATATAGACTGATTTCGGTAAAGTTCAACTTGATATATTTTAATGTCTTCCCTAATTTCCAAAATCGAAGCTGCATAATCAGATGTGTTAATTTCGGAAATCGCTTTGATTTTTTCTTCCAAAATCTCATCTAATGTATTTAATTGTTTCTTAATTGAGGAAAAAATGGATTGATTTAGATTGTTTTTCCTTGTAACTCGGTTCAATTTTTCATAACGGTAGCATTTTGCTTTTAATAACGAAATTTCCTTCTCAATTGATGAATTCATTGCTTTTAGCTCCAATATCTCAGTCTCACTGGCAATTGTAGGCCGTTTATTCCTGGCTGTATAAGGTGCTTTGAGAAACTTCATAAACTAATGTAAATTTATTTAATCGTACTTGGACTGTTCAGAATGAAACCAAGGGTCCAGGTTATAGCACGCAGAGAAGCTGATTTTGGAAGAGCCAATCGCTCTGAAGGTTTCAAAATTTTTAAAAACACTGATCCATCTTTGCATCCACTTGCCCAACAGACAGAATACGTTAGAGCAATAAGGGCCGCGAAGATGAAAAAGATGTTTGCCAAACCTTTTATTGGTTCTCTTGAAGGCCACTCAGAATCTGTGTATAGTTTATGTAGGCATCATAAAAATACTAGGACTATTATTTCTGGAGGAGCTGATGGTGAGATCAGAATATGGGATTTGTCAACGAGATCGTGTATGCGTACGATCAAAGCTCATCCTCTTACAGTCAATGATGTTTCTTGCTCTCCTAATTCTGATTTAATATTGAGTGTTGGTTCAGATGGGAATGTTTGTGGGTTTTCTGAGTCTTCAAATTTCGCATTTTTATCCCCTTCCGGAGCGCTTCAATCAATTGATCACTCATACAGTGAGCCAATGTTTGTGACTGGAGGCGCAACAATTGATTTATGGTCACCACAGAGGAATTCTCCAATTCAAACTTTTGATGTAGCTTCAACTAAAGATTTTAAGGATACCGTATTTAATATGAATGAAACCAATCTCATTGCAACATGTGCAGGAGATTGCTCAATTATGATTGCCGATACAAGGACCAGAACAATTGCTCGCAAAATTCGAATGTCAATGCAATCGAATGCAGTTGATTGGAATCCTCAAGCTCCATTTTATTTCATTTCTGCAAATGATGATAGTGCTTGCTATTTATTTGATATTAGAAAAACAGAATCAGCTGTTCGAGTATATACTGATCATCTTGACCCTGTGACATGTATTAGCTTTTCACCAAATGGAAAACAGTTTGTAACCGGCTCATACGACTCAACTGTAAGGATCTGGGACTGGGAGAATATTAAAAGCAGAGATTGCTATCATACACAAAGAATGCAGAGAGTGTTTTGTGTTTGTGTATCACCCGATTCGAAATATGCCCTATGTGGAAGCGAAGACATGAACATCCGCATATTTAAGACTAAAGCTAATGAAATGCTTCAATCTCGAAGCAAAAAGGAGGAAAGAGCTCAAGATTATCAAGAAAGGCTTCTCAAGAAATGGAGATTTGCTCCCGAAGTTAGGGCAATATCTGAGAAACAAAACTTGCCAAAGAAGCTCCATAAAAAGAGGTTTGAAAGGGCCAAGATGATGGAAGCATATAACAGAAAAGCCCTTTCTCGAATGGCCCATGCAAAGAATCCAGAAAGCGAAAAGCCTCAACCACTTAGAGAAAGAAGAGTAGTGTTAGATGAAGCATAAAAATACAGTTAATTTTCTTTTAATATATCTTCTAGTAGTGAGATTTGTTCAAATCCAAAATTGGTTTCAATTTCATGAATGCAATCCATTCCATGAATTTTATTAAAATCTTCCCAAAACAAATAAAGCTTCCCATTTGTATCGAAAAAAATTTTGATGTATTTAAGTGCAAGAACCAAATCATAAAAAAGAATGTCATCTTCAATAATAAAAAGCTTTAGAATACATTTAAGAAGATATTCCGAGTAAAATTGAAACAAAAAATCATTTTGAAACACAATAATAAGCCTTGAAATAACCATACCTGCTTGTTTCATATGTCGATATTGACCAGATATATTATCATTATTGTTCTCATTGGAAATTATATAGTTCAAGAGACAATATACTATTCTTTCTTCAAATAATCGACTCATTAAATCAATATTCTCGGATCTTACAAAATTGTTTATGCATTCTAAGCAAACATCTATATAATAGGATTTCGATTCATCATCTTTTATATTCATATAAAAGTCCATGAAAGATACAAATGGAAACCTACTTCCACCCCATTTGTTTCTGAACAGCTCAGTCATTAACAAAATCGTTTGATGAATGATTTCTATTTTGGTTGTCTTAAAGGCTTTGTCAAGATAAATAAAGTAATCACTTTCATCAAAATCGATAGATGTAAATAATTTCAACATTAAGAGCTTCCTAAGACAAGAGAAACAATAACAAAGTGCCATTTGCTCAGCACGAAACATTATATAATCAATCATTTCAATTATTTTGATGGTTTCTTTGGGATCTTCTATGTGAACACAGTATAAATTAAGGAATAAAGCAAAACAATCCAAAAAATCATGATGATATCTTATGTTGGGCTCACTTGACAAAACATTTATTAGATATGACGGGGGCAATCTGTAAATATATTTTCCCCAATCAGCTAATTTTGACTCAAATATGGTATGGAGGAGCTTAAGAGAGGGAATAATACTTCTTTTAATTGGTGTTGATATCTGATTAATCAAAAAATCAACTAATCCAATCTTGACATCAGAATAGTCTAATTCACTATCATTGTACATACAAACCCATATTAAATCCAAAACTAAATAAAGATTTGTCCTTTGAAAACAATTTGGCAGCATATCAATAAAATTTATTGCCAAATCCCGGATTTGAGAATAGTTTCCATTCTTTTCTATTATTATTTGCCTGATTCGCTTCATTTTTGATCTAAAAACAACATTATCTGAAAAATCGCGATTTCGAAAATATTCCAGCAAATTATCCAATAGCTCCATATCTAATCCAAAATAATCCTCATTTTGATCCACATTTTCACTCTCTAGTTTCCTACTATTGCAAAATTTAGAACCATATTTATACTCCATAAAATTCTACTTAAGCCAAACATGTTCTATAAATATGGCTCAAAGATATATAATGGAATGGCAAAGAATCAGTTTTTAACAGTAATTCAAAAAGTCGAAATAAAAACGGTTTCATTCAATTAATCAATTTTTGTTAAGTCTATTGATCACATAATATAAATGAGTGAGATTATTCAATTGTATACATGTTATAAAGGTTCTTCTGAGGAACCAAGACTGTGTTCGTATTATATTGATTATACTGGTAGTAATGCTATTCAAGTTGCAACAAAGTATTTATCAATTCCAGAGAATGGGTCATATCTTGCATATGTTCAACCGCCTAACGGTAATCCTCAATGGATTAGCGCAGAACAAACCCTAAGAGCCCAGGGTGTGTCAAATGGTTGGATTATTGTTGTTATTAGTCAAGATCCAACTCCCCAGCCTGCTCCTGTCGAATCAAATTATAATAGTCATGGAAGTAATTACAATAGCCAAGGAAATAATTTCAATAGTTATTCGAATAATAATCAGTCATATGTAGCGTCATCTTTGCCTGTTTCAACTTTTGTTGCAAATGAAGCAACATTTGTCCAGCAGAATCAGTTTGCAAATCAATCTAACAATTCTTCTTATAATAGTATGTCGAGCTTGAGTACTCCTAGTGCATTTTCTTCATTTCAGCTTTTCAATTTTGATCAAGCAGTTGCATCCCCATTGTATCAGAATTCTGCAATTCAACCAGAGCCAAGTCAGAACTCTTTTTCAGCGCCTGTTTATGAGGCCATTAATTATCAAACCAATGATTTTTCCAGAGTGAGTGAGTCTTCTCCAGATTCCGGAGATGAAGATTTGGATATATGCATCGATTCAACTATTTTAGAACTATCCACAAATAATGGATTTGGTGCTGTTAGCACATTTGATTTTGAAGAATCCGATTCCACATCAAAGAAAGATAAAAGAGTCAAGCTGGAAGTTTTTGATAGTTTTAAGCAAAAGTCAAAATCTGCGGAATTCATCCCCAAACATTCATTTGATGAAGTATTGAATCTTTCATTAAGGTTATTTGGTTTTAATCGAGATAAGAGGTATTGTCTTCTGGTGTTATCATCAGATGATTCTGATCCTAAATGGTTTTACGAATCCGATCAAGTTCTTGAATCTTTTCAAGTGTCTAATGGAATGCATATTAGGATTTTTGAAAGGGATAGATCTATTAAAGTTAATTCTGAGTTTTTTGGAACAAGGACAATGCATTTGGATATTGTTCAATCTGTTTCATATTTGCTTCCTCAAATTGCTGGCAATTTTAACTTAACTTCATATCGTTGTTATGGAATAGCTTCAAATGATAATGGGAATCTGGGAAGAATTTTGAACTCTGATTTATCAATTCCACAACAAACCGAGAATTTCAGAGAAGTGCATTTTCTTAGAGTATACTTTTTGTTTTCTTTTGAAGATCTCAACACCATTCAAGATGCCAAGGCTGCTTTTAAAGAGGCCTTTAAGCAAGCTTCCGTTTCAAAGATTCGTCTTGAAGGTGAAATGATATTGGAATATGCTGCCTTAGCATTGATGGCACAATCGGATAAAGGACATCGAACGAGATCAGGGTTAGTTCCCCAAGATATTTCTGAGTATCTCCCGAAGGGTATCAACGGTAATAATCTGGGATCCAGACTTGAAGATTTTATACGTAGTTATGGAGCATTAGATCAATTTAATGCAATTAGGCGGTTTTTACGGCTGGTTCGAAGATTCCCTGGTTTTGCCTCAGATGAAATTGAATGTCAAGTATCTGTTAAATATCATGGTGCCAAAGAAACCCTTGATGTAATTGTTAATGTTTCGCCTTTAAGATTACTAATCATTGATAAACAAACTAAAGTTATTGAAGAAAGAATATCATATACTGAGATCGTCACAAACAAGACTCTTGGAGGAACATTAGAACTTCAATTTGCCGGACAAAGGGGCAAAATTGAAAAATATACTTTTCATGCTCGAAATGTGGACATTATTTCAAACAAAATTGCAAAATATCAAAAAATATCCCAAGATATTGTTGCTTCTCATGCTAGAAAATATTCAGCCGATACCGATTTTACCAAGTTAATTACAGAGAGATATAAACTTGAATTATTTACCACTACAAGTTTGAATGATCAAAACCCAACAGCATTTTTATATGACAATAAGTTTACTGGTTTTATGCTTTTGAAAGCTGCTGAAAAATATTTGAAGCTACCCCACGATAAAGACTATGTAGTTTTAATTAAATTATTCTCCGGAGCTTATCGGTGGATTGATCCTGATGATGTTCTTGGAACGTTGTCACTTCAGGATAAAATGACTGTATATGTACTTAAAAACTTCCCTGATTGCAGAATAACATATCCAGACGGATCGACCAAAACTATAAAAATAGATATAACTAAACCTATTGAAGAATTAGCTCCATTTCTTTTCAGCAAAATCGGACAACCAAATATTTATGGATACACTCTTTTCAGCAATGAAGATCCACAACATCCTAGGCCTTTGGATACTAGGTTTTCCATACCTGAGCAGTGTTGTATTTATGACACCCTTTCTTTTAAGAGAAGGTTTTTTGTATTATCAGCTGAAGTTATTCAGAATCAGTACTCAGCTGTTACAACTCTATGTGATTGTCGTGATTATATACTATCATCAAACCTTGTAATTGAAGAAGAAATTGCATTGAGATTAGCTGTATATGCTTACTATGCTCTTCATATTCATAATCCTTCAGATATGAAATTGATTAAAAAATTCCCTCTACAAACAATGCTTCCAAAATGCATCAAAGTCTCCAGTAAAATCGAAAAGAGATTCATGGAACTAGTACAAGAAATTCCAGAATTGACACCTCTAAAAGCGGCAAAGAATTATATTAAAATATCAAGAGAAATACCAGGTTTTGGGGCCGAAAAATTTACCATTATTTATACCGAAACAAGCGCTCCTCAACCAAGAGTTATTAAAGGTGCCAGCGTTTTAATTGGTCCTCTAAAATTCCAAATTTTGGACGAAAAAGAAAAGGATATATATGGACCTGTAGGATATAGGCTGATTCGTGATTTCCAAAGTTTGTCTAGACAAATGACAATTAAATTTTATAATCCCAAGACCAAAAAGATGGTAATCGGAGAAATGAAAACGAAAGATATCGAGACTGTATCAATGCTATTTCACTATAATATTTCTATTATTCATCAACTTATTTATGCAAACCAGCTTCGTGAAAGGCAAAAGAAAGAAGAAATTTCCAAGAAATTAAAGGGCGGATGGGCAGATGAAAATGGAATTATTCATGGACCAATGCTGGATTTCTGGGTTGGCAAGTCATTTGAGAAAATTATTAACTTCCAAAGTGTTTGGATTGATCTTCAAATGAAATATGAAGATTTATTGCCATTTTTGCAAAATATTCTAAAACTTGACCCAAAGGGTTCACATTCCATTTTAGTTAGAATTCTAGAACAACAATTTGCATATTGCAAAAAGGGAATGTCATTAGGAGATTTGCATCCATTTAGAGGTTCAGTGATTATTGTTGTTGATTCAAATCCAATTATTAAATTCCATACAACTGCAACTGAATACACTACTGCTCAAATTGATGTCACCCTTCCAGTTTCTGAAATTGTTGAGACAATTGGGAAAAAGCTTCACATTTCTCACTCACTTGGCTTTACTCTGTTTTCCATGGTTGAAGATAGAAAGCATATTCCATTGGATACAAGAAGATCTTTACCTGAACAACTACCTATATATAATGAACTTATGTTTAAACGCCATTATTTCATAATAACACGATTTGATCTCGATGACATGACAAATTTGAAACTGACTTATAATGACGTTAGGGCATTAGTTTTAAGTGGAAATGTTGAAATGGATTTCCCAATTGCATCCGAATTGGCTTATTATTCAATTCACGCTGATAGAACTTTAGCTCCTACAGCCAAAGATGTTCCTGATGATATTTCTTCTATGATTCCAAAGGGAATGAAAATCCCTGGTAATGGATCAAAACAAGTTAAAGAGTTCTTCAAGGTGTTGGTCAGAAATCAAAAAGATGGTATGACAAGATACATTAATTTAGCCAGGTCTCTTCCAACATTTGGCACATCAAAATATAGCGTTAATCTTATTGAAGAGTCAAATGGCCAGTATTCCAAACGTGCTTGTACCTTGTTTATTGGCCCAACTAGAGTGTTTTGCCAGGATGATCAGCTGAAAACCCAATTGATTGAAGTTCCATATAAACGATATATTAATGTTGAATCAACAGACGATGAGATATTATTCAAGTATTCAGGAGAGAACTTTAAGACTGCATTCTTAATATTGGATTCGGAACAATCAAGATTGATTTCTTATCAAATTAAGGCTCATATCGATATAACAACAAAGCTGTTATTGATGAGAGTTAAACTATTAGAAGAAGGAGAAGATCCTAATCTTTCCAAAGATAGATTGGAACTCAATACATCATTTGGAACCCAGACAAATAATACCGTAAGAATAATATTTGATCATCGGTATAATGCAAGTCAGATAATTGCTGCTGCCTCAAAATCACTTGGTCTTAGCCCTTCTGGTCAATACTCTGTTTTGTTAAACCTAACAGATGATGAACATAGATGGGTTGGTCCAAATGATATTATTGGAACCTATTTCCCATGCGATGATATGCGACTTCAAGTATTTAATACATATATGCCAATTTCTGTGAAGCTTGAAAACGGGAAAACATCTACCATGATACTTAATATTACTAAGCAAATATTGGATTTAATACCTGAAATTTCTGAAAAACTCTTTGTGGACTATTGGTTTGGATGCACTCTGTATGAAGATTTACCTCCAAACGAACCAAAGCCCTTAGATTTATTAGAGTCAATTCCTGAACAAGTGAAAGAGTTTTCTGTATTTTTGTTTAGAAGGAGATTTTTAGTTATGACTAAAGCCGATAAAAGGCTTCCTGTTGTTACTAAGTTTGTCTATCCTGATGTCAAGAAGAACATATTATCAGGCATTCCTGTTTTTGATGAGCGTGTTGCCGTTGAATTAGCTATTTATAGTGTTTATGCTGAAAGTCTTTCCGAGGACGGACAACAAGTAGCTGTACCATCTGATGTTGGATCTTTACTACCAAAGAAGCTTTCTGCTAAGCAGCCTCTTGTTGATAAAGTATCTGAATATATTCGAGCTAACCCTCCTGTATCGAAACAAACTTCATTGACAAAATATATAAGCAATGCGAGAAACCAACTTCATTTTGGATGCGAAATATTAAACGGTGTCTTGGAGGACAAAGGTAAAGATGATCAAGAAGTCGATCACCAACCACGAGATGTCGGAGTATCCATTGGTCCTTTTGGTTTCCACCTTTTCGAAGCCGGATCTAAGCAAGATATCGAGAAGCTCACTTATGAGTACATTGTAAGTTTTATGTTAGTTATTAACAGGGTTGTTATGCGTGTAGCACAATCAAATCATATTATTCGTACATTTGAGATTAAATCACGATATGCTAGAAAACTGTTCAAGCTTCTGAGACAGTATAAAGCATTGATGGAACTTCTCAAGAAGAGAGAAGAGATTCAAGATCTTAAGTCGAATCCTGAACTCGAGTCTCTTCTCAATGAAAAAATTGAACCATCAATTAATTTATCTCTTGCGAGAAGGATAGATCATCCAATCCCACCAATGTACAAATTTGGACTCAATTTTGTGCAAAAAGAAGTTTCAATGGTTTCTTCATATTATTTAGTTATTCCTTATCAAGATGGATTATATACTGTTTTATACAGGTGTCTGGATCAAAAATTTTCATGGCTCCATCCGGAGAAGATTTTATATTCTATTAATCCAAAACCAAAAGGGAACCTTTATTTACTCAAACATTATCCATCCATTCAGATTATGACATCATTTGGGGTTGTGAAGTCTTTTGAAATAGACATTACCAAAGATGTATATGAACATGTTAAGAAAGCAAATCAGGATTTATTCTTAGGTATTCCAATTGGCTTTACCCTTTATGAACCAAAAACCGATGAAACATATAGACCTCTGAATTATAAAGAACCTTTACCATATCAATCATCTGATTACATGGTTGTTCTTAATCAAAGAAGGTTTTTTGTTTTTTCTTTACCAATGTTTGATGATCCAGTTACTTTGCAATCAATATATAGAGATGTCAGGAACATGTTTTTAGCTGATAAAATCAAAATGGTTGAAGAAAAAGCTTTAGAATTAGCTTTAACATGCCTTTACGCCGAAGCTGAAAGCCCCAGCAAAGTTTTATCAATGACAGGTGAAATGAACGAGTCTCAACTCAAACCTCTTCTGCCTCCATCAATGCAGATAACCCATCAGATAATCCGAAAGTTTAGAAATATAGCAACAAACATGCCACCAATGTCGATGGAAGAAGCTACTGTAATATTTATCGGAAATATGATGATGCTTCCAGGTTTCGCATCAGAAAAATACCCTGCTAAAGTGACTAATTTGAGTGATAATATATCCAAAGAAGCATTTATTGTTCTGAATCCATATAGAATATCTATTGATTCTTTTGATACCCACAAAACCATGTTTTCAATTGAGTATTCTAATTTATTCAAATATGAACTAACTAATCAGATCATTACAATCAAATTCCAGGATAGTTCTGCACGAGTTAACCATATGAGAATTGAATCAAACGATTTCTACAGAGAAATATATTCTTATATAATTGGAATAATTGATATATATCAAATGGAAGAAATGCAACAGTGCCAAATCCTAATGAATGATCCAATTAATGTAATCACCGAGCACCTAAAACTTGGTACCCGAGATACACAGGGACAATATCGAGATGATGATGATTTTCTTGACATTTCATCATTGGATGTTGCTCATAAATTTGATGATATATCCAGCATTGATGTAGGTTTCGTGGGAGACATCAACTTTGATCAAAGAGATGTTAATATTGGTGTAACCGAAATATTGGATCCAACCACAAGTTTAATGACTTCATTTGATGATAATAAGACTTCCAGCGAAGGTAATAACAACGATGATGATATCTCCTGGCGTGCCAATTCAGATGCTCTTGTATTGTCCCGATCTTCAAGGTTGCTTGATACATTGGAACAAGAACTCAATTTGGATCAAGATTCTTTATTATCAACAGATCCAAATGAACTTTTCAAGCAAATCAATCTATTGAACGGACAGATTTCGCAATTTGCTGTTGAAGCTCCAACTTATGAACTCCGTAATCAATTCGAGATGATTGAGCACTCATTAGACCAAGTCAGAGATACTGCTCGTGTGATTGTATCAAATGACATGGAAATTTCTCCATATTTAATGCAAATCAGGACCCAACTGAACACAGCTTTATCCAGTATTGTTCCTGCAAAGGTTCAACTTGAAAAGTCTATACAAGACTACAAGGTTAGATACAATGATGATATGCAAAGTTTATCAACTGAACCTTTATCAAAACCCGGGTTACCTGTTTTATCCAGAAACCTAATTGCGATTTCTGAGATTCAAGAAGATTTATCAAATTCATTATTGAAACACTCAAAAGAACTTGGAAGTATCAATGAAAGTCCTGTTTTGTTGATTAACACACTTCAGAAATCATCGTCTGCTTTTACCACTTTAGCATCTTCCATTGCAGAAAATCAAAATGCTTCTTCAATCGGAGTTCATTTAATTCCTCAGCTTAAGGAATGCAAAGCTCAATTAGAAGATTTAGATAAAGTTTTAATTTCTGTCAAAGGTCAAGGATTTGATTTGAATGATACAATCCAATTGCAAGAAAAGTTATCATCAATGATATCCAAAGCGGAACAAACAATTAATCAAAATCAAATTAAGGCATCTGAATCAAAGCCGAGGAAGTATCAAATTTTTTACGGCAATCACAAGTATCTTGATGAGGTTGTACCAGTTCTTGATTCATCCCCTTCGCCAATAACATTGATTTCTCTTCCATCAGAATTGAATCAAACAATTCAAAGTTTGACAGCCCAAGAATCTAAAACATCAGGGATAATTAAGAAGAATATTAAGGTATTGAATCAAAATCCATCTAATGAAATTGCACGAATTGAAACACAAATATCTATTGAGAAATCACACGATTTGGCCCAAGAGGCACTTTCACATCTGATAAGGGAAGAAGGATCAAGTCCGAGCATAACACAATTAAAAGATATGATTCAATCAAAAATTCCAGTTCTTGAAAAACAATTGTATACAGTTTCTACAATTAACATTACCCCAATCAATTCGTCAAGAATTAATGGTGATTTATCATATTTAATCAATCGACAAGAAAGCCTCATCACACCCGAGGAATTTGAGAGACTAGATTCAAAAGCACAACAACAGATCAATGAAATGCAGAGTATTTTAAAGCAAACCCAATACTCTCTTCGTAACCTGCATCCTCAGTTGGAGAAGAACATTGTAAATGGCGAAGCAATTCAACATGTTCAAGATGTATTGTTTAATTTGCACTCTAAATTGCCAGAGATTCAACAAGGTATCACTGTGGTTCAGCAAGTTACTGGTGATACATCTTTCCCAATTGTTATAGAAAGACTTTCTGCGAACATTGATAATACTCTCAAAGAAAAAACAGCTGGTGACGATTTAACAAAATGTCCATATGTTATGAAGTTTATACATTCACAATCAGAATTAGCTTCTTTAATCAATGCTGTTAATCAATCCCTTGAACATTCAAGAGTACAAGGAGATCCAGAATTACTCTCACGTGCTAGGCATATTAACGAACTGGCTCAGCAGTTATATTTGGATCAAATAGAAGTAAGGAAATCCATTCGCCAGCACCCTTATCAAACTGATACTCTTGTATTGGCCAAAGAAACAGCAGACGAATCCATATCAGCAATGAGGGAGATTCAATTAATGTCTAAAAGAATCGCCGAAATCACACAGAATATGCAAATGGATCAACTTATTTCCGGATTATTGCAAGACTATGAAGAAATTTCTTCAACTATTGAGTCATCAAAACTGGTTAGCTCTTTCCAAAAAATCCCAACTTTGGAGGAAATTCAAGCAGCAATTCAACTTTCTAATCATGTTCTATCTGTCCTATCATATATAGTGAGTTTACCTGAAGTTTCTTCTAATCCATCATTATATCAACAGTTTACATCGGATTATCATAAAGTCAGCCAGTATATTCAGGCCTTTAATCAAGAAGCCTCTAATCCCACTCGAAATTTCTATGATATTGTTCATGAAATGTTTGGTTTCCTTAAATCTCTGGAAACAAAGGCCCTCACAATCGCATCTTTTGCGAGCAATTCGGATGCCACACGATACATCCCATATGTTGTTGGAGAATTGAATAAAGTTCATGAAAACAGTTTGCCATCTATTCAAACCATAAAATTACAATTGAATGAAACATTACCTCATTTGCAGAAACTTCAAAATACCATTAAGTCCATTTCTGATCAGAATATCGAAACTCAGTCAAATGATGTAAAATCAGTTTTAAGTACATGGAATGAAATGATGAACAGCACAATCACAAACATCCAAGCTCATCTTAAGAATTCTGAGTACAATTTAAAGCAAGCTAATAGCGACAAAGATATACTTCTTGAATTGCAGAATCAAATATCAACGATACCAATGTCTATGAGAAAATCTTTGGATCCACAACTTTGTGAACAGCTAGCGGAAAGTATATCCGATGCAGCTCAGTTTTCTATTACAGCTGTCAATTCTATTAGACAAATACCATCAAGTAAGAAAATTGTTATTGATCTCTCAAAATTCCCCAAAATCGATTCTGATATCGAAATTGAGGATTCAATTCCTGTTATTAAGACTCAAGCTATTAGAGTTAGGGAGGTTATTGACGAGGTATTATCCAGCCCACAACTCAATGAGAGACAACATACAAAACAAATATTGAATAATATGAAAGAAAATCTTGAAGCATTGAAACTTTCTTCTTTGACTTGTACACAAAATGAGTCATCTTTAGTTTCTGTTCTGAACAAATCCAAAGAAGTTCTTAGTGACATAACATCAAATGCTGAGCTTATTGAACCTATTATTGAGCTTCCCTCTTTTACTAAAATGGTTAAATCATTGAACGAGACTGCTTCCATAGTTAATAGAATGGTTTCGATTCCTCATCTCAATCAAGTTTCTTCACAACAATTTTCTACATTAATAATTCCAAAATTGAACGAGTTTATATCTATCATTAATGAAGAAGATTTAAATAATGCTCAAATTAAGAACCAAGCTATTATTGATAAAGTAAGAAACCTTCAGGCAGTTGTCACATCAAGCGTCAATATTCAAGAACTTAAACCCAGGAAACTTCAACAGTTCTGCGACGAAGTTTACTCTGCATCATCAGCTTTGTTGCCATTATTATATGATTGTCCAGAAATGGAAGATCTTCAAGACAAAACAGCGGAGATATATGAAAATTGTTCGAAGTTTACCTCTCTTCCAATTCACAAAGTTTTAGGATCAAATGCATTACTGATTAAAAAGGCTCCAATATCATCATCAGCTATAGAGTCTCTTACGAAAACGGCTCTTGAGGCAATATCAACAGATTCCCAAGAAATTCCTGCAGATATTATTGACAATACTCTTGATAATTTGAATGTAATTTGCGATCATTCTGATACAGTTCCTAGCTATTTAAGCCAAGCAACTTCTGTTATCATTCCTGCAATTAAGAACAGGGATAGTCGAGCTATACCGGATGCAATCAGAATTGTAATTTCTTCTGAACCAGATTTATTAGCGAGATCAAGTTTATTTGCAGATCTTTCGGTCAAAACAGCGATAAATACTGCAAAACAAATAATTGCTTTATCAAATTCTCTGAAATATCTTCAACAACAAATTGAATCATCTCCAGAGTCATATTCTCAAGAAACTAATTTCTATAATCAACTTCTTCAATCAACTATCAAAAATTCTGATCCAGGATTATTAATTCAATGCCAATCACTTCCTGCAACAGTGATAAATTATCAGTCATTACATAACGTTTGTAATCACACATGCTTATTGCTTGATTCTATTAAGGATATTAATCAACTTAAACCAATATCTCAGCCACTTCAGGACATGTCCCATTATTTAACGATGTCTTTGTATCAAACTGATACTGCTATTGTTTCATTGTTTTATTCCTTAATGGATTTGTTGATTGTTAGTATAGAATCAGTAATGAGTTCAATTTCTGTGATGAAACTTTATTCTGATGTCAAGCCATTTGTTCGCCACTCACTATTACTCTTGAAGTCAAAGGATAGGGGACAATTTATTGATTATCCTCAATTACAACAATTATCAAATAGCTATTTACAGTTTAAATCCCAAGTATATCCAAGTCTCGAATCAACTCTACCCGAATCTCCTGATAAGCTAAATATTATTAATGTTATTAGTAATATACAGAGGATTTCTCCTATCATTGAGTATTGGTCAAATATGTATTTAGAATCCCCATCTTCAATTAGAAACCAAATATCATCGTCTCTTTATTGCATTATAAATGATCTTCAAACAATACAAAATCTTTCATCTGAACAAAAGGATTTACTCAATTATTGTATGCTTCAGCCTCTTTCATTTGGAACTTCATTACAGATGCTAAGTTCAAAGTCAGATGTACCTCAAATCGAAGAGATTACTCCTCAATTTGTTGCTTGCACAGATTCTTTTGTTAAAACCGCCAAATTATTCCCTTCATTATCGGACAATGAATGCAAATCCCAAATTCAAACTTTCATATCCCAGCTTCAAGATTTATCAACAGAAATTGCCATGAGAATGCCAGTTACTCCCCAATCATCCTCAGCTCCACAAAAAGTCAGAGAATTGAATCCCGAAATTTACATTTCTTCAATAGCTGATGTAGAATGTTTAGCTGTTGCTAAAACTGCCGCTTCAATGCTATCCAAATTTAAGACAAGATTATCCGAAATATCATCAATATCAGCGTCACCCAGTCAAGATAGCATCAATAGGAAGAATTCTCATCAATTAATCGAAAGAATTCAAAATCATAGTGTTTCATCATCAATTTTGGATCCAGTATTAGTTATTAACAAATTAGATAATTCTGTTTTAGCGTCAAATGTTAATACAAACATTCAACAATCAAGTTTAATTGATACTTTGATCTTACCAGTCATGAACCAAACCAAATTGATACAATCATCTTCGTACTCTCTACTTCTTCAAAGACTAAATCAATTAAAGCAAAGACAATTATGTGAGTATCCAGATGTTCTTAAGTTGGTACCAAATTCATCAAGTATTCAGTTTTCTGAAGATCTTGTCACAAATGGAATAATGTCAATACAAAATCAGCTTGAGATAATGGGTAATGATGATAGACTCAAAGAGGCTTTCTCTAGAATGAATTCTGAACAGATTCTTGTTCAACAAATGCTGTTGAATCACGCGATTAAGCAAATATCATTCGATACTCTTAGAATAAGTGATTCAGTTTCTTCCATTTCCAATTATCGGAAACAGCTTTTTGATTCTTCAGTCAAAGAAAGAATAACAGATGATTTGCCAATCCAGTTATTTACCAGTTTTTCTGTTTCATCAGGAATAACACGGGGATATGCAATATTGGATTTGATTCAACATATACAAATCATACAACAACAAATTATTGCAAATACTCCTGAAATGTGCAAATTTGTACATACTCCAGAGGGTCAACAACTTCTGAGATTCCAGATATCATCAAATCAAGTTTTAGAAATTCAACAAATGGTTTTACAGCAATTGGAAATAATTGATTCAATAGAACAATTAAACGCATATCAAAAATCTTTAACTCCGGAGCAAATAATAATTCAACAAAGATTGTTGAATACGGCTCTTCAGCTTCTTTCAACAGACTATGTTACCGATTTGATTTGCAATGAAAAAATTGAACCAACTCCTATTGGAATAGTGAAAGCAATTAATCTTCAGCTCCAACAAATCAATAAAGAAAGGCCTGAAACCACAAGAATATCATCATTTACTCCTACAGATACCATCATGAGAGCCCAGGATTCATATTTCGATCTCCTCTCGAGGATTTCATTATCCCAATCATTGCTTTCAATTCAAAGAGTGCAATCAGCATTATCTCCTGAAGCTAATTCTACTGCAAAATGTATTGATATTCATGATGGAATCGATCCATCTTTGTTAATTCGTCAAATTCCATACATTCTTCCCCAAATTGAAAGCATTACCAATCCTGAACAATTCTCTGAAATCTTAAGGCAACTACCTTCAAGTGAGTTATGTATTCAACAACCCATTCTAATGTATCTTGCCTCAATGTTCATATCAATTCCAAGATCAAAATTATCTCCCATCCAAAGATTTGATTCTTCTATCATTTACAATCAAATTTTAGATGAAATTCAAGATCAGCAGAACCAAGAAATTGCCTCAAAGCCAAGTGTTTTAAACTCATATGCAACTATCCAAGGATTTGATCCTATTGAAACATTCTCTCATCATAATGCAATCTCAGCATCTTGTTCAGCAATTATTGATATCTCGAATATAATCGACACAATGAGATTTAATTGTTCCACCATAGATAATATTGCCAAGAATGATAAATTTGATTCCATTAAACTTGATTATGGTCCAGTAGATGGAATTAGGAGCAAGTTTTTACAAATAATGGATTTATCTAAAGTTGCACCATCTCAGATTCCTCAGATTATTCAATCATTATCACAACAAGATCAAGCCATCATTTACTCAATTTTACAATACCAGATATCCCAATTCAAAGATATTGATCAAATAGCCAAACAAGTGAAAGAAAGGACTCTTCAATCCCGTATATTTGATAAATCTGTTTTGATTCAAAAAGAAGCCAAAAAGTCAACTTCAGCAAATGTATCAATACCAACACCTCAGACAATACAGACTGATTTAATTCAATCATATCAAGCACTTGCTGAATCCGAATTAGCTCATGACATTGTCCAACTCATGAAGTTTAGAGCCTCTATATATCCAGAACTTGAATTTACAATAAGGCCTCCACAATTGCCAAAGATTGTGGAATCGATGCCTCTTCCGAAAGTCCAAGAACTTCAAACTTCATTATATGAGCAGCTCCAACACATAAAGTATAGCCCAACAAAAGTCGAAGTATTGATTACCAAATCAACACCTGAAGAACGATTGGTTGAACAAGCCTTACTCCAACATTTCAGTGTAATATTAAATTCTCCCCAATATGTCGCAGGAGCCTCTCAAGGCATACAATTCATTCCCCAAAATATTTATGATCCTTCCATTATTGATCAAACTGCATATATTAATGGAGTAACAATAGCATCAAGACTTTTCCAATACCAAGGACAAATTCTTGAGGCTCAAAAGGAATCATTAGCAAATATCCCACTTCCATCGGCTTCTGATTTGCAGTACACTTCAAAAGTTTGCTCTGAACAATTTGAAAAAAGTCGTTTACGGACTCAAATGCTTACTCTTCAACATGAATTAGTTTCTAAGAATCCTGAATTAGTTGAAGTGATAGATAATATCAACGAAAAGGGCGCGACAAAACTCTCATTCACCCCTGAAGAAATTCAAGTTCATCAAGGAGTTATGAAGTCTACACTCGCATTTGGGCTCAGTCCTCAGTCTTTTGCTCAAATTCATCATGGTAAAACGCCTTCTGATTTACTGAAGGAGCTTGCATCAGTACAGTCAATAATTGAAATTTCTAAACCACAATCCACAATTATAACAACTGTTTCCACATCAAAGCCATCTCAAACATTATTGGATCGTCCTGTTATAATTCAGCCAATTGACATAATGCCTATCAAGTCAATGTCATATAAACCTCGTTCAGAATTGCAATCCATCACATCATTAGCGCAAGCCACATCAGATATATTACCTATTCTTGCTCACTTTTCGACATTGCCAGCAAATGAATGCAAATCTATCTTTTTATCTGAGAATGCTGTTGCCATCGATATTTTGGAAGATTTGATATCCTCTAATGGTACCACAGAGTTCAACAAAATCAGTCAATTAGTGGAAATTTCTCCAGAGCTAACAGCCTCTGTAACCAAGGTATTAACCGATATCAAGGATAATGAAATCAAATCTTTGCTAGTGAAAGATCCTTCAGATATTTTAAAGATGGTTATTCAAATTCAACAAGCGTCAACAGATTTGGACAACCCTCAAAACAGTAAGATTTATAGGGAAATGTGTATTTCTCTACTGAAGAATCTGAAAAGTATTGAAGCTGCAACTACTGAAGTTACACATGTGACCCCATCACCAGTTGAATGTTTTGCTAATATTGTGAATGCAATTAAATCCAAAGATACAGACAGGTTGAATACAGAATTAATCAATTTCGAAGCAATGAGAATTTATCAGAGGGCAATTGGTACATCAAATGAGGATGTTGATATTATTTCTCCACACATCGATCAAATTTCCCCTCATATTCAACATTATTATGTTTGTAATACCATTCCTGATGAAAGTGTAATGACATATTTGAATCAACTTCAACAGCCAATTGTACAGCTAATTGGTAAGAACACAAATAATCCATTTATATCTATAAATGAGATAAGCACATCAGATCAACTAGTTCAATTATTTGATGAATCTAAGAATTCTCTGGAATCATCCACAAATAAACTCATTCAAAGCATTGGACTCAAAGATCAAAAATCATCTACCGAAAGTATTACTACAATTATTAAATCTGTTGCTGATGCACAAGCAGCTATGTTCAGAGGATTTGATATTAATTCTTGTTCATCATCATTAGTTTATACAGATTATTTGAAGCTTGTCAACTCAACAATGAATTCTCTTCATCAAATATTAGATATTGGAAAAACTTCTGCAGTTTCTAGTACCTCAATAAGGAGGAGTACTCGCTCATTTAATAGAATGATTAATTCAATGATGGATATGCTTGAAGATAGAACTACAGCTCAACAAACAGATAATCCAAAAACCGAACTTGAGAAAGCTAAACTTGCTTTTATTAAAGAAGCTTCTAATGGACTTCAAGCCATCATCACAACAGTATCCACAAATGCTGGATCAAAAATTCCAGAGACATTTAAAGATATTGTTGTTGAGCAAATACCAAGGATTGAAAGCATGATGAATAATTTGCATTCCAAAGCTGTTGGACTTCAAAAGATAAATACAGACAAATCTGTTTCAAATGATTTTGAAAATGATTTGAATCGTCTTTTCTCTTCTTTCCAAGAATTCAAATCCTCGATTTCTCAAGACCAACCCCCCGATCTTTACCAAATAACTGGAGAATTGATTAAAGTATCGGATTCTATGGCATCCACAATGCAGACCATATCAAAGCTTACCGATGTTGTACAAAAGGTTCCTGATCTGGAAAATGCAGAAAAATTGCCTCATCGATTTTCTATGCCCTCATTGCCATCAAATACGATCGGGATTAAGATTCAGGATGCAGCAAAATCACTTTATTCATCAACCGATGACTATTTCAACAAGCAAAAAACTTTCTTTGGGGTAGTTGCTCATCCACAAGCAACAAATGCACATTTAGTTGCCTCAGTTTTCCCTCTCTCTCAATCAATGACATCTTTAATTACCTCCATTTTGTGCTTCTCAACAGTGTCAATGAATTATTCGGCTCAAAGACAATTAACCGAAAAATGCTCAACTCTTGTTAATTCCTTCGATTCATTACTCAGATCCCTAAGAGATCGCTTTTTACTAAGAGGGGATTGGGATACCTCATCTGTAACAATCACAAGTTCTATTGCATCCACAATGGAAAAGGTGTATATCATAGTTAAGGACACAATCAATCAATCTGAAGCAGAAGAACGTGAAAGGAATGTGATAGTTACCAGATTCATGTCATGTATTCAACCAATAGTAACAATCATATCAAGCCTTGAAGAATATCAGAAATATGTTGATGAATTACCGACATCTCTAAACAAAGAGTTTTGCTTGTCAATATTATCCCCTTGTGTTGGTGTTTCAAATGCAGTTAATCATATCCTTTTATATGCAAAAGATCATCCAGACTCCATTTCATCAATTGATGATATGATTAATTCATATTATTCTATTCCTCAAACATTATCTTCCTTATGCGGGGTTATTGGAAATATTGGTTCTGGTAAAGTTGAACAACCTGAACTGGAAGTTGTGTCATCAATGCAAAACTTATCATCATCAGTTAACAAATTTGTTGGGTCCTTCTCAACATCCCGTCCTGATGCAACAAAGTTAGTTGATGTTCTTTCATCAATTTCAAATGCCTGTATTCAGGTTGCAAAGACTGCAGAGCAAACATATCAAATAAAGAAACAAAAAGAAGCCAGACTTCAAGCTCAAAAGAGTGGCACTGCAAAGGGCTCAAGTGGTACCGCTCCTCAAACGAGATCACTTCCAAAAGGCAGTTTGTTGAAGAGATTAGATTTGGAAGCAAAGGTAATTAGGGCTAGGCTTTTGCTAGAAAAGGCTGAAAAGAAACTTACAGAACTTAATTAAACATTTACTTAAATAACAATTTTTTAAACTTTTCTCATTATGGGAATTTTCATATCATCATTTGCCCTAATTCCACTCATGGAACGTTTCCTCTTATCTGGAATTGGAAGGGGAAAAATATTATTTCCATCTTGAGGTATATATGTCAAGGCTCTCGTTCTTTTACAACTTTGTGAGATTTCGGAGTTTTTCATTTTCAGTTGTTTTACAGAAACAGCCTGAAAATTACTCATCTCAGTTTCTTGTTTCAATATTTTCTGAGTTTTGGACAATTCAATATCTGCTTTAATATCATTATCATCAATAAACTGGGGACGATTCCTTTCAAGGAAGTAAATTGTGTCTTCTGGGGATTTCAAATCAGGAACAAATGGGGGTATTGAGATATCTATTGAATTAAGCCAGGGATGATTTAGAATAACATCAATTGTTGGTCTGTTATTGGGATCAATTTGTAATAAAGACCTTACAAAATCTGCTGCATCATTTGAGAAATCTGAAGGAAGAGGACGATATTTTCCTCTAATAATATTTGCATGAGTTTCTTCTTCATTCTTTCCATGAAATGGAGGGACTCCAACAAGCATCTCATAAACAATAACACCAAGAGACCATATATCTGCAGATGATGAATGTGGTCTAGACAATAGAACTTCAGGTGAAATATAATCTGGTGTGCCCACAATTGATGGTTCAGAAGCAATATGATCATGTGAAACTGCAAAAGATCTCCCAACCACTCCAACTTCGCTTAAACCAAAATCTGTTAATTTAAGCTTTCCTTCAGCGGTAATTAATATATTATCAGGTTTAAGGTCACGATGAATAATGCCTTTGGAATTTAAAAAAGACAAAGCATTCACAATTTGTTTGGTATAAATCCTTGTACTATACTCATCCAATGATCCAACATTCTGGAGAAGAGAAAATAAATCGCCTCCAGGAACATACTCCATTACAAGATACAAATTATATTCTCCAATGATGGAATAATAAAAGTTGATGATATAGGGTGAATTAGAACCCAACAATATATCCTTTTCGGTTATTGCTCGTCGGATCTGGTTTTTTTGCAACAGATTTTTTTTGGGGATAATTTTAATTGCATATATATCTCCTGTTTGGGTTTTCCTAGCCAAGAAAACTCTTGCAAATGCTCCACTAGATATTGGAGCAATGAATTCAAAATCACATATCTTTGGTTGAAGTTGGGCCTTCCTTTCATCTTTCCAAAATGTTGTCCTACCAAGAACATTTGATGCAACTAGCAAAGCATAACAAGCACTCCTTTTTTCCAAAGATAATGATATAAAATCAATAAAAGCGCATGAGAAAGATGACCCAGACATGGCATAAGCAGAAAGAGTAAGTTGTTCAAGCTCTCCTATTGAATCAATACTATACAAATTGAGCGATAATGCCCGATCAATAAGATAAACGCAATGCAGTGATGGTAGAACAAATGATATTGCCTGATTCTGCTCACCAGGCCATCTAATATTCAAATATCCTTCCATCAAGCGATTTTTTAAAGCAATCAGTCTGTGATCAGTTGATTGAATTCTCGATTCTGACTGAAATGCAGTAATGCAATAGTTTGTATGATCATCAAAAAGGTCAATAGGGACATCTTCACCACAAATCCTACATACAATTGTATCGCTATGAGGTTTTTGTTGATTATCCCTTGCGGTTTCGTCAAAGGCAACAGAAGAAACTAAAAAATCTTCAACAAAAAAACCAGACACAATCCGATTAAGGGCGAGAGCCACAGGGATCAACATTTCCGCAAGCCTAATCAAAGGATTAGGACCATCCTCTCTGAGAATATCGGATAAAACAATCATAAGTTGCTCTGATTTCACCTTAAGAGTGGAATAGGAACAATTCTGAAGATCAGATATTTTTTCTGACATCAACGCGATGCTTTTTTGGCTTGATTCTGACTTAGAGCTATTAAAACATATACATGATTCCTTAATCTGCTGAAGGAGAGTGGCTTGGCCACGGAGTTGTATAAACAACTGAGAGTAAGACTTCCCGTTTTTGGAAACAGGAAAAGGACTATTACTCTTCCGTTTAACAGAGCAAGCCATTGGCATTAATTGCGCTTGAGGAACAAACTGTTGATAGCTCATCCGACTATAAAAAATTTGAATCAAGAATTTGTAGCCCCTCTCAATTTTTTTCAATGCAATATATCCTGGTAACGTTCAAAATGTCAAAATTTATAGAAAAGTATCTTAATTTCGAATGATTATTTTCGAGAATTTGAATTCACCTTTGAAAAACCAGATAAATTTTTCAGAAAATCTCAAATATTCGTTAAATATAACTGTCATTTGAACAAACAATCTAGGACTTTGAAACAAATAAGAAAGGTTGCCTGTAGGCTGATCTTTTTTCACTGTCTTTCATATCGCCAATATTGTATGATCCAGGGCCTATCCAGTCGCCACCTTTTTCCTTCTTGAATATTGGTATCAATGACCCGTTTGGGCCATCTTTATACCCAATGATTTCGTGGCCAGCCGTATTTGACTTTGTCTTATGCCTAATAGGGGGTCTTATAGAGTGTGGCTTATTTGTCATTGGGATCCAGTTTTCAAGCTGATTGTACATTGTTGGTGATGGTGTTTTTTGAGATTTGTATACAAACCGAGTTGATTTAGATTTAAACGGTGACGATATTACAATGTTACTCTTGGGCTTACTAGATTCATACTTTCCCACAGGAGGAATTGAATCATCAAACCTATACAATTTAATATCGTCTTTCCGCCCAAAAGGAGCTTTCATTTGTTTATCACAACCAAATGTAGCCTGGGAATCGTAATATCCCGGTCCAATATGAACAGGAGTGCTCTTAGATACAAGGTTGAATCTAACAGTAAAATCCATTAACGAATCACGATAAGTAAATGTCATGGACGATTTCTATTTGCGAAAACAGAGGGAAATCTTGGCGGATATCTGGCGGATTCAAAAGAATAGTTGTGTTTTGGCCAGAGAGTATTATCACATTCTTTATTTTTATTTTAGAAACGAAATTCTTGAGTATGACCTGATGATGAGTGACATTTCTATTCGGGAAGCTGAAGATGTACATCAAATTAACTCGTCTGTTGCACAAGTATTGTCTATGATTATTAAGGAGATCATAAATCAGCCACGTTTGTTTATCACAACACTATCAAACAGGATCAACATGTTTGAAGATATCATGAGGGTTGCATTTACTGGTTTTGGGAGTTTATTTGGATATTTTTTATCACAAGATATGTCAATAAATGCTTCTCAGATTGTTATTTCATTAGTGCACACCGATTTGCCTGATTCAAAGGTTATGCCTTTTGCACTTGCTTTCATATTTTCATCTTATTGTTTCTTCGAGAATTTATGGTTTCATTTCCAAAAAAACATTGATAAATTTAATAATCCTACATCTTTGAATATACTCGAGAGCCTTCGCGATAGTATTAAGATGTTACTCCCATTGATTCCAAATCCTGTGTTTTTTGTTATCAGAGAACTTTTCGAGTATCGTGTATCTTCACTTTGTGAATTATTATTTAAATACCTTTTTCCGGCTTCTTTCCACTTATGGCTCTTAACGCCGCTTGGTATCTCGTTTCAATTTACTAATCTTATCATGAAATATTTCAGTGATAATATCGAATGGCCTTCAGATGATGCTGTTTCGATAATTTCATCATTTATGTTGCATTCACATGTTATTCAAAGCCAGCCTTCTTTTGGTTTTGGGTACAGACAACATAACGAGTTTTTAATTTTCTCAAAGAATGACATTATGATAATTGATAGTTTGTTTATTGAATCCTCTCAGCAATTTCCTATGTTTGATTCCCTAAAAGAGTTCACCATGAATACTAATGATTATTATCAACCATTTTTTTACTTTTTTTATCATCAAAACAGCTCTTTTTATTCGATTACAAGTGATAACATTGCCGAATTTGGAATAGTTAATGATATAATCAGCTTATTATTAGAGAAACAATTTTGTATTCGTTTTCTCTTAACAATAACCAAACATTCCGAATTATTGTTTCTGAATTATATGAATAATATGGTAAAAGGGATCAAAACACCCTCCCTTATGATTGATTCATTAGTCGATACAATGGTTGCCCCTTTTCCTAACAAAAATATTGTTTATCATCAAATATACCTATCTTTATTATCAAAGTTTGATATTCATTTATATGAAATACCTAAAGATATATTAAATAAGATTAATGAACATTTAATGAACTTTTTTCAAAAGAGATGTCAAATGGGAATTAAAAAGGCAGGATATTTATATCGAATTTCCAAGGTTCTTCATCACCGAAGAAATTTAACTCTCCAAGAGTTATATATATTGTATTCATATGTACTAAATTCTGTGCATACCATTTCTTCATCAATAGCAGAATTCAATAATGATACCAGGTCAAATTTGCTTTCGTTTATCCTCCGTTCATCATTTTCCGAAGAGCACTTCCATGTCTTCTTCGTATTTGAAAAACTTTTTTCTAGAACAAGGTTCTATAAAGTAATTCCGGTCCAAGATTTTAGGAACTGGAAAATGTTTATTCAATTGATCTGGGGTGTGTTGAGTCTGGACCCTGATTTACATTTAAGCTTTATTAATAATCGTCTTTACCAAATAACGTAAAAAAATGGAAGCTTCTCAATATATCAACAGGAATACCGATTTATCCAACTTTTTAAAGTCTCCCATTGATAGTCATTATATTCCAGAGACAATATATGGGAAAAAATCCCAAAATATCATAAGGAGGTCGCAGGATTTTTGTGAAGATAACAATGGGGTGTCTGATGAGTGGAATAAAAGACTAAACCATATTATGAAGCCAATCAATCAAAAACAGAGATTTATTCAAATTCTTCCAAGACTATCAAATAAGCCTTACAAACCACCTCCAGATCCCGAACACAAAATGAGCGTGGAATCGATTTCTAATATGAGAACAACTCAAGTTCAGGGCCCTATTTTAAAACCCCATTCAATACCGAATATCAGATATTGCACTAATCAGATCTTTTCAACACCATTTAGAAACACTATAAAATTGTATTAATTTATTCTTCTTCTTCTCCATCATTTCCAGGAGTCAAATATAAAGACTTGGTTAATGCTTTGGCATATGCAACATCATAAATCATATCAAGGGTCTTAATTTCAGACTTCATAGCTTCTTTAATTGAACTCCTACCCAAAATGTATGAGGCCATAGAAATGCAATTACCATTATCAATTATGGCATTGTTGTATTGATTCGCATTGCTGTTTTGGGTGCCAGGAAGAACATGGATGACACGATCTCCAGAAACTTTAAGTCTACCACTAATATATGACTCGTCGAATGGACTGTCTTCTTCATTAATTTGGAATATTGATCCATCTTTTTCTTCTTTATAATTGATTATAACTAAGTGGAATATCTTCAAATAAAAACTAACTATGGGTGTGATGAACTCTTTATAGCCATCAGTTAGACATACATGAAAACCAAAAATTGAGACCATTGAGTCTGGGGTTTTTTCTAATCTTGCCCCAATATTGATGTATGCACCTTCATATGGATAAAATGGAATTCCAGTTATTGCTGATAATAATGATGACCCGTTGTTGAAATCTATCATGCAAACTCCAATTGCTTTTTGGTTATAAACTTTATTCAAATCAGAAATATTAAAAAGTTTGTTAAAACTCTTAATGATTGACTGTTCGAAAACGGACACTGAATTCTTATCGATGTAGTTCTCAATTGGTGAAAAGTCACAGGCACAAGCACTATTAAATTTAACAATGTAGCTGGCAAATGCCTTTTCATAAAAACAATTTTGTAAATCGTTCGAATCAATTTTTGGATATATATTTACCGGAATTGCCATATTAGGAGGGAGTGGTATCCTAGAAATCATTTTTTCAATTAAATGATAATAAGCTGAGCTTGAGATTATAATATTTAGTTCAATAACTTGTTTAGGATAAGTGGAATTAAGACACTCACAAATACTACCTAATCCATATTTAACTAATGAATCTTGATAAACGGAAATTTGGTTTTTAATGTATTCTTCTTCTGGTATTTCATTGGAGCGATTTTCATGAGAAGAATAACAAATAATGGATGGCTTTGAATTATAAACATAAACACCATACGGTCTAGAGTGATAAATCACTGGTAATTCAAAAATTTTTGATTCCATGGGTTCGTTAATAATTAGGTTCCATTTATACATTGAATAAGAATGATATCTATTTCTTCCACTACGAATATTAGCCATTACAAAATAGACTTTCGTACTATCGAAGTACTGCGGTATTAAACTGTTATAATTCTCTCTCAAACTATTTATTGGTACAATAATCGAATGAATCATATTAAGTTTCATTTCATTTTCAATAAATTTGTAAATAATTACAACTCCGTTTGTTTCCTGGATGGACGAAATACACAATTCATCATTGGGATTTCCAAACAAACATTCATATGACTTTCCTAACAAATCAATAGAAATCTCAGAAGGATCTTGTCCCCATGAATAATAATACAATTTATAGATATTATCTCCGTTCTTGGATATGAAGAAAAACTCATCTTTCTTCTTAGTGATTGATTGGATATCTCCAATTCTGGATCCATCAATCTTCTCACAATTGTCCAAAGAGCTAACATTCTGGTTTTCGGAAAGTTTTCCAATATATAATCTTTTATTGTTAACATCTTGGAAAGCACATGTTAATACAGTATCATCAACCCATGAATTTTTCAATTGAAGATTTACTGGAATATCATTCAATTGTGCATATACATAATTATAGAGATACTGATGAGAGCTTGCAAATAATGTTGTATTTTCTGCCTTTGAAACTTTATAAAATATATAATTCCTAAAATCATTTTCATTCCCTTGGTATTTTCCTTTGTCAGGAATTGTGATAGTAATATTTCCATTATTATCATATTTTATCTTGTTAATAGTTGGTTTCGAGTAATTTGAATCAGCAAATAATGATGGATTTTGAGGAAACACAAATCTCTTTAAAAACGTTCCGCTAATCAAATGATCCCCTTCTTGTTCAATCCGAATTTTTAGTGGAATAATATCAGTAAAGAATAAAAGCCATGAATTGAATTCATCGATATTGGAAAACATTAATTCATTTTTTTTTAGAATGACTTGCTTGACCAAACATAATAGATCACCATGTCCATAAATTCCAGTATCATCATGATTGGCGCTCCCTAAAAGCAATAATGGATCTTGAAATTCCGGCGAAGAATAAGAATAAAAAGATTTTGGCATATTATAAGGGATATTGTTGGATGGAAGAATCATTACAGAGTGACAAAAACTCTTAAAAAGCCTATATGTATAAACTGTTATTTGATAAAACAATGGATGCATATAACTCTGATCATCAGGAATATATAAGAAGAACACAATCCCGCTTGGGGTATTCAGATAACAAACCGAAGGAGATCCGCAAATCAATGAATCAAAAGTTCTGGAATCCTCAGGTAAAATGCGATTCAAATATTGCTTGATTGAAGAAATTGAACCAATAAGACCAATCGCCTTCAAAAAGTCACAACAATTTAAAGTGTTCATTCCGTTATTAAAAAACCATTGATTGTTCCTCATTTGAAATACACCAAAAACTCCAAAGCCCATATCGTTCGAAACCACTTCAGCTTTCTCAGGAAATTCTAATGGGAAAAAAAACTTAAACCTCTCATTTTTTTCGTTATCTATGAGTACATCTGTTGAATTATGTTGCACACTCATAGTATTTTTTTGTGTATTATAAACATATTTTGCCTTTATTTCATCATTATCAATTCTTTCGCATTCATAACTAGAAATTCCACATAAACTAAATAGAGTTTCCAGATCAGAACCATCAATTTTTTGATCTTGATTTTCTTCCAGTTGTTTTATAAGCCTTTCAGGAAAATAGTGGGTTCCAAATTTTAATGATGGTAGCTGTTCATTACTTTTATTCCCTAATTGTTCCACAAACAGGTACTTATAAGGCTCTTTCAAAGAATCATTCATAAAAATGAAAATGGAAAAATATTACCCTTTGACATATTTATTCTAACAGAGATTGAAGGATTTTTTGTCTTCCTTTTTCTCCACAATCTCAACTGTTTGTACTGATGTGGATTTTTCTTGAATTCTCATACCTAGATGATAAAACATATCATTAATGCACTCACCTGTGGAAGCTGATGTGAAGAAATATGCACACTTGTAAGGTTTTACAAATTCTTCAATTTCATCTTCGGTGACATTTCGGTTTTTCAAATCACACTTGTTTCCTGCTAAAACAATTGGTGTATCTCTGGGGCATACATCAAAAATTTGGTCCATCCAATACCCACACTTTTCAAAACTATCATGGCTATCCAAAGAGAAACACAAAACAATACCATCAGAATTACGATAAAACTCTTTTGTTATGGCATTGTATCGTTCTTGGCCCGCAGTATCCCAAATTATCAAAGTAATTGTCCCATTATCAGTTGAAATCTCTTTAATTTCATTAGAAACATTAATAGTCGATACAGTATTAACAACAAACCTTTTATAAACATATTGATGGAGAATAGAGGTCTTTCCAACACCAGAATCACCTATTATCGCTACCTTTTTTTTCATCTGTTTTTTTCCCTTTTTTCCCTATTTACATGAAAGCAAGCAAAGTAGAAAAACCAGCAATTTTCGATGAAAACGAGGAGGAAACTCTCCAAACGCTGAACAGAGAGCAAGAAAGGCTAATGGAAGAATTTGAGACCGAAAAAAGACAGTGCGATAACTTGAAAAAGCTTTTTAGTCATGATCTTAACAATACAGCTTCTCTTCAGAAATCTTCATTAGCATCTTTGAAAACTGTGCTTCAAAAATCAAAAGGAAAAGATGAGCATATAATGGAAGCTATTCGCCTTCTTGAGGAGTACGAGGGGCAAGACTCAGCTTTTATACCTGACACTCCTCGTGTATCTGAGCTTGCAAGCGATGCAAAAGATGCAGAAATACAGAGTAAGAAGCTGAAGAAAGAATCTTCGAATCTGAAGAAAACTCTGGCTCAAGTTGGGGCAGAGAATGATGAGCTTAAGAAGGTGATTAGTGAGGCTGAAACCCAGATTAAAGCATTAACCGAATCCAAAGCAGAGCTTAAAACTAAGCTCAAAGACTTTGTTGATAACTGCAAAAAGAGGGAACTATCATGGAAAGAGAAGATCTCAGCTCTTGAGGCTCAGCTAGAAGCACAGGCCTAGTTTACATTGTTTAACGTCTTTTAAAAAATGGATACAGAGTCATATTTGTTTTCATCTGAAGCTTCAAGGATTGAGAATATTTCAGAAAACTCTGATTCAAGTGTAATCCAGCTTCAAGAAGATATACTGCACCAATCTCTCGAAATTGAAAAATTCTTAAAGAGTATTGAGAATAAAGGAGAAAATCAACAATCGAAAGCATTAAAGTACCTTTTTTCGTTATTCAAATCTGAATTATCTGTTAATTTAAAATTGCGCAAGCTTTTGGTTCAAGAACGAAACGAATCTCACAGTATTAAAGAAGTTAATAATAAAGTTATAACTGCTATCAAAAAAATCGGGGTCGAAGGGATTGTTAGTATTGATGATATTGTTCCAACAATTGAAGAACTTCAAAAAGGGTTTTCTAAATACATCGAATTCCAAAAAGCATTCCGTAGAGAGACCAAAAAATTTAGGGAATTACAAACTTCATTCCAAAATCTTGAGAACTCGAATCAAATACTCAGAGCGGATCTTGAAATGCAAATTGCAACCCTTCAAGCTATGTTAGACAAGTCTTCTCGAGATAATTATGAATTAGAGGTGAATTATGGAGAAATGAAGGATAAAATATATACTTTATCAAATGAAAACATCTCTCTAAAAACAGAAAAAGCAGCATTTGATCAAATATTAAAATCATACTCGAATCAACTGTCTGTAGCCGAACAAAAAGTGAATCAGCAACTGGAGAAAATTAAAAATTTGGAATATGATAATCAGGATATGCAACAAAAGATTGATTTATTAGAAAAAGAAAAGAAAGATTTAGTTTTGGCATTTCAACAAGAGAAACAAGCATTTATTAATGAAAAAAGTTCTTTTGATTCAAAGATAAGTGAAATGCAACTGCAACAAAAAGGTATAATAACACAATATGAACAAAAAAATTCAGAGATTTGTGAAGGATCGATTCAACTAAGGAATCAAATAGATACTTTTTCTCATAGAATAAAGCTGCTGGAAGAGGAGAAAACTAAGTATTCGGAGGATATATGTAGATTGGGGATGATTGAACAGGAAAATCTTTCCTTAAAACGAACCATTAAAAAATATGAAAAAAAAATGCAAAAATTAGTAAGTAAAACCAACAAGAAAATTGAAAACACTCTAATAGAGAAGGAATCGGAAATAGAGAATATCAGAAATGAATGCCACAATAAAATATTGATACAAAATAGCCAATTTGAGTGTCTAGAGAAAGAATTAAAAATGCAACTAGAAGAACAACAATTTGAGAATAAAAGGCTGAGAGACCAGCTTAGAAAGTTGAGTTATACCCTTCAAGAAGAAGAAAGTGAACTATCTCGACTCCAAACAGAATTGCAAAATGCCAAATATAATTCACCGAAAAGAAAAGGAAAAACTCCAAAAAAATCAGAATATGTTGAAGATGATTCAGTTTAATATGTAAACCATTAATATGTTAGTTCTATATTTACACTTCTTAGTGCATCAACAATCCACTGAGGGATACCACCATCTGGGTACCTTTCATGGAAAAACTTATTTAAGTATTCACCAAGCAGACCTTTTCTTATTCCCTCCCTAAGGTATGCTGTAAGCCTTCCTTGAAACTCAACATTATGAATCGAAAGTAATTGGCCACACATGGGAGTGTCTTTAATCTGGTATAAAGCAGTTTTCGACATATGTGTACATGTCCAACAGCCACAATCTTTTTCAATTGGGTCTTGAGAATCCTTCCATTTTGACACATGATCGCTTCCAGACCAAATTAATGCAGTGCCAAATCGTGCAGTTCTTGTGGGAAATACACAATCAAACATATCAACACCGAGAGCAATACACACTGCAATGTCTTCTGCATATCCTACTCCCATGCAATATCTCGGCATATCTTTTGGAAGTACACTAACAGAAGTTTTCACAGATTTCCAAAATATATCTTTTGCTTCTCCTCCACTCAAACCACCAATTGCAAATCCACCTAATGATTCCTTTCTTTTGACCATTTCTTCAGCACATTGCTTTCTCAAATCTTGATTTAGTCCTCCTTGGACAATAGCAAAAATTGCTTGATCATGAGGCCTTTTATGAGACTCAATAGCTCGATCAAGCCACCTCAGTGTTCTGTGCATGGCTTCCTCTACTCGAGGCCCTGTTGTCAAAGAAGGAACCACATCGTCAAGCATCATTGCTATATTGGATCCAATAGCATTTTGAATATGAATTGAGTCTTCTGGTTTCAAAAGGATTTCTGCCCCGCTTGCATGTGGAGCGGAAAAATATACACCATCCTCCGACACTTTACACAATTTAGATAGTGATACCATTTGAAATCCACCACTATCAGTCAACATTCCGTGGGGCCAATTCATCCACTTGTGCAGTCCTCCAACTTCTTCCAGTAATTCTGGCCCAGGTCTCAGTCCCAAATGGTATGTATTACCGAGAATAATTGGAGGAGAATGAGGAAGATTCAATATCTGGTCAATTGATAAACCTTTAAGAGAACCCTGAGTCGCAACAGGCATAAAAATCGGAGTTTCAAAATAAAAATCACTCGGGCGATGGAACCCCATCTTTGATACTCGCGCAGGTCCATCTTCTGCTAAAACTTCGAACTCAACAACTTTTTGCTTTTTCATTTTGTTAACCGCTCTTGTAAACTGAAACCCAGGTTCGAGTAGAGCTGAATTGCTAGAAACTCAAGTTTTTGGTCGTGTGAAACAAGTTCTTCTATTTTTTCATGAAGATTATCTCTTGTAATTTCATTAGAAATCAGGATCTTGGTTTGAGAACTTGATATAGAGGTGTATTCAGATAATATATATAGAATATTAAGAAGAATGTCTTGATTTTCAGATTGAATATTACTGATCAATTCAGATATCAATTCATCCCTAAAAATCCTTTCTGAGGAATCTTTTGGTAGTTGGAAAAAAAGATTTCTCAAGAATCTAATGATTAGAGATTTGGTTTTAAATAAGGTATTTTTTAAATCCTTGAGATAATCAATTGTAACGAGAAATGGGAAAATATATGAAAAATGATCAGGACAAAACACCAAAAAGGAATCTAGAAACTCATAGAACTGATCTATTACATATATGTAATCCATTTTCTCTAAATGTTCAATGAAACTAGAAGACATAAATATATTTGATATGGATGAATGAGAAATGAGCCTAGAAAGAAGACTTAAAGATGAGGAAACAATACTAATGGAAGACGATGAAAGGTGAGTAACAAGATTAAAAACCACTTCTTTGTCGAAATATTCAGATGTCTCAACACAAGACATTATGTGTGAAAAGCACTCATACCCAAGAGATATTTGGCTTTCATCATTGGAAGAAAATAATGTGAATATATGTGGTTGAAGCATTATATATATATCTGGCGGAAAAAATCTGTATTCAAGGGTAGATTTGAGAAATGAAAAGAAAGCATCTGAGTATGTTCTGTTTAATTCTCCGTATCTATTAACAATTTTGTAAATCCCTGATTCATAAATAATCATTCTCATCTTTTTACTTCGCTTCACCAATTTGGAAAGAATTAAAAATGAGATATCTATAGAATCTTCATTGGACGGCATATCAAGAACATGAAATAATCCTGAAATAAAATCTTCTTGTATTAAATAGTCATCTAATTTAGTGTATCCGATCAGTAACAACATGATTTGCAAAGAAATTGTTTGCTCATCGGGAATATGAATCAATCCAACCAAATGTCCAATTGATTTCTTACCAATCCATTTTACGACGGATCTAATATCATTTTGACAATAAGAAAATAATAAATTAAGTGACTCAATTCTCGTTGTTTGAACATTACTATTCAAAAATAGAAGGCAATTATCCAATTCGCCTTCAGTAATACTCTCTTGTTCAATGTCCATAGTTTTAATATGTATCCCAGGTGATTTTGTCGATTCTATATATGCTCTTTCCGAAAGGGCGACATTCTTATAATTCATTAAAACAAACACAAAATTTATAAATTATAACTCCAGATATCAAATGATGAAACATGCAAAGAAGTCTCAAAACATTTTGGATCTTCTAAGAGCTCTTGAGGTGCTTTAAGTGGATTGATATCTCTTTGGTCACAATCATTCGATATTGGAAAATACGACATTGATTTGAGTGGGGATCCAACACTTGAGCTCATTGTCAATGATCCCTTCTTTGGGTGTGACCTTCGAGGCTTTTCATGATAAAAAACATTTTTCATCATAATAAGCATTTCTTGTTGAGCTGCAAATGGAATAATTGATGGTATTGTGATATTAGTTAAACACCCAAGAACTGAACTGCAATCTTTAAAATCTGTTGATGCAGGAGGATCTGGGAGAGGACGAATAAGTCTCTTTAATGATCTCACAACATCTTCTAAGCTCCTAGACCATTCGAAAAAATGATACCCTAGTTTGGTAGGAATCAAAGGATCTTTTGTAACAACTTCGATAATATATCTAACTGAATGGGGGCAAAATGATACTGAACTTATGGCTTTTTGGTAGAGCATTGCTAATGATGATGACACATGATCAATTTTTATTTTTTTAATAATGAATATTGAAATTTGGAAAATATTATCTAAAACTTTGTTTGAAACATCCTTTGAAATCATTGAATAATGGCCAATTGCTTGACACAATGACGTATCATTAGCCACTTCATACATTTTTTTCTTTGAGAAGCATGATGGAAACATATTTGGATAAACATCAGTAAATGGAAGTGCTATCATCATCAATTCTTCGTTTCCGGAGCTCTTAATGAGAAGATCAAGAATTTTTTGATAACTCTCATCTTTCTCAATTGTGCTAAAAATTGGTCTTACTATACTAATAATTGAACCCCATGCCAAAGATATAGTATCTTTGCACGAAAGGGATTTCAAAAACAATTGAATTGACGATGTGAGACATGAATCAGAAAAATTTGGACAATCAACAAATGATAAAGCAAACTGAAATGAAAAAAGTTCATTTCCCATAAATAATGAATTAAATAATTTGAAAGATTCTATGATGAACAATGAAAAATATGATGAATCAGAAGAAGAATTTTCGATATGATAAAGCACTGATGAAGAAATTCCATTTAAAATTTCAGTGCTCTTAGGACACTGTATATGATTAAATACTAAGAGAGAGATATAGGAAACCCTAATATTCCTTGATCCAAATATCCATTTAAGAGCCTCATTCCCCCAAATATTCAACCCTCTTTCAGATTGTTCAGATATTTTCTTTATAAGAGAAATTATAATTTCTAATAATTTTGGAGGAAGTTGATCAAGATTTGAAGGAATTTCCACTCCTAATTGGGCGCAAATTGTGGAAAAGAGAGGATATGATCCTTCTTCAATAAATAACAAGACGAAATGAAGGATTTGAGTCATAGTTTCAATGCATCCATCATTTGCAGTGTTGATTGCTTCATTAATAATAGGCAAAATCCATAACTCTCTCGAAAAAGAAGACTTTTTAGTCTCAACTATGAAAAAATAATACGCAAAAGTACATCTTTCAGTTAATAATGCTATTACAACATCGAAATTTGAAGATAGAAGATGTGTTATTATAATCTTTTTGGAATTGTAATCATTCATAGAGCACAAAAATAGCATTACAACATCAAAATGATTTGGAAGAATAATAAGGGTAGACCATAAATACATGATATTTGAGATATATTTGCTATCTAATTTCTCAGTTGTTTCGATTAAAACTTCTAAAAACTGGTATGGCGTAAGCCTAATACAATCCAATTGAGGGATCGAAGGAACACATGTACTTTGATTAGGAAGAAGTTTTATTTGCTTAATCCATGGAATAATTGTATCAATAATGAACTTGGGCTGGATAATTAAATCAGATTTTTGCAGAAGAGTGAAAGCTTTAGAAACTAGGGATTCCGTGGAGTATAAAAACAAATTTGGAACCCATTGATTATAATCGATATTCCCAATCATTTTGGCGATTTGTTTACGAGTATCACTCGATCTGAGTTGAGATATTAGCTCTATTAATGAATCTAAATAATTAATCGACCGTGGATGATTAATATGGAAAAACACCAATCCTAGAAGAAGCAAAGATCCGCTGTTTTTATAAAGCAATTCAGTATTATTTGCATTGAATACCATTAAAAATGACTCGAAAAACAAAGTAGATAATGGATGAGACTGGGTAAAGCATGATTCAATATATAAATCTAAAAACATATCACAGTGAAAAAACAGAAAAAAACTTAAAACAGGCATTCCATCACTTTCGATCCGTGATAAATGGTTAATTACTTTTGAATCAAAAAGAAGAGAATCATTAGTAATTGGACCAATTCTAATCATATCAACCATAGCTTTTGATGATGCTAACCTGATAACTTCGTTTAAACCAGGTTCAATCATGGACCAATTCAGTAAAAAACGAAATGTTATCTCCCTCGAATGAATTGACCATTCTTCCTCAGATATCTGATTAATCATTTGAGAGCAAATAATGGTGCAAATAGTGCAAAAGTAAAAAATTGTTGATTGATTTGATCTAAGATTGACTTCACTTTCTTTTGTCCAATATATCACTCTTGGTCCATTGATTCCTTTAAGAATAAAATACTGAATCATATTTGATAAATAATTTAGTATTATGGAGAGATGAGAATGAATGAATTCAGAATCAATATATGGGGAAGATAGAATGAAATGCAATGATTTGGATGAAATTGAAACCAAATCATTTGATATATTCAGAAGAATCCGAATAATCAATGGATATAATGTATAATGCATATGTTGGAGAGCTGAAAAAGCAAAAAAATTAATATGATGGTCTTTTGAATCCAAAAATTTGGATACTAATTCCAATAAAACTGTCCTTTCATCTTGAATCTTGGAAAAAGGCTCATATTTTACAGGGTTATACTTTGATGTGACCAATAATAATGAATCAAGATGGAAATAGGGAAAAGAATGAAGCAGAAGCAATCCTGTGCAAAAAGTAAGATCATAATCTCTTCCATTTGTGGGAATAATAATTTCTTTCGGTAAATACTCTTTGATTCTTTGAAAAAGTGGAGTATAATTAGCTTGAACTAATAATACACCAATTTCAGACATAAAAAACAACCAAAGAGAATAATTTGTTGACAGAATTGCATTATCAAAACAAATACTTGAGAATATATTGCTATTAATCCCATTTCGATATATTCTTAAATAGTCAATAACTCTCTCTTTTACGCTAGCTTCGATTTGATTTGATTGACTTACAATAAGAGATATTGAACAATTATTTCGCAGATATTCTGAAGTTTTAACAATCAAATTATTTGAGTAATATCTAATTATTGGATATGGCGAAACAAATCCAATATAAGCAACATACTCAATATCATGAATTATTGACATTTTCAAGTTCTTTGGATAGTTTTCAAAAAATTTCAATAATAAAATAATTGATATTAACAATAATTCTGATGACTCGATTTTAGATGCACAATGAACAATCAATGATCCAATTTTGGTCTGATAGATAATTTTATTCATAAGTCTCACAATTAATCGATATGCGGATTTAGAAATTTCGGCATTTGAATTCGCTAATGATCTGAATATCACTGGAAAAATCTCATCACTTAAAATTTCATTTTCCGAAAAAACCAAATCTAAACTATCAAATACAATACTACGAATATCATCGCATTTAATCAATGGTTCTACCTTGCAGAGTGGCCGTGGAACTAAAAAACTAAATTCATCTTTGAATTCAATAATGAATGAAGATAGTTTTTCTTCTGCAGCTTGACACATTGATTTAACATTGTCTTCAATCATTTCATTACATATTGAGTGAGGGAGTACATTATTAACTGTGAGGACTATCTTTTTAATAAGTGGCTTCAATTTATCGCTCATATAATTCACGTGCTCACCATAAACTTTGGAAATTGAGTTTTCGGTAAACTTCTCTGTTAGGAGAATTGGCAAACACAAAACAAGAACATAAACCCTTGGGTCATCAATTTGAAGAAAAATAATATCGGAAAGAGTTTTTCCGATAAAAAAATCAATGTCTATAGACGCAATTTGAAGCAAAACATCCCTAAATTTATAAGGGCATATTGCGAAATTTGAAAGCGGATAAAAGTATTTCATAAAAAGAGATCCAAAAGATTTTTGCTCTCCTTGCGTAATTTTTGGAAAAGAATTCCATTTTAAAAAACAAAATGGGGAAAATTGAGGTTCGATTTCCCATTCATAAGAAAGCCATTCATTATAGAGTTGATTGCCAAAACACATCATGTGAAACAGCTTAATACATCTTTTGATCTTTGTATCATCTTTGGAATGAGACAATATCCTTTCAAACAAAAAATTTTCCCTTTGTTTGCTGTAACCATTAACTCTTGAAAATAAAACAACTATTAAGAAAAAACTCCCGGATTTTAAAGATCTGTTGTTCCTGATTGACCATACCTTGTTAAATATATTCTGGAGAGTATCATTGGAATTATGTACTGATGAAACAAGTTTGGCTATAGATTTTAAAACTGTATTTGATAACAAATCCTTTTTCATAAGATCTTTTATAATATCATGGATCTGTTCCAAAAATGTTTCTGATATGGCATTTGGTAACATATCCAATCTTAAATATTGTACCATTTGAAATAAAAAATCATTGAAAGACCCTTTCATTGCGATTGAACCGAAAGGTTTAAGCATTGGTTCAAAATACTTTTCCGCTAATTTTGAAAACACACAAGAAAATTGATTAATAACTCGCTTACAAATCCAAGGATAGATAGAATTTGGAGATGCCATTGTATAAAAAAACTTATTTATTTCAGTTACTGAGCTTGCAATATCATATTCTCGAACAACAGCCAACAAAAGATCAGCAAGAAATATCATTATGAAATTTAAATAAAACTGCCTATGAATAGGATTATCTGCATTGTAAACATGTGACATTGCCTTTATGGTATTGAAATTCAAGCAATTACCTGTCCTTATTATTTCATTCAACATTTCAATGATTTTAAGCGAGAAAAGCCCCGAATTAATACCACATATTTGGCAAATAGCCTGAATAGAATACTTATATATCGGAATTGTTCGCGGAAATGTCTTAAAAAGACTAAATACAACACCATGATTCATCGAACTCCTTCCCATCAAATCATCTAATTCAGACAATTTCTGGTTAAAAAATGGAACAAAAGACTCAATTATTTGCCCAAAAACAGAAAAAAACATCGAACTTTGTTCATTCATCACGAAAATCTAGCTTTTGCACAAAAATGTCACATTTATAATGACTCAGGGATACTTTCCTCATTTTCTTCCACCAATTCCTCCTAATATATCTGGCACTGACAACCAACCGAAGCTTGGGTTGACTCTTCCTCAGATGCCCCCTAATATTGGTTCTTCTAATAAACCCCAACCGATTAGCATACCTGGTATTCCATCAATACCACAGATACCTGGTAGCAAAATCAATTCTGTTAAACAGCCTTCAGAAGGAAGTCAAATTCCTTCAATAAGCATGCCATCTTTTCCAAATTTAGGGAATCCAAGTCCAACATTCAAGCCAGTTAGTATACCAGGAATTCCTAATATTCCCTCTATACCAAACTCTCCCGGGAATTCGCCCACTAGTTCCCATTCATCTGTAGGTTTTTCAAGTGTGTCTTCAAATTCCATTCCAATCCCACCAAGTCTTCCATCGATTCAAACTATATCCAACTCTCCATTTCTTCCGCAAAGCATTCAACCTTCTATCATTCCTAATCAAAGTAGTACAATGCAATCATTGTCAATTCCTTCAATGCCTAATTCTCAAGCCCCAGCACTTCCAATTATTCCTCCTTTACCATCTATACCTCCATCTCCCAATACTACCATACAACCACCGCCAGCTCCAACTCCTTTGATTCCGTCCATTCCTTCGACAAACAACCCTGTTTCTCATACACCAAGTGTTCCATCTATACCAGCTATTCCTCCGCTTCCCACGGCCTCTAACTCAAGTTCTCAGCCTCCATCGATTCCTTCAATACCAACTATTCCTCCAGTGCCAAGTACATCTAATTCTGGTATTCAGCCTCCATCGATTCCTTCGATACCAACTATTCCTCCAGTGCCAAGTTCATCAACCCCTGTTTCTCAAACACCAACAGTTCCCCCAATTTCTTCTCTTTCATCAAATGCCCCCATTTCCAATACTAATATCCCTCAAGTCAATCCGATAAATGCGGGATTACATACCCTATCAGTTCCTTCGATATCAAGTAACTCTTCGCCCTCTGTTCCTCCTATTCCCGTCATCCCCCTTCTTCCAGGGTTATCTAAGATTCAACAAAACCAATCCTCTTCACAGAGCACAAATCCATCATTTGTTATTCCTAATCTTCCAACACTACCAGGACAAAATAATGATCAACAAACAAATATGTCCATCCTTAAAAGAAGTGGATCACAAGATAATACTCTCAATGAAAATGCACCTCTGCAGAAACCCATTTCAATAAGCATACCTGGATTTCCATCAAAAATTTTGTCTCGAGAAAGTAGTAATCAGGATTTGATTAATGATAAGAAAAACATCTCTCCAAATAACTCACTCTCATCCGGATTAGTATCTACAGCTAAGAGCGTGGTAAATCCGGCTTCTACTTCAAATTTGTCTGGTTCTTCCAGCACGAATTCAATGCAGACTTTGTCATCAGATCATTTTTCAATAGGAATTTCACAGAATATTATGCCTCAAAGTCTTACTACTATTGAACCACAAAATGTATCACAAGTTGAAAATTCCATTCCTTTAGAAGCCAAAGGAAATACGAAAAACCAAAAATCAATTAATCATGGATTATCCGCATCTGGTTCTAATAGCTCTGGATCTATGCCAATCCTCCAACTGGCTAATAATCAAGAGGAGAACAAAGGGAAAATATTGAAAAAGGAGATTTCTTTACCGATATTTGTCCCATATTTCCCTCCAGGTATTGATAAACAAGAAGCTAATGAGTGTGGTATAGAATTCCTTTCTCCAATGCAAGTTCAGGAACAAAATGTTGTTCCATTGAATGAGTATTCATCTTTGATTTTCTTTGTTCCAAAAGCATCTGAAGTATCTCATATGATAAATGATGATGATTTGAAAAAATGGAGAGAAATCTCAATACCTCCTCTCTCAATGCCTGATGATCAAGAGATAATGAAATCCTTTATGGCAAAGTTTGAAATTACATTATTGTTTAATCAAATGCGATCATCATAGAAACACTTTTGTAGCTGTATTTTTCATTATTAAAACATTGATATATATATTTATTAAAACAAATATTTCTCTGGGACTTAATTCAAATCCTCAATCATTATTTCAAGTATATCTTCTTCTTCATTTTCATTAGTATTTTCACATTCGATCCTTGTTAATGAATATGAAATTGAACCGGTTAACAGTAAAAACGCCCCAATGATTTGTTTGTTGGTCCACTTTGTCTCGCGGTACTGAAAATGCGAGATAATCAATGTTGGAAGAAATTTCATCTGTGATATGATAGTAAGAGTAACAAGGTTGGTTGCATGATGAAGAACAACAGTTAGAATTTGATAAATACCAGAAAGCATTAAACCTGACAATGTCCACCAATAAAAACTGGAGGTATTAATAAAACTATAATTGAGAATGGCACCGGGTTCCACAATGATTGCTGATAATAGTATTGGGAGTGATCCAAAAAGGAACCTCCAGAAGAGTAAGGTAAATGGCTCGTGGCCCTGCTTTGTGGTATTTAAAGAAAATATTGCATACTTCAAGAACAATGAAGCAAGTGATGATGATAAAACAGCAGAAACCTGAACAATAAGTTGTTTTGATGATGGCATTTTCGCTGTAGACCACTGGAAATCAGACGCTAGCTCAAATATTCCTACAATAACTAAGAGGATTCCTACACCGCCCTCCAAAGACACTCTTTCCCTCAAGAAAAAAATACCACAAAAGCCACTAGTTACAATGGTTGATACACGAAATAATACTGCAAAATCTAAGTCAGAAACGTAAAACCCTAAATTCCCTAAAAGCATCATCATACCATAAAGTATTGAAGAAACAAAGATATTAGGGAAAGCTGCTTTTGGTGGGATGGCCCATTCAAAAGATAATGGGCATCCTCTAACAAACCATGCAATAACAAAAGATGGCAAGATTGATGAAAAAGTCTGGATAAATGTTGCATATAGTGGAAATGGAACACGATGAAATAGCTCTTTATTATATATTGGAATAACTGATGATGCTGAAAAATGAAAAGTCGTTAGAATAAATACCAAAAATGGAGAAAGTACCTTTGTCTCCATTATGATATATCGAACTGTAATGAATCAAGTATTTTTCAGTTCTTGTTCTCCAAATTATATGAAACATTGGTATAATCCCTTTAGTGGTGAGAGGTTGACACAGTTCATACACTGGATAATAAATGAATGTGGCATATTGTCCACATCAGTCTTAGTGTCCTCCATGGATTTTGATGAAATCAGCAATATTCTGATTTCCTCTTGCTAATCTTAATGGTGTTTTGCCGTCTTTATCTTTTGCATTTATATCAGCTTCTTGGTTAACCAGAAATTCTACAACACAAAAATGGCCTTCTTTAGCTGCTAAATGAAGAGGAGTATTCTTATATAAAAATACTCTGTATAATTATCTTTTGCGTTTATATCAGCGTTTTTTTGGACTAGACATTCAACAACAGAAATTTGACCTACTTGGGAAGCACAATGAAGAGGAGTTCTTTCAGAAATGAGAATTCAAAATAACTATCATGTGCATTTATATCAGCTTTTTGATTAACTAGAAAATCAACAACACTTAGATGACCATGATAAGAAGCATAATGAAGAGGAGTCCAATCATATATAAAAACTCAACATCTACATCTTTTTTGTCAATATCAGCTGCTTGATTAATCAGATATTCAACAACATGAATATGACCGTTAGCAGAAGCATAATGAAGAGGAGTCATATTAAATATAAAAACTCAACATGATTATCAGTTAAATTCAGATCAGCTTTTTCAGTAATCAGATATTCCACAACACTAAGGTGATTTTTTTCGGCTGCATAATGAAGAGGTGTTTTTAAAAACAAAATATCTCATCATAATGATCAAATGCATTAATATCTGCTTTTCGATTAACCAAATAATCAACAACACTAAGATGGCCTTTAAAAGCAGCAAAATGGAGAGGAGTTATAAAAGCATAGAAATCTCTTCATATTTAATTGGGTTACAGTCAACTCCGTGTTCTAATAAAAAAATTATCAAAGGAAGGTGGCAAAACTCTGATGCTTTGCTAAGGCTTTCAGTTGTTATATTATCATGTCCTTGGCATAAGTGGAACAGATCAAAACAACCACTGCAAACAACCATTGAAATTACATTTTCATTGATCTCCAATCCATTCATTAATAAATACTTAAAACACTTTATAGAGCCAAAAAAGCCAGAAAAGGAAAGAAAATCAAGATATGTTGGTTTAGAACTCCACTCAAAAGGACTCCATTTAGCACTGGAATTTGTGATTTGGAAATTTTTCAAATCATCAATCACATCATACTTGAGGCAATACTCAATACTAATAGGCAAAAAACCTGTCTCGATCAGCTGATCAATATCACTTTCATTATTTAAAAATGAAAAGTCAATACCATATTTTTTTGCCTTTTTTTGGATAAAATCCTCGAAATTATAGATCTCTTTCCGAAAATAATAACACAAAATGAAAGCATTTCTCATCAACAAAACTGGTTTTATTTCATTAAAATCGAAAATATCTCGTTTGTACAGTTGATATATCAAAACAGGGCATTTATTAGATTTTTCCAATATTTTCCTACGAAAATCAGAGATTCTGCAATATTCAATTGAGAAATCCACTGCTTTTTCAAGTTTATGCGGATGAAACTTGGGTAAATTAATTATCCGATCGACACAAAACTCCATATCATTAATAATAATCTCATTTTCGCCTTCATAAAGAAATCGCTCAAAAGAAATTTTCTCTTCCATTATTATTTTTCATAACGTAATTTATATTTTTATGTTAATAGTGGACTACTGTTCATTAATTTGAATAATATGAGAATATATACTAGATTACTTGTCAAAGAAGTGATTTGATCATAAATTTAAAAGAAATTACAATACAAACATACAAATATGTAGGTTTTTTATTGGAATCACTAATAAATCCAACTTTTTCTATTTCAATTTATTGTGGATCATTCAAAAAACTATGCACAGGACTTAATTGGTGCTTTAAGAGTATTTTTAAGGAATCAATCTCAATAAAATATTACAAATACCTTATTCAGATGTGTTTATATGGAAAAATTATGATGGAGAATGTGAAACTTTTGTATTTGGGAACAACAACTGAATTGAAACAAATTCGAACAAATGAGGGTAATTAGATTTGCTAATCAGATAGCTTACCAGAGCATTATCTTATCCTAAAATTGTTTTGTTTCTTTCTCATGTTTGAGTTGGTTTCGATTCGGAGAAACATGCAGAATCATTTCATGCATCACCTTCAATGCTTCTTCTTATCACATTAAGTTGGATCTCAACTTTAAATGGGAATATAGGGTTATTAATAATGAAATCTGGTCTTCTGAATTTTGACGGAATAATATCAGGTTTCCAATAAAGAATAATTCCATTCATTATTGAATAATGGTAAACATTTTTTTTTCTTAAACACTATTATTTCGCTTAAATAGTCTTAAAATACCAAGATCATGAAGCTGTTGATTTACTAGATATTCAACAACACTTAGAATGAATTAAGAAAAGTATTATGGAAAGTAATGAAACCATATCAATATTTAGACTATTTGCAATAATTTCAGTTTTTCGGTTAACTCATTATTCAACGTAACCAAATTAACCATTATGAGCTTCATTGTGAAAGATATATGTTACTTAAAATGATAAAATATGTCTTGGGATTTGATATCAGATCCATCTTCAATCATAAAAGCTAACAATGATGAATGGAAAAAACTACATGATCTGCAACGGTCATGTAGTATAAGAAATTCCTTAATTAAACATCCACCACATGAAACATTATGTCAAATAGATAAAGATACTCATTCAATCAGACAATATGATGTGAATAGAGATAGAATCATCAGAAATATACATATTTCATCACCTTCCTAAAACATAAATTCACTAAGAACTAGTCAGGTATTGTAATATAAATCCCACCAGACCCCTCAATTTTTGAGTCAATTCTGTCTGGCATATGATAACCTACCCACCAGAGGACCTTAGAATTATTGGATTGTTAGGGAAAGGAGGCTGTGGCGAGGTATATTTGGCCGAATCAAAAATTTTAGGGAAAGTAGCTGTGAAAACAATATTTTTAGAAGGAGATGATCCGATATACATTGAATTCCTGAATGAAGCCGAATTACTATCTAAAATGAATTCTCCTTACATTATTCGTTTTTTTGGAACATCAAAATCTGAAAAAGGCGATTGTATTGTTATGGAATATGCAACAAATGGGACACTCTGTGATCACCTCAAATATTTGAGGAAGAAGAAACTTGAAGATACTTTTTGTTGGGATAAAAGGTATCAAATAGCACAAGATATTACCAGAGGTTTGTTTTGTATCCATAAAAATAGAGTTTTGCATCGAGACATGAAAAGTTTGAATATACTATTAGATCAAAACATGAATGCAAAAATATCTGATTTTGGTCTTTCTCAAATCAAAATAGAAACCCAAAAAACCTTATCTACTCTTCGTGTTCCCAACAATGGTTGTGGATCTTTATTATGGAAAGCACCTGAGACATTTTCAATACACAATCCTTTTACTGATAAGGCGGATATATATTCTCTAGGAATAATCTTTTGGGAAATTGCATCCTGTCAATTACCTTACGTAGGATTCGATAAATCTACTATTGAGAGCTCTGTTAAGGCTGGAGAGAGACTTGAGATTCCTTCAACATGTCCTTTGGAATTCAAAGATCTTATCAAACATTGTTGGTCTCAAGATCCCAAACAAAGACCCGATGCATCTTTTGTTTTAGATAATATTTCTCAGATAATTGATGATTACCGAAAACTCTTAAAATGGAAATTCGAAAAAGCACCAGATTTTACTGGCAATATATTTGAAGCTGCGAAGGATGGTAAATTAACAAGTGTTATTTATCTGTTAGCGAATGGAACTAATGTGAATTCAAAGGATCCTTCGAAGGATGGATGGCATTTTACAAATCGCACAGCTTTGCATTATGCTGCTTGGAATGGTCATCTTCGTATTGTTGAATATCTAGTTAATCAGAAAGCTGATATAAAAGCAAAAGCAAGTGGATATCCATTTGGAACTCCTCTTCATTATGCTGCTAATAGTGGTCATCTTAGTGTTGTTGAATATCTAGTTAATCAAAAAGCTGAAATAAATGCAAAAAATAAAAGTATTGATTTTTTATACATTATCAGACTCCTCTTCATTTAGCTGCTAGAGAAGGTCATCTTTGTGTTGTTGAATTTCTAGTTAATCATAAATCTGGTATAAATGCAAAAGATGAAGTTGTTGAAATTTCATATTTGATTGGACTCCTCTTCATTATGCTGCTAATAGTGGTCATCTTAGTGTTGTTGAATATCTTGTTAATCAAAAAGCTGATATAAATGTAAAAAATAAAAGTATTGATTTTTTATCCATAATCAGACTCCTCTTCATTTAGTTGTTAGAGAAGGTCATCTTTGTGTTGTTAAATATCTAGTAAATCAAAAAGCTAATATAAATGACAAGGATAAACAGGTTGAGTTTTTATATTTGATTGGACTCCTCTTCATTATGCTTCGAGTAATGGTCATCTTAGTGTTGTTGAATATCTATTTAATCAAAAAGCTGATATAAATGCAAAAAACAAAAGTGTTGAATTTTTCTCCAAAATCAGACTCCTCTTCATTTAGCTGCTAGAGAAGGTCATCTTTGTGTTGTTGAATTTCTAGTTAATCATAAATCTGGTATAAATGCAAAAGATGAAGTTGTTGAAATTTCATATTTGATTGGACTCCTCTTCATTTAGCTACTAGAAATGGTCATCTTAATGTTGTTGAATTTCTAATTAATCTAAAAGCTGATATAAATGCAAAAAATATGGATGGGAATTCACCATTGGGATTAGCAAATGAAATTAGAGAATATAATATGATTAACAAGAAAATGAATTTAAATATTATAAGATTCCTAAAGAGTAAAGGAGGACAATAAGTCAGAAGAGGATAAAAAACTATATTCATTAGATTTTTTTGAATATTTTATCAAGCTCGGTTTTAAAAGGGTACATGGAAGCAGAAAACTAGAGAAATCACTTTGAAAAACAGTTTTGGAGAACATTTGGAGTTTTGGGCAAATTTCATATTATTGGAGGATATGTGATTCATTAAAAAAGTGAATTGAAAATATTAAAAACATCATGTGCTTTTTCAAAACTTTGAATCAGGTCATAATAATACTGACACCAAGATTTATTACCCTCATCTTCACTTGATACTTATACACATAATGGAATGATCAAATTCCATATAAAAAGTCCTTAAATCAGGTTTTCACTTAAAGCAAATTGATCAACAGAAGATTTTTTTCTTTCTTCAAAACCTTTTCTATACAACAATAAAATTAATCAAGAAATGCATGAATATGACAATATATAAATACAGTGTTTTCAGGCTGGTCGTGCACTTTTTCAACATACTCGTGGACTTTTTCAATTTCGTCGTGGAAAAGTGGCTTTACTTAAAAGTGATTGTGTGAGGTGGAATTAAATCTGAATTTGATGAAATCACAATAAATCATGTTAAGGGCCATATTAATCCTATGCACAGCCTTCTCTCTGAAAAAATCAGATTATTTGATCATTATACACCACTTTTATGTAAAGCCACTTTTCCATGATGAAATTGAAAAAGTCCACGAGTATGTTGAAAAAGTGCACGACCAGCCTTAAAACACTGTATTAAATGTGATCAAAATGTTCTTAAGAAATATTTTTAATTTTCAGTTTTGGACTTGGCCCATTTATTCCACTCTCCAACTCTTGATCATTGATTAGTTTCATCCTAAAAGACTAATTTTATTTACACATTAAATTTTAAACGAATGGAATTAAGGCAAAGAACCCAAAAAAGGTCCAGTAGAGCATCACACAAGGTGGATTTTCGGGCCAACACTGTTGGTATATCTAAATTAGAACCAGATAATGTTGAATCTTTTGTAGTTACCTTATGCTGTCTTCAATGTGGAAATGTTCATCAACAACAGCTTAAAAACGAGAATGATGAGCAAAATAATCAGAGAGATTCTATTTTAATAAGCAAAAGCTGCCAAAATTGCTCTCATGCTATGAAATTGGAAATAATCGAATGCTTTATTCACAAAAGGGATGGAATATCCTTCCAATGGGAAACATTACTGAATGTTGATTGCAAAGGATGCCGAATTGATTTAATTCACTGTAAAAACTGGCTCATAACAGCACAATCAGGAAAAAAAATTCAATGGAAAGCTGAATCTGATTTCTTCGACTTCGATGAAACCAGCAATTCCCCTTTAGGCGTCACAGACTTAGATTTTTATATTCGCCCCATATAACCCTATGGTTTAAATCTTTTTTCGTTCATAATACTATGACAACCAATATACCAGGTCCTACCGGGCTGTTTACCTTCTCAAATTTATTAGAATAACTTTTTATCAGAAACGAATAACTTTTCAATAGATTAATTTAATAAAATTCTATACTGTCATTGCTTGATCATTTGGTGTATTTAATAACATTCACTTCACTTTTATGTCTGTTTCTCAGAGTATCTTGAGCACGCCAATAAAAATTGGTAATATGGTTGTTCCTAATAGGATTATGAGGTCTGCTGTTTGGATGGCTGCATGTGATGTTGATGGATATCCTCCTCAAGCACTTCTTGAATACTATCGTGAACTTGCCAGGGGAAAGACTGGGTTAATTGTTCCAGGGTATGTATATCCAATTAAGTCAGGAAAAGCCAATCCAGGCCAAGGAGGAATGTGGTCTGATCGACATGCTGAATCATGGAGATCAACAATCAAAGATGTGCATGGTCTTGGATCAAAAATCATCTTCCAGGTTTGTGATTCAGGAGTTACTACAACTTTCGATAATGTTAAAGAAATGCCTCGAGGTGTATCTGCGTTGTTACCTGGACAAAGAGAAATGACAACAATCGAAATTGATGAAGTTATTGAATCATTCAAGAATTGTGCTAAAAGATTAGAAGAAGTTGGTGCTGATGGAATGCAGATTCATGGGGCACATGGTTATCTTGTTTCGGCATTTTTGACACCACTAATGAACAAAAGAACTGATCAATATGGAGGTGCACTTGAAAATCGAGTGAGATTTCTTCAGGAAATCTGCAAAGAAATCCGATCAGTCACTTCTCCTTCTTTCAACCTGTCAATGAAAATTAATGGAGATGACTGCAAGGAAAATGGTTTGACAGCTGATGTTGTAGGAGACATTATTTCCAGATTCAAGTCAATCGATCTATTTGAGATTTCTTGCGGCCTGGCCGATGCTCAAGTTACTGTAAGGATGAAATCCAAAGATAAACAAACTATTGGTTACCCACTCACCGAAGGATACAATTTCAGGTATGCAGAAATCATTAAAAAAGTTGCTCCAAAGCAATCATTGGCAGTTGTTGGAGGATATCGAAATTTGTCTGAGGTTGAGAAAGTCCTGAAAACAGGAGTTGTAGATTTGGTATCTTTTGGAAGGCCATCATTAGCAGATCCACATTTTGCTCAAAAGCTTCTCAATGGCCAGAAAAAGGTAAGGTGCATTAGCTGTGGCCTTTGCATATTGAAATCGCTTGAAGGTCCAGTTAAATGCTGGATTTAAATAAAAATAAACATTCTATTTGTGTGACCCAAATGGTTCTTCAATCATATTCATTTCTCAACAGCTTACCAAAAGAGAAGCTTTCATATCTAAGAAACATGAATTGATTTTCCATTTTTGAAGCATAAATGCTTGCTGCTATTAATTGGACTTTCGAAATGTTTTCTTTAGAACAATTCTTGTTTGGATGGATGAAACATCATGGAACTGGACCTTGGTGTTTTCAATAAAAAATATAATATCATAAACATTCAGATCAATATGAGCTTATCAGGTTTCTCCATATAAAGTCCATTGAATACACAATTGATATACGTGCTCTAACATCATTTCAAAGAGAATCAATAGAAATTGAAAACTGGTAACATTCAGAGTCTTTTAAAACAAAATACTCAATACAAATACAAAACAAAAATAAACTGAAGATATATAAAGTGAATAAAAACCTAAATAGTATATCAAAATGGGACTGGAAAACATGAAGATTTGAATTTATATCTATCACTTAATCTCTTTTCCCAATATTGGGATTAATCAAAAACAAAGGGTTAAAATAACTTAAAAAGCCGACCTAAGTAGAATTATTCATTTTATCGATTGTGTAGTTCTTTTCCGAATGCGGTAACGAATTTAATCATTTGGTCTGTTGTTGAGCTAGAGTCAGGAACACAATTTAAGAAATTTGATACCCTTTCAGAGAAACTTAAGGGACGAACATTGTTGTTAGAATTATTTGAATCAAAATGCTCAGAATAGAAGCTACTACACTTGTGCCTCGAGTATATTATCCTGATTTGCTCCACAGCTGTATTGATACTGTTGTTGATGTTTAATACTTGAAGATTGAATCCATTCTTGGCTGCTTCTTCTAATAAAGGCCCAAGGTACTTTTCTTGGTCTTGGTGACTGCAAGACCCTCCATACAAATTCCCATGAGGAGGGGCATCTGCCATTAATACTATTTGCTTAATAGCATTTGGACAAGAACTCCACGATATAATATGTCCTGAATTATCATTCGTACCTTGTTGTCCTTTGATAGCACATCTAAAGGCTCCAACCCAATCTTCGGGCCCATCTCCACCACCTGATGCTGTTACTTGGCCAAAGAATGAACTTAGAGAATTAATATCTGATGTTAGAGAAAAAACTTGATTAATATCTCCACTTGAATCAATTGGATCCCTATAACAAACAGCTCCAAATCTTAGACGAGATCCTGGATTATTTGAACGGAAAATATTGGCCATAGTTACAGCTTTTTCTTGTGCTTGCTTTATAATACCAGACATTGATCCGGTAGAATCTATCATAAACAAAACATCATGATCTTTGGTATCTGTTTTAGATTGGTGTTTTTGTGTATCAGGATTCTGGGCATATTGATTGGGATCCAATGATGCTCCATTTGATGCAATAGTCTTGAGTTGGGCTAAATAACTGATATATTCGGAATTCTCTTTATCTAATGAATGATTCTCGAGAAACCTTATGGATTCCATTAAACCTGGATTCTCTCTTCGACCTATTTGAAGGGATATCATTGAATCTTTAATAAAGGCTATTCGATCTTTGAACATTTTGAGTGTGAGAACGCTATTCAATTGGCTTAAAAGATAAAAACCATATCCTATTGTTGAAAGCCCCCAAATCATATTAGAATCGGTAATATGTCCCCTTGTGGATGGTATTTTTCGGCAAAATGGAGCAGAAATAGATAGATCAGCATTTCCTATTGAAAAAGATGTGCAATATGAGCATATAGTAAGATTTTCAAGTACTCTATCTGCATTTTGGGTTTGTTCATATGTAATTCTTGATGAATATACCAAAACAAGATGGCCATACCTTTTAGGATTAATTTTTCTTACTTCTCCAATTAAAGAATCGATGTTGAAAACTTCATTAAACTGCCTGTTATTGAGGATATTTTGTAACTCATTAAAACTAACTTCTTTTGTAACACTATTAACAACTAAGAATCTTGTGTCTTCTTTTTTATATTTGTTTAAAATATTTTGCACTGTTTCTGTATAGTATGAAAGTCTTGATGATTCATTTGAAATATCAATAATAAACAATGTTGGGAATTTTTGTAAATATGGAGAAGAGTAAACATCGATCATGTCGATACATATGGATTGAGGATCAAAAGGAAAATTAACTGCATTAGGACGAAACAGATGTGGCTTAATACTCAAAGATGCATGATATTCGGTTTGGGAAGCAAAAGCAGCAATATTCTGAATGTATCGAAAAGTACCTTGTTTGTCAAACTCGACAAACATTTTGGTATATCCACAATCGATGATGATATCTCCATATCGTGTATCAAAATCAGGAGAATAAAACATTGACGTAACACCTCCCTCAGAATCAATGGCAAATGGAATAAATGGAGATAAAACCTTTGGATCATTAATTGCGAATGCTATTGTTTCTCCTTCATATATAGTATTCAATGAATGTCCAAAGTTTTCTCTTTGTGTTTGTCCAAAGAATGCTTGTTTCTTATTAAATAAACCTTTCTCAATGAGTTGTCCAGAAACATCCCCTTTTAATAGGTTCATTCCTTGATGCTCTTCTATCAACCTTAGATTAGTTTTTATATTGCCAGGAAATACTGCCTTTTCTAAGAATTTGTTTGCTTGATAATATAATAGATTTGATTCTGTCCAAAACACAACTGACCCACCAGACTTCCAAAATAATAATAGACAATCTGTAAACTGGTCTATAAAGTGGGGATTCTTCCCATTTGGAATTTTAGGATAATGAGGACCACATAGTACCCATATTTGATTATACTGGCACATATTTTCTGGTGTGTTTTGGTTTATCTTTACAAAGAATTCTTCATAAGAAGTTACCACTTCTAGTTCCATTCCAAAATGCTGAATTGCTGTCTTCAAACATTCTTTTGATTTTGAAGGCTCTGCTGATGTGAACAAATACTCTGGCTTAATATATTGATATTGTTGTCCTGGATTCAAATCGGAAACCCATAACATTACAACCAACATTTTTGTTCCTTTGAGAACATTCTTCTTTAAAAACTCACCTCCATGTTGTTGATCTATGAATTCATTAGCAATTTCACTGGATGGATCTGATACATTAAGATAATCTGAATGTGCATCAATTGTAATTGGGGTTTCTTTAAACAAAAACTCCTTAAGCTTGCAAAAAGTAGGTTCATGGCTGATTTGATCCATTTCAATATAAAATTTTATCAATTCATCGTGAGTTGGGGGTTTTGATATCATAGCAGACAATATATTTTCACATTTAATGGTGAATTCTCCAAAAAATGAAGATATACCCTCAATCAAGCTGTCTGGGTCTTTTGAATAAACCATATTTGGTACAATTTGGCTTAGTAACTGAGGGTAAACCCCGAGCCCAATTCCAAATACAGAAGCACCATTTTGAATTAGACTCCTTATCTCTTTCTTCGATTCTTCAGGATCATTTATATGACCATCAGATAATATAAATACAACATGTGATGAATCATTCGATCTGATTTGATGAATATCAGTGATTGATTTAATAGATGGACTCAAAAATGAGTTATCTGAAGGATTTGATAAAACACTAATTAAAGAAGGAATAATGGTATTCTTTTCCGAAAAGGTTCTTGAAGAAGAAAATGATGAGCATAAATATATTGGAGCTTGTTCTGAGGCTAAAACAATGTCAATACTTGGGGCTTCTGACATGCTTACAAAAGAAATCAGGTTGAATATAGTACGAATAGAATGGCAAACAGACATACTACTCAGACAGGAGCGAGATCCATCAATAATAATGCTTATAGAATAGTTACGAATAAGACCAGCTTTTTTCTCAAGGTAAATATATGGTTCTGGCATTGGATTAATCATGTTCATTAATACAGCAGTAATGTCAATTTCATTGCCAACATCAGACAACATTGATTGTGTAGCTTTATTTGGAGGCAATATTACATCAATAAGCTTTGATACTTTGCGGTTAAGATTTGAGCTAATAAGTTTTTGATACTCATTTGTATCTGTGACTAAACACTCAGATCCCTGTCCAATAACATCTTTGTATCTTTCGATATTGATTTTCTCATAAGATTCCCTTTTAAAATTCTCTATTTGGCCTTTGATTGTGAAAATGGGAGCACCCTTACAACTAAATTGTCCTAAAGACTCATTTAGTTTAGAAATATACCCATTTGATGGTATTTCCAAATTCTTTCGGATAACAGGAGGTATATTCTTGGAAATAGAAACAAATTCTTCTGGCTTAAGAATTTTTGCCACATTTGAAGCAAAATTATAAATATTATCCTTTTCAAATGATGACTGAAGTGGAGTTACTATAACTCGACTTTTTGAATCCGAGCATGAATCCATGAATTTTGTCCATATACTTTCAATGTATTTCATTTCAGAACTACTTGATGTAGAATCTTTAATAAATATAAATTCAAAAGAGTTTTTTGGTGATATAAAAACACTTTCTTTCCATCTATTTGGGATAACTAACCTTTCATCGAAACCGTTTGAAAACATAAATACTGCTCGGTTTAAATCAGATGGGGTATTATTTATTGCAAACGCTAAACAATCTGCTAATCTTGTTTTAAATCGAGAAATCATTAAACAGTCAAAAACACGTTGAAGAACTAAATCGGAATGAGGCTCATCATAAGCTTTAAGAACATACTTAAACTCTCCATCGGCTACTGCCATTATAGTGTAGGACAATTCTAATTGTTCAAAAGAAAATGCTAAACCACAGACCATAATCATTATAAAACCTTTCATCTGAATACTGATACTATTACTACAATCACAAATAATAATTGGTAAAACTGAAGCAGGTAATACACCAATAGATGTCGATTGTTCAATAATTACTGAAGACACAAACCGAGATAATGGAATAACCTTATTAATATGAAAAATATTATTATCTGGAAGACCATAAAAATCTGGTGGAACTTGTTTGATTGGATTTTTAAGAATCTCAAAACTAGATTCAATGTCAAAACTCTTCATTCTATTCACAGCATCACTCAAAATTTCTTGATCAGTTAGCTTCTTTCGGATTCTTTCATATTCATCTTGAGTGATGTTAATAATTTTTGTTGGAGAGTCTCGAATTATGGTTTTTGCTTGAATTGAAGAGTCTATTTGGGAATTTTCGTCTTCAATATTCTGAGAAATTCCTATTTCATTGATTTCCCCAATCGGATTCAATGGTTCTATTTTTGTTGTATCTAAAACATGATTACTCTTTTGAAAATCTGGATTTAGAAACTCCAATTTTGGAGGATCATATTTCTCAAATGAGCTAATGTTAAAACTATTACTTGGGTTAGGTTGTCTGTGCGATGTTATCCAACTGGATTCATAATGGTGAGTGGGTATTGCATCTGGCAAATAAACCATTTCGTTAATTCTTTTATTACCTAGATCTAAATATTTCGGCAATTGAGATTTATCAATCGAAATTCCATTTGATGAGAGTTTTGATAGTAAACTACCCAAAGATGATATAAAAGATTTTTCAGAAGGTCTTAAGAATGATTTGGTATCAACATTCATTTCTTTTGATATGCCAACTAATGTACTCAGAATATTAGAAAATCTATTAAACGATTCTGGAGTTTTTTCAGTTGAATAAAGTAACAATAGAAATTGATTACATATTTGAATTAACTCATTATAAAACATATCAAGAGAAACTATGTTATAAACGGATGGGAACGAAATGTTGATGTTTTTCATTAAGGAGATTTCTTTAGCAATAGGTTTGTTCTGTATGACACATGGTTCGACCTTAATGATCTTTAGCTCATTTACATCAACAATATTATTCATAAATATTTCGAATTGTTGAATATTTTTCTGAGAGGCAAAAGAATCTATTTCAACAATAGATGATATATTATAGGATTTTGGAATATAAAAATCTTCATAAAGCTCTTTGAATTTCTTTGATAAAGTAAAACAAAACCCATTAGATTTGACATATTCATATTTCTCCTTCATTATATAACTAATTTCTATGATGAACTGGAGCTTTTTGTGTGGGGATTCGGTAGTGATAACCTTTTCTACAAGTTCTTTAATGACTTTGGGAAGTGATTTGGAAATTGATAATATCTTTTTAGAATTAATTAGACTTATGAACTGTCCAAAATGAGTCCCAATATTTGTTTGAGCAATTTTTTCCAATGTTGTTTCCGGTTTCACCTTATCATTGGATTCAAAATTCTGGAATTCAGGGTATTCCGAATAATATGGGCACCAGTTTTCAATATTATGCTTCTCGTAATATATAACAGGTATGATACTTGATTTTTTAAACCATTTTTCATTTCTCAATCCGAGAGTCTCAATTAATTTACTTGTTGAGAGATTTTCAAATAATTCGGCCCTCAATTGTACGCTAAATGGAGTCAGTAATGAATGCTTGTTCATAATAAAATCTTTTCGAGGTACTTCATAGAATGCAGATTCAAGGTAACAAAAAACTGGAATACTTTTATCTGAAATAATATCTCTTATATTCGAAAACTTCTTCATTCTGATCAATATGGTTTGAACATGATTCCCAGATGAAAATTTAAACCAAGGATCATTTCTGTATGACTCAAAAGTAAAACGTACTTTGAAAATTACTTTGTTTGTGAAACGAAACTCTTTGCCTATTGGAACATCATCTGATATTAAATTTCCCAAATTAGAAGTTACAATAATTGGGGGACTCTGCTTTTCATTATTACAAGAAATCTGGAAAAACATTATACATTCATTTGATTCAGGAATTGGAAAACAAATATCTTTTCTGAATTCATGATAATGAGGGGAGAATACTGTGGCTTCAAACCTTGAGGGTTCAATGTTGTTATCAAATAAAACATTGAATTGCATATTGGGTACCAAAGTTATTCTGAGATAAAAATGTAGTTTTTGCATCTTGCTAAAAACATCTGGAATTACTAATGAGAATCCATTTTCTTGAGTATCAATATTGGGCTTTGAACATGTATTATTTTCTAAGGCCTCCATTTCGGTATAAAAAGGATATTTGATCCCATTAAATTTGGATCTGAAATCAAATTTAATCCGAGTTTTTGAATAGAGGCACGAATTATCCGATTTAAAACCATTCCCTTCTCTTAAGAGCTTGATACCCTCGCACGAAAATAAAACTATCTGTGGCAAAATCCGGAAATAAAAACAAAATGGAATTGACAGTGTAGATGATAGGTCTTCAAGTGAGAGTTCAACTGTGCCAGATACATTATGGTCAACGTAATTGTCCGCCAAATTGTTAGGAGTATTCAGTGTTATTTCAAAGCTTTGGTTATCAATTATCTGACTATTGCAGAAAACCGAAAACTCTTTATTTGAACATTTAATTGAAGACATGATTTTGATATGTGAATAGGAAGGAATAATAATCCTTATTAATCCAGAATGGATAGATGGGATAAAGGGAGGAATTGACAATTCAAGTCTATCGAGAGAAAACTGGAGTCTATTCCCTGGAGTCAAGGTGATAAAAGAAACCGATGATAATATATTCTTGTATGATAATACTGAAAAGTCGGCAATCCTGTTATAATAACCCTTATTCTCTGGAAAAATAATTTGAAAAACTCTTAAATCTTCATTTGATTCAGTTGGTTTCCTCTCAAACCAGCGAACATATGTCAGTTCAATCTCTTTAATATCTTTCTTAGTGATTTCTAGGTTTTTGTTGAAATGGTTAAATTGGTGGGAAACACATTTTTCGGTCCTTATTGGACGAGATTCGTCATTGAATTTAGGATTCATTAATTTGCACAATAAATCACAAAGACGATTAACACTATTCATTAAATCAGACAATTTTGACTTCATATAATAAAACTCTTGAGAAGGATCCAATGATGAAACTAAATCAAAAAGTCCTTGTGACTCTTTGATAATGTTTGCTTTCAGGTCGTTATATTCGATTGTTCTACAAAAGTACACATGATATTTCTTTTGTTCAATTGTTGTGTTTTCAATCTCCTTTTTAATTCTAAAAACTGGAAGGTGATTTGGATGTTCATTAACTTCAGTTTTTTTAACAATCTTATACACTTTCTTATGATGTTGCTTTCTCTCTTTAGAATCATCATTACAAATGAAAAATATAACTTCTTCTTCTTTTGGGTGGTTTTGAAAAATCTTGTATTCATTCAAAAATTGTTCAATATCACTCTTGTCTCCTTTCTTAATTACATTTTCAATTCTCTGGTTAATCTTATCAATTCTTGAGTTGTTAAAGATGGTTTCTTTCTCTCGTTTCTTTCTAATTTCATTGTTTTCAGTTATTTCTTTTTCATTTATATCCAATTCAATAGCTTCTTCAAGTTTATTTCCAGATACAAAATCAATAATGCTCTTGACAAAGCTTAATTTTTTCATCAAATCAGAAATTTTCCCTCTTATTCCGTTAATAATCTGGAATTCTGTATTTTTCCGAAATTGTGAGACACAAAAATATGGATCTGCGATAAACATACTTTGATCAAAATCTTTTGATTTCAAATCTCTATTCAGAAATCTTTCGAATGTTTGATTGAAAACAGATATTATTAGCACTTCAATATTTGGTTTCAGAATAGCATCTTTAATCTCCCAACTGATTTTACCAAGAGTTGAATTATTCGCAAAAGATAATAAAAAAAGTCTAAGATATTCAATATGCTTATGATAAATGCTCGAAGGAACATTTTCTACACATAAATTTATCCATTGTTTGTTAATAACTTGTTCTTTACCCAGATGATTTTCAATCTGAAATATCAAGTTTTTGTCAATAGTATCAATAACTTCATTGTTATGATTTGATAAAGTGTTTTGAATGGAAATACATTTTGTATTGGAAAACACTCTCAAAAAATGAATCGCAATGGGATATGAATTATTAGATGGCAAAACCATGGTTTCTTTGAGGCTTGATAATGAATCAGGATTCTTAAGAAGCCAATACTGAAGAGAAGGATACTTATTAACAAATTCTTCCTCTTTATAGAAATCATCATTGGACAAAAATAACAAATCATCACTAATAAAGCTCCTAATTTTTGGCTTTTGGAAAGAAATTTCATAACATATACGAAGGCATGAAATAAAACTATTGTATTCTTTTAAATTGTCAGTGAATCTGCATTCTGGAGTGAAATCGTTTGGTAATTGAATATGATTTCTCAGTAAATGGTTTCTAAAACAGGAAAGAATATCCTCAGTACATTGAATATATGTTTGATAATCCTTGTTCATTAAAGACTCCATCATTCTAAGTAATCCTACAGGTGTAGATCTATTTATAAAATTACCCCAATCCCACTGTTTTCCATCAAATTTTAGAAACAGAAATAATAAATCCCTTGGTCTTATCATTGGAATAACAAGAGAAAACTCATGATTAAATGAGGGCGCAATTTCATAAATCCATTGATAGTATTTCTGAGATAGCAGGTTGTTTCGATTTGCGAATGAATTCAGATAATCAATAAATCTCTGAGGATCAATAACATAATCTGTCATCTTAATTGAAATCAATTTAAATAAAAAAACACTATTCAAGATAGAAATAGAATCAGAAATAGTTTTTGGTTGTACTGCCAATTCTTGTCCAGAATTTTGGAGAGCAGTGTCTGATAATAGCACTTTTTTGATAGCGATTATTTCAGGAAAAGTGTTCAACTCTGATAATTGAGCAAATTGAGAAATATTCTGAAATACATTGATTGACTTATGAATATTATCGATATATTTGTATGTTTGTGAATACCAAATCAAATGATATATTAATTCATCTTTTGAATAATTAAAATTATTGGTTATGGATAAAAAGGGCCATCGAATTTGGATCTCAGATAATTGATTATCTTTAGCATTCCTCAAATAATTATAAATTTTCTGAGCTGACTTAATACTTTCAGGAACAATATCAAGTTGATCAATAGTAGCTATAATATCTTTAATTATCAATGAAGGATTTTGCGTTTTCATCTCTTGGATTTCTCTTTTAATTCGATCAAGTTCCATTATAGTTTTCTTTTTTTCTTCATTTAGAATCATATCTTCAATTGCTTTCTTGTATTTAGAAATTCTAATAATCAATAAATTTTGGTATACATTATTCAATTCTTTAGATGGCAATTGAATATTCATTTCTAAAAATGATAATTCGCTTTCTATTTGTTTCATTTCAGAGGATAGTTTGTCTTTTGTAAACGAAGCAATATCTCCATCAAATGTACAATTCCGTATTCTTTTCAAAAATATGGAATTCTTTTCAAATTCAAGAATCAATTTGGACCAATTAATCATGGAATCAATACCTTTAATACTTAAATCACACAAGCTTTTATGAATAATTTGATAAAAATCCAATTCAAATATTGACATGAATACTGATGAGTCATCAATAATTTTCATATAACAAAGATACCAAAGCTGAGATATTATTGAAAAATCAGTAGACAATAAATTATTTTGAATTGGAATTGGATCAGAGGGATAACTATCCAATTTTGTCAATAATGTTTTATTTAGGTGAACATTTTTCGAATTTAAACATATCTTTATTCTCTTCAGAAAAGTATCTTGGTCATCAAAGCTTAATTTATAATCTTGAAACACATAGCTTTCTTTGCATAAAACAAAAGGAGTGCTAAAAACAAAACAAACTTCTTTGATGTGTTGATTTCGACCATCTTGATTAATGGTTTCTTCATAATTTCCAAACTTAAAACATATTTTAACATTAAAATTCGCCAAATCTGCGATTACAGGAATCCAAAGAGATTTTTTACCATGATTTTTATAAGGGAAAAACTTGATTAAAATATCTCGCTTTGAATCATTATTTGATAATAACTTCAAAAGTTTTATAAAATCAGAATCGTTTTCAAAACTACAAGCCAATAATGAGACTAAATCTGGATGTTTTATGATTTCAATATTGGAATTCAAAGAGATTAAACCATTATCTAATAACTTATTCAATAACAATAACCTTAAAATTGACTGATAATGATAGAGCTGTGGGTTATTCAAAAAAACAAGATTATCTAGTTGGGAAAAGTCAGAACGACAGTCATATATTGCTGATAAAACATTCCTAATAATCAATAAAAAGTCTAAAAACACATTGTTTTCGGACATTAAAAGAGTATCATCAATATGATAGAGAATAATTTTGACATCGTTCACCTGTGTTGTATGGAAAATAGTTTTTATTAATTCAGAACCTACCACAGGAATGCTTTGCTTATTTAATATACACTTTTGAACCTGATATATAATCTTAAAAACAGAAAAATTTCTTGTGTCGGCATCTTCGAACCCGGCACTAATATCATTGAGAATTTCTTGTTTTGGAGACTCAAGTAAACAATTAATCAAATCTTTTTGAATAGATGATTTATCATTGATACAGGAGTCAAGATAATAACTCTTAATAGTTGTGAACAAAATCCGAGGAAAATGCTTGAACATATCTTCGGAATTTGAAAATTGCTCTGTCAATTTAATTATTGATCTTAAAGAAAAAATAAAGTTTCTAGAGGTAAACCTTATCCCTCCACAAAATAATTCTGATCTCTCTATTGATAAATTCCGAGCAAATTGGTGGAGCTGAGCTAATCTGGCAGAAAGTTGAAGAATCCAATCCCTTTTGATATCCAGAGATGATAGCAACCCAAGAGATACTTCTGATGAATAAACTGGGGTAGAATCGATTGATGGAAGTGTAAATGAAACACATTTTTCAATCAAATTTGTAAGCGTTCCTGGCATGACAACTTTTGAATTGGTACAAATTGTTATAAAAACCCTAAAATCATCATGAATCTTAAATGGTGGAACACCATTTCTAGAAAACTTTGTAGACTTTTCCGCATTTATAAAATCAATTTCTGGATATTCACCACATAATCTTGATAATTTTTCTGGGATTGAATAAGGAGATGATTCGATTCCATCGAATAGAACCCAATGTCCTTCTGTCATTGCTTTCAAAAGTTGGGATTTAATAAACTCAAATCTATTTATTGGTGAAAGAATTCGAACTAATCCCTGTTTAAGTTCAACGATTCTAAATACCCCGGACGATTTCTCATTTTTAATATACTCATCTATTGATTTGCAGAGCTTGGAGAAAACAGATGGCTTCCATAATTCATGACAATTGATGTCAAAACAAATTGTAATTGATGGATAACAATTTGATATTTCAAATAATATTTGTTTGATAGAATCAATTGTATATTGACTTAATCGATCGGATAAACTATTTTGTCCAGAAAAAATACTACTATTCGTTTCATTATTCATTTGAAATACAAGAATTGCCTTTCCTAGGGTTTCTGCAAATAATCTGATAATTCTGGACTTTCCTGAAGCAGTATCACCAAATAAAACTGGAGTTTGCCTTGATAATACTGAACATGCAAGAAAAACGAATGCGTGTTTTTGTGGTAGTGTTAAGCTATTCAAATGTTGTGTTGATATTTTATCTTCAGCGGAAAAGGTTGTTGGAATATTCAATACTTGATTATTCTCTCTGGAAAAAGAAACACAAAAATAATCATTATTTGGACTATAACTAAAAATCGCCCTAAAAGATGTTGACGATCCTTTGCCAATAATGTTTTGAACTTGAATAATATCTTTAGGATCAGAAAACTTGTAAGAAAAAACAAATTGAAATATCAGAATTGGTTCAGAGAAACTTGACATTGTAGAAATCCGGAAATGAATGTATTTCCAAACATCACTAATTGAAAGTTTGGAATTTGACCCTCGATTTACAATTGGTTTGATTTGGGTAAAAATTGAATTGAATCTAGTAATGTCTTGAACAATATTTCTTTTTGTGAATTGATCGGTAACAATATTCATAATATCATCATCAGAAGGATTAGGTACGTTATAAAATAGAGAAGAATACAAAATTGATGATGGAAGCTTTTCTTTAAATGTTGCTTCCGAATTAAATATCCCGATAACATCATAAAAAGATGATTTTTCAGCAACAGACCCGTCTGATAACGAAAACGACTTGATTGAATGATCAAAAATCGGATATAATGCTTCAAGGACGGCTTGAGATGCACAATGCAAGTTCTCAAAAATAATAATACTATTCTTTAACTTATTATCATACTCAGAATTTTTGTCAATTATCTTGCATAGATGTGTCTTTCTTAATGTTACTTGCATTTTTCCAGCATTGCTAGAAATATCAATCCTCCCAAAAATATCATCAGATTTTGTGGATTGAGTTATGATTATTCGATGTATATCTCTTTGAAGAATATTTGAAACATATTGAATAGCCGTAAGTTTCCCTTGTCCAAGCGGTCCATCAAGTATTAATGGGGTTTTTGAAGAAAAAGAATAGAAAATTATATCAATCATATCACAAAAACCAGGATAAAATGTAATATTTGGGTTTGAAAATTCTGATGCCAATGGATCACTCATTTTAATATTTGAAATCATTGAAACAATAGTATTACCTTTAAAAATTAAAGGACATTTATGATACTTTGAAATATAATTCTCATCAAAATCTCTAAATATTTGCCTAATTACCTCAAGTAATAACTGTTGGTGATTATTTGACTTTAAAAAACCAAATAAATATCTATAAACTACATATCCTGGATAAGCACTGGGGTTTCTCAAAAAAATATTGAATAATTCGATCATCATTGTAAAATTATAATGAATTTTGTCACCTAATGTGGATAGAATGTTTTGAATATCCTTAAATTTTAACTCAATGTTGTGATGGTCATGAATCTTATTAAAAATAAATTCTTGTTCTTCATTTGTATATTCCTCCACATGAATTACAGTGAGTCTAGACAAAATTGCTTCTGAAAAGGAGTAAAGAACCTTGCTTGATGATGTAGAGATAATACGAAAATTGTTACTAAAATCCTTTATCTCCCTGTTTTGTGGGGTGGTGAATGTATCATGAATATCTTCATTCAGTGTTAAGGCTTGAGTAGAAGAAAAAAGCTCATTGAATCTTTCTAAAACAACAGTTGGGAGACTTGATAGATTATCCATTATAAGAGACTTCCCTGACAAAATGGCGGTAAGAATAAGTCCTGGATTTAATTCAATAACTGTTCCTGAAAGTATAGAATCACTAATCTGATCAAGAGATAATAATTTGCTCCGAATCTTTTCAAGAACCAATTGTATTGATTCTGAATCATGAGGCGGTTTTATATTTAAAACTTTTTTATCAATCTGTGTTTGCTGGCTTAATTCATGAATTTTCTCTGGACATTCACAAATTTGACAAAATAGTTTTATATAAAACAACTTAACTTCTTGCGGAGACAAAAAAACAGATGTCCCAATAAGTTGGTTGATAGATATTTCCTGGTTCAAATAAATGATTTGAGATGAAGGAGCAAGTCTTTTAGACAGAAATGTCTTATATCCAGGTGCACCAACAAAGAGAATTGGTTCTTTGTCATCCAATAAATATGTATAGAATATAGAATCCCACACAGATGTGAGATTTTCGTCAATTTCATTGAGTTTGTGGTTTCTTTCATATAATGATGAAGAAATAGAACACTTTCCTTTTGTTAAATATAATCCTTCTCTCTTTGGGAGCCTTGTTACTAAAGCAGGTTGGAAAATCATATCTATAATCTCATGGATTTGTTCGGGATTTAGGAGAAACACTTGAGATAGAATGCTTATTATCTCATCAAATCTTTCTTTTATCTTATCTTTAGGGTATTTAATTAAAGCATGAAAAGCTAGAATATGATAGATCAGGATATTGACATACAAATTTGATTGCTGATGATAATTCTGGAGCCTTTTCAAAACTTTTCGGAAATCTCTTATTGACCATTGTTCTGTTGGATATTTCTGATTATATATACTAATAAAATGTGCAGTATTAAGTGCATCGTCAATTTTTACCTTATTGAATTGTAATTCTTCATAATAAATGCTCCTAGCAATACTTTGTAAATCATCCAATGTTTGTTCTGGATAATTTATTATCCTACATTTCTTTAACAATGATATTGGTGTGGAATTCCTTCCTAAAGTTAAAAGATCATTCTGGCATGCAATAAAATGAAAACTTTGGTTCTTAGTGAGATACTCACCAACCCCTGGAACATATATATAATCGCATGATGATTCCAAAACAGGTAATACTATTTTCATGAGAGATTGGGTTGATAAATTGAACTCATCTGCTATAAAAACTTGCCCATTCTCAAAAGCACTAGATAAAGGACCCTTATTAAACATGATTTGGTTATCTTTAAAAGTAACTGAACCATAAAAATGGCTGGGTCTCGTTGAAGAATGAAATGAATGCATCTGATAACCTCTTTTGCAATTTTGTCTTATCATTGAAAAAGCAACAATACTTTGAGTTTTTCCGACACCTGTTGGGCCAGAAATTATGAGGGGGAGTCCAATCATACTAGCAATTGAGATTATGCATATATAGTGTTTTAGTGATTGAGATCCTTCAAAGTAAAAGTCTTTTAGTTCAGATTTATCCATTGAATCAATTAAACACTTTTGTATTGCTTCAGAAATATATACTTTTGAATCTTGAGTTAGCATTTGATTAATAATCCTAACAACTTCTTCTCCAATAGGATTCATTGACATAATTAAAGTTTTGAATAGAATAATTGACCCTTTACAGAGCTTAGATAAATACATAACTGTCATATTCATTGGAAATTCCTTAAATATAACATCAATCAAAATATCACTTCCATTTGTTGTAGGAAGGCAAGCATGATTATGTGTTGCTATATCACCAGATTTGACTTGTGAATTCTCTGTAGATTTTAATAGATATTGAATAAACCCCTTTTTTTGATTTTCATTCATCTCAGATAATTGATCATTTAGATTAATAATCACAAATCTATTTAAAAATGATGGTGTCATAGAATCCAAAGAATCATTTTGGCATATACAAATTAAACGAAATGATGGCGAAATGCTTACAAAAGGATTCGCTGTATTCTCTGGAATCTGGAATAAACCATCATCAGTAATATCCCTAGAGTCTAATAAAGAATTAAGCCTCTCATATACTGTGGCAGGAGCTTCTTCAATATTATCCAATATTGCACACGATCCATCTATAACTGCATTTGTTAGGAATCCATTATTCCATTTCAAGATTTCATCTCCTATATTTGCTCCCTTTGTTGGGATTTGTCTTCCTAAAAGATCAGAACAACGTATCTCTTCTGTACATACGCAATAATATTTGTTTTCATTTTTGGAACTTGAATATAAATTATTCCAATAATCACTAATTGTCATTGCAAGTTTGGTTTTCCCAGATCCTGATGAACCAGTTATGAGTATATGTTTATTATTCCTTAAGGCAAACAAGGCATAATCTATTGTTTCAACAAAAACCTTAGAAGGAAAATATTGATTACCTGGTATAATGACTTTTGGATCCGATTTGCCAGTTTTTAATGAAGGGAATTTGTTGATTGTATTATCGAATTCAATCCTTTTTTCATGTGAGTATTTTGATCCATAAATGATATTAACACTATTGTATACACTCTCTTGGTTCAGAATACATTTTATTGTAGAAATAATATCTCGAATAGTAAAGCAAATTATGTCATTTCTGATGATGGGATTAATTGACCAATCATAATGAAATCGTACCAAATCATTAATTATTTTGCTTTGGGCAAAGCCATTATCACTTGCAATCTTGTTTGTGATATAATTCAGTTCTTGAATACTAAATGATGGAAAGTTAATTACTTGAAATCTAGACAAAAACTTTTCTCCTAAATCTTGACGCTTATTTGCAAAAGCACCCTTATTCGGGTTTTGAGTGGCAACAATCCTAAAACCAGGGTGCTTCTTAATCTCTTCAAATGGCCTACCAGGAATATTAACACAAACATATCCTGATTCAATAGCTTCTTCAATACTCTGCAAAACCGATTGGGGTGCTAAATTAATTTCATCTAATAAAAGACAGCACTTTCTTTGAAAAGACTCAATAAACACTCCATTTTTAAATGATATACCTCCCCATGACTCTGGATTTCCAATAGGCTTCCCAAAAAGATCAGAAATTCTAGTTTCAGATGATAGATTAAAACGAACCAGATCATAATCAAGAAGCTCGCATGCCATTTCTACTGATATGGTTTTTGCTGTCCCTGTTGGACCTTCTAATAATACAGGAACATCAAAAAATATATAATTCCCAATTCTCTCAATTCGATCTTTGGCTCCATCAGAAAAAATAAAATCCTTCTTATTTGATTTTCGTATATCAATTTCTACAGGATTCTCTACTTTCAATTCGGAATCATTCTTTGGAATTATGTTTTCAATTTGCCAATCATCCTCTTTAAAAATGTTTCTATCAATAAGGCGCTTGTATTCTCTGGATTCATTCGATCTCAAAGGGTTAATTGGTATTAGGATCTTCTGATATTCTTCAAATCTCTCTTTATCATGAATGTTATCAACCTTTTTAATCCAGTAAAGAGTTTTTGTCATTGGAATCGGATTCTCGATCTTACAAATATCCTTGAATGCAACGGAATATGAATCAATAACATGAATCATTTTTAAAGTTTCGTCTTCATTAATATCATGCATGCTTTTAGCCATTGTTTGGCAAAACAAATGATACAACTCAGTAAAACATGTGGAAGAATCTTTAACTTCCATTTTCCATGTTTGAAACATATCTTTAAAAACTGTTACAATCCATTCTTGTTTTTTAAAACAACCAAGAATATTGGAAAAAGTAGTGATAGTTGTTTCCAAAATTTGTGATAATTTTCTCTCATCCGCAAGTTGTTTAGGAAAAAATGGACGAAATATAGATGGTATTGTAGAAATCCGAAAATCACACTGATCATAGTTATAGAATATATCTGAAGCAAAAAGATGATTAGAAAATGGAGGGAATAACTCTAAACATGATGATACCATTAAAATACATTTCAAAACATCAATTTCTTTGGTCTTCGTCAGTATTGATATTACCTTCTTTGAAGTAATACTCATTGGAAATGCTTCTGTCAAAACAACTGAGTCTTTGGATGGAGGTGAAAAACCTTTTAATAACAAAGAAAATGGATGAACAAAATCAGTCATCGTTCTCAAACACTTCATAAAAACTTCATCACTCAGTTCAGCAGTTTTTGAGATTACCCACAAGAAACAGTCTTTTAGATTGTCATCTTGAACTAAAATGCACTTTATTCCTTCTTCACTAAACATTTCTTCTCCTTGATCATAATCTTTAGCAAAAATTTCAGGTAACTGAAGCTCTGCCATAGATCTTTCCATAAATTTGACTTAGTTCATCTAAGCCATTCAATTTGTGATGTTTTGTTACAACCACTTCAATTTGAAACCAAAGTACACAATTAATTTTTGACAAAAAAAAATGAATTTTTTTGTGAAAATTATCTGATCATTGGGCACCACATGATGATTTTCTTCTTCCAAAGTTAAATATCTCATCTACAGAATTACATAAGACGACAATTTAAATAGATATTAACATCATAAAGATATACATCCATAGAAAACTCATTATAACTGTTATTATTGTTAATAATGATAATTCATATCTCTTGTAGGCGTCATCGCGGTTCATTTCATTTATGGGGACACCGCATTCCATGTCTAAATAATTATTGATTAATGTTTATCATATTCGACTTTAATAATTTTTCGTTGACGGAAACACAGTGTGTTTCCGATGAAGAACTCATACGGTAATGTGATGACGACCCGCTTGTCTGTGTTTATGGAGACTGAAAGAGAGAATTTCACATCCAAATATTCGAAGTGTCTCCAATCATAATCCTTTTCATAAGTTAGCTCGAAAGTAAAGTCGCTATCAATCACGATCGACAGGTATTCTCGGGCATGAATATCCGACATCCCGACAAGATACTCCTTTAGCATTTGTCTATATTCATAACTACCTTGTCTGCGACAGTTGGACCGTGCCAAAATTCGCTCAAACAAACTTCTTCGGAAAACATCATCTACTTCTATACACACAGTATCTCCGTGTTCACGGATGTAATCACTTATCACATTGTCGCATATTAATATAATAACACTCTAATCAGACATAATTATCCTTCCGTATAAAAATAATCTACTTACTATATGCCTCGACCATCATGCGGTTCACATCCTCAATGAAATCATTCCCATCGATAGTCCCGGAAAATCTCATGAGACATTTATCGTTAATGATGAGACATGTTTATCCCTAATATAAAAATAATCTAGTTTCGTTTAGTCATTATACGTCCAATATCCTCGACGAATTCGTCGAACAGCATCATCCCGGGATATCTTAGGGGACATCTATTGTTGATAGTGAATTCTATCTTGTCTGTGTGAAGACAGGTGGTTCCGGAAAAGCCTTCTTGGATGTGAATGTCACGTATCCCAGCGAGATATTCCTTCAGCATCTCTCTACAATCATAATCTTCGCGACGCTTAGTTATGGCTAAGATAGTTTTACATAGATCCCATCGAAAGACATCGTCTAGATTTATACACTGAGTTTCTCCGTTATTACAGATGTAAGTACTCATCGCCTTATTGCAGGCGTATGTAGCGACATAACAGTATCTCATAATTTACTTTCAGGATAAAATTTGTCTTATAACTCCGTTCGAGTCGTATAAAGATGTTTTTAGCTTCTTCGCCGTTAGGTCCTAACGATAAGACATAGCTTATGAAGTATTGTGGTATAACGAACCGAGGATGATGATACAACTCATTTACGACTTCTAGAAGTGGTACGAAAGAGAGTTTCTTGAAAGAGAAGTTATCATAATTCACTCGGGAGAGTTTACAGTAGCGAAATGTCTGGATGTCCTTCAAAGACTCGTGCATAAGCTCATTATGGAGTTTATGTTCCGTATTCCTCGGCGGACGAAGTCCGACTCGACACTCTAGGTGTCGCGGATCATCCATGATTGTTCGTATTCTGACCAAAATCTGTGCAGTGTCATATCCTGACATATGTTATCTCACACACTATTATAACCTAGATTATCTCGATGTCTAACAAACCATGTCGTTCTCGGTCACATGATCACCGAGAAGATTATGATCACGTAATATCTCATGGAGAGAATTATGCTTGGATTCATACTCGGCGACGCTTCTCTGGAGGATCTCGATCTCAGCATCCTTCTTAGCGGGTTAATCCTCCAGACCAATCACGAAGAAGCCTGTGATTTTATTCTTCGACAACTTCACGCGGATGGATGGATCTGAGTCGAAAAACCTGTTTATGTTCGTTTATGAGCTGTTACTCGGATGCCGGTAAGTTCTCTAATACCTTATCCGAAGTACTCGTAGGTATGATTCCGAATATAGACATGTAGTCGTGTAATAACGAATGATTATTCGGAATGATATTCATGGACAGAATGTTTACTATAGATGATATGTGTTCATGCGTCCATCCATAATCACGGATATTATATTTCTTAGCAGTCAGAACTCCCCATCCAGAACTAAGCAGACCATGTTTCTTAGCAGTCGGATTTTCACACCTAACCGAAATGTTTTTATTGGGTGGGGTGGGGTTTCTGGCGAAGTACTTGTTGAGGAGCATGGACTTAGACTTCACTACATCACCATCTCTATAATCTCCGACGTTTCGAGATCTAGTATCTGAGTACCCGATCCTTTAGTTTTATACTCAGTAACAATCGTTTCCACGCTCTTCTCTTCTGGCATAATTGTCGCGTCCGGAAAAGCCCATCAGACGATTATTAATAATGGCGATGTTATTAAGATATAACCCTATGGAGATAGTTCGACAGAACATTGTCCTGTAATTATCAACCGCATCGAGAAGATATTTATAATAAAACTCTGGTAATATAATTCCCATTCGGAGAAGTCTATTTTTATCGGATTCGGGACAGATTATAATAGAGTCCTTATCGAAGCACCATCAGTCATAATCTTTTACATAGGTTATCAATTAATATAAAAATAACCTGTCTAAGAGATATGATCACCTGATAATCATCCATTCGGGACATTTTTCCATGATATATTTATGTGCCCATAACATCACGAGGGTCCATCCGTCATTATATCTAAGAGTAGGGTCATGACGAATCCATTCTGGAGGATCTGGCATATTATGTGTTTTATGAAAAAAACAATTTTTATTTTTTCAAATATTGAAAAGAATTAACGATGAATATTCAATAGTGTTTCATTTTTGATCAATGAATGTTTTGGTGACGTTTGATATAGATGGTACACTGATAGAGAGCGCAGATGGCGGTTTTGAGCATACTGATATTATGAGGAGAGTTGCAATGGAGATGTGTGGACTTGAAGATGGTATCACTATTACTGAATTGCTTGGGCAGAGCCTCTCAGGAACAACTGACTATTGGGTCACGAAAAAAATCATTGAAAAAACTGTTGGTTTAGATTATGTGAATCATGAATTCATTTGCAAATTTGGGAAAAGAGAATGTGAATTGTATAGAGGAAGTAACAGTATTAGGGCCCTTCCTGGAGTAATTCAGCTACTAACTTATCTCAAAAATATGGATGGTGTTAAAATTACATTATGTACCGGAAATTTCGAAGATATTGCTTGGAAAAAACTCAAATCTGGGGCTTTAGATCATTTTTTTTCTGGTTGTCATGGTGGATTTGGAGAAATTGAATTAAGATCAAATATAATTCGAAAGGCCATCAAAGATATGGAAACAGCTTATCAAATTCAATTTGATCGAATAATTCATATTGGAGATGCGATTCAAGATGTGATGGCTGCTCAAGATGCCGGAGTTATTGCTGTTGGTTTAGAGACAGGTATTCATAAGCAAGAAGACTTTCCAAAACCATGTTATGTTCTTAAAAACCTTGAGATAGGTTTTCAAGCGTTGATTAATATCATTCAAGGAGACAATAATGCTCTTTGATATTATGATTGAAAAAGATAGAAAAAACCACTGGAATTATTATTAAAACCTGATGATATCGAATTTCTCAAGAATAAAGGAGATAATAATATCAGGAGAACATAAATTATCTCAATTCATTTTCTCCAGTTTTCATTCAATGTATTATTGTGAAAATAGTATAATAATGAGAGAATCAGTAAAAAATATAACAAAACAATTATTTAACCTTTCAATTTTTCAAGGATAATGGTATGAAAAACCAAACTTCACTTACACTAGATAAAATGTACCTTTGCTTTCTCTTATTGCATACAATAACTTTTTTCTCATGATTTCTTTTGTTGAATACAAAGGAAGTTTTAAAAAATGAGTGCAGGTAGATACTGTTGGTAATTCAGTATCAGGTGCTCTTGTAGTTTCCCTTTTTAAAATCGTTATTCTTGGTTGTATTGAAGATATTCCACCATATGGTAAGCAAGAAAACCCTGTTAAATACTCAAAGAAGTCTTTCCTATCTTCATTTCCCATCTCTAATAATAGTTCAATTAGCATTATAATTTGAGGAGAATCAATGTTAAAACCATCACCAAAATCAAAACTATCCTTTAGTTCTTTTAGAGAATAATTGATCGAATCTCCATGAAGTATTTTGCATATTTCATATTCGGTAAAAATATTAGTGTACTCAAAAGAATACACAGATGAAAAACCCACGAGAAATGCTTCAATAATCTTTTGAAAATGTGGGCCGCATGTATATGATTCCACTAAAACAACATATTCATTGTAATTCTCTGGAGTCACGTAATATGTATCCCCATTTGTAATTAAGTGTAAAGAATCTTCTCCAGGATAAACAAAAGGCATTCCTATAATACCATCCTTTGATTCTAAAGATTTAGAAAGTTGAGGATCAATATCTCTGATAGTTACTGTTTTCTGTTTTAATAGAGAAAAAAATGCCTCATTAAAATGTAGATCAATGATATATTGGGACAATAAACATTTTGCAACTAATACTCCAAGTAATTCAATATAATAAAGGGGAGCATTAGGACTAGGAAACAATCCTTTTGAATGATGAACAAAAAGAGATGGTGAATGGTCTTCATTTCGGAATATTTTAATATCCTTTAAATAAAAACATTGCGAGAGTTTAAAAAAAAACTCGGATGTAGGACCACTTCCAACTCCTTCTTCTCCATGAAAGTTAACTTCGACAGTTGATCTATCCCTAAAAACAGAATTCAAAAAAAATAGCCCCTGTTCAAAAATCCTATCTCTATTTACATAAAGTTTCAGGGGATCTATTGAAGGCAGAGGTTGATCTAAAACTTGGTGAAATTGTTGAATATTAGTTTTCATAGAGAGCTTAATATCTTGATTCATCATCAAAAACGCTGATTGCCGAATTTGAAGGGGGAAGAAAAAAGGATTTCGATAAAAGAGGGTTACTACCATAGATTTTCCTAACACTACATTTCTAAGGTTCATCAAATGATGAGATGCCCTAGTAATAAACTCATTATTAATCATCTGATACCCAGATTTCAAATATATGTTCTTTAGTATTAACAAAATTGTTTCGAGATGGGAGAATTGTGAATTTATGGGGGAAATTCTTATCCTATTACTAAAAGGCCCGTTTTCCATTGAACATTGATGAAATTTGTCTGCATTCGATTCTTTGACATTTCCAAAAGTAACATAAACAGACTCTTTGTTTGAATAACAAATCTTATCCACACAATAATAAAAATCCAAATTAGTTCCACTTAAAGCTTTCCATATTAAATACTTCCTCCATAATGGAAGTGAGTGAATTTGTTCATTTGAAAACAAAGATATCATAGGACTTGATGTATTGGGTAATGACATACCATTTTGATGTTGTACAAAATATGAATCAATACTCATCATTCTATCTGAATACCCGATAGATATGCTGGTGGTCACATGATTTTTTTTAATATCAATTGAACAGGCAGAAGACATTACTCGTATAAAATCATTCATGTCAAAGTTGTCATATTCGGGAAATGGTACATAAATCAATATTTTGGATAAAAGGTCTGCAATGATTTTCAAATCCCCATTATGGCCATCAGGACATACCAAAACAAGCGAATTCAAATGATTCAATATTTCTGTATCAATAAATACTAAAGGATTAAAATCAACACTCGTAATCAAAACACATATTTCATCAATTGTTTTAAGCAAAATGTCTTTTGAATGAAGAGAATTCTCAATTATCAAACCATTTTGATTGATAAAAGTCGAAAACTCGACTTTGTCAATTATATCATTAATACATTGAAAAATGAAAATGAAAACGGGTGATTCATTAAAATATTTTTGCTTGCCACAATGAGCTATAAGTTTCAAAAAATCATTTAGACATGATTTATTTTTTGAATGGCTCATTAATACTCCAACTTCATCTGATGTTAAAATGGTATCTTGATTAATACAAGATAATAGACATAAAAAACACTGTGATATGCATACACACTCAGTTTTCAAGTATTTAAAAAGTAAAAACCTTATCCTCTCCACATATTCTCTTGGCAAATCAGGTCTTTTATGCGTTGATTGATGAAATCTGCTATTATTCTTTACCACTGGAGTTATATTCTCAATTAAACAAAAAAGAAAACCAAAATATTGTGTATTATTCTGATTAATGAACCTATTAAACAACAAAAAATCAAAATCAATATATTCAACAATTTGTGGAATCAACTTAGTATTTTGCGAAATTTTGACCAAAATTTGAAGATATAATACCCATGTTTGTGCTGATACAATGTGACTCTTAAGAATTAGTATTTGTGAAACAATATTCAGGGGAATATCTTGCTTTCTGGAGTAATCGAAATACTTTTTGATTATTTGAGCAGAGTTATTAACAATATGGGCATTTGAAGATTTCATGAACTGAATAAGGATTATCAAATTATCAGAGTTCAGTTTGATCACTGTTGAAGCACTAACTTCTGAAAGTGTTTTAAGTCCTAATACCTGGTCTTCATCAGAATATGATTTTATATTTTGAAAAAATGGACTAGATCCGATGTTTGTCGATACCTCAACAGGAAAAGCACGAGAAATTGAACAAAAAATTCTATAACAATAAACAGAAATCTCAAAGTCTAAAATGTTAATAATATGAGGTATACAAATCCCTAGGAATCCTTCAGCAAATATCTCCTTCGATTTATAAGGACAACTAACAGATATTGAGGATAATAGTCGATATGACAATCTTTGTATAATGAGATCGTTTATTCGCATAATTACATATTTAATATTAGATATTAATAATTTGGGAATATATTCTTGCTTGAATCCATAACTATTATAAAATTTCGTAAATTCATTCAAAGAATTAACTATATCGCTGAAATTATTGCTTTTTAAACTTGATACCAGTTTTTGATCGAAACTAAATGAAGAATCATCAGAAGATGATCCAATTATTTCCATTAAAGCAAAAAAAATGATGAATCCTAGTTCAAACCAAAATAAAAAAAGCTCATGTCTTGAATCGAACCAAATACAGAATGGAATCGGCGGTTTCCGCCATCAGGATTCCAAAATCCTATCAAGAGATCATTAGTATTGCTGATCGATTATGGGAATCACTATGCGAAGATTTGGAATTTCGATTGCCTAATGAATTACAAAAATGGATTGATGAGTCATTTAGTTATTTATCTGAATTGTCCAAATCTAGAGATAATTCATCAATGATACGATTGTTAATCGGACTTACATCATTGTATCATTTTTATTTGAGTAATTTGTCAACTTTGAATCCCTTATTTGATACTTTATTGAATTGCCAGCTTCCTACTACAATGCTGGCAGTGGCTACATGTATTTCTAGGATAGCCACGCAAACGTGTGAAACTGATGATAAGTTCGCTCGAAGATATTTAAATCGTGCTATTGGTTTGCTCAAAGCAAGAACTGATTTCTCTTCTAATATGATGGGATTGTTTTTAATTCGTGAAATATCTGATCCACTCCCATATTTTTTTATTTTCAATTATCCTGACGCTCAAGATTTACTATGGCCTTTTGTTCTATCAGAGAATGATTCTATTAGAACCATATCAACTGATGTTTTCCGTCATTACTTATTAATACTGATTAGGGCAAGAGGATACAATCTTAGGGTAGGATTTGAGAGAATATTTAATTCATCTATTATTCATATCAAATCAACCAAAGGGCTATCATCACTTGGTGCAATTGGAATTCTAAGCGCATTAATTGATTTGAAGCCAGTTTTTTTTGAATCTTTAGCACATGAAATTTTTGCAATTATTCTCCCATTTTTGCAAAGTAGAAATACTAGTTTACGAATATCTGCATTGGAATGCATATCTAGAATATCTCTTCTTGATAAGGAAATGTTTATTGCTAGGGTTTTTACTTCCTTTTTGGAAGAAATCAAACGACTGACATCAAATAGATCTGCTTTACCAACAATATGTTCGAGCCTACTTGTATTAATCAAATCAATACAGCCACTTACTCGCTACAACCATGATATTCAACATATTTTAATTGGATTATCTAATACTGCGAACAATGAGGACAGAAGATTAATTGTCCAAGTTTTAAGCGAAATCACCAGAGTTGATCCGGAAATTTTGAGTGAATTTGGTCCAAACCTTTGGGTAATTGTGAAAAGGATTATGTACGATCATTCTTTTATCGATTTCTTTCAGATTCTTATTAATCAGGTGCCATCTTTTCTGAAGAGTTACCGAAAGAAATTATGTGAGGAACTAATATATTCTCTTAAAAACGATCTCGATGTATCACAATATGCCCTAAAACTAATACCAATGATACCTGATATATCTATCGACCATAGAAATGAATTATTACACTTGTCTAATCAATTCTTATTCTCAAAAAATGATGATCAAAGAGCAGCATCACCATTATCAATTCTGCATTTAACACCTTCATCAGGATCAGAGAAACTTTTGAAAAAGATTATTGGTATAGCTTTGTCGGAACCATCGCCCAAAGTTCGGGCATCTTTTTTAGAGAGCTTTGGAGATGATTTTTATCCCCTTCTATCTCAAGAACCGTTCATTCCTTTTTTTGTGACATTATCAAAAGACGTGTCACCCAATGTGCGGATTTTGTGCTACCGTTTATTAAAACAACTTAGGCCATTTTCTCCCTTATCCATTGATATTATTCTTCGTCGAGCTGTGATTAATCATTTTTGGAAATTAAGGTTTTCTTCGTCAGTTTTAGAAAAAACTCAATCATCTGAATCTTTTCCTGACCTATTGAATGCAGCATCTTCAATAGTACATATATTTGTCCCAACCATAATCCCATTTTGTAATGAATTGCTTTCTACCAGAGGCCAACATATCATATCAATACAAACTGGTCATGAAAATCAACTCACATATAACTTACTTCAGATAATTCAGACTGTTTTGAAAATTAACAGGCAATATATTGTTCCTTATTTGAATCAAATTCTTCCAATATTTACCACAATCCTCGGTGAATTCAGTGAAAAAAGGATCAAAATGTCAATATTAAAAACATTATACCTCTATGTGAAACAATCACAGGCTCCAGCAGAGATTTATTCAATTGCCCCACAATTATTAGAAAAACTTATGGTAATTATTTCATCATCAAACTCCACCTCATTAAGAGTGATGGCTTTATTGTTTATTGCTCAATGTGGCGCGATATCACCCCAAAGGGTTTTTGGGAGCAAAAAAGCCCTATCTCATGTTGAACATGATTTTTATGATCTCTTCAAGATAACCGATTTTAATTCACTGAACTCTTATTTTGGACAAGTGGTATTGAACAAACTGATGTCTTTTATAAATGATATGTCACTGGGAGGCCTTCATGAGAAAACTCTAACTACAATTATTAATATTTTGGCATCAATTCCCTTTTTGTCATCTGAATACATTGAACCAATTGTGAATGTTCTCTTCAAAACACTAACAGAAGGATTAGTTTCACAAAAACTCTCTGCGCTCAGCCATCTTGAAAGGCTGATATTCTTTGCAAAGCAGAGAATATGCCCATTTATACCATCAATAATGAGAATGATGAATAATCTATGGTCAGATCCATTTTTAGAAAGCAATGTTAATGTAATATTTGCATTATTTATGGAAGTTAGAACTGATTTTTCTGATTTTATTGGGCCAATCATACCAAAATTATTCGAAACCCTTTCATCATCATATATAACTCATCCCACAGTTTCGAAAGCATGTCTTCGATTATTGGCAGTGCTTGCTCCATCGTATTCTCAGGTTTCACCAATGATATTTCGGATTGCTTGTAGAATCGCTTCAGACGATTTTGCTCTTTCAGATGTTAGACGAGCTGCCTTAGCTGCCCTTCATTTTCTAGTGCAAAAAGCTAATCCATCAACATTTCAAAGTCTTGTTTTTTCTACAATTATTGATCTTGTTGATGATGATTGCCCCTATATGAGTACTCTATCGAAACAAATCATGTATTCTTTATTTGTTAGAATTGGAGAAATTGCAACTTTTTACTCAAAAATAATACTTGAAAAATTTTGCGATGATAGAAAGACTCTTGAAGAAGTTAATGCGATATTTATTTTGATCAATTCTGGTCAAAAGCTTTCATTTGATTTGTTTCCTTTTATTTTGCAAAATACTTTTATTAAGCCCATTGAAACTCCCAAAACAGAAGACCTTTTTGATCCCAATGAACTCATTCAAAGTCTTTCAAATATTGATATGCAAACAGCAAAACATTGGAATAACTGGTATCGGAAAATACTCCTTAATTTTATCCGATCTTCCCCATCATCAATTGTATCGGCATGTTATGACCTAGCATCTGTTCACATGCCATTAGCAGATTATTTATTTTTTCCAGCATTATTAAGTTGTTGGATGAAAATGTGCTCTCAATTTCGAACTTTATTAACAAATAGGTTTCTATCAATAATGCATCACAAATTAATTCCCCAGCCGCTATTACAACGATTCGTTACACTTTGTGAATTAATGGAAAAAGCAGAGAAGCCCATGATACCGGTTTCTGATGAATACATTAATTTGTCAATACAAGCCCAAATCAGATCATTAGCACTCTATTATACACAAGAAATCTATTTTGCTAATCCAACGAAAGAAATATTATGGAAACTTATTACAATATCCATAGAAACAGGAAATTCTTCATTGGTTAAGCCTTTACTTGGTAATCTTCCAATAGAGCATAGCAAACCTCTATTATTGCAGCTTGGTCAATGGGAGTCTGCCTTAAAAGTATATGGAAATGCTATTTCTCCTGAAGAATTCTCATTTGATGATCTTTGTGGGTATATTAAGAGCTCTTCTCAGCTTAGAAGATATGATTTGATTATTGAAAAAACTCAGCAATTTAATAAGCTTTCCAGATCACAACAACAAAAACTTGCAATTGATTTTGCAGAGGCTCATTTCTTTGGAAAGAATTATCAAATGATGCATCACTTTTCTTCTCTCACTGATTCTGATTCGATAAAAGGTCAAATGTATCTTTCTCTTTCCCTTATCTTGACGAAGCAATATAAAACTGCACAAAGTGTTATTAATGGTACATTCAGGTTAATTGCCCAACAAAAAGCCCAACAGTTCAAATCACTGTATTCAAGTGTTTATCCAACAATTGTAATATGTCAAAGTCTTCATGAATTCTTGGAATTAGTCGAAACTGAGGGTCAAGTTCCTGTTGAATTATGGCAACAACGGCTTAAGAATTGTGAACCATCTGCCGAAGTTTGGTGGCCTTTGTTGAAAACCAGAATTGCATTTACTCCAAATGACAACATGCTTTTCTTACGAAGCTTGGACCTGTTTTTACAAGAACAACAATTTTCCATGTTTGAAATGATGTTTAAGTATCTTTTTCCATCATTCACGCCTTCATCATCAGATCCTGTCACGGTATTGTTATACCTGAGATATTTATGGGCTAAAGGAGAACGTGAAAATGCCTTATCAAACCTAAAAAACATTCTTAATTCTCAGAAAAAAACAAACCAGAGTATCCCTGTGCTATTATTATATTCTGATTGGACTCTAGCACAAAATGGTAGGAGTATTCCAGCTCTTTTAGAAGTTGCTGAGTTGTTGAAAGATCCGAGTAGTTCTCCAAAGTGTGCATACTCAGTCACCCAAAAATGGGCCTCGGTGAATTTTCTTTTATATAGGTTGTATTCAAATGTTCCTGAGTATGCAATAAATGCAGTTACAGGGTTTGCCCAATGCATCAAGGACCAACCTGTATGTAATTTTGCTGATCTTGCCCAGATTCTTACGATTTTCTTTGGTACTGCGAATGATCCATATATTTATTCACAAACTTCAGCTCTATTTTCTTCAATACCTCCAATTAAATTTGTTGATGCTATACCTCAACTAATGGCTCAACTTGGACATCAAAACGAGATGGCTGCCTCAATTGCTGAGCAAATTATTAGATCTTTGACAAAGAACTATATCCAATCAATCGTTTTTCATTTATATCTGGCTTCTGAGAGTTCAAATGAATTACTTTCGAATAACTCTAAAGGCATAATTCAACAAGCCATGAATGCTCATCCAAATGTAATGAGAGAAGCGAGGAAACTAAGGATCCTGTTTATATCGGCTGCAATAACTCTTTTTGAAAAATGGATTATGTATTCATCCGATTTGCTCAATGAATTGCTTGAAGAAGTTTCTAATCCTTCATGTCCAATGGATAGATTATTCAAAAGGATTAATTTTGATATGCTTGAAAAAATATCTGATGGAATTCAGAATTCAAAGGATATCACAATGTTTGTTGAACAAATAAGATGGAATTGCGAGAGTTTTATTAATGGTTTAGAAAAAATTAGATTATCAGATGTGACAGACAAGAATTTTACTTTGACAGCCGATTCAATCTTAATACCTGGAGGACCAAATGGTGTTACAATAGCATCTGTACTCGGTATTCTTGATGTTTTATCATCTAAACAGCATCCCAGGAGGCTAACAACAGTAGGAACTGATGGGAAGAAATACAACTTTTTATTGAAAGGCAATGAGGATCTTCCTCTGGACCAAAGAGTCATTCAGTTTTATTCTTTGGTAAATTCCATTGTTAGAAAGGACTTTTTCTTAGCAAGTGAAACAGTTTCAATAAGAACATATTGTATTGTCCCTCTCTCTCATGACATTGGTCTTATCCAATGGATAGATGGAAGTGATACATTCCACAGGTTAATTGCTGAATATAGAAGCTATCATGGAATTGATGAACTTCAAGAAGTCCAAAAAATGCAATCTTTAACAATACCCGATTTTAATTTATTAAAACACATTCAAAGGCTTGAAGCTCTTGAAGAGGTTAATAGATGCACTAGCTATGATGATTTAAGACGAGTATTTTGGCTGAAATCCCCATCATCTGATGCATGGCTTGAAAGATCAATGCATTTTCAAAAATCAATGGCAATATCATCTGTTGTTGGGTATATAATTGGACTTGGAGATCGTCATACATCTAATATAATGGTTGATAGGCAAACAGGAGATGTTATTCATATTGACTTTGGAGATTGCTTTGAAGTGGCTACTCATAGAATTGTGTTTCCTGAGAAGATTCCATTTAGATTAACAAGAATGATTACAAGGGCCTTTGGTGTATGTGGAATTGACTCTGATTTCAAAACAGTGTTTGCACGTGTATTGGCTATTATAAGAGAGAATTGTAATCCTTTGGTTTCTGTTCTTGAGATGTTTGTTCAAGAACCAACTGATTATGACTTTGATGAAGAAGATATTGCAAGACAAACAACAATTATCAAGCGTTTATGGGATAAAATGCTTGGAAATGATTTTGATACTGAGAAAACCCTAGTGGTTGAAGAACAAGTTGATTCATTGATTAATGCTGCCAAAGATATGTACAATCTTTCACATCTATATAGTGGGTGGTGCCCATTATGGTAAAATAAAATGTTCTTTATTTAATTATAAACAGACATGGACAAAGATGTGGAAACACATGAATATAAATCTGAGAAACAGGATTTTTCGGTTTCTTCGTACATTAACAATGAATTAAGGCAAGAAATAAACAGAATATCAGAGATTAACAGTTTATATGAGAATGAAATCAAACAACTCCGAAAAGAGCGTGAAGTGCTTTTTGAACAATTAAAGCTACTAAAAGGAAAGAAAAAATACCCAAAAATGGATTTTGGAGATATTATTTCTCATGATTATGTTGATACTCCAAAATGTGATTCTTCAAGCCAAACAGATGATGATATTTTGCATTTTTCCAAAAAGAATCTTGTAGAATACATCGATGGTTGTAATAACAAAGTATTCCAAAAGATATATGATGAAATAGAATTCTCAGATTCTGGAGAAACTGTTTTAAAATATATAACCAAGCAATGTTCCTTCAAAATAGATGCATTATGTATTGAGAATAGCGTTCTAAGAGATGAAAACATAAGACTTCAGATGTCTCTTGGTAGAATTGATATACAGAAAGCCAGAGACCAATGCAATTAAACATTTTGTATTCTATGTGCAACAATCTCGGTTTTTTGGTTGCCTTTGGAGATCTATTCCTTGTTTTTCGTTGTTCCTTAATGCAAGAGCCCTGATTCCAATTTCAAGTAAAACTGAATCAATTCCATCCCCTGAAAGAGCAGAAGTTTCAAAATAATTAGCTATTCTGAGGCTTTGAACTAGACTTCTCACGTCATCTCTCGCAATTTTCCTTTCATCAACAAGATCTGATTTATTTCCAATTAATATCAAAACAGAATCTTCAGGTGTTCGATTTTTGGCTAAAATAACCCAATCTTCAACACTCTTTAGGGAATCTATTGATGTTAAATCAAAAACAACTAAAATAAATGCTGCTCTGTTAAAATACATCGGAATAATATGTCTAAAAGAGTCTTGTCCTGCTGTATCCCACACCATTAGATGAACAGTAGTTTCGCTCATCTCAACTTTGGCATTAATACATGCCGCCCCAACTGTTGGAGTCGCATTTCGAGTAAAAGGCTTATTATCAAATCTTAAAAACAATGAAGTTTTACCAACAGATGAATCTCCGACCATTACAACTTTAAATTTCTCTTTTAACTCGGATAATCCATTTTCCATTTTTTAGTGTGGGATACATTGAACAAAGGGAGCTTTGCAGGCAGGATAGACCCTAATCTTTTATCTCCTTTTGGAATATAACTCGGGCTGCCTCAGCCATTTTAGGACTCAAGGGAAAGTTAATGTATTTAGTCTTTTGAGCGTGATCAATAGAAATTTTTGAATTAATTGTTGCCAACAAACCTGAGTTTAAATTTGCCAGAAACGCAAGTCGTAGAAAAGGATCTATTTTTTGTGATGTTGCCACCGAGCTGTTGATTATTTCGCACTGGGATGTAATAATAGATGTGAAGTCATTTAATTTTCTCATTTTCTCATATACACCTTTCCAAAACTTAATCTCTTCTGGGATTTGAAGTTTTATAATGGGGAAAACTGCTTGAAATAGGTCAAACAAAGAATCGGGTTCTGTGTTATTCAATTTCCGAGATATAAAATTATAAAAGAATAATAAATCGGAATTTTCTATTTTGGGTTTCATGAGAGACTTTTTAAATAGAGAAATCTGATTTTGGTTATATGAAACATTTTCTGTGCCTACAACAATGGCAAATGAGAGGATAGTCATATTTGATTCATTAGAATTAATGGTACTATTTATAGTTTTAGAAAGATTGATACGAAATTCATTATTCTTATTGGATAATCGAAGAAGAAAATCGCTTAATGATAATGTATAGCTGGGCTGGGCAAACATAAAAAAGTCAATAAAATGTGGGAAATGTTTCGATATTTCATGAAGTTTGAACTCAAAATATATAAAACTTGTGCAAATATTGCTGATAGCTGTGCAATAATTTTGAAAACTATATTCAAAGTTTTCAATACTCTTTGCTTTAATAATAAAGCTTACAGCAGTGTTCACTAAAGAATAAAGTCTACTACCATCAATATTGGATCTTACAATGCTTAGAAAAGAAGATGTTGTATATAGATGATGAATCACTGCATTTGAATCTTCACTTGAAAACATATACGAAATAAAGTTACGAAGACTTGATGAATGTTGTTTGTAGTTTTTCACAACAAAAGAGATGAGCTCAGATATCTGAACAAAAATTTCATGACTTGTTACTTTATGTAGGCAATCACATATTGCTTTCCATTTTCCATCTGAAAACACTGGAATAGTTCTATAGAAAGAGATTTTGGTAATAAATGGAACAAATCGTTGCAAAGCTTCAGAAGCAGATAAGGGGCTATGATTTTTGCTATTAAATAGCTCATTAAACTTGATAATTGGATCATCGTCATGAATTCTCCTGATTAATAATGCTCTTGTTTTTTGAAACTCGGTTTTGGTTGCATTGGAGTTATTTGGAATAGATTCTTCAATAAATACAAGCTTTTCAGCAATTGATGTATTATTTATGCATATATATTCTGCAATTGCGTTTATCATTTGAAGTATCTCTAATAATCTATCATTTTCAGCTTTGTTTCCTTTGAGCCAAGTATAAATATATGTTATTGCATTGATAACAAAAACAGCCATTTCTGATAAGATGCTATCAGTAAGATTAGGAGTACTGACAATTTGATTTTCTTCATATTTGAAACAATAAATATGTTCCATAATTTTGATTGCATTTTTTCTGTGTTTTTTCTTTTTATTCATAAAGAATTTGAAAACATACACATCGAGATTCAGAATAATATCTTCTCTATTTGATGGATCTGAACTCATTGTCACAATATCATGAACAGATTTTTCAGCTGGTTGTTTAAGATTTGTTTTAATGTCTTGTTCTTCAATCAATTTCACATCATTAGTACTGGAATCTTTTGCTGCATTCTTTGGTTTCTTTAGATTTTGAAGTATTTTATTCATTGTATCGATAGCTTTAACATTTGAACTTATCTTATGCTTATATTGAAAGAGAATTGTTACATCCAGATCTTTGTGTCTGTTTTTTATATAATTGATGCACCCGAGCAAAGTTAGATAACTTATTTTGCTAAAGTCTTCCTTATTATCTAATATATAACAAAATAATTTAATTAATGGCTCCCCTAATTCACCAATCAAAGTATATTTCTTACATTTCTCTAGGATAAGGTATTCTACATTATTAATTAAACAATTTGTTACTTCAATTGCGGAATTCATTTCCATTACTTTCTGTGATAATGATAAATATGATTTGTACTTATCAAACTTTGTTAATTGAAGTACATGTTTCAATATTTTTATTATTGGAGATGCGAATATAAAAGCTCCTGATAAATTCTCTTGACAATAAGAATCTAGCTCTTCAATGAATGAATTAGCATTTTCATCTGTGAGATATCCCAAAAAGTCGCTAATAGCACTATTAATAAATTTATTCTCATTTGATTCACATATTGCATTGATTAAATAATAAATTATTAACTTCTGATCATTAAAAGTATTAAAAAGAATTGATGTAAACTGCTTTGAGTATAAACTCTCCAATAGCTTCTGTTCTTCGTATTCCTTTTTAAGAGAAACAATATTTTGATCACTAATATTCGATACTATATCATAAGGCGAGCTGCTAGGATTCCTATCCTGTTTTTGGTAAAATAAAATGTATGCTGTTGGTATGTTTTGCGGCATATCTTCTACATTTGAACCTAAAGACTCTATTTGAATTTGTGACTGAGATATTTCTTTTACATCTACGTCATTAAACCTAAGCCATTTATCATCAGTTTTAATTATCGAATAGTAATGTCCAGATTGTTCAGAGCCAACATGAATAACAATACCACAAAGAGTATATATGCATGGATCTTTGCTTTTGTTCCCACAATAACTATTCAAATCAAATTCTAATTGATAATCAAACTCCTTGGTAATTTTGCTTTTCCTCATAGTTTTTGGATCATAATCAAATCTTTTCAAGTGGATAACTAAAATTTGAGGAGATTGTGTGATGGTATAAAAACACTTGGCATCGACTCTTTGATTTGAATCTGTCAAATACTGATTCTCTCCAGACAATACTGTGGGTTTAAAAAAGCTGGTGAATGAATCTTTTAGATTTGTTTGTAGATTAATATCGAGACTAAGAGAAAAGAAATCTTCTTCATTAGAAATCACACATTTTGAACCCGAAATTTTAATGTTGTGAGTAATTTTGCCTTTGAATGAAGAGGATGCCTCTGGTCCAATTTGTGACATTAATAATAAAAAGAATTCATTTGCATCTTGTTGCTCATAGATATTAACTTTTTTGTTATCCCATCCAATCCAAGATTCACAAAAACCTGATGGATCAATAAAATAGTCTTTTGAAAATAACATCTGGCATAGAAGCAACTTCAAATGATTAAGATAATCGCAATTAAACTTGTTGGGGACAAATTTTTCAAAAAACTGTGGTTGATGGTATATTTGTTGAATAATGCTATTCATATAACAAGTTGAGCCAAGATTCTTAAGACCAGGATCTTTGGTTTTAATGCTTCTTTTATTATTATGTAATGATGCTAAACTAATCATTTTATTAATTTGAGATTTAAAAACTTGAATAAACATTCTTGATGAATCGGTATTATATTTTTGAGAATCTTCATAAATTTGTAAAATCTCTTTTAGAATTCTTTTGCAAAACCCTGAATCTTGATGGCAAAAAATTTGATATATTAGAACCTCAATTGAACTAGGTAGCTCGATATTTAAATGAATAATCCTCTGAATAACACTTCTGAAGGCCGATATTACTTGTTGATACTTCCAATATTTATATATGAATCGAATGATAGTATTTAATACAATATCAAAGGGAATCTTCCGGAGTTCTATGACTGCATTAGAAAACAAAATAATATGATATAAGTGAGGACACTCATCTTCGAAAGATCTCATACATAATCTAAACAACTCTTCATGAATTCGCAGTTTCTTGAGAATTTGTGCAAATTGTAAAAATCTTTGTTGTGGTAATGATTTAATCCCAACTATTAAAAAGCTATTATCTTGTAAAAAATATATCTTCAGTTCATCTGGAACACTTTTAACAAAGTAATCTAAAAGACTAATAGCAGAATCATTATCAATATTTGACAATAGTTTTGGCATCACTCGTAGATGAAGCATAGGATTTTTATATGGTCTATAATACATCAGCAGAGATGATATAATTGGCAAAACTGGTTTGATATCATAATTACAAAACAAGGGAACAATAATCTCAAAAAGACCCATTTTGTTTAGCTCATTTGTGTGGATATGATTGTACCATACAAAAGGAATGATTTCAATTATATAATAAAACTCCTCTTGAGTTAAGTTGGCAAAAATCTCAGAATATTTGGTAAAATCATTAAGCTTCTCAACTAAAAATCTATTTGATGGCAGTAGCTGAAGTAATTCAAAGCATTCTTCTTTGATTCTCGTATTTTTTGACTGATGAATTACAGATAATAACTTATTTGAAATATCCATTTCATGCATAATTGATGTTGGTGATGATGATGAAAGGATTTTAATATCACAAGGACTATGAGATATAAGCCGCAATTCAGAACCAAAAATGACTCCTGATTGAGAAACAGGAGAATTACTATTGATTTGTGTCTCTCCTAACAATAGAACAGCGCTTGTAGTATTCACATTTGCTACATCCCCAATCTGCGCTATCATTTCCGATACATACCGATCTACAGAAATTTTCAATAAATAAGGCTTCTCTGAAACAACTATCGTTACTAATATTTCGCCTTCCTGTAATACATTATCTGAATGTCTTTGTAAATCATTTATTAGAGTCAGCTTTCCCTTTTCTTTGGATTTTATGATAGATCTAATAATTTTGAGAAAAACAACATTGGTTTCAAAATATCCTTCGATATCTTTTAGAAAAGGTACAAGGCAAGAAATAGATATATTTGAAAACATTGATATTATTGCATCAATATTCTTTTCAACATACTCTTGATTCTTCATATTTACTATCAATGATAATAATGTATTAGAGTATGGAAAAGGGTATTTTTCTAAACTTGATTTGGATAACACTGGCTTTTTAGAATCCAGTAGCTTAAAAAAGCCTTTCCGAACACCATTCCAAAAAATAAATGAAATTAAGAAACGGAAGATGCTTTTTGAAATGGGGTATTCTGATACAATGGGAATGGTATTAATCAATAATTCTGATGTTGATTCGTTAAGAACGCATTCTGGAAAACACTTAAACAATTTGGAAAAGAAAGAAAAAACACTCTTGTGAGATGATTTGAGAATTTCCTTGATGCTTTGGCCATCAATTATGGTTTTTGTCTGGGTTATGATTGTGCAAATAACATTAAGAATATATTTTGGATTAGTGAAAAAACTAATGCTATAAAAATATTGGGATAATGAATCTTTGGTAATAACAGTTATATCAATACTACTATAATAATGCAATATTGATTGAAGGCATTTGCAGTACTCCGTATTAAATGTGGAAAAAACATACTCTTCAGTGATTTGAAAAATTCGAAATGATAGTTGTTGAGACTGTGGCAATTGCGAATGAATTTGATAAAAACGTTTCATATTTTGGAAAAAGCCATCTACATTAACCATTGAAAGTGTATTGGTGTAAATATGAATGAACGTATCAGGATCTGATAGTTCAGTCATTGTTTGGAGTATTATTATTAATAAACCCTTCCCTGAAGCAATATTTTTTGATTCATTAATAAGTTGCTCAATCATATCCGGTTGAAGTTTTGATGTGCAAGCACTAATTATTGGTAAATATATATTCTGTTGAGACTCGTGACATTTTTGAATTACCGATACGAAGGAGAGAATATCTTGATATCCAATAAAACCATTTAATGATAATATATTAATTATTTCGGTCAAATTTGATGATAAAGAAGAATGGAGCTCCATATTCAGAATAATACCGAGAATTCTCCTACCAGAATTTTTATTTATGCATATCTGGTAAGTTTTTTCTTGGGACATAATCCTATTAATAATCTCAGCTCCACATAATCTTAAATCTAATTTCGGATATTCTAAACAATCAATGCCAGCACACAATAAATCGCTAATAAGAATTGTGCTATTCTCTATAACACTTGAAACATTTATGAACAAACAGTCAAATGAGCGAATGAACAATGTATAATCAATATTTGGTTTTTCTTCTAACAATTTCTTTTGCAAATAGCATATAAAGGCTCTAAAAAGTTCTGGATAGTATTCTCGTGAAAGTCCCTTATTTTCTAAAAATACTTCATCAAGCATAATAAGATGCTCAAAAAAATCATTACCACTTATATTACACAAAAAATCGCAATAGTACTCAACCAATGTTCTCTTTTCGCAGAAATTTCGGCTAATTATACCCCAAATCAGCGGATTTGCAATATAAATTTTCTTTTTCTTGTTCATTATGGAAAATATTTTTCTTGAAAGCGGTTCGTTGCCATATTTATTCGCGATTTCAGAGAGTTCTAAAGATATTAATAAAAAGCTTTTGACAGCAACAAAATTTTGCGCTGTACTATTGCTCTCTAATACCTTTTCGATGGTTTTTGATACAAGGCAGTCCAAAAACAAGTCTGTATAGGGAGAAACACTTCCTTGTAGAGATCCCATGTATTTCACCTCGTTGCATAATATTTCAATCTCTTTCAAAACCTTAAAACAATCAGTGTCGAGTTTTTGGAGGCATTTGTCAACCCATTCATCAAAGTTTTCTCTCATTGACTTGACCAAAATTTTAAACGGACACCAACATGAGTGATGACAGCTTACCTGAAGAACAAACCAAAGACCCTATCCAAGAAAGCTCGAAATATATGTATCACCTGAAATCCCAGTACGATTTCCTCATGAGAGAGGCTGAACAGGTCTTTGAAAGAAAACAAAAATTCAAAGAAATCAAATCAGACATTTTCTCATGGGTCAACATTGATGGGTCTCCTAGAGAAGGACCAAGAATAGACAACACTGTGGACAAGGTTGTTGATGTAAACAATGTAAACCTAGCCCAATTTACCATTAAAATTTGGCCTTATCAAATGGAGGAAATTTGATAAGTTTATTGATCAACCACATTATTGATAACTTTATACAGTAAAAAAATGGAAGTAGGAACATTAACTCCTGACACTCGTATTGAGAATGAAGAGTGTGTTTATTGTTTTAATGATTATGATTCGGCTGAAGGTATTAATATTTGCTTGAAGTGCTTCCGCTGTGTGTGCTGTGATCATGCTAAGGAGCATTTTGTTGAGAATGGCCATTCTATGTTTTTATCGCGCAAAAGGAATACCATTATAACTGAAAATGATCCATCAAAGCTCGCAATTGGAGTTGATGGTGGTTTCCAAGATGCTAGATATACATTTGACAATGAAATCAGAATGTTTCATAATGAAGGATATGAAGTTTTGCCAATTGAAATATTCGATGATGAAACTGCAATTGATGTCGTCAACAAAATCAAGGCAATGCCTTCGATTTCAACAACAACTGCTGTTGAATCATGGGAACTGAGCATTGTTGAGTGTCCCCATGTTAAATCGATAACTTCTCCAACAGAAAAGGTTGAAGCTCCGACAATGAAGTGCAAATGTTGCGATCTTGAAAAAAATCTTTGGGTTTGCCTTCAGTGTGGGCATGTTGGGTGTGCTAGAAAGAATTTTGATGGGAGTGGCGGCAACAACCATGCCTTGGAGCATTTTCGAGCTACTGGTCATGCAGTATGTGCTAAACTTGGCACAATTACCCCTGATGGAAGAGCTGATATTTTCTGTTATGCCTGTGATGAAACTGTTCATGATTCCAAGCTTGCGGAGCACTTGAAGGGAATATCATATGATATTCAACAATCAGTTAAAACAGAATCTACAACAACAGAACTATGTGTCACTTTGAATAAGAACTGGGATTTCGAAGCAGTGACAGCAGATGGCAAAGAATATGAAAAAATGAGGGGTCCTATGAGTGTTGGACTAACCAATCTTGGTAATACATGTTATATGAATTCTGTATTGCAGCTTCTTGGCTCTTTACCTAGTTTTGTTAATGAATGCACAACTGAGAATGCCAAAAAATCAAGGTGGTCTGATCCCAAATTGCAGTTTTATCGTTTGTATATAGAGATGATGAAAGGCGAACGGATGACTATTTCTCCAAGAATTCTCAGAAGTGTTGTATGCCATGATAACAGGGAATTTATGAGCGGTCATCAGCAAGATGCCGTTGAGTTTTTCTTATACTTATTTAACTACATTAAGATACATAATCCAAATACATGCTTAACTAACTGTGAATTTGATAGCGTTGATGTTCTGACATGTTCTCATTGCAAATCTGTCGCAACAAATCCAATGAAGGATTTATCATTATTACTATTGACACCACCCAAAAATTTTGATAATGAAAAAGAAATGGTAATTTCCTTTGAAGAGTTGCTTAACTTCACTCACAAGAGAGTTATACCCGAAAGGCAATGCGACAAGTGTGGTAAGTGTGGTTGTGAATCCGATCAGCAGATGAAGAACTTCCCTGATTATTTATTTGTTGGAGTTACTCTTGACTCATGTGATGAAAGAGGTGTTGTTCGTAAAGAAAATGTTAGTGTATCGTTCGACATCAATAATGTCGATATAACTACCAGAAAATGCGCAGTTGAAGAAACTGTTGATGAGAAGAAGGTGCTCGAACTTATGAATTTAGGATTCTCTCGATCACAATGCGTAAGGGCTCTTAGGAATGTATCTGATGTAGAACAAGCAATTACCTGGATTATTGAAAATCCAATGGAAGCATCACCTGCAGTCCAACAAGTCATGGAAATGGGCTTCACTGAAGAGGAAGCCAGAGAAGCACTTGAGGAGAGCTCAGGAAACGTTGGTTTGGCAATCGAATGGTTATTTGGCCCTCGAACAAAGAAGAAGATTTCCAAGAAATCTGATGGTAATGGTACATATGAGTTAGTTGGCTTCCTCCAACACAAAGGACCATCTGCTTTGTGCGGTCACTATGTCGCTACAATTAAGAGAAATGATAAATGGGTTCTCTACAATGATGGAAAAGTTTCAATATATCCTAATGACGTCCAACCTGCATTCGGAAAAGGTTATTTGTACTTATTTAAGAGGAAGACAAATTAAACGGTTAAGACAATTCAGACAATGTTTTTATATTTTTCTCTCGTTATTCCAATTGTATCCTCAGTTTTTCTTCACTATTCTCTTGGTTCTTGGTTGATTCCGTCTGGATTAGCATACTTTGATGATTCTCTGATAAAAGACAATATTAGTGTATTCATAATGTCAATTTTGTGTTTTTTTACTCCTTTGATCAATGATGACGATTATGTAATTGTTACAACAATGCTAATAATGTCCTTTCTGGGCTTTTATGAATTCTATTTGGGTTTTTCGTTGTGTTTTGACTCTCTTACTTTTGTTACTCAATATGGGCGATTTTGGTTTAAGAACTATAATTCATCTCATGTTTTAACTATTAATAGTAGATTTAAATGTTGTGACTTTCATAGGCTTGGAGAATTCAGAACCACATTGTGCGATATAAAACATTCCCAATCATGTGTTTCAGCAATTCATTCAGCATTGTATCCTTCTATTAAGTCAACAGGATACATTCTAATTGGGCATTTTTTGTGCCATATGGTTTCATCATTCTTGCTTTTTAACAAATATATGTATCCATAATCTGTATTAACCATTTGATTTACTCATGAATCCAGTTATCAATAATCTTCTTGATATGAGCATGTGTCCTCTTAAGATCAACTGGGTCGCTCTCTTTGGATGCATGAAGATCTGAGCAATGCCCGACTTCAGGACCTGTGATTGTGTGAGCGTAGCTACCAGATGGAACAGTTTCTTGGTCAGTGATACATACTGGTGTCCATGGATCTTGTGAACCTGTGGTATAGTAAACATTTGTGGCATCTTGTTTAAGTCCGTGATACTTCTCATTGAATGCATCAGTATCTGGGAACATTTCAATTCCGAATACATCTTTGCATTGCTTTGAGAAAAAGGCTTGATCAACTTTTGAAGAACGAAGACCTAATCTACCTGGAGAAACCTGCCAGTAAGCAAGTTCGTTACATGTCATCCATAACCACATACGGGACCCGGCATTAACTTTGCTGATGCTTTGCATTCTTGCAGTGGAATATGTTTCATAAATGCTGCCACCACAAAACTTTGGAATGAAGAATTCTCGAGCATACTTGGCTAAAGCCATAACGGGATCAGAGCCAGAAGTCAATGAATCAAGAAGTGGTCCACAAACCTGGTTTCGATATCCATATTGAGGAGCAAGACTGAACATTTCTCCAACAACAAATCTGAAAACGTCAACTTCAACATTTGAAGCATCAAATTGTTGCAAAAGCCAATCGCGATCATCTGATTCAAGCAATTCATCAATTCGGCGGCGAGCATTGCGAGCAACAGCTGCACATTCTTGTCCTAAAGAAATTGCAATTTGAAGATCAAATTCCTTATAGTCATTTGAGGCTAAAACAACGCCACTTGAAGCAATAGCTCCTTTGAAGAGGTTTGGATACTGAGACCTGGTAAAGGCTGAGAGTAATCCTGGATACGATCCACCAAAAAGAATCCATGTCGCATTATCTGGTATTTGGTTCTTCTGAGCGTAGTAGTTTCTGAAATTTGCTAAATCATCAATAGCGTTCTGAACAGTCAGGAATTGTAATAATGGGGTGCTAGTGTTCTCAAATGGATGACTTTCGCCAAAATATCTGTGTTCAAGTGTCAAAATAATAGCATTTTGTTCTTGAGCGAGTTCTTCGACAAAATCATTAACTCCATATGGATAAAAGCCATCTGATTCACCACCAATGCAAAGAAATACAACCTCGTTATTTTTGTTGTATTTCTTCTCTTCAATATACCTCTGGGTAAAAACACCAATTTCTGGGTGGGCGTGATCTATCTTTTGATCGAAAGTAGATATCGGAAAATCTCTATGAGATAATTCTCTAAAATAGCCGCGGGGCCTCATTAAACTGTGAGAAAGAGTCGCAAGAAGAGCCAACATGAAATTTGGTTGGTCTAAAAATGTGACAAAAAAACCGCATTTTTTCTTCAATTTTTGATGGATCGGTTCACTGATTTATGGGCGTAAGTTTACTAATCGTTGAAAGTTAGTGCCTGGAGAACAAAGAGAATCCTAGGTGTCCTGGTTAGTATTGATGTTTTGGCAATAATTCTCTGGCACATTTGATCATATACAACATTTATTGGGATAATGGTGGGGTCAACATTGGTTACACAGTTGACAGTTTGTGCGTTGCCTGAAAGGGTATCAAAACGGGAAAATGAGACTGTTAGTGATGTAGATTGTGCATGAAATATGGTATTTTGGTTGAGTTTGAACACAGAATGAGATATTGTACCTGGATTAGAGTTTAATAAGAATAGAATGAGCGCAAATGTGGTTGATAATTGGGAATTTGATATAAAATTGATGTTATTCATCTTGTTTTCGCCTGTTATACTTTCGGCATCAATTATTACATACGTTCCAGCTTGGTTTTGTGCTAATGTTGAATATAAAACTTCAATGTTATTGCAATACCAGAATAACAATCCTGATATTTGATATCCACATGCATTTTTAGAGCAATTTAGATTTTCTATTTTTACATTCCCTTCATGATACCATGAATTATACTTATTAGCTAAACTAATATCTTTAGAACAATATGAAAACGAGTTCATATTGCTATAAGAATCGGAATTTGAGTTAATAAAGAAGAAAGAACCAGCTGCAGCTGTACAATGCTGAGCACATGTTGAAACAATCGTGGTTTTCCCAAGACTGTCTTTAAAATAAATAGCTCCACCGGTATTTAATCCACATGAACAATTCAAAAATGAAGAATCCCAAACATTAAGCACAAACCCGCTTGTCTTCATTTGAATTCCACCACCATCGACACTAGAGCTAATAAGCAAAAATATGCATAAAGAAACACTTACACAACTTGGAGATGAAGAAGGAATCAATGTTGAATAAAAAGAAGTATTATTGGTCAGTTGACAACCCATAAGTTTTATTAAAATTGTAAACCATTATTCCTCAGTTCATCAATTTCACTGTTGAGTTTGATAATATACTCGGTTGCTGTGGCGAAGTCAAATTTGAAATAAAGATTACTATAAGCACTTGCGTCTTCTTCAGAAATATCATTCAAACTAATAAAGGCTTTCTCAAAATCATTGGGTGTGGGATTTTCATCTGTGGAGAGATTATTCATTGTCATTAGAATACTTGATAGAGACTTTATAGAATATTCGAATGATTTGATTGTTGGCTTCATATTCTCTTCACAAGAGTATTTACTTATAAAAAATCTAAAAAATTCATTCAAACATCGTATTATTGGTACGAAACGAGCGGGTCTCTCATTTATGATTGTGTCAATGTGATAAATAATATCATCTAACATTTCTTTGATAGTATTAAGAGCTTGGGATTGGATTTTAAGTTGGGCATAAGTGAGAACTTTATATTGAGGAATCGAATTGTTCCAATAATCGTAGATCTTTTTGTCAAATGATTCACAGAATGTTTTTAAATGCTTTTGAGAGTCATTGAGAATACCCCTGTTATTGTATTGTGCTAAAGTATTTTTAAGACTTGACAACCTGTTTGTGGTCTCTTTTTCAGAAAGGGGTCTTTGTAGCTCTAAAACTTCGTGATACAAACTTTCATTAATAATGAATTCATAGTCCTTTCCCCATTTTTTGAGGAACATCCTGGTTCGATCAAATTGATTTCGAGCTATAAAGAACATGTCTGGATTCGTTAGCTCAGAATTAATTGTTAAGAATTGAATATGCTCAGGGAAACAAGGGATAGTCATTCCAACATTTTCGTTAAAGCTCTGGATGTATTTGTTATTCTTTTTAATAGAAAAGAAATCACAAGCATCATTCAATATTTCTTTTCTTCTTTCATCAATTAATTCTAGAACTTTACCATAAAATTCTTTCTTCTTATTGAATATCGAAATATAAATTGAGAACATAAGAAAATAGTTACGGATATTCTTGGCTTCTGCTAAAAGATCAATCCATGCTGATAATACAATGGAAGCAAGATCATGTGTAGGATATGCAATTGTTGATGCTATATAACTCATTAATTGGTTAAATCTGTCTTTTATGATATTGATTTCTTTGAATTCACGATACTTTGTTTTTGTTTTAATCCAATCTGGTGCTATAGTTTGATATAACTTAATCGCCTTAAAGCTCTCCAAATCATATCTGGAGAAATGCTTTGCAAGATGTTGAGGGCAGTATTTTATGACTAAAGGTATATAATCGTCATCATTGGAAACCTCCCCTAATTTTGAGCAGAAATCGCCATACAAATCAGATGTGGGTATATGATCAAGCTGTTCACTAAATTCGATGGTTTCAACTTTGTGTTTGAGTAAACCTAATAGCTTTTGTTCTTGTTTGCTCTGAATTGAATCACGGATTTCATCCAAAACCCGATAAACACACTGTTCCAAATTATCCTGAAAAAAGCCTTGAAAATGACAAATCATTACTTCTATGTGACGATATACAATTTGAGCTGCATAAAGCTTGTTATTGTTGTTTCTGTACCTCCCAATCAAATCAGAAATTATATCATCTCCCTTCTTTTTACTGAGCCATGCAAACACAAGCTGTTTATATCGATAACAGGACTCGTAATAATCAAAATCAAACAGAACATCCATGGATTTGCTATAAGTCATATTATTAATCTTTTGACTCTTGATGAATGTCTTTCTATATTTATAAATGTTCTTAAAAAATCTAATCTGACTATTTTTTGTTTTTTCATCAGTTCTTCGGGATTTTGGCATGATATTCTTGGTGATTGCATGTATTTGGCCTAGTTCATTGGCAAAAAAACTACAATTCTTATTTCTCGAAATCCTGTTCAAGATAGTGATCTGCATTTGCAAATATCCAGATATAATTCCTTTAATATTATTAGAATCGGCATTGGAATCTAATAAATGTAGTACCTCCTGGAAATTCACAGTTGTCATGAAATATTATGGAAAATTTTTTGTCAATAAAGTGGAAAAAAATGAAAAAAACCTTCTTTTAGGTTATAAAGTATACCTAAAACCCCATTTTATAGATTAATACAAAATGGGCGAGGGAAATATTGATTTAAGGGAATTGCTGATTAAGAATGTCGTCTTGTGTCCAGTTTTTTGCACCATGATGTGATAGACAACTACAGTCCCTATTAAGTTAATGCTTTCTTTTTTTTTCATATTAATCTATTGAATTATTTCTTTTCGGAAGGTAAAAAACAATGAGGGTTTGTATGCCTGTTGACCATGTTATCATTTTGCCAAGAATCAAATGGGATTAGTTGATTCAGTGTTGGTATTCATTGAGATAGATATGATCAGATGTAGCATTTAATTGGTTGAGAGAATGGGAATCACATATTTTTTTTTATGATGGTTTTGTTTTTTATGTTTAAAGAAAGAGGGGATTGTGTTTACAATGAAGAATACTGGGTGTTTGAATTTTCTAAGTGTAATATTTCGAGAAAGATTTGTCATTTTACCGTTACTACCCCTAAAGCATAGCCAGTTCATCATAAATGATTTTTTTTCTCGGTTTTTGTTCTCCCCCATTTTATCTCAAATAAGAAGAATTCTTTTCTTTTGATTTTCCATAACAATATTTTTCAAGAATTCTATCCAGTTTTATTGTTGCATAATAATGTATCTCCTAAATTAATGTTTGAAAGAAATTTAAATTAAAGAAGTTGATTAGTCCTCATTTTGGTTAAGAAACTCATTTGATTTAGATTGAGATTCTGAAATGGATAACAAAAGTATTAATGAGCAAAAATGTCATTTATGTAATTGTCACTTGGGTAATATTTGAATAAGTAGTATTGTTTTTCTTACAGCTCAAGAATAATACCACAATCACAACAAAAATCCCGAATCCTATGAAATATGGCAGATATTTGGGGGTTGATCCTGGCTTGCTCTGATCACTCTGGGTTTGTGAAGGGGTTTGTGAAGGGGTTTGTGAAGGGGTTTGTGGTGGTGTCTGCTTCGGGGTTATATCTAATGTTGGCTCAACACCCTGACAATTAAAAGTGTTATACAGACTAAAACCATATGTTGAAGTGGCGGAGAAAGTATTGTTGTTGCTTAATGTTACATTTCCGAACGATATCTCTTCTAAGTGAGATATATAACAATACGAGAGAATCAGCATTCCAGGAGAATAAAATAAGGTGTTTTGATTACTATAAAACACAGCGCTACTAATATAAAATGGTCCTGATTGAGAATATACAACTCCATAATTATTTGGGCTATTATTACTTACAAAATTGATGAAAGACCAGTTACCAAAAGCAGAATTCAGATGGACACAAATACCATTGGTTACGTTGTTATCAGAAAACGTACAGAATACTAAGGAGTGCTTATTATTCAAATTTGCCATGACTTTAATTCCAGAAACATGTTCAGACACACATTTAGAATTATTAATATTGGTTAGAACATGTTCGTAATATAATACTGACATTGAACACGATCCCTTCGAATAGTTTGAACACGCAGCAAGGGAAAGTTCATTAATCAATGCCTTAGTCCCAATGGAAAAATATGCAAAATGGTGATATGATGCAGAACATTGAAACCCACAAACTCGATCAATATGTATCTCATCAGTTTCGAAATAAATAGCACCACCATAATTGGAAGATGTACAATCGAAAAATACCGAGTCAGTAATATTTATAAACGGAACAAATGGAGAATCAGCTAATATAGCTCCGCCATTCCCACCAATCTTATGAAAATGAGCAAATGAACAATCAGAAACGGTCAATTTTTTGTGATAAATATAGTAAGTGGTTTCTTCTTCCCTATTAATGCAATTACTCCTTAAAATGTTTCCTGTACTGCTTTTTTTATCCCAGCTAACATCAATAATATTGTACTTAACTACCAATAATATAAGGGCTACAAACATATATTTTCTAATATGCTTCAATGCCATAAAAAAATGTGATGAGCCAACTTATTTCAATTTTTCCACTTTTCTTAACAGTCACAGTATAAATTTGATAGAACAGAAATTTTTGATGCAATTACAACAATATGGCAGATCGATTACTCACAGACTGGAGTCACAGTTGATTTCAAATTCATACCTGTTTCCTTGACTTCATTAAGCAGACGAATTTGTTCAGGAAAGTGAATCTGAGGAGGTTCTGGCTCTAAAAATGATCGAAATATTCACATTAATAAGATTACTTTTTGAAAAATTTGACTTATTTTATCATGATTTCTCTCCATTCTGTGGATTAGTTGAAAATTCACAAATAAGAAATCTTGCTTTTCATTTTGCCAATTTTTTTATTCTATTAGACTGTTTCGAGAATGTTTCCATCTGATTTTGAACATGACATGTTAGAAGATTCTTGATTAGAATTAAAAATCAATCCAAATACATAAATAATGCTGATTAATATAAAAATCACTGATATTGAAACAAGCACTAATCTCAATGAAATTGCATTTGAGTTACTAATTGGAGCTTCATTTAGAGTCTTCATTAGAGATTCTTCAGGAGTGTTTAATGGAGTATTTTCAAGAGTGTTAATTGGAGTTACTTCAGGAGTGTATAATGGAGTTTTTTCAAGAGTGTTAATTGGAGTTACTTCAGGAGTGTATAATGGAGTTTTTTCAAGAGTGTTAATTGGAGTTACTTCAGGAGTGTATAATGGAGTTTCTTCAAGAGTGTTCATTGGAGTTTCTTCAGGAGTGTTAATTGGAGTTTCTTCAGGAGTGTTCATTGGAGTATCTTCAGCAGTGTTCATTATAGTATCTTCAGCAGTGTTCATTATAGTATCTTCAGCAGTGTTCATTATAGTATCTTCAGGAGTGTTCATTGGAGTATCTTCAGCAGTGTTCATTATAGTATCTTCAGGAGTGTATAATGGAGTTTTTTCAAGAGTGTTCATTGGGGTTACTTCAGGAGTGTATAATGGAGTTTTTTCGAGAGTGTTCATTGGAGTTACTTCAACAGTGTTCATTGGAGAATTTTCAAGAGTATTCATTGGGGTTTCTTCAAGAGTGTTCATTGGAGTCTCTTCAGGAGAATTTAATGGAGTTTCTTCAACAGTGTTCATTGGAGTTTCTTCAGGAGTATTTAATGGAGTTTTTTCAACAGTGTTCATTGGAGTTTTTTCAAGAGTGTTTAATGGTGTATCTTCAGGAGTGTTCATTGGAGTATTTTCAAGAGTGTTTGTTGGGGTCTCTTCAGGAGTGTTCATTAGAGACTCTTCAGGGGTGTTCATTGGAGACTCTTCCGGAGTTATCTTAGGTGTTGGAGACTGATCTGGTGTTCTTTCTGGAGAATCAGTACTACAATGAAGGGAATTGAAGAATTGTAATTGATATGTGATTCTATTAGTAAATGAATTATTATTTGATGTTGATACTGTTGTTGATCTAGAGAATGAAGCAGAGTGATCTATAAACGAATGAGAAACTTCAAGAGAACCTCCCATGACATTAAATAGAAAGTTTTGATTATTCTTGAATATGCAATACAACATCTTTTTTGATCCGATTCCTTCAACATTTACAACTCCCATTCTAGATGGACTGTTGTTATGAATAATGTTAGCATATGACATTGAAATTATTCCTGATGTGGAAGAGAAGAATATGCAAACTCCATCAGTAACCATGTTGTTTGAGCAAGTGCAGTATGAGCTTGCGGATGATGATGGAGATTCGATACAAATACTAGAACCCCGATATGCTTTGTTCATTGAACTGTTTGTGTTGTCAACTCTCTGATTACCTGAATGCAAGTAAATTGGATAACTTCCAGATGTAGTATGAGAGCAATTTGATGCTGAGAGATACTCCACTTGATTCACCTGAAAAGCATAAAGATATGAAAAATGATACAGAGAAGCTGAGCATCTATTTGAACATATCATTCTGAGACATGAAATTGATGAGTTGAAGTATATTGCTCCTCCATGATTAGAACAAGTACATTTATAAAACATTGAATAATTGATATTCATTGAGAAAGAACTAGCAGTAACACATATTACACCACCATTTCCCGAGAATAATAAAGTTCTTGAGAAGAAACAGAGAGAAACATTAATATTTTTATCAACATAAGACCTTCCTTGACCTATACTTTCTCTTTCACACCCCAAACCAACATGGTAAATAATCTCATAATCATACAACCAAAATTGTGCCTCTACTGATAAGTGTTGTTTAACCTCATATTGATTCTCAAAATAAACAACATTTATAAAATATCTTAATCCAATAATGATAGAAAAAATTTTAATCTTGTTAGTAAATGTATTTTGTTTGGCAATTTTGCATAGTTTTTTTGTTTTGATTACTTTTTTCAAGAATAATTTGGAAAATCTCGAGAATAAAATGATACTTTTTGTAATCAGAAAAAATATATAATCAGATATGGAGATTTCAAACATGATGACGGTCCAGATAGCATTTCCTAAACAAATATATTGCATTGAGCTTACAAACTTGGTCATAAATATATATCCCATGATATGTAATATTCCATATTTTGTTTGTTCTTTGGCTTTTTGGGATTTAATGGAGTTCAATATTATTAAAATAGAGTTAATAAAATGGGTCATTCTAAATGAATAAACTTCTCTTATTTGTGGTATCATTTAATGGATACAGATTTAATTGAAGAATTATTTGTCAATTCAATTTGAATTCTTTTTTATATCATAATAACATTTTCAATTTGAAAATACTATTAAAAATAAGCAGAGAATAGTGGTTGCAAATAACTGATTATTTTTTGATGGAATAAAACAATCAAGTTTCTGTAGGATAAATATTTTGATGGGTCCTCTTGAACAAGAACAGGATTTTCAAATTAGCAATCAAAAAGTGAAAACTTCCTCAAATATTATTAGCACAAAAGAATAATTTATTAGGAATTATGATTGAACCATGTTTTCTTAAAAAATTTATTCAAATTCGAATAAAAATAAATCAAAATTCCCATTATATTGTTTCTGATCTTCAATTGAAATTGTTGAGAACTTGCTCTCTGAAACACTATTATTCTTATAGTGTGTTAATAAATGGAGTGTGGTTAAGGTCTCATTTTTTCATAATTGTCAATGACAATTTGTAATTTATCAGTTCTTCAAGGATAACTCAATATCTTACACTTGTTCTCATCCTAATAATGTTAATTTGGTCTTTTTCCGATTAGTATTTCTGTGTTTTTATTCCCAAAGAATCTGGCATGGTATCTATGGCACTTTCCCCCATTATTTTTGTGGGGAATGTAAATATGTTGCTCATGGTAGTAGATTTGTTCATGAGATTCAGAAATATGAAGAAGTTTTTCAAGTAAATTATTTGTTTTTCGAGAGGTTTCTAATGAAGGACATCAAAAAAGGGATTGATCTCAATATTTTTGTGAGATATATGGGCGCAAATACAAGGATTAAACGAGATGACACCAAGAAAATCGAAGAACTCAATCAACATATGGAAATGTTTTAGACAAAGCTTGAAGAAGAGAAGAGAAAATAAGACGGAAATGAATGAATCGTGAATGGAACATGGAAATCAACAAAACCACGAGATTGTGGAGGAAATAACTTTGATGCTGCTGTGAAAGGAAAACTCAGAAGCATTATGTATCTTGTGTCGATTGAACCAATGTGAATGAAAAGTATCCCAACAAAGAATTAAATGAATGGAAAATGAAAAACTTACCACCACTTCATTTCTCTACAAGACATGATCATCTTAGTGTTGTTGAATATCTAGTTAATCAAATAGCTGATATTAATGCAAAAACTAAGGATGTTGAGTGTTTAATTTTATTAAGACTCCTCTTCATATTGCTGCTGATTATGATCATCATTGTGTTTTTGTATATCTAGTTAATCAAAAAGCTGAAATAAATGAAAAAAATACAAATGATCTGACTCCTCTTCAGACTCTATCCCTTTAAAACCAAACAAATGGAACCTTATAGAACCTGATGTTTTGAAGCCCAACAACCTGGTTCTCAATTTCTGTGCCGTTTTGAATACGATAATTAGTCGATCAATTATTTAATTTAATTCCTATCACCTCACTTTTATGTCTGTTTCTCAGAGTATCTTGAGCACGCCAATAAAAATTGGTAATATGGTTGTTCCTAATAGGATTATGAGATCTGCAGTATGGATGAATGCATGTGATGTTGATGGATTTCCTCCTCAAACACTTCTTGATTACTATCGTGAACTTGCCAGGGGTAAGACTGGATTAATTGTTCCAGGGTATGTATATCCAATTAAGTCAGGAAAAGCCAATCCAGGCCAAGGAGGCATGTGGTCTGATAGACATGCTGAAGCATGGAGAACTACAATCAAAGACGTGCATGGTTTTGGATCAAAAATCATCTTCCAAGTAGCTGATGCTGGAATAAGTACTACATTTTCCAACACTGGTGAAATGCCAAGAGGTGCTTCTGGATTTTTACCAGGACAAAGAGAAATGACAACAATGGAAATTGATGAAGTCATTGAATCATTCAAGAGCTGTGCTAAAAGATTAGAAGAAGTTGGCGCTGATGGTATGCAGATTCATGGAGCACATGGTTATCTTGTTTCTGCATTTTTGTCACCACTAATGAACAAGAGGACAGACAAATATGGAGGATCTGTTGAAAATAGATCAAGATTACTTAAAGAAATTTGTGATGCTGTTCGTTCAGTGACATCCCCTGGATTTAGTTTATCTGTGAAGATAAATGGTGACGATTGCAGGGAAAATGGTATGACAGCCGAAGTTGTGGGTGATGTGATTTCCAGTATTAAGAATGTTGATCTCTTCGAAATTTCATGTGGTCTTGCGGATGCTAGAACAACAATTAGAATGAAATCAAAGGAGAAGCAACTTCCAGGATATCCTCTTACAGAAGGCTATAACTTCAAGTTTGCCGAAATCATTAAGAAAGCAGCACCAAAACAATCTTTGGCTGTTGTTGGAGGATATAGAGATCTCTCTCAAATTGAAAAAGCACTAGAAACTGGTGTTGTTGACCTAATCTCATTTGGAAGACCATCAGTGGCAGATCCTCATTTCGCCCAAAAATTCCTTGAAGGAAAGAAAAAGGCTAAGTGCATTAGCTGTGGTCTTTGCATTCTTAAGTCTTCTGAAGGACCAGTCAAATGCTGGATATAAAAACAAATAATAACGCTTCATTTATATTGGCTGAATCGATCTCGCGGGTGGCCTTCTGGAACCCGGTTTCACACCTGGACGCCGGATAACTCTCTCCTCGGGAGGGATTACAACAGATTCGGGTGTGGACCCCGATTTCAATTTGTCCAAATATGCTTGGCCTTTTCCATTGATCACATACTGAATTGCCTCAATCCACTGATCGTGCTCATCCTTTGAAGGAGCAACAATCACAAAATTCCTCTGCGAAGGAACACTAATTAAAAAAGAAGGCTGTTTCTTGCATCCAGGATATGTCTGAACCTTGCAATCAGGTGTGACATTAATTTGCCCCATCATCTCGCCGTTCTTTTGTTTAAAGTAATATATAGTGGTCTTCTTCATCTCAAACCAGCGCTTTTTCCAGGTTTTAATCATGCCGCCCTGTTTCTCAAGCCAGCCTTCTCTGATAATGACCTCATCCATCGAGATAAAATATTTTATACAGTAGTTTTAACTTTTTGATACAGCAAAATTTGACAGAAAACGAACTCGTTACAATTTTGACAATACGATATAATTACAAAGTTGAAAGATAGTCCTTCAAAGAGTATAGGGCGATATCAGGTAAACTATTCAAGTCTATTACAACAGGTATTGAACTGCTGGTTGGATCGCTGACGACAGCTTTTCCGACTGGAGGTATGAAGGGCTTGACAATGTTGAAGATAGAGAGTTTTTTGTCTTCGTCTTGAATTTTCACCAATTGTTCATATAGCTCTGATGGAGAAATGGTTTTCATTGGGACAATTGTGGTGAGAGGCCTGAGATGTTCAAGCCATAGTTTGGGGGGCTCCTTGAGTATGGCATCTAGAGATGATTGCAGTTTTTTGAGCTCCATAATCGAACTTTGTGATGATAGTGGATTGATTTTTTGAATTTTTTTCAAAAATTGTGATTGGTAATGTTTGATAACCAATGAATATGTTTGATCCAGCACTGAATCATTCAATGCATAGTCAAAAAATGATTTAATATCTTTCCTGAATGCCTTTATATCAGGATAGAAATTTGATTTTAATTTATTCTGGATTTTGGAGTATGATACCCTATCTAAACCTTCATCATGCTTCAAAAGATCAATTATTTGCATGAATCCCTGACTTTTATCAAACTTCTTCATAATTTCGATGCATTTGTCTTTGGTATATTTATCCATTTATTGTTTATATTATCGTAAAAGATGTAAAATATGTTTAAAAACTAGGCTGTACCTGGGGTCATTAGTGATGGGGTTGTTTTGTCTGCTGATGTATTTGATCTCTGAGATTGTGTGATTGGTGGCAGTGTTGACGTTTCTATTCGAGTTTTACCTCTCCTTGTGGCTTTGGCTTGTTCTCTAAGCTCGTTTAGGTCTAAACTAAATCTTGCGGCCAATTTGACAAGCTGATCTGATCCTTTCTTCTTCAAATCCGCTTGAGCTTTAGCATCTCTTCTCAAAACATCACTCTTCTTCTTTTCTAAATCTTGCCTTAATTTGTCAGCTGTTTCAAGCTTCCTTCTTTTTTCCATCTCCTCCATTCTCAAAGCTTTTAGTTTCGCATCATATTGTAATGCCTTTTCTTTAGCCAAAGCTTCGTGTTGACTATTCATCATTGTTGAAGTCTTATAGTGATCTTCGAGTTTAATCTGTTTGATCAATGATTCTTCCCTTCTTTTTCTTTCCGCTTCTTCAAGTCTCATGCGATTGTACTCTGCATTTTTCTTTTCTGCAGCCTCAAATTCTTCCCTCTTCTTTTGGGCTTTTTCTTGTTCTGTGATTTCTATAAACTCTATTGCCCTGTTATGCTTTTTGGCTTCTCTCTCTTTCAGCTCTTCAACAAATCTCATTCTTCTCTCAACAGTGCTCTTATAGCTTTCTTCTTGTTTCTTCTTCCTCTCTTCAGCGCGAAGTTTATTCTCATAAATTTGCCTTTCTTGTTGATTCCTCAGCCTTTCAAGTCTCTCCTGACTTTCAATTTCCTTTTTCTGATTAAGTTCTTCCCTTTCTTCCTTCTTCTTTTCCTTTTCTTTCCGAAAGAGTTCTTCTCGTGTGTCAATTTGTTTTCTTTGATCTTCGAACTTTTTAGCTCTGTCTGCTTCAGCTTTCATGGCAGCAAGTCGTGCATCCTCACTCTTTTTTTTCCTCTTTTCTTCCAAATCTTCAAATCGCTTTTTCATTTCTTCTTCTTGTAATTTCCTTTTTTGTATGAAGAGCGATTCTTTTTCCTTGCTCTTTTGAAGTTTTTCCTCTTCAATTCTTCTTTTTGACATATCTTTTTCCTCGTTATCTTTAATTTGTTTGTCAAGACGTTCTTTCTCTTTCTTTCTTTTTAGTTGAACATCTTTTTCTCTCTTTTTAGCATTCTCCATCTCAATTTGTCTGAGTTTTTCGTCTTCTTCTTGCATTTCTTGTTCAATTAGGATAGCTAAAATCATCTGTTTTGCTTCTCTTCTGTTTTTCTCTTGCATTCTTTCAATTCTTTCTTTCTCAAGTTCTTCAAAGGACTTCTGTCCGGAATTTGGAACTTGTTCAGGGCTTCTTGATGTTGATTTAACCTTGATCAACTCTTCAGGAGGAGGAGTTGTGGCAATCCGATCCCTTTCCGCTTTTACAGCTTCTCTTGTACGATGAACTCTTTCTATTAATTGTTCTCTTATGGCCTTCATCATGGTTTTATCCCTTGTATAATTCAACATTTCTTTATCTGTCGGATAAAACAATTCTTCTTCGCATAAACCTAAATTCTTATATGCTTCAATTGTAAGAGGATCAGTAAATGACTTATGGTTTGATGGATCATAATTATCAATCGAAAGACCTCGTGATTTCCGATAAACAATGGGCTGTGATTGACTCTGGTTCGAATTAGATATAGGCTTAACAAATGAAGGAACAGTTGTGCTCTTTGCTTTGGGAGGGTTTTTTATTGGAGCTTGTGTTTGAAAAGTTTTCTTCTCGGTTTGTGGTTCTGATGCCTCTGTTTCTTTATCATTATCAGAATTATCTCCAATCGCATCAATTAACCTCGATTGGAGATCTAATACTGACTGACCAAGAGTGTTTTGAGTATTATCAGTAGTTTTTGAAGGCGATTGATCTTCAGATTTCCCGTTTTGGTTCTCAAAAACATCTTTTTGGTCAGATTCTACATTTGTTTCTCCATTACTTTTTGATTCACTCGGTTTACTTTCTAAATTTTTATCATTTTCGTTATTTGATTCTATATTAAGCTCTTTTTGGACGCTTATCTCCTTTTCAATTGCAATTTTTTCTGGAGACTCGTCACTCTTAACTTCTTTAACGGGATCATGCTCTTCAGATGTTTTTTTCTCGTTTTCAATATGAGAATTTTGCTCGTTTGAAACATCCCCTTTAAGGGAATTTGGTTCAGTACCAGAAAACCCCTCTTTTAATTCACTTTCCATTTTAGCACAACGTATAATAAAAACCGGTTTTGTAAAATAAACGTCCGATTTTCATTCTTAATACCTAATAATCAAGAATAGCCATTATAGAACTCTTAATAAAGCTTTTTCCTGTGTATTTCATACTTTTTAAAAAAATAGTTGATAAAATTTGTCAAGAATAAAAATGACACATTTTGATGAAAAACATTGATGAAGCTTCAATCACCATTCAAGGTCAAATTGGGAAGGGATCATTTGGAATCGTTTATAAAGCCAATTCTAATGAGCATGGAATTGTTGCAGTGAAAACATACAATGATTTTGATAGGGAGAAAGATTTGAAAGAAATTGAGGTTTTATCGAAGCTGAATGTTCCTAATGTAATTAGATTTTATGGTATATGTAAAATAAAAGGAAAAGAATCTCTTGTAATGGAATATGCTTCAAAGGGAAACCTTTGCGAATTCATTCACAGTTTTAAAAAGAATGGATATCAGAATTTTCCTTGGTTATTGAGGTATAAAATCTCTATTGGAATCGCTAGGGGACTATTTTCTATTCATAACAGCCAAATCGTTCATCGAGACATTAAAAGTCTTAACATTCTATTAGATGATCAACTTACCCCAAAGATTGCCGATCTTGGAGAATCAAAAAATATTGAAAGCATGATATACATGTCGAAAAAATTAACAGGTACATTTTTATGGAGTGCTCCCGAGTCTAGGTTTGAATATAAATATTCTTATAAATCAGATATTTATTCATTGGGCATTGTTCTTTGGGAAATCGCAACCGGAAATAGACCATTTGCTGATAAAGATGAGAATTTCCTTAAAAAATTGTGTCGCGAACACTTAATTCCAGAAATACCCTCAGAATGTCCCATAGAATTTGCTCAAATTATCAATGAATGTTTAAGTATTGATGAAAATCGAAGACCTGATTCGAAAACTCTGCTTAGTAGACTTGAAACATTATATGAAAAAGTTTTTAATAGTAATACAATAAATCAGCCAAAGAATGAACAAGATTTATTAAATGAATCGATTATTAAATTAAATCCCCAAGAAATTACAATTAACCCAGCAGATTATCCCACAGTTTATTGTAGCCTAATGTCAGGTAATCAAACTCAGATCCCTCAGAATAATCAATTGGGAATTAGCAGTGTCATTGTTGCCATCCAACACAATCTTATTGATTATATTATCAGATCATTTAAATCAGGTATTGATCCGAATTCCATATTCATGGATGATTTATTTGATGGATGGTATATGAAAGAATCCTCGTTTTTACATTTTGCTGCTAGATATGGAAGATATGAAATAGCATGTTTGTTATTAAACTATCAGACTAATACTGAGAAAAAGAATTTTTACGTTTAACTCGTCTTTTCTCATATACTCCTTTGTATTATGCAGTAATTAATGGTCATACAAAAATTGTTGACCTTCTAATTAATAATGGTGCAAATATAAATCATCTGGTTAGTGGGTTCTTCATATGGTTTTTGAGCCTCCAATTAATCGGGCATGCCAGAATGGTCACTTGGACATTGTTCAGCTGCTGTCATCAAAAATGGCATCAATCATAGTGCCAAATTCCTCATCATTCAACTATATTTTTTGAGAAATGCCCTTCATTATGCTTGTGAACATGGTCATTATGAAATTGTAAAGGTTCTCATTGGTTACCCTATTGATATCAATTGTACATTTAGTGTAATTTTTATGTTTTTTCGGATTAAATTTGGATTTTAAAATAACTCCTCTCCATTTGGCTGTTACAAATGGTTTTTATCAAATAGTTCAGCTATTATTAAGCAAAAATGCAGATGTGAATGTGAAAAACCAAAGATTATTTGAATTCTTATTTCTCTTACTCCTTTACATATCGCTGTTCAAAAGAAGAACATTGAAATCATTAAACTACTATTAAGTTATAATGCGGATTTGAATTCAGTTGATGAAAAAGATTGTTTTTAATATATCTCGAAACACCTTTGCATTATGCCGCTAGAATAAATGATGTTATGATATGTAATATTCTTCAAGATGCAGATTTTCTAATGAAAAATAGTGAAAAGTTCATATATTTTTTAAGAATACTCCTCTCCATTTAGCTTGTCTATGTGGAAATCTTAATACAATTCCATTTCTTTTAGTTGATGAACTAGTTAATGAAAAGAATGATTATATCCTTTGGTATTTTTTTTAAATACACCTGTCCATCTTGCAGTATTATCCCAAAATGCAAACACACTAAGATTGCTATTCTATGCTAATCCTGATTATTCTGCTAAAAATATTGATATATCTTTAATTAATATGGAAATACTCCTCTTCATTTATCTGTCGAATTGGGGAATTTAGAAATGGTCCAATATATTCTCTCACAAAGCACAAATTTATCTGATATTAATAAATATGTTCACATAATTCTCGTCTTAAGACCCCATTGATCATTGCAGTCGAAAAGGGATTTTATGACATTGTCAATCTCCTTTTAAGCCAAAATGCAAATCCAAACATTCTTGGGTATTCAGTTTCTTATTATTATTCAAGAAAACAGCCTTACATATCTCGACAAAAATGCAAAATAATGATATTGTTACTCTTCTTGTGACCCATAATGCTGATTGTAATATACCAGATATTGAATTTCGGATAAATTTTGTGGAAATACACCTTTGCATATTTCGATTTTGGAAAATTGTTTACATATTACTTCATTACTATTTCAATTTGGAGCGAATTTAAACACAAAGAACCTCAGATCCTATCATTTTTAGATGGTCAGACTCCTTTTCATCTTGCTGCAGAAATTGGTCATATTGGAATAATCAAGTTTTTGTTTTCTTCAGGAGCCAAATGGTCTGAAAAAGATGTTGATAATAAAACTCCCTATATGATTGCCCAGGAAAGAGGATTCAAACATATACTTGATTATATGGAAGATTATGAAAAATTTGAATTCTGGAAAACAACAAAACCCAAAAAACTTGCTTCTTCAATCCATGAAGCAGCATACAAAGGAGATCTTCCATCTCTGATTTATCATTTGTATAATGGCTCAAAAGTGGATCAACTTGACATGGAAAATGGAAAATGGCATGTTCGAAAATTGGCTCCACTACATTATGCATCTATAAATAATCAAATAGAGATTGTTCAGTACTTACTTAAAAATAAAGCAATGATAAATATTAAGGATCCCGTTTCCCAAACCCCGTTGCATTTCGCTGCGGAAAAAGGTAATTTAGAAACAGTATTACTTCTATGCTCGAATAATGCTGATGTGAATGCTATTGATGGGGGGTATTCTACTCCTTTGCATAAAGCTGCAATGAATGGGCATATAGCAGTATTTGAATGTTTATTAACTTTAGGAGCCAATTCTTCAAAACCAAATCATAATGGGTTTGTTTAATAATTTCAATTTCTCCAGAACAACTTTTAGCAGAGAAAATATCGAAATCGAAACCACGAAATTACGAATCAAATATCCACCTTGCTGCTTTATCGGGAAACCTCGAAAGTATTGCATATCTTCTAATCAAAAATAACGATATCAACATGAAATATCTACGAGAAAAAAGAATTGGGGAGTTAGAAATGAAGGGAGCAACCCCTCTCCACTTCGCAATTTTGGGTAACCAAATCCACACTGTGAAATACCTGATCAAATATGGTGCAAATCCAAGTATTACAAGCCAGGAGGGAATTTCATCCGTTGATTTAGCAAATCGACTTGATCGATTCAAAGAAGAGTTTGAACAAAACCCCCGCCACACACCCCCACCTGGATCAGGGTCAATTCCACCTCCTCCACCTAATGCTAACCAGAAGCAAATATGTATTGATGATGATGATGATTTCGTGGAATCATCAGTTGCTCCACCTCCACCCAGATCTGGTGCAATACCTGCTCCTCCTATCCCTGTATCAGGGTCAATTCCACCTCCAATCACACGATCTGCTCCTGCTCCTACAGCAACTATTCCAAAACCTCCTCCTCCACCACCACCTCCTCCTCCACCACCACCACGATAGTAAAAGAATGGAGTTCTAAATAGTTTATCAATGAAACCCTTCTCATTTCTCCAAAGAGTGATTAATTTCGTAGAGTCCAGTGAAGAAGAATTTGATTTCATTAATCCAATTTGGGAAATGCTTTTTCTTCAAGAATCGAAAATTCTTCACAAATTTTCCATCAATTCTCATGATTTGGATTCTTTAAATAGGAAAACCTTGGCTTATTGATTCTGAAATGAATACATATTTTTCTATAATGAAATATCATAGTCATGAATCTGTTGGGTCAACAAATGCATTTTGTTACAATAAATTATCAAGAGAATGTCCCGAAGAGGCATCCAATTGGGAAGGAATAAAGAAAGTTCCACTTAATGTTTTTCGATGATTTCCTGATTCCAATATGAGCCGGATCTCATTGGATATTAATTGATTTCAAATTTTAAAGAGGAATGCTTTGATATTCTATTTCCTTCAGGTGGGTATTATCGATCTCACTACCGAAAGATCAATTATTATTTGCAATTCTTCTTATACACTAAAACAATCAATTATTTACATAATCCTACATCATCATTATAACACCTTATACTTTGTATTTGTCATGATATGAAAAACACGTGGATTTACATTGCAAAATTTCATGACAAAACTGATGAACAGAATAGCTCTGATTCTATCAAATCATCAAGGTGTAATGGGCAATAGAATATGCAACATTCTTTGAATTCTTTCCATTTCTATTAGTTTGCTTCATTTCTGTTTCAATCTATTCTGATTTTACATTCTTGATTGAAATAATTACATGTTTACATATCGTCATTGGCATATTTGAATACATTTACCAACAGCCTAATGAACATTCTGTTTTATCCAATTAGTAAGATTTTTGACACTAGATTTTGGTCGGGTCAAATTTCCAGCTTTTTCAGAAGAAATTTGAAATAAAAACAGGTTTATTATCATTTCACTTTTTATGATTTGAATTTCAAAACCGATGTAAACAGAATATTTGATATAAAAAAATGGCCGCTCGCCTTTATCCTAGCACCAATAAAGAAGCGAATAATATTTCGAAAGATGCTATTCCGCAATATTGGGAGATGCTGACTGAGGATGAAAAAAAAGAATATAGAGCAATGCATCAAGAGTTTGTTAACGGGGCAGGGAAGAAGAACAGAAATAACCGTGTTGATTCTTTTGATTATGTACTTGAAATTATTAAAAAATACACAGAACGTGGTGATGAGAGAGATTGGAGGAGATTTCTGGTATGTGGTGTCTGCTGGTTAGATAACGCTATTGCGATAAATACCAGGCAACTTAGAATTCTTATTTCTAAGTGCAAATCTTCTATAAATGGATCTCTCCTTAAAATGGGTTATTCAACCAACACATCACACTCAGAATCTTGGAAAGTTCTATATCCCAAAATTCCATTTCTGAAAGATCATTTTACAGAACTACGCCAATGGACAATTAGATTCAAATCAGATAGCATAATCAATCCGAAAGGGGATATAATTGATAAAACCCAGCATTTTCCCTCAAAGAGTCCATTATTGAATCTAGCTGTAATGCAAGAGTACAAACCAGAAAAAGTTCCAGAGAGGCCAAAAACACCTGTGTCTCTCGTTGAAATCCCCGAAAGAGAAGTTCATACCCCTTGCATTCCTCTCAAGTTTAGATCCAAAATGGTGAGGGTTCAAACCAGTGTTTAAAAGATTTTTTTTGTTTTTTATTTTGAACAAGTGCGTTCGATTTAGTGAAAGACCACAGTATAATCATGAGCAAAGTTAAGCCTAAACCCATTAAAATGATGAAATCCAATGATCCTAGAATCAAAGGAAATGTGCATGAAGCTCAAGAACCGGAAGATGAACCAAAAGAGCAAGATTTTTCGAAGATTCAACCATCTCACATGTTTTTTGCTTATAATCCATCATTGGGTCCCCCATATCATATTTTACTTGATACCAACCTTCTTTGGCAAACGTGTGCCGATAAAGTGGATTTGTTTGACGGTATGCAGCGTTGTTTATTAGCGAAGTGCATTCCCGTAATAACAGATTGTGTCATGGCTGAGTTGGAGAAATTAGGACGAAAATTCCATCTTGCTTTGAAACTTGCCAAAGATCCACGAATCCGAAGACATAAATGTGGATGTAAGGGAAACTATGCTGATGATTGCTTAGTTAACACTGTGACTAATAGTAGAGTATACATTGTTGCTTCAAACGACAAAGATCTAAGGCGAAGGATTAGGAAAATTCCTGGTGTTCCAATCATGTACCTCCATCAGTTTAAGTTCCATGTGGAAAGGCTACCAGAGGGTGATCTAGGAGGACCTAGAAACTTTTAGATTTTATAAAGATATAAAAGAGTTTTTAGAGTGTAAAATATCGAAAACCACCAACAGGTTATATATGGGTCAAAATACATCTTTAGCACCAGTATCGAATGAGAATCTATCTTTTATAATGAAGAAAAGTAAGCTTCAGTCCCCACCTGGTTTTATTCCTGATGATCATCCGGTACAAATGATAGATCTTTCAGGAAACGAAATCTGTTTTTTTCCTCAAACACTTTTGAACTTAACCTCTTTGAACCTTTCTGATAATAACCTTGTAGAATTTTTTAACAAAAATCCAAGTATGGAATTCCATTTTCCATTATTGCAAACACTGAGATTATCTGATAATGGATTTGAGTTTCTGCCCGATTGTATACTTAAGCAGTCCCAATTAAAGCATTTATATGTGGATCGAAACAAGCTCTCTTGTATTGACACAGGAAAGCTACCTCTTGAAAGTCTAGATTTAACTATTAACATGTTTAATGAAATTCCTTCGCTTCCTGCTTCATTAGTATCATTAAATATGGGTTTTAACAATATAAGATCGCTTTCATGCTCATTACAGAATCTTGTAGAACTACGATTGGCTGGTAACGAGATTAACGAAATTGGAGCTGATCTAAATTTCCCTAATTTGAAGTATCTTGATTTATCTTTTAATAGAATTTTTTTATTCCCTCCAATTACTGCTATCGCTCCAAATCTTGAAACATTGTTGCTCTCATTTAACATACTTGATGAGTTTCCAATACATCTTCCACTATGCATAACCAAACTTGATTTGAGCCACAATTGTATAAACAAATGGGAAGATCCAATCATGCATTTAGAAAGCCTAATATATTTGGATATTAGCTATAATCTAATAACTGAAGTTCCTGAACTTCCATCATCAATGGAAATATTTATTCCGCATCATAACCGAATTAAAAAGGTTCATCCTTTAGATCAGAATCTCCTCAAAACTGTATTCTTCACAGAGAATTGTTTGGCAAACTTCCCTGATGTATCATCAAGCTTTTTGGAGAACCTCAACCTTAATCGGAATTCAATAGAATCAATCAAACTGCCGTGTTTAAATGAGTATTTGAAAAAGATTGAAATATCAACTGGCTATATTGGTGAGATACCCACAGATTTCTGTCTATTTATTAATATTCAACATCTTGATCTTTCGGGAAACCATATTTGTAGATTGCCTGATGACATCAAGAATATGCAACTTAGACACTTATTACTGAATGAAAATCCAATTTGTACCCTACCTGAGCTTCCCCTTACTTTGCACACCTTGTCTTGTTGCAAATGTCAATTCAACGATATACCTGATTCTATATATTCTATCCCCCATATTTCCAGAATTGATTTTTCTTGTAATCGAATTAAATCTGTTTCAACTCTTCCAGAAATTCCATATATCATTTTGAGTTGTAATCAAATATCCCAAATACCAATCCTACCAAATTCAATCACTTCTTTACAAATTGCTCATAACAAACTTAAAAAGTTTGTCCTTGAAAAAGATTACCCACTTTTGCTTGAGATTGATATTAGTCATAATCAAGTCAACCAATGTATTCTTAGGCCATTAATTGGTTTAAAGATTCTAAAGATATCTTTCAATCCACTGGAACTTGAAATTGATTTATCCCAATTCCCATCTCTTGATAGCATTGATTTGTGTGAAACCTCGATAAAATTTATTGATTCTCCTCCCCCGCCAAAAATGAGAGAAATCTCATATAGCGATTTTGAGTGGTTTTCCAAATCAACATCAGCTCAGTATAAACTGTTTGAGTGCTCGAATGCTGGTTATTCTGAGACCATTGGTCTTAGACCCAGCATGGAAGACTCTTTAGTTATCAGATCGAATATGTCTCCAGCACTATATGCTGTGATTGATGGGCATGGAGGGTTCCGTACATCTTCTTTATCAGCATACCTCATTCCAGTTTATTTTAGTCAACTTGAACAAAAAGCAACATCTGGAGCGTCAGAGGTACTAAAAAAGCTAAATGACCGCCTGAGGAAAATGGGTGTGAAAGATGGTGCTACCTTGGTTATGACATTAGTGAGTCAGTCGCAAATTGGATGTGCCCACGTCGGGGACGCAAGAGCTTTAATAGTTAGAAAAGATGGGACTGTGGTTCAATTAACATCTGATCACAAAGCAACAGACAGAACAGAATTCGATCTCGTTAAAGAGAATAGGGCTTTCTTATCATCAGGGCGTCTAATGGGCACTCTAGCTGTTTCAAGAGCTGTAGGAGACTTTGGAATAGATGGGGTCATGAGAGTTCCTTCCTTAACATCATACTCTATCAAAGACGGTGATATGAGATTGGTTCTTGCATGTGATGGAGTATTCGATGTTATGACAAATGAAGAAATTGGAAGAAATGTGGCTGAAAATCGCGATGTGCACTTGGCCGCAGCCATTGTTAGAAACTTGGCATTCGCAAGAGGATCGCAAGACAACTTAAGTGTTATTGTTGTTGATATCGAGCGCTGAATAAAATTATCTATCATTACCTGTGTTACGGTACCACAAAACCGAAAAGTGACTCCATAATGATTTCAACAACACCATTAACTGAGTTTAACAGGGCATTGTTGAAAGCTGAATTTTCTGTGATATATGGAAAATATCCACAATGTCAGATGGAATGCTCTTTTTATGGTCCGTTTATTTTTTGTCGAGATACTGAATCAATTGAAAAACCAATTGTTGTATTTTTGCCCCAATGGGAGATTTCAATTCAAACAAAGGAAAAGGAATCGCTTTTGAATTTTATTCCTGATGATTCTAATTTATTTTCTCATTTAGTTTTGAAATCATCCAACAGTAATTTAATTCAAGAAGCATATGATGTATCGATCCGAAACAAACCTATCTTGCGCGATAATTTTTATGGACCTGAAGATTATTCTATATCATATTTGAAAGACAACTCTTTCGTTCCATGCAAACTGGTAGTAACTAATACCGAAATAGTTTTGCAAACAAATAATGCGAAAATATTTCAAACATCAAGGATCCCTCCACCTGTTGTTGTTCCTTCCCCAGGTGAAACTCAGATTATTCAGATTCAGCGAAATGGAATAGCTCAGGCGATTTTATTAACTCAAGATGAATCCAGTTTTAGGAGTATCATAGTGCACCTAAATTCTTTGCCGCCAAAACAGGTTCAAACCCATTCAATAGTCATCGAAGAAGATTTAATACCTGATATTGAAGTTTCTTTCCTTTCGAATGTTGCTTCAGTAGCAGATACATCTATGTCTCTATTTCGTCACATTTCTACTATGATTGGTTCAAATTCAAACACTAATTCTTCGAACTTCCAGTCAAAATTTGCACAGCCTTCTTCATTTGTGGATATGACCGATTCTTCAGCATTTGAAACAAAAATGAATCAAAAACTATTGGCTCTTCAAAGAAAGCCTACCTATGAAAATACAGAAGATGTTGATTCCAATTTTAAAGATATCACAAATGCTTATTTAATATCTAAAAACGCATTTGCTGAGGGGATGGAGTATCCTATTCTAAAAATACCTGATACTGATGAATCAACTCCTCCAATTAAAATTGCTCGAATGCCTGTTACTGATAGTTTTACTCATAAAACACTGAAATTGAATATGGAACCACCAATGACTTTGGCAAAAGAATTGTCATTATCCGATGCTGTAATTGCAATTTCTTCACAAATTGATTTAACTGAAGTTGAGTTTTTAGTTCAGCCTCCTGAGGAATCCGAATATGAAAGTATGATATCATTTATAAGATCATGCAGCCCTTCTCAAAGGCCGATCATCGCTGCAAGTGTGTTTCTTCATTCTCCTGAGTTTTCTATAGTTTCATTGTGCAATTCTCTTTCGTCACTTGAGTTTCCTGTGTCTGATATCAACAAATTGTTAAATTTTTATAGTTTCATGAATGTTGAAGAATGTCTTAAGTTCTTTACCAAACTATTTGAAAGAGATTTGGCTAAACTCTTTTTTGAGTCGTTAGAGTCTTTCTATAGTTTCCGTAATCACTTTTACCGCTCAGACTCGGTTATGAGATGTGATACGTTTTGTTTAAATATTTCCGAATTATTTAATGGTCCTAATACTGATTTGGCGGTGAGTAAAACCCTGCTGCCATTTCCAGTTTCTGGCATTCACCTGAGAATCATTAATAACACACAACTATTTTTATCCCATCAAGTTGATTTTGCTTTTGATCATCAGGGTGAATCAAATGATATGGTTCATTTACTTGCTACAATATTCCTTGATGTTTGTTTAATGTTATCACTAAATGGATTACAGAAGGGTCAAATTGATTTGATGTGGGCTAATATGGTCGCAATTAACACAAAAATTGCCGATCCTTCCTTCACTACATTTGAATCTATCAATGAGATGGATTGTCAACCAGGAGAGAAAATTATGTCTTTCTTTGTTGAAGCAATAACATCAACACAATTACTTAAATGGGTTTTATCATATATGGTTAAAACAAATGCCAATTCGAAAAGATCTGCAATAGCACTTGTTGTTGTTGTGGAGTTGATGAAACTCAAAGATTGCTTATCAAATAGTAATATTCGAAAAAGGAGTGCATTTTATAGTGAAATTTCTTATCATTTTGCACTAATATTATTCCAATATAATGAACAATTAAAAATGTAAAGTCGTGTAAAATTAAATTTAAACGTATGGTCAATAATTAATCTAAACGTATAGCAAATCATAAATGACTTCAAGTTTTGAAGATGAGTGCCAACAGCACCTTAATTGGATGCAATCTCTTATATCAGGATCAGGTAGTAAGTTGCAAAGTGCGGAATCTAAACCCAATGTATATGAACAACAGATCAATGATCTTCTAGCATCGATTGAGGTTCCTCCACCATCAAATCCAAACTCAAAAAGCAGTATTGGAAGTAAGTACGAACAAGATTTTTGTAGACCATCTGTGGAACCATCCCCTTTGACAGGACATACACAACCACATCAGTATAGAATATCCGATCCAGTTGATAGCGAAGATGATAGTGACTGTGAAGAGTACTATGTTGAAGATGCAGAGGAGATTCGTGGACAAGAAGTGCCACAATGGGCTAGAGCTAACCAATTACATGTTGAACTAAGGAAGCAACAATTTGTTGATCCTGATAGAATATTCATTGGATTTCAAAGATCGTGTGATTTAAGCGATATGTTTGAAAACAAGAAGAAAACATTCAAAATGAGAGGAGAGAGTGGATGGTGGGCATCTGATGAAGTGACACCTGCAGAAGAGGCTCGTTACAAGAAAGCCATTGGATTAGCATAGGATGCTAATCAAAAATGAAATTTAAAACAAATCTCTTATATGTTTTTAACAAACACAATGCCATTTTGGCTATCACTAGTAATAAGATACAATTTTGATCGAATTGTGGTAAATGATCGATTATAAAAACTTGTTCTCGCATTAAAAGATTTCTTTCTTCCATATCTGCTGAACAATTCTGCTCTATGGCATAAAATCTGTGTATGGGGATCCAAGCTAAGAGCACTACAAACGGAATTGAGTTTTGATAATATTGGATATATATGACCAAAACAACTCGATTTTGATTTGAATCGTCTATATATCTCTGCAGTAACTTCATCAGTAATGACCTTGTTTTGAACAATAGATTTCAGAATCTCAGTTAAGCATTTATATAAGGATACATCATAATTCTTGGTATATTTCTTATGAATAGATTCTGCTGCTAAATCAAGCGCTGCTTCCCATGACATTAATTCATATGCGTCATTAGAAAGAAGTGGTTTGATTTCGGAACATAAAAGGGCATAATACCACATTGCTACAACAAAAAGCCTGGAGTGAATAATAGAATAAGATGATCTGGAATCTGGAATTTGGACAATAGGGAGGATTGTTTGAATAAACCAATTAACTGAACTCAAACGATTTGTGGAATTTGTAAAGAAAAAATGCTGGATAAAAACAGATGAATCATTATCAAAAAGGGGAAATGTGAAAGCACTTGGTATGTTCGGTCTCTCAATCATTAACATAAACTGATTAGTGGGCCTCGTTTCTAGAAACATCTGACATTCACTAATTGCTTGTTGGTGTTCATCTTCAATTCCTGGAAGAAGTTGTCTACACCTCCCAATTGCAATATTTCTTACTTGTTCATTTTCCAAAAGCGGCTCTATTTTGTCCCAGTAAGGACCAAAAGCTAACTTTCCGGCTGGTTTATAGCAATAACTTGCATATGGATTGTTTTCGGAAAAAGCAACTATTCTATCAATAGAATGCTCTGCGACTTCGATATTTTCAAAGAGTTCATGAATTTCTTTGGTAACAACCACTGCAACAGCTTCTTGGTGGTTCCTTTGTCTTCCATATTTGCCCCTTTCTTGACCAACAGGAAATGACTTAGATAGATAATTGAGAGAAAAAGCATCAAATAAATCTGATGTAATAGGATTCAATTGTTTTGAATGAGATGGAGTAAACTTCTCAGCTGGAAGAGTTAGGTATCTGGAAACAAAACCTGTTTTAGAATGCTTACTAATATACAAAAGACTACCATCTTTGAATTTTTGAGCAAAAGGGTTATTAGGCTCGTCATACACAATGAAGGAACTATTCTTAATGGAACAGGATGTTGAGATTCGAGGAAATGGTTCATAATTTCTGATAAAATCATGTGTAAACTTAACAATATCACTCATCCATTCAATAGAAAAAATTGAATTAATTCTATTCAACAACATTGAAAAGACAGTAGAGTTTGAGATATGGTTCTGCTTCGCCCAAACTAAGAATTCTATGAATTGAAGAGTGTATAAAAATGGGAACCCCATTCTTTCGAACCAATCAACTATTGTCTTAGTGGTTAGATAAAGGGGGTCAGCCTGAACGGAGTTGTTTGGTTGTCCATAGATTTGAATCCATGAATAAAACAATATTTGATTATTTTTGATAGTTTCCTGTATCAATTTATTAGATGATGCTACTGATTGCTTTCCTGAACTCATATCTTTTAAAATTCTTGAAATTACAACATTTGACTCTTTATCCAATAAAATTCTAGATAATATGCTAAATAATTGTATTTCTTTATACGGTATTCTTTCTATTAGAATTTTTTGGGGGGCTTGCACTTCAAAAATCTTCGGTTTTTCGATTACAGCAATCGGAGGAGGTTTCGCAACATTTGGCACCTCAATTACTTTCTTAATAGGCCTCTTTATTACAGCAGCCGATTGAGATTTGGGCTGAGATGTGTTATCGCCATTTAAAATGAAAGGAAGACTCATAATATGCTGTGTAAAAGTGTCTGAATAATCAATAGAAAAATATATTGGGAGGTCACAATTTTTATGAAGCTGAAAGGTCTTTAACGTAGTTCTATCACTCTATATATGCTTGATAAGCTTTTTGTATTCTGCTATATTCTTGTTTGTAAGAATCACAAGTTGTCTTTTGTTAAAATGTTTCAATGTGAATGGGTCTTGTTTGGTTGTTTTCAGAAGAGTAAGCCATGTGTTATAGTCAAGAACTGAACCATCTGGAGATATGGTTGGTACTTTGATTGGCTCGCCAGTTATGAAATCAATTTTCCCTTTTAGTGGATTCTCTAAGCTCATTTTATCATAGAAACTCAATGGTCTTTCATTGTTTTCTTCTTCCTCCTCGCCCTCTATCCTATTCTTTCCTTTATGATATGGTTGTCTGTTTTTGTATCTCAGAACTCCATCTCTATCTTTCTGGTAGAATTCGTCTTTGACTACTCCATCTTGTAAGAGTTTGCGATAAAAATTGGAACATTGGTAACCAACCCTTCCAGGAATAGCCATTGAAAATATCCCCCATTTTCCTTCGAAAACTCCTTGCTCTCTCATCTCTTTGAGCCTCTTCATGAACAATTGCTTCTCTTCTTCGGACCATGGGCCGTTTCTTGGTTTTTCTCCAGGAGGGAGATTTCTATATAGATAAGTATTAGGATTATCACCCCTCTGTAAGTATGATTTTTTCCTAGCTTCGCTCCAGGTTTCCCATTCTTCTTCAGTAACTTCGTTTGGTCTTGGGAGCTTAGTATTTGTTTTCCTTGTCCTGACAACACTTCTTTTAGCCTTGGGCTGGACTTCATTTGCAGGATCAGGAGATCGTAAAAATTCATCTGAACTTGTTTCTTCTTCTTCGTCCTCATCCTCGCTGCCCTTTTTGGGAACAGAATTCTTAATTACCTCTTCTTTCAATCTTCTTCGAGTCTTGGGAGCTTGATATTTTTTCTTCTCATCTACTTCGCTCGCTACTTTTTCCCTAAAAGATGGCTTCTCTATAGACGTTAGTAATTCTTCGCAATTCATATCACATAAAAGATATGCAATATAGTAATGAAGGTTTGAAACATTGGGCCATTTTGAAGCCATTTCTGGCAATATTTTATTTATCTGATTTATTCTTAAACTAATAGCTTTCTTCTTATTCGATAGCAAGCTTGGAATAAGAGAAGCCTCTTGGCCAAAAACCTCATGCTCATAAAACGGCATTATTTCTTCAACTGTGATGGGATCTATCCCATTTTCTTCACTAGATGTCATGACACAACTTGAACTAGGAGTAATTTTGCTTAAACTGTCGCTCTCTGCCAATATAGTTTTCCCTTTCTTCATTTATTTGAATTATAAAAATAAACGGACAATAAAGATTATTTTTACAAATCCATATCAAGGTCAACTTCAGGGAACAGTGATAGATATGATATTATTGATGGAAGCGATGGGACACCAATTAAATCTTTCATTTTTTTGGAGATTTCAGGTTGAATCTTTTCTATTATGCATGTCTTTTTCTTATTAAATAATGAAACAAGCAAACCATGTATCTCTTCGATGCATTCATATAATTCTTTCCAATTTTCGTGCAATAATAGAGATTTCAGCCCCGGCTGTAAAATTGATTCTCCGAATAAATGAAGAGAATAAATAACAATCGCATTTGATATTGTTGATATTCTAAATCGAAGAAATGCAGAGAACTGGAGATGAATATCAGAGATAAACCAAATTATTTGCTGAAGAGACTTATATGATGCAAGATTAGCCTCATGTAAATCTAAAAAGTCTAATACTGTTGGGTTACTCAAATCGTAGTTAATAGATTCAAGGATTTGTGTCTCACATTCCAAAAAATCACTGGTAGAAAACTGATTTGCACATTCTTCTGCAATTTTTGATAAAGGTATAGTCTTTGGAGCATGCATCTTTAATGACAAAAACAAACATGTTGCTCCAATTAATTGAAAACTATTCTTCTCGACAGGCATACTCTTTAAACACCTATCAAGAATACCAATTGTGGCATGAATTACACTTCGAGGGGTTCCAAAGTGATGACAGATAATAAAAAGCCACTCAATAATTGTAGATCTTGTTTGAGGGGAAACGTAAGAGTGAAACATGGTATCAACAAACTGCTGTCGAGATATTAAATGCTCATAAATATCTTTGGCATAGTTAAATCCAATTGGTTTAGAACCTCCTCTAAAGGGGGTTTTGCTCCTCATTTGTCTTTGTTGTTGCCTGGAATTACCAGAATTATCAACAATTGCAAGGGGTGTGCGATTTCTTTTCGATATTGTGGGGGTTGGAGAAAAAGATGGTCTTCTACTTGATCTATTAGCTTTAACTTCACTCATTCTTCTGTACGTTTAAATATCAGGATTTTGAATTTTTCAGTAAAAAAAACTCCTCCCGTGTGAGTCGAACACACGACTTTCAGATTAACAGTCTGACACTCTAACCAACTGAGTTAGGGAGGATTTACATAAGTGATTGAATAATACCCCTTATGAAATGGAAATATTCATAACGTGTTCCAAAGTCCAAAAATAAACGAAAATGAACAAAGACAATTCTTTTGAAGGACTTTTTAAAGCTAAATTACGTGATAATGGCACAGAATTCTCCGAAGATGATTATAAAAGGTTTTGTTTACAACTTGAAAAGTCTTTTTCGAAAGGAAATCTAGACCTTTCTGGTCAAAGAATCGGAATTAATGTATTAACAAAACTTACAAAAGTAATTAGGGCTAATCCACATATAAGATCATTTAATTTTTATGGAAACTTGATTAGGGATCATGGAATTCATTCATTGCTTCAGTTGTTATTAGTCAATCCTCAAGTCACTGTACTTGATATTGGATGTAATGATTTTTCTAATCAAGCAGCTCCATGTATAATTGATATCATTAGAGGAACACATATAAAAAGTCTTCAATTAGGAACAACAGGAATTGCATGGCATAATAACAAGTTCTCAGTTCAAACTTTGGCAGAAATAGTTAAAGCTGTTGGTGAAAGCAAGAGAATTGTGAATCTTGGTCTTAGTGGTCTAAATATGAGTGTCAGAATTGGATCAAAGAGGATTTCAATGAATGAAGAGATATCCAGCTTTATAAGAAATGATGATGTTATTCAGTCATTATCCCTTGCTTCTTGTGGTTTTCTCCCAAAAGAAGAAGAGATTATTATTGAAGGTCTTCTCTCCAATGAAAGACTCAAATTCCTTGATTTTCACGATAACCCCTTATCTGATCCTATAGGAATTAACTTCACATCTAATTTGTTTATGATGACCAGGCTTAGTTATTTAAATATATCTCAATGTCAACTTTCATCTAAAGCCGGTGTAGCCCTTGCAGATTCAATAATGAGGCACCCAAATTTGGTTATATTAGATATATCTAACAATAACATAAGTGATGAAGGGTTTTCTGCTATTTCTCAAGTTTTAAGAGCAAACTTTTACTTAACAGAGCTGAATATATCAAACAACGGTATAACAAGTGTTGTTGCAGATGATATTCACCAACTATTAATTGAAAATGATATTCTGTGCTATATTGATTTCTCAAAGAACCCAATATCTGATCAAGGTGCATTTTCAGTTTCAGAAGCAATAAAAAGGAATCAATCACTTACCAAACTGAATATATCTTCATGTAGAATAACTGACAATGGAGCAATTGCCATTTCTCAGTCATTGTCAAGTAATACTACTATTAAATCTATTAAACTTGGTGATAATTTCATAACAAGAGATGCTGGATACTCAATATTAGAAAATATTCGTTCAAATGAATACCTATTTTCAATAGATGTTGCTGCAACACAGGTGGATCATTTTGTAATGAAAGCCATCAGAGATTTGTGTAAAAGAAACATTAATATTCAAAAAGAAAAGGAGCTTCAACCACTGAAAAAGCAAATAGTTCAATTATCGATTCAGAGAACAAAAATGCCTGAAGCTCAAATGCGACTTAAAACTCTATCTGAATATCAACAAAAAATCGAAAAGGATGTTGCTGAAACAGATAACAAGATTAGCGATTTGGAACAAAATTCTAATCGAATGATATCTGAGCTTAGGAAAACCATAGTTACTACCAAAGAGATGATTGTTGAAGAGCAGAAAGCTATTGAAAATAATATTGAAGAGCGACAAAAAATTATAAATGTTCATGAAGCCAAACATAAAGAATCAATTACTTGTCTTGAAAGAGAAAAGGCATTAATTGAGTATTACAATAGAGAAGTCTCAAACATAGGGCAAGACATGATGAATATTAAGAAAGAATCGGAGCAGGAAAATACAAGGATTATGAAACAGATTAATGAACTCAAGCATATGTTACTTGATGTACAATCCAAGGCCAAAGATCCAGAGCAACTTAAAAGTTTCTCTGCTCCTCCAATTGAATCATTTGGACTTAACAAAAACGAACCCGTTTTCCTCGTTGATCGGATTGATCAAATCAAGAAGGAGGAGGAATCATTGAAGAAAAAGACTCAAAAAACTGAAACAAGACCAAAGTCATCAAGAAGAAAGATCCCACAAAAATAATTAGTTACTTGAACCACATTTTTAATCTATATGCCTCATTCCCATTCAAATAATACCTAAACTGTCTTTTTGTCCTAACGAATCCAAGTGATTCATAGAGTTTCAAAGCAGGGAAGTTATCCACTTCTGTCTCTAATACTACTTCATAACAAGTTTTTCTCATTGATTCTATTAGATCAACCGCGAGGCGTTTCCCTATTCCTTGTTTCCGATATTCTTTAATTACAACTAACATTGCTATGTATCCTTTTATTTTTCCCTCTTTTGATGTCTCCCTTCCAACAATAGCTCCGATTAGTCTATCCCCATCAAAAGCACATAAACACCGTTCAGGACATACAGCCATAAAATACCGGTACGTAAATAATCCATAAGGCTCTGAGAGCTCATCATCAATCAATTTAAATACTGATTGTATCTCCTCTTCACCTTTATATGGACGAACAATGATGGTCATTATGTCCGAGAAGGTTTATACTGGTTTACAAAAAGTGTAATTTGTCTGGCAAATTTGAGTTTAATAGAATATTGGGAGAGACAATGAGATAAAGTGGAGAAGAGTGGAAAGACTGAGCTGGGTTTCGGCTGTTTGGTCTGATGGGAAAATGCAAGCTGTTGGGGTTGGCATGAGTGTTTGGCAGACAAGTTCTTGAGGAGCTAGTTCTGGTGGTGTTTGGCAATAATTTGTTGAAAAGTGGTTCAAAAGGTATGTATTTGTATTGCCTGTGATGGAAACATAGTTTTCGCCAATGAAACTGTTTGCAAATGTGTAAGAATGCCGAGCAACACTGCTTTTAATTGAGCAAGTTGACGATGAATAGATTAAAGTGTGGCAAATGTTGTTCAAAAACACACAAAACTGAAAGAGGGTTTTTTGATTAGCCTCGTTAATTTGAAACATATATCCACTTGATCCTACACTATTGTTAATACAATTGCAATAAAAGAAAGAAATTGATGTTGCACCATTAGGAGTTGCATATACATCATATGAGTAAGCTGATGAAGAGTTATAAATTGTTGAGTATTGGATGAAAAATGGGCCTCTTGGAAGTGTGTAAAACGAGGATGAAGAATATGCTGCACACAAAGTTAAATTGATGGATGTCAATGTTTGCGTTCCTCCGCCTAAGTAGTTCCCTGAGACCATATGTGATTTGCTTCCACAACTGTTAATAGATGTGAGATTCAAAGACAATTGTTGGGTATTTGATGAAGAAAAATAAATTGTTGTTCCATGATATGATGAACTTCCTGTAGCAAAACATCCAAAGAAACACAATCCTTTCAAATCTGTTGTTGATGTTGGATTAATAAAAATGCCTCCGCCATTATTTGCTGATGAGCAGTTGTAAAAAATTGATTGTGAAACTACTGCCGGACATAATGGGCTTATCAAGATAGCACCACCACTTGCTGTTGATTTAAGAGATGAAAACAAACACTCATTAATATAAAAATATGTGGAAATTGTATCTGCATATATTCCTCCACCATTTCCACCATTTGCTAAACAATCACTGAAAATGGTTCTTTCAAATGATAAAGTACTTATAATGATTCCATAAAAACCTCCTCCATTCGATGAAACAGTTGTTGAACCCTGAAACATAGTATTTGAGATATTTACAGTAGTGATGTTCTTCACATAGCTGCCCCCTCCATGTGTCGAGTTTCCTTTAAAAATGGAGGTATTAGTTATAAAAAGAGATTTGGCCCCTTCAAAATACATTGAACCACCCAATTTTGTTGTTCCACAAGAATCAAATGTCGAGTTCCGAACAGTAATCATAGGGTCGACCCACCCATAGTTTAAGAAATGGACACCGCCTCCATTATTTGTGCCATAAATATTTCTTATTGTCATATTCTCAAATAATACATTCACTTGTGCCATATAGTCCAGAGGACTTTGCCTTTGATTAATTGGATCATAAACTTGTATATTTAGTTGCCTTGCCCCGTTTTCTACTTCAAATGAGCTATCAGACATCACCATAAGGCGAATAGGGGAATGGATAACATTGAACCTGAAACATAACCCTATGTAAAAAGCAAGCATTAATTCTAATAATTTTTTTGTGTGAAAATTCAAAACGAATGAGTAAACACTCAATTTTGTATTAAAAGAATCGTTTGAAATTAACAGTTACTGTTGCACTTTTGAATATAATCTCGTTTTGGGGATGAAAAACACATTAAGTGGTTATGAGTTTAATACTATCAAAAATCAGTAAAATACTGGGAGAGACAATGAGATAAAGTGGAGAAGAGTGGAAAGACTGAGCTGGGTTTCGGCTGTTTGGTCTGATGGGAAAATGCAAGCTGTTGGGGTTGGCATGAGTGTTTGGCAGACAAGTTCTTGAGGAGCTAGTTCTGGTGGTGTTTGGCAATAATTTGTTGAAAAGTGGTTCAATGTGTATGTATTTGTATTGCCTGTGATGGAAACATAGTTTTCACTTGTGGCATTGTTGGCTAATCCTCCTAATAGACTGGCAATGCAACTTTTGATGGAACATTTTGAAGCCGAATTGATTAATTTTGTACATTTGTTGTTAAAAAACATGCAAAATTGGAATTGGGTATTTTGGTTTGATTCATAAACTTGAATTAGACATCCATTTGTTGTGCCTACAGTATTATCAATGATATTACAATAGAATAAAGATATTGATGAAACAGTATTCACTTGAAGATACAAATCTTGATTTGATGAATTAGAATCGGCAATTGTTGAATATTGAATTATGATTTGACCTCTTGCAGTTGAATGAAGAGATGATGACGAAAATGATGAACATGATGAAATGTTAAGAGAAGTAAAAATTTGTGTTCCTCCATTTAAATAATTGCCAGATGCTGCATTTAACCTATTACCACAAGAGAACAATGATGTGAAGTTAATATAGTATGTTTTAGCCGTATTTGATGATGTGATGAAGATTGAATGACCATGTTGTGCAGTATTCCCTCCAGTATAACAACATGTGAAACAAAGAGATTTCAGCTCCAATGTTGATGATGGAACAATATATATAGCACCTGCATTTGTTTGAGAAGAGCAATCATAGAATATTGATTCAGAAATTAAAGATGGGTTAAGTACACTTATATGCATTGCACCACCAGATAATGAAGCTCTAAGCATTGAGAAAAGACATCCTGTAATCAAGATACTATTTGATATTGAATCAGCAAAAATGCCTCCCCCGTTCCCAGATATACTGGAACAATTCATCATAATGGATCTTTCAATAATTAGATTCTCAATTGTTTTTCCATAAAGAGACCCTCCACTTGAGGATGTGGCTAGGGTTCCATTAATTATTGTATCCGATACTGAGACATTTGTACATTCAATAAAAAAACAACCTCCTCCAGAAGTAGAATTGCTGAAACTTATTGATGTATTAAAAATTTTGGCAACAACAGCATCCTTAATATAAATTGAGCCCCCATAAGATGTTGAACTACAAGATATAAAAGTTGAATTTGAAACAGTTATCATTGGATCAATCCACCCATAATTTTGGAAATGAATTCCTCCCCCGTTTTTAGTCCCTCTGATATTCTGGATTGTCATATTCTCAAACAGAATATCCACTTGAGCCATATAATCCAAGGGGCTCTGCCTCTCACTAATTGGATCAAAGACTCTAATTTTCAATTTCCTTGCCCCATCTTCCACATTAAAGCTATCATCTGACCTAATCATTAGGCTCTTTTCTCTTAATCCCAAACCATGACTCAATAGGATCACAACAGATAGTCCCAACATACAAACTGCTTTTCAGTCAATATTTGTTATATTTTTCAGCAGCCTGACACAAAATATATAAAAATGTGCTTATCAATTCAATTTTGATACAATTTTTGATAATTCTGGACTGTCACCGTTGTATTCTTTTAATGGAACCTGTCCTTTTTTGGCAATATACTGTAAACACGGTTTATTTACAATGTAAACTGGTTTACAGCATGGTCATATAGATTATGGAGGAGAGTCCAGTTGTTTTTGTTGTTGATGCAAATTTCTTCATATCAGGTGCCATTGTAAAAACACCTCCAATTGTTTATTCCACAAATGATGCGATTAGTGAAGTTAAGGATACTAAAGCTCGAGAGACTTTGGCCCGTTTCGAACTTTCCCATCAAATTATTATGAAAGAACCGTCTGAAAAATCAGTGGAGATTGTGAAGGAAACAGCAACGGATTCAGGAAATATTGTTTTGCTTTCACCTACAGATGTCAGATTAATTGCTGTAGCACTAGATTTTATGCCCGAGGAGGAACCTGAAGAGGAAGAAAAAGCTGCTTCTAACGCTGTTTTTGATCAATGGATTACTCCCAAGAGCTATGGAGTTGTTAAAGAAGAAAAAGGCGTCATTTTAATTACATCAGATTCCACTATGCAATGCGTATGCTTGATACTGGGAATCAAGGTTGTTTCATCTAGTGGACAGAGAGTATCTGAAGTGAAAAGGTGGCTTATGAGGTGCTCTGCTTGTTTGGCAGAAACTTTGGATGCATCAAAGGAGTTTTGTCCTGAATGTGGTCATCATACATTAGTAAGATACGCTTTAGTAATGAGAGAAGGTGTGGAAACAGAACTTCCTTTACCCAGAAGATTTGAACCCAGCTCAAAAGGTAAGAGATTCTCGATTCCAAAGCACGTAGGTGGTAGGCATGGAAAGAAAGATTTGATTTTGAGTGAAGATATGCTCATGGAAGCCAACAGAAAGTTCAGATGGTCTGGTGGAAGTAGAAATTCCGATCCAACAACAGAGGGCCATACTTTCTTTGAGCCAAGGGGTGTACCAAGACAAGCTCCCCAGTACTCAACAGGCAAAAAGAATCCTAACTCAGCACACCACTTGTTAGGAAAGAAGAAGAAGAGAAATCGTCCAAATTAATTATAATTAATAAAGAACTCTTTTATAGATCCTGTAACTCTTCCACATTTTCCTCTTCTACTTCAACATCTGATGATACCGGTTCAGCATCGGGCTCAATAACTATCATATCAGGGTTTTGCAATGATTGTAAAGAAAGTTCTTGGAATCTCATTCCCGAAAGCGCACGCCCATGCACCGAAAGTTCACTATTAAGCCTTACAATATCTGTAACAGATTGATTAATAGAGTTTAATTGCTCTTCAGCCGATGATATGTGATCCAAAACAAGCTTATGAAGCTTTGAATCCTGTGATATCGAATCACTTAATCTATCTGTATTTTGAGCTACAACAGAAAGATCAATGGCTTGTTGCATGAATTCGGGAAACTTTTCGTAAAGAACCTGATCATTCTCATTCCGGATAATCCAAGAAACCATTCGTTGAAGCTCATTTAATGATATATCATGTGTGACCTGTATTCCATGTGAAAAACAATACCTCATTAATTGATAATAAGGAAAGCCTTCAGCATTGCTATCCTTGCAGTGTATCCTACTTCTAGAATCTTGTATATTCATTTCGTTCAAAAATCCAAATGAGTTCTGAGAAATATATTGATGGTTCACTATCTCAGCAAATTTTTCTGATGGAGACACTGGAAAATCACAAGGCGACATAAATTCTCCAATAGCACACAAATAAAGAGTCTGGAGAATTGATGTGGAAATATCGTAAGAATCGTTTTTTTTGGTATTGCCTAAAAGCATCATACGAGCTTCATTCATCGAAGAGGGACAATTGGATATTTTCTGATCATTAGGGTCTCTGGAAACAAAAGACAACGAGAAGTTGGTGAAAAAAGTATCTATATCAGTCATATCTCTATTTATTAGGTTACAACGGTTAATCAGTTCCAGGCGGGTCTCTCTCTGGGATGATATGAGATATATCCAGTTCATCCAGATCGATTAAAAATCTATTGTATTTGTCAATAGCTTCATTATTAGATGATTTGGAATCAGGATTAGCGATTGATGATAATACCGAATCAAAAGCGTCATCGAAATCAGGATTATTGTTAAGGGATTCATCAAACCATGGATACTTAGTAGATTTCCCATCTTCCTCCCCAATGAGAGACGAATCTGCTAATACGCCATTATACATTGCTAGTTGCCTTAGCTGAGCCTTTTTCCTCTCGTTCTCGTGATCTGGAACCGGAGTTATGATTTGTTGAAGAGCTTTCACGCAAACATCAATTTCTGCCTCTGTTTCAGCCTCTATCAAAGCATGTAGTGGTTCATCTGCAGACCTAGGCTGTATAACTTCAATTGTATTCTTGGAATCGGGAGTTGAGCCTTTCCCTCTGATAGAAATCTTTGCATGGTACTGTGACTCAAGCTGTTTCAAAGATTCTCCTCTGGGTCCTAATATTAGTCCGATCATATTCGGAGATTCCAGATAGAACTTCCTTGTACATTTCGTAAAAGCTATCCTCAGCGAAGCCGGTATTCTAAACGCCGGGTACAGCTTATCTATCGAATCAATAAGGTTTTTTCTCTTTTGGAACAATATATCCCTTGCTCGAACAGAACTCGATTCCCCCTTACCCCTTCTCATATCAAATCGATAATCAGATCCTTTGCCTTCATATTCGACGACACAATTCGATTCGGAATTAATATTCGCAAGCCTGTTTTGTATCTCCTCCAATTCGGCCCGCAAAAGTATCGAATGCATTAATGGATACTTGACACCAGGAGGTATCACACAAGGAACATTCATAACATTGACCCTTTCACCTCTCCTGCTCCATTTCTCTCCTCTCATTTATACAGGTAAATAAAGTTGATATTATTTTATCCACTCGAATAATCGTCTTATTCAATTTTCTTAAGTACGATAGGCTATTGTGAGAATAAACATTATTAATGAATTTACAGTTATCCCATTTAGCTCTGAGTTCTGTTTTTTCATCATTGATATTGACGGGTAATTCATGGAGGAATGTTGGTATTAGCGAATCCAGATTTGATAGATCAATTTCTTGCTTGTTTTATAGTAATATGCAGAATAGGTTTAATTTTGCTGCTAATAGAGTTGTTTTTTCCAATTTTTTGGTCTCTTCAATACAGATTATTAGATTAGAGCATGAAAATATGATTATTAACAAGACATTGGTCGTAGAAAACGATTCAAAAGTTGTGATTTCGAAATGTTCTTTTGAGAACTGCAAATCGAATGAGAATGGCGGAAGCATTCTAATAGACAACATAGAGGCCGATATTAATATTCTTGATTCTGTGTTTATTTCTTCGGTGAGTGAAAAACATGGTGGTGCTATTTATGCCAATGTGCGAAATGCAAATATCAAGAATTGTGTTTTCAGCAAGTGCTATGCAGGTCCATCCTTTTCTTATCAATCTTACTATTTTTGCGTTGGCCAAATTGGATCATTTGAACTCTGTGCGGTTCAACAATGTGGTGTATCAAAGGAGTATGAGGGCTTTTCGACAATAGGAATCCGCCAAGGAATTACTACAACAAAGGACTTAAATTCTTCATCAAATTCAATATTAAGCTGGGGATCTGGGATTTCTGTCGTTAATACATTGATGTCATCTGTTGTAATAGAGTTTTGTTCGTTTTTCAACAATTCTCAGACAATGTTCGACGTGTTTTGTTTCCATAATTCTAACAATATGTGTGATCTTCATGATAATAATTTCGTACAGAATGAAGGTTCCAAAAATGGAATGCTATTTGCGGCCATTACCAATGCTTATATTTATGTTCGAAATAGTGTTATTTATCATAATAATGTGGGTTCATTAGCAACAATATCTGATTTAGCCGTTGTTCTTTTTGAGAATTGCGTGCTTGATGTTGATCCAGGAGTGTCAAAGACAGTACACAATATTGATTGTTTGTTTTCTAAAAAAGATATTACTACAATTCCAGCAAGAAGAATTCAATAAATTAAAAACAATTTATTCTAAAATTATAATTGAGTTTGGACCTTGGGATGATACAATTTGGAATTTTTGGGTATTAAAAGCGAAGCTATAAACAGGCTGGAATGTATAACTAGAAAAGAAGTGTTGTGAAAAAGATGATATTGTTTGCATTTTCCATTTTTCTGTATCAAATAACACTAAACCTTTGTCAGTTCCCACAGCAGCTGCAGGATACATTGGATGGGAGACAAGAGACAAAATATTATCAGAATTGGAGTTAATAACCTTAAGTGGTTCATTTACCCTAATATCAATAATGGTAACAATACCATTTCGATGAGCAGTAACGAATTGGTACTGAAGATTATAAACTTCTGCAAAATCAAAGATGTTTGGATCTTTTGAATAACTCAAAGAGACTTTACCAGTTCTCGAATCAATCAAATCTAGTTTATTACTACATACTGCAATAATATTGTGATATCGAGATAATGTTCTCACTGATTTGATTGTATTCTGAGAAAAAGTAATAGGAGTTATTGGTTTCTCGGTTATAACATCGAATGGATATATACTCAAATGGCCTAAGTTGGAATACGAATATAAAATGCAATCATTCTCAGAATATTCAAAAACATTATGTGCTTTCTCAGTAAACATTGAAGATGTGACAGAAAACTCATTACCAAGAAAATAAACACTACCAGCCTCGTCTGATGCAATAGTTAGTGGATAGCCATTATTCCGAATCCATTGGATATGATTAATTGGCTTATGAGAGACATTATGATATTTTATCGATGATTGATCATTCCATGTTGAGCTGATTATCTCACCCTGAGATGATCCCATTAGGAATTGTCCTGTTTGACAGTTGGCTATATTTGATGTTATTTGGGATTTAAGAGTATTATAGGGACCCAGTTGGAGCTTCGAAAAGATTACAGGTTCAAAAACTGATGCGGAAATATTAACATATGGGCGTTTTATGGGCTGAACAGAGATTATTGACTGGGATGAGTCTTGTGTTGATTTCATAATTGGTGATAATACTGCATTACAATACCAGGCAAATACCGAAGACTTCCGACTTGTTGGAGAAAATTTTTCTGCAAATGATCTAATTACAGGCTGAGGATCATTTTTTAAAAGATTTACCATTTCATAAATCTTTTTAGACTTGCCATCTGATTGAAATAAACATAAGAAATTCGACATATATAATAAAAAAAGTTCTCTAACGTGAATACAAGGATCAGATATTTGCTTACATAATATTTCAAAAGATTGATCTTCAAAACCTTTACCCAATAAATTAATCATCGAATCAAGGCATACCACTCTTACTTCAGGGGAGGTGTCATCCATCATCGAAAAAATTGTATTAACAAAGTCTTGCTTTTCAGATTCTTCGGAAATATTGTTAATAAATGAACTAATAAAAAAGATACACCATATCCTAACATCATTATTTGGGTTCTTCAGTAAGGGTAGTATTGTTTGTTTCCAATCAGTTTTTAGCACCGCACCAACAAATTCAGAATGATATTTCACTAATATCGAAGAAATAATTAGGGGAAATAATGGTTCATCCCCATTCAACAACAGGTAAAGAAAATCAGAAAAAGGATCAGTAAAAATTTCAAAAAGATAACATGATGACGTTGGCATGAAACATAATGCTTTGGCAACAATAAGAAGCATATACATATTATCATGATGCTGAGGTAATATTTGGAAAACATTATCCAGTATTGGAAACTTCCACAAAACTCTGATTGCTTCGGTAGATTTATCAATGAAACATCCCAAGGCTTTCAGTGCTTCTGGTTGTAATCGAGTGATAGATAAAGCATCTGCAAAAAAGGTAGCTTGTGGATACAATGAATCAATATCCGGCGAGAACTCGATTAATTTCAATATGGTTGCCATTGATTGTGATACAAAATACTGGTATGAAAGTGAAGTTTCAATTGATCCAATCATGAACTGCCGTAATGCTGCATCAAGCCTCAAGTCAAATGTATCCCATAATGAATGAGAATTCAAATCAGGCATTTCAGGAAGAGATTTGGGGTGGACACCATAATTCAAAAATATTTTTGAGGCCAAGAAAAAACTAGTGGTAATTTTTGCTAATGAAGGATCACTTCTAAACATTCTGATGAATAATTTTTCGTCAAAAAGTTCAATTGCCATTGCTTCGACAAGTCTTAAAAGAATGAGAGCAATTTCATCCAGAACTCCTCGAGGAAATGAATCTATTGTGGAAATATCCAGAGGAGCAAGTGGCTGACAGTTAAGTGAGTAATAGTGTTTTGAATGCCACAAAATTGCTGTTTTTGCTGGAGATACCAGACATGAAGAAAACAAGTCGCTTGGGAGACCGGTTATCTTTGGTATTAATTCAGAATGTGAGCATGCAAAAAAGGCTACTAAATCAGATTCCAAATTCTGATCATATCTGTCTTGAATAAAAGCAGAGTACGTTGGAATTAATAATCCAGCATAATTGCAATCAATTATATGAAGACTGCATGGCTCAAAAGAAGAAAGAATGTTCTCGATTGGATAAAACTCAAAGAATTTTTTGTCAGATGAGTTAATGAGAATGTATTGAGATGAAATTTTATCTTTTCCATGCAATACATAGTGAAATAGATTTCTCTCACACAAAATACCTTTGAAATTCTTCAAAATGGTATTGACTTCATTTATTGAAGGGTTTGCTTTAGAAATGATATTGGCACCAGTCATGAAGTACCCATATTGAGAAAAAATAGCTTTAGCAATCTCCTGATGAGGATTGGCGCTAGATTCGGAATTAATCTGAGTCCAAAAAAACACGGAGTTCGATAAATCCTTGAAATATAATGGATTATTCAAATTAGATATAAGAGCCATGCATATCCCCCTACATATACGATAACAGTTTGGAGTTGCCACCGGTTGGGGTGGATAATCCAAAGGGGCATTTGCAACAGAAAACGAAAGATGATACCAATCTTCATAAATCACACGATTACAACGCGTATCTGAAGAATTGTGCCCTTGCCAGAAATTACTCTCATACACTGTGTAAACTTCGTTTTCCATATTAAATAATCGTTCAAAACCTAGCGCGGCTTGACAAATGGCCTGCGGAACAGCGGACTGTCTCATATGGGAGATTCTTGATTCATCCCATTGTTCTTTTCGAGCCAAAGCCGACACTGTTAATTTTTGTCGTAATCCAGAAAATGTCACGGGTCTTTGTAATAGGAAGTCTTGTCCTTTGTCTAATTCTCAATATGGTACATGTAGGCTCATAAAAGGAAAAGTGGTTTTGCATACTAAGACAGCGGAAAGAGCCCACATGCCTTCGAAACTTTGGGACAAAGTTGAATTGCCAGAAGATGTTGAAGCTGGTAATAAGATTATTGAACAAGAAATGCAGTATTGGGATGATTGGCAAATTGAAAAAGTTAAAGTTAGGTATGTTAGACTGCTTGAAGTATTGAATAATATGAGGAGAGTGAGAGTAGAAGAGAAAAATGTAAAAATTCTCCCAATTAAAAAGAAGTTAGAGCGAAGAAACAAAGCAAGAGAAGAAAGAGCTCTTAACGTCGCTCATGTTGAATATACTGTCAAGGAAGAACTGAAAAGGAAACTCAAGGATGGAGAATATGGTACTATTTATAACATACAAGAAGAAGAGTTCAATGAGGCTTTGGACGATATTGAGCAACCTGTTGAATTTGTCGACGAATCAGATTTCGAAGAAGTTGCAGAGGAAGAAGAATTACTTGAGAAGGCTGAATAATATATTTAATATTAAATAAATAAGATAGAATTGATTAAAACAAATGACTTTTGATACAGTTATCGTTTGAAAAGACTAGTGGTTGAAAACTTATCAAAACATAATATATCCGTTTATTTCAATAATATTGAAATCAATAAGAATTTCAACTTTCCAATAAGAAAAGGTTCTATTCTGCGGATTCCCATCAAATATTCTATAAATGTTGCTGATTTATTCCATATGATTATTGAATTATTGTTAGATCATTCAAATTTCTGATAAAAAAAATCGAAAGAAAATGAACAGTCATGATGATTTTTTTTACAATCTATCATATCCTATATGAAAATATTACCTTTCCTTGGATCTTTGATTGGAGGCTTTTCCTCATTAACCTTCCACAGAACTCGGAAATCTTCTTCAAGTTGATTGGGATGATATGCAGGGATTCCGGCTGGGTGATTTGGATTTTGAGCATCTACAATTGGATTAAATGGAATAATATGAGTCCCATGCATGGGAAGTGGAGGTTGAAAGCGATTTTCCGCAAAAGGCCCAAAACGTTGAGTAGGGTATGAAAGAAGTGGATCTGGAGTCCTAGTCATAGGGGCTTGAAGATTTTTCTTTGGAATAGGTATAGAACTTCCTATATCATATAAATATGAATGAGATTGTGACAATCTGTTCACAGCTGGTTGGATCTCTACCGGCCTTGGATAGGGTACATCTTGATACTGAAAATTACCACCTTCTTTCATCACTCCAGAGCTCCTATATAAAGTGTTACACAGTTCATTTGTTTTTTCTCGTGTAATGGCTTGAAATTCTTCATCTGAATACTTCGCTTTTCGAGACCAACAAGATGCTTCAATAGATTTCGCATATTGCGTGGCCATCTCGTTTAATTCTTGCTCAGAAGTTCTTCGACCTGTTGATGAATGAATCACTTTAAGAGCCCCAAATATCTGCTTCGTACATTCATTTATCGATCGTTTCCGCTTCACATAGTTTCTTTTTGTCTGATGACTGTCCATTCCTTATTGATCTGCTTTTCTGAACAGAAAACGGTTTTCAGAGTGTTTTCGATTTCCGTTTTTGATTTTTTCACAGATAGTGAAAACGATGTATTAGAATATATAGAAATAATTGAATTACATTTCTTGCAATATTTTTTTCAATTCCTTATAATATTGAAGAAGTAATATTGAAAATATTGAGAAGACACTAAAACTCGAAACAATTCTGATTGTTCTTATAGTAAGCATTCAATATTTGTGAAAATAATTGAGAGATAGTACAAAAAGGTTAACATGATTGAATGAATATAAAGTGTGGACATTTATTTCAAGATAACCTAGGTTTACAAGATATGTGATAGACTTTATTGTCAGGGGCAATGGCTAACCATCCATTTCCTACAGGTCTTTGACAGTGCGCACAAACAGTATTATGTTGAATTTCACAATTTCTTTTGTGGGCTTTAACCAATCTATATTTAGAATCAACTTCGAGTGTTTGAATAATGTCAAATTTTGCTTTCAACAATTTTTCTTTCTGTATGAGTACTGATTCAGTAGCCTGCATAAGTTTATTTAATTTAGATAGAGGTGCATCCGGATGAATCCAATCAATCATCTTTTCGCAATCGACCCATTCAAGATTAGCAATCAGCAAATCAGCAAAATCAGATACCACATCCACACCTGATGAGGACATCCTGCTAAATGCGATAGTAAAAGCAGTTTCAGGATTTGGACAATTACGACAAAAATCTTGCAATTCATTTATATTAAGAGGCTTCTTTTGGAACATAATATCCATTGCTTGATCATACATTTCTCCAATCTGAAACATTTCAAATAATAGAGAGCGATGGCGTGTTTCAATAATCAATGGATAATACTTTTTCATTGAAAGTCCGGCTCCATATGTACGAATAATATATAAAACTCTTTCAACAATTTCATCCATGGCTTTCTCACGTACTTTATCTGTAAACTCAGATTTCTTTTTGGTGAATACATCATCAAGAAAAGTCAATTGTGTATGATCAAATGTATCACTCTCAATTTGTTTCAAAATTGTACAAAATTCTGTACAGGCTCGATCCAACAAATCTATTTGTGGTTTCGGATTGGTTAGTTTTACAATATAATCTAAAAACTTAATAGCATAAGTTGGACAATTCTTTTGAATCCACATATTAGCTTTGAAAGTGTCAACTTGTGGATAAATAAAAGTGTTAAGAGCAGCATCAATACTTCTTTGACGTATCCATTCTAGAGTATTGTTAAATAAATCTTCATTCCTAACATCCCTAATTGTGAATGAAGCCTCTTTTGCCCATCTTGTAGATTTAACATCAGCATTGTTCAAATCCTTCCATAAACTCAATGCTTCGTTATACTTCCCCATTCTGGTATAATGAATAGCTAGAGCTGGGTGTAATCTCATTGGTTTAAGGTTTTGATTAAAGAACTGATTAGCCAACTGCATGTCTGCCGAATTTGGCTTCTGTAAAAAAGCATCAAGTTCTCGTGTCTGATGATACATTGCATAAAATTGGAATAGAGATGTATCAACAATTGGGAGTTGTGATGAAAGCTCTGGCTCACTACTCTCATGATATTGTGATGAGGTATACACCAAAAAGGTACCAAAAGCCGCCATTACACTTTTCTCGGGATTCATTAAGGGTCTTGTTCCAGATAGATAAGTTCGGTTTTCCAATGGAGATGCTAAGATAATCATCGGAAATAGAGATATGATTTCTCGAACATCTTTTGTCCATAAACATCTGCCTACTATTTGAAGTGCGAGCAAGTGTTGATCTTTTTCCCATAAAAACTTGAACATATCTATTATAGAATTCTCTTTGTCTTCTCTATCAAACTTAATAAACTGTGCAACTACAGGTTCAATTCCTTTTTCTATAGCTAATAAAGCCAGTTTTGTTCCTTTTGATGTACCTCCATATATATGCATTTCAGTATCCGTAACAAATACAAGAGTATCAGACTTTTGACACACCATCCTTACACGAGCAATTGGTTTGCTAGTAAAATTATCTTGGTGTTTATACTTAAATTGAGCATATGCCATAACTGCAGGGAAAAACTCAAATAGCTTTTCTTGGTAAATATACATATAGTTTGGCCTCTCATTAGGTATTGATGTTATTCCTTTGTTATATAAAATTGGAGGAGAGGGCTTTTCGCCTTCATTTCCAGAAATAACCATCGTTCCAGGAAGACAAAAAATGAAAGAAACACTATTAAGTGGTACAATCAAAGGATTCTGAACATATGAGGCGGTGACATCAGTGATAGTACTATTTGATAGCCAAAAAATCCTATATTGCCCGCCTGAATAGAATGCAACAGCGCTTGTATTAATAGAAATAGCTAAAATTTCACTCCCAGTTTCTTGAACAGCCGGGTTACCAAGCTGATCACCCGAAAACTGATAAATAGAAAATTTCTGACCGTTAGCAATAACAATCGGGGGATTTTTGTCAACTTTAGCAATAGCTACTAATGAAGCCACTGGAACAATATCAACTGGTGGTTTTGAAGAATGCATAATCCTAACCCTGTTTGGCTGCCCTCCTGCCGTATAATAATGAGCTATAAGCATATTGGGGCTACTAATAGAATATAATCCTTGAACACTGCAGCCTTGAAGGGGCTCTGGCATTCTTGAAGGCTCCAAAAATGGGCTCGTTGTACTATTAGGATTTGTTTGAAGTCCAACTACATGGCCAAGGCGAGTTCCAATCCACAACTCTTCATTATGTTCAACAATGGAAGTAATGTCCGAGGGTGGAATGGGGGAATTTACTGTCACAAGAGACATTGATAGTTGAGGTATCGTCCTGTAAACTAAGTTTACATGAAATTATCGTTCTATATTGAATCAAACCGCACAAGAAAAAATGGAAGCAGCATTAGATTATAGAAATGTGGATTCTATTGGCCATTCTCGCATTATGGCGAGCATTAATCAATTTGCTGAGCGAACTGTAGATTTTTTAAACAGATTTAGTAACATTTGCGACTTAAAATTGCTCGAAGTTCATGAAAGGATTAATAACGTAGAAATACTTACAACAATTTTAGAGAAAAAGCTATCTTCTGTTAATGGCCTTGGTTTTGTTCCTGGCCAGCCGCTGCCACCGGCACCTGCTCCAATTCCACAAAACAACACCCCAGCTCCGTCTAATATGACACCATCTGCGCCTATTCCACCACCGCCACCACCTCCAGTTGCACCAACTGGTGAAGCACCACCTCCAGAAACACCAGCAGAAGCTGCCCCAGCACCTGTTGAAGAACCTGTTTATGATATCAAAAATGATCCTGCATACAAGAAGTATTTCTATTTGGTTAGCAAAGGCGTCCCACCTATTGCTCTTAGACAAGAAATGTTAAACAATGGCCTTGATCCATCTGTACTTGAAGTCCAAGAATAAACATTGATCTATTTAAAGAAGCATATTCTTTGAATTGATAGTTTTAAACTATAGTAATCATTAAACAACTCTTTTAATAACACCCTGCTTTGTGCATCGTGGTAATTAAGCGAAAGATTTCGAATTTTTCCCTCAATTACAAAGAGATGGTGCTTTGAATGCTGAATCAAATCGTAGAGGGCTTTTTTATTTTTAAGATCTATTTCATTAAAGTTAGACTCAAAATCATGCAATCTCTTAATTAAGTCGAAAACAATATCATTATTATCAGAAACGCTACTATTCACGTATAACTCAGGATGTTTCTCAAGAATTCCAAATCTTATTTCATCAACAGAACATTTTTGAAACATTAGCATTTCATAATCATAAAGAAGGCTGCAATAATAAGTTGATTCATTACATAATTTGGTCTGTTCTTGTTTTAACTTGTCGACTTTTTTCTGCAAATCTTTGATATTTTCTAATAATTTTTCATTATCAAATTTTAATTCTTTAATAACTTGGGAATATTCATAATTCTTATCGATTATTTCATTAAATAACTTAATTTTGTAATTATACTTATTCATATCCACTAATCTGAGTTTATCATGTCTCAGTTTTTCTACCATATACTCGACATCCAAACATTTTTTCTCGGTTTCTAATTTTTTTACTCTGTTTCTCAGAGAAACAAGCCTTTTTAATACATGATTTTGATTCATCAATATGTCCGTTTAGAATTTATCCAAAAACTTTACAAAACGATAATAACATTTTATAAATGAGGATTTGTGAGTTTCAGCCTATTTCATCATTGATAGAGCCCTCATTCTGGCATTCGCTTAGTAAACACAAACTTAATAATATGATGCTTGATGAGAAAGAATTTGATGTACAGGCATATTTTCAAGCTGGTAGGAGCGAAGGAGTTAGATCTTACGCATTTCTTAACGAGGATTCTTTCAAAAGTATTGAAAAAAGAGGTATTGGCCATTATTTAAATAAGATTGGTGAATTTCCAATGACTATTTACTTAACAAACACAAAGAATGGTTTCACAGAATTGGATAGGAATTCCATTATTTTAAGTTTGAAGAACAAGATTATCACCTCAATCAAGACGAGAGAATGGTTAACTAACCCGAATCTTTTGTATTCTTCTGCATTTACTGTTTTTGGCGATTTGAAGAAATGGCAGTATACTTATGTTTTTGCTTTTCCTTCCCCCCAACTTCCTCAAATTAGGATAATAAATGAAGATTTCAATGTTCCTCTTGAGTTATTAGAACAGCCCTTGTCAAATTGGATTATGGTTTTGAATAATGATGGATCATTTTCTGAATTATTCGAGTCTTCGGCCGATTCCACCTTTGTAATATGCGAACCTGCATGTTCCCAAGACCTTGGATGGGTTTCAAAGGTATTATTAATGGCTATTGCGACTACTTTTAACACTCAAACTATTAAAGTATTGAGATTGAACTACAAACCTGCTTTTCTAACATTATCATTTTCTGAAAAATACGATATTGATGCTATTCCATTTACTGGATGGCATTTGAATAACAAAAAACCATATTTCATTGATTTGTCAACGACAATGGATCCCATGTCATTATTTACATCCGCTTCATCACTTAATCTCAGATTAATGAAATGGAGAATGGCTCCAAAACTTGATGTTGATATTATGAAAACTCAAAAAGTATTGTTGATCGGGTGTGGTACACTTGGTTGTAATGTTGCTCGTGGTCTTCTAGGCTGGGGGGTCCGAAAATTTGTGTTAGTTGATTATGGGAGAGTCTCTTTCTCAAATCCTCCTAGACAACCACTTTTTGCATTTGAAGACTGCTTGAATGGAGGAAAAAAGAAAGCAGAAGCTGCTGCTGCTGAATTAAAGCGTGTATGCCCTGATGTTCAAGTTGATGTACATGAAATGTCAATCCCAATGCCTGGGCATGCTTATGCGTCATCTTCGTATCCTGATATACAGAATACTGTTGAAAAACTTAATGATCTGATTAAGTCATCAGATGCAACATTTTTGCTGACTGACACTCGAGAAAGTCGATGGCTTCCCACTCTCTTATCCGCAGCAAATGAGTCATTGTGCATTTCTATAGCTCTTGGGTTTGACACATTTTCTGTTGTTAGATCTGGTCCAAGGCACACTGGATGCTATTTTTGCAATGACATTATCGCCCCTACAGATACAATGACTGATAGAACTCTTGATATGCAATGCACGGTTACTAGACCAGGTATTGCAATGCTTGCATCATCTATAGGTGTTGAACTGTATGTATCAGTAATGCAAACACCAAGTAGAAAATTCTGCTCTGCTGATGAAGAGTCTGTTTTGGGTACAGTTCCACACCAAATGAGAGGTTTTTTACATTCATGGCAAGTTCTTCCAATGACAGGAGAGCCATTTAAGTGCTGTGTTGCTTGTTCAAACCCAATCATTGATGCTTGGAAGAATGATGGCTGGAATTTCATGGTAAAAGCTCTCACTCAAAATGGTTACTTGGAAGAATTGTCTGGGATTAACCAACTGAAATCTGAAATGGTTGATGTTGAGTGTGAGTGGGAAGAGGCCTAGTTTTATTTGTAAAGTCTTCCGTTATATTTTTATGAATTCTCCAGCTGCATCTCCAGCCCTTAGAATCAAATTTATTCAGGCTGCTAAAGAAGGAAATCTTGAACAGATAAAAAAATTTATAAATGATGGAATTCCAGTGAATACTGTCGATAATTGTGGAGTTTGTTTTATTTTAACTTTATTCTTCACTCCATTGGGCATCTGCACATGGGAAACCAGAGATAATTAACTATTTACTGTTTATGGGAGCTGATTATAACTTGAGATCAAAAGATGGAGTTCTATTGTTTTTAATTCAACACCCCTTCACCTCGCTGCGAAAATGAATAAACTTAATTCTGCTCATCTTTTGATCGAAGCTGGAGCAGATGTTAATGCTGTTAATGAACTAAGACAAAGACCAGTTGATCTCTGCCCAAGCGATTCACCAATGGTTTCTTTGCTTAATAAGACCGTTTCGAGGGAAATTAATGAAGATAATCAAGTTCTTAATGCAGCAAAGAATTTACTATCCTCGACTTTAGAGCCTGTTGCTGCTTATGAAGATACAATTGTTTTAATATGCAAAAAAGTTACAGATGAAGCATCATCTGTTGTTCCTCCGAATGATTACAGCTATAATGCTATTAGATCAACAATATCTCAATTTCAACATGTCAGTGATGACTATAAAAGTGCAATTTCCCAAGTTCAAAATTATCGAAAACAACTTGAAGAGAATTGTAGTAATGTTGGGCATATGGGAGATACAATTGAAGAATCGCACAGAGGTGTTAGCGCAAAACTCCAAAGGAGGAGAACCGCCAATGTTAATACCCGCCAACAAAGGAAGGATATTGAAAGCAATATTGTTACTCTGAGGAGTGATTACCAATATGCATGTGATGAATATGAAGAATTAGAGAAAAAATTGAATCAAGCCCGACAAAAGCGCGATGAGTTGAAGCTCAAATTAGACACATTAACAGATAAATACGAGAAATTAACCGAAAATGAAGATTCCCAAACAAAGAATGAGAGTTTGATGGCGGAAAACCAAGAATCTTTGCAGGGAACAAAGCTTTTAATCGAAAAAGGAGTCATTTCGCTCAAGAACTTAGACTCATCAACATCTGATAGATTGCTTAAGACAAGCCTTGATTACTCAGAGTTTTTGAAGAAATACTATCAATACCTCCAAAATATCAAATCCAATTTCGAGAATAGATGCCAGATTATGCAAGAAAGAATTGAACTCGAAAGAAACCACCTGAAAGATATTGACACATATGAATTGAAACTAGATAGAGAGAAGATCTCTCAAATTATTGATGATTACAAAACAAATTTGGCCAGATTCGAAAGGAGGAAACAAAAGATCGCTGTGTATGAGGCAAAGATACGTGACGATTTCATACATATCAAATCAATAGTATCATTATTTGGTAGAGATATTGGGAAAATAAACTAGCACTTTTGTCAGCTTTACAATGTAAAAATCGGTTAATTTATTTCAATGTCGACACCTGAAGAATTGCGTTCACAATTTAACACTTTCACGGCGGGTTTTTCTAAGATATCCACAAATCCCTCTGGAAAACCCTCTAATTTGCAAAATAGCATTCCTCCTCCATTGAGTTCTTCGATACCGCCTCCTATTGGTTCAACAATACCACCGCCTCTTTCTTCAAAAATTTCTGGTGGCATTCCTCCTCCTTTGAGAAATGTGTCAACTTTTAATATTCCAGTTCCTGCTAAACCTTCCACAAATAAGTCATCCGATACTTTGAATGAATTTGCAACTCTAGATGGAACTAGTGGTGCGAAAATTCTGACGAAAAATCGCTCGATGTCACTTAGTGGATCTTCATTTCCTCAAATTTCTTCTAATCCTGCTCCAAGTTTAATCACACCGCCATCAATACAACAAAAGCCTTCAATTCCTTCTCCTTTTCAAGTTACAAACCAGAGTTCTTCAATTTTAAAGCCACAGGGATTGGTAGATGTGCCTGTTTCCGAAGACATTTCATTTGATATATGTTTTTCCATCCCTGATCGAACAAAGTATCATAACACAGTAACAGTACAGGGAAGCATATCCGAAGCCATCTCCCAGGCTCCTGAAAAATCCAAAATTATTGTTCCTGCTGGTACATATCATGAGACTTTGATAATCGAAAAGAGTGTTCAGATTATTTCTAATGGTAAAGTAATTATTGCCTCCAATGGTTCCCAGGAATGTGCTATTATCAAAGCTCCTGATGTTATAATGAGCGGCCTCGAGCTGATACAAAAGGATTCTCAAGGATCTGGCGCTCTTTTGATTCTATCTGGTGTGTGTTTACTGGAGGATTGCATCCTTTCATCACAAAGCATGCCTACGGTATCTTTGAAAAATGATTCATCTTCTCAGTTTACCAAATGCAAGATCACAGGCGGGAATTGTCCGATAATTATGGCAAATAACAATGCAGATGCTGTGTTTATTCAAACAACAATATCTAATACAAATGGAAATGGAGTAGTATTAAGGGGAGATTCAAGAGCGAAGTTTGTTGAGTCATCTATTAATAGTATTACTAAAAGTGGCATTATTGCTGCGGATTCAACAAGTTTATTAGTTCAACAATCTAGGTTCTCTGCTTGTGATGTTTCTGCAATTGAGATTTCATCGACAAATCCAAATATTTTTGTTTGTGATTCTACAATTGAGTCATGTTCTGGGTCTGGGATCGTTTCATATTTAAAGTCTAGCCCTAAAATAACCAATAATATTCTAAAAGATTGCACAGGTCCATTAATAGAATGCAGCGAAGGAACAAATCTTCAAATGTCGAAAAATAAATTGTCTGGTAATAGTAATCCTTCTCAACTTTATGGGGGTAACAATACTACTATTATATCAAATGATGATTCGTTTACAGGCACATCATTCACATCTATAGGCGTAAATGGAGATATGAAGCTTAATCTTCATAAAACCAAAATTGAAAATATATCTGGAGCGGGAATTGTTGCCTTTGGTGAGAATTGTATTGTGTCCTTAAACGAATGCAGCATAGCAAAAACAACTCTTTCATCAATAATGATTCATGGAATGGCTAAAATCACAATTAATGCTTCAACTATTTGTGAATCTGATCAACATGGAATACATTTAAACGAAGCAAGCGGATCATCCATAAGTAACACAAGTGTATACCAATGCAAATTGTGCGGAGTGGAACTTACCAAGTCTTCTTCCATTATTGTCCAGAATTGCAAGTTCGCCAAAAATGATCAACTTGGTATGTTTGCTAACGAATCTGTAGGATCAATTACTGATTGTGATTTTTCCGAAAACAATGTAGGTGGAGCATTGTTCAATATTTCTCAATTTGAAATAACCAATCCATCAATAGAGAAGAATAATGGGCCCGGTCTTATATTGCACGATTCATCAAAAATATCCATACAATCAGGTAAATCAAAAGACAATCTCAAGGCAAATATTCAAACTGACACAAAATCTGAGCTTTCTTGTAGATCACATGAGTTTTATAATTCTAAAGGTTTATCAATTGCTGGTAATAGCTCATCAATAACTAAACTAATCAGCTGCCGATTTGAAAAGCATCCTGTCACAGCAGTTCAAATATCTGATGAAAATACCAAAGCTGTAATATCTGAAAGCAAGTTCATAGAAAATTGTGTTGGAATCAATGTATCTAATGCTGATTTAACTATTTCTAATTCCTATTTCTCAAAGAACGGTATCCATATAGATGCTAGTAACAGAACAGTTGCTCAAATTAATGAGATCCAGTTTCTCGATTCCACTGGAGGTGCCGGGTGTCATATTCACTCTGATTCCAAAGTTACTTTCCAAAATTGCACATTTACTAATAATGCAAATGCGGCAATTGCGAATGCTGCATATGCAAAAATCATCAACACAATAATATCCGGTTCTTCCACAACTGGCATATATGAATATGGATTATCAACAGGGGAAATATCTTCTTGTACATTTTCCAAAAATGGAAGCTGTGGGATTCAGATAATATCTGGAAGCCCCTCAATTGTAGACAACAAGATAGAATTCCATTCTGATTGTGGAATACACATTGCTTCATCCGCAACCCCACAAATAGGAGGAAATACCTTTATCTCAAACGGCAATGTGAACGTCAATAGGGAATAAATGTTTGGCGATCATTTCTCTTTAATTATCATTTGTGCAACATTAAATAGATAGTTTTTTTCATCTTCAAATTTGTTTGCCCATTCTGATCCATGAGCAAGAAGGCTGCTTTTGATAATGTTTTTCAAAGATAGATACTTAGATGACTTTTCTTTGGCTTCCTTAATGGTTATTGTATCAATCCCTTTTCTCAAACAATATTTATGAATCATTGCTAAATCACATATCGAAGGTATTAATCTAGGATCAGTTTGTTGTTTTTCGATCACCCCAAATTTTCTTCCAAATTTCGATGCAACTAACTCACCTGATACCGAACCTTGATACCAAGAAAAAGATGCAGCACTTGGAGAGTCATCTTTTTGATTCCATTTACTACTATCAACAAATAGCACTGCACTTGGTCTCGTGCCAACCCTTTCGAAAAGAGCCCGATGGCAAGAATCCAAATTGCCATTTCCAATACAAACAGTATCAATAAAAATTCTTTCAACAAAACTAGATAACAATGATCCTTCAAGTCCGCTATTGAGCCATAGACAAAGCTTATCAGAACATGAAACTGTTTGTGACCTGGATCCCCTCCCAGGTTTACCTCTTACAACATTAGGAGGTGATGTAGCAAGCTGACTTTGATCCGATCCAAATGGTTTTGCCCCTGTGCAGACTTCAACGTTACCATCTTTAATATGAACACAGCAATCTCCACAAGGAGGAGTACTTGTATAAAAATGAATAGTATATTTCTTGTCTAAAGTCCCATTTTTAAACAAACTATCAAGTTCATTCCACACCCACAGCTGAAAACACCTATGTGCTAACACTTCAGCATGGCAATCATGAACAAAAAACGGACCTATTGATGATGTTTTCTTCCTAATATCACCTGACATTAATTTTGTTCCTGTTGCGAGTGAAATAACGGATAATTCTTTTGATTCATTATCATATAATAAAAAACCAGCAAGAACGGAATTATCAACATCTCCTTTAACTTTCATACTATTATATCTAAGTATTACAGCATCTTCAATAATATTAAACCAATTAGAAGGATACTCCATTATAGAAGCAACTTTTTTATAATTCTTCTTCGACTCTTGCTGTTTCCTCTGGCTCGGATTCTTTTTGAGGAGTAGGAGAGCTTGTTTCATTGAGTATACCGTTAACTTCTTGCATGTACTGCATTGCTTTCATCTGTTCTTCAAGAGGCATATCTTTGGCAGAGAATAGAAGCTGGAAAAGCTCCATTGCAACTTCACTCTTATCTGGAGCAGGAGCTTCGAATGGAATTTTGTATGATCCGTATCTATTGATCATCCTAATTAATGAATTCCTATCTCTTCCGCCTCTCAGCTGTTGGTCGTTAGTTTTGTTCAAAGCAGGGAACATGTGAACATGCGGAACACCAGGCATGTATGGGTACTTCTTTTTAGCAGAATTCTTGGTTACATCAATATAGCCAAATTTGAGTGTTGATATATTCTCACATTCTTTTGCAAATTCTTGAAAAGCAGGGAAGAATGTGACACAATGAGGGCAATTCTCTCGTTTATAAAGAACTACAACATCATGTTGTTCATCCATTACATACTTTTCATAAGTTGTACCAACTATTTTTTGAAGATTTGGGGAATCAGGAGCAATCTCTTCTTCACTTAAAAATGCTGGCTCCAAAACACCAAATTGAACCTGGGTAATAATTCTGGAGGCTGCTTTCACCCATAAATCAAGATTAAAAGGTCTCTTGAAAAACTCTGGAGGAAAATCAGCATCAATGTTATAGTGATAGCCATTCTCGTAATTAAAAACAACCACTGCTAGAGATTCATCATCAAAGCTCCTCATGCATGCTTGCTCAGCATATGGATGGAGACTCGAAGGAAGATATCCAACAACAAAATCTTGATGCCTAAAACCAACCTCAAATAAGAAATCTTTGTATTCAATAGTAAGTTGTGGTGCTATTAAAGCAAAAACAATTGTACTTTCTCCTTTCAAATCGGAATTCATTAAAACTCGATAAACAGGATATGATTTTTCATATAGTTCATTAAGATCCATTGAAATCGGAACAATAAACATGTCTTCTCTTCTAAATAGAGCCATTGATGAGGAATTGATTCCCAATGAAAACATCAACTCTGGAACAACAGGAACAACACCAATGGGACCCATTTGAGCAGCGGCGAAGTATTGCAAAGAAACTGCACTGTCTATTTTAGAGACGGGGGTGATGAAAGTAAACGGTGAGTTACCAATTTTAGAATAAAGATCAGTAAGATTTGTTAATGGAGCAGGATGTGGTTCCAAGAAGAGTTTAAGCAAAAAGAAAAAGGCAGATTCAGATTCGGGATAAGGGTAAGATCCGATAAGAAATCCATCTGAGTATAAGAATACGGCAGTTAGTTCAAGATTCTGGCCTTCAACAAGATTTGTGGCTGTTGAGGGATCAATAAAATAAAACTCTGCCTTTTTGTAATAGTAAATCGATGCTTCAGTGAAAGTAGACTCAATATTCTTCATGTTCTTGGCATCGGGGTTGATACCAATTGCTACAATAAATTTCGAGGCCTGAGCATAAATGGGTAAATCTGATGCATTTACAGTTTTTATAGTTTGCTCTTGGGACACATGATAAGGAACAAACAATGAAACTGATAGAGAAACAAATATACAAAACATGACTGTAATGTCAGAATGACATACGATTAAAAAGTAAAGTGGTTTATTTGATCGTGTGTTTACAAAATTTACAAAACCGATATTTGTCCGTTAATCTAGAAATGAGCACTAAGAATGATCAAACACCTAAAATGGACAAATTCGATGCAACTCTTGGCCTACGGCATAGAGATATCCAACATATGTTAGAAATTTTATCACATCCTGATGCGACAAAAGCTAATAAAACTAAAGCTCTCCGAGTATTGAACAGTGTTTTACCTGGGAGGCAGCACGAAGCCGATCAACTGGGGGCTGTAGAAATTTTAGTCGGATTCCTATTGCAACCACCAAATGGTTTATTGTTGAATTGCCTAGTGGCACTTAATTCAATAGTTATAACAGACTTGATTGCTAAAAAGCTTATAGAGTACGTACCAAGGTTATCTGAGCTAATTTCTGGCGAGAACGAACTCCCTATTCGCCGAGAAGCGGCAAAACTGATCAAATTGATAACGGAATTTATTGGACCTGATCCTGCATTTTTATCCGGTTCTATTCCATCAAATTTGGTCTCTTCTGTATCTGGGAGAGACCGAGATCCCGAATTTCTTCATCATGCATTTGGTTTTCTCTCAAGATTAGCAAATAAGCAAACTATTCGTGTGCCTCTCATAGATAATACCGATTTCTTGCTCAATCTAATAAGATCTTTTTCAAATTCTTTGCTACGTATGTCAGCCCTTATTCTTGCCTCAAATATTGCAATGGATCCCAGCCATCGAGGGAAAATAGCTCTCATTGATTCAGATGTTATGAGTGCGATTAAGCCATTTCTTGCAGAATCAGACCGTGATACTCGTTTCTCAATGTTATCTCTATTAAGTCTCCTTGTTGTTCCTAAAGATGGAAAACAGATGATAGCGACTGATCCGGAAATACCAGACATTATTAATAATATTGCGAAGAACGATCCAGATGAAACTGTCAAGCAAGCTGCCCAAAAAGTTCGAATAATGGTTTCTGAGCTTCCTATTGGTAAAGCAATTATGGGTGGATTTGAATAAAGAAATAGTCTTGTTTAACAAATACCTTTTTTGTTTTTCCTAATTGAACCACAAGTAGTGCACCACATAGTTGTGCTAAAAACAGGAAATATTACCTTGATTGGGATTATGAGAGCAAAAATATCAGATTTCTGCCTCTCAAAAGATCAAGACAAAAAACCAAATCAGAAGAGGATTAAAAACCATATTCATTAGATTTTTTTAAACTCGAAAACTAGTGGAATTCCAAAAAATTCCAAAATCAAATAAATATCATGGAAGAGAAGATTTCTTTTTGGAGACGGAAATGAAATTTTAATTGATGACTTAGAGTTTTCCATCAATCGAATTGTTATATTGCCAAAGATTCGGCCACATCAACATGAAAAAACCCTGAGATTATCTGCTGAGTATTGCAAATTGGCTGATTTCCGTCGAAAACTATTGTAAAAATCTAAAGAGTGCCCTTTTTTGATATATCGATTGCACAAAAGAGGAATTTTGATATTTGAAGTCAAAAAGAAAAGGAAATGGAACGTTGTTGAATTCCTCAAAAGAAAAGGAGGAGAATAGGTCAGAAGAGGAGTGAAAACCACTTTCATTAGAATATGTTATCAAGTTCAGGTTTTTAAGTGTACATGGAAGCATAAATAATTGATTTTTTCGGGGATTGTTTTCGGTAAATGCACTTAGGGAATAAACCGTGAGAATACACATGATTATCTAATTTTAAGACTATTCCAGCTTTCCAGAATACCTAAAAGAAAAAGATGCACATAGTTGGAGATTAACAAATCAGAATCACTATCTAAAATGAATCCCCTATCATAATTCGTTTATTTGGTACATCAAGAAACAAAGAAGGTGGGTGAATAGTTATGCAATATTAAACAAATTGAACCCTCTTCCATTTTCTAGAGTTGCGAAGGAATTATATGATTGAAATTTCATTTTCATTGAATAAAGGGAATCACTTGGCACAAGATATCACCATAGGTTTGTGGTATTATATGTTATTCAATATGAATTCTATTTTATTTGTTCAGTAATTTTAACATTAGGCATATAAATTGACACATTCTATTAATTTCACGAGCAGATTATTTTGGAGGAATAATAATAATGAAGAACGAAAAGGTTTCTACATATTTGTGAATAATACAAAATATCCTCCAGTGTTTGATCATTAATCCTTTCAAATGGAAAATATTCAACTAATCACAGATTAATGTTTTCATACATTGTATTTATAGATATTTAAGGATTTTTTTTTGGTATTTGGAGTTTTCGAAAAATGGTAAGCAAAAGCTTTAATATTACTATCTCACTGTTAAAACAAATAATTGGACATGATATACCAGAATACCCAATTTATATTGACAAAAAAAGCTTGAGAATGAATATTTCTATTGTCTTCATGATTAATGATTGAAAAATCTACTGATTTCATGAGTAATTCTCAGCCAAACATCGAAATCTATACAATTTGTTTATATATTCCAAGCTAAATGAAAAAACCCAAATTATGACTCATTTTAGAATGAATAGATCTAATCAGTTGTTCTTTATCATCATTTTGAGCACACATCAAAAATGGAATTTATAAATATATATCATACATTTGGGAGGAACATATTGAGAAAAGTTTCATGTTGATCTCATTATTAATTTTGTCAAATCCCACTTTAATGATGAGATAATTTAAATATTAAATGAATTCCCCAATTTTGAAAACATCCCATGTTCTTGATGAAGAACAATTCATGAAATGATTTATCAGAATTTTATCTGTTTCAATGTAGTTTTTTGTTCCCGATAATGATACTCTCATGG
>Ga0209639_1000049_pt1 | contig 186554 bp, 164 predicted proteins | sample EPASupsiteHSE605_FD_187268 | JGI IMG/M metagenome (GOLD analysis project Ga0209639, IMG submission 187268) | Bioremediated contaminated groundwater from EPA Superfund site, New Mexico - Sample HSE6-05 (SPAdes) (version 2) | ecosystem: Environmental > Aquatic > Deep subsurface > Groundwater >... | reverse complement strand
AAGAGAAAAAGAGATTTGTGGTCGATTTTGCTCCTCGCAAGGGCAGGAGCAGGCTTTTTGCTGATGCCCGCAGTTGGGGGGCCTACTGTTAGTTGCCGAATAGATAGAGGCAGGCCAGCACGGCAAAAACGACCCCGGCCAGGTCGGCGGTCAGGGCGGCGGCCATGGCGTGGCGGATGCGGCGCACCTGGACCGCGCCGAAATAGACCGCCAGCACATAGAAAGTGGTTTCCGTGCAGCCCTGAAGGGTGGAAATGACATACCCCGTGTAACTGTCCGGCCCGATGGCTGGGTCATTGATCAGGGAGGCGAGGACAGCATAGGCGCCGGAACCGGAAAGGGGGCGCAGCAGGGCCATGGGTAAGGCTTCAGCGGGCAGGCCCAGGGGAGCGCTGAAACGGCCGAGCGAGCCGACCACTAGATCCAGGACGCCGCTGGCGCGCAACATGGCCACCGCCACCAGAATAACCACCATGTAGGGGATGATCCGCAGGGCCACCTGGAAGCCTTCCTTGCCGCCCTCGACCATCGATTCATAGACCGGAACCCGCCGCAGAGCGCCGAAGGCCAGGAAAAAGACCATCAGGCCGGGAATGATCCAGGGCGAGATTATCTGGCCGTAGATGACGGCTGTTGGCACCAGGGCGACCAGCCCGCCTATGGTCGCAACGCTCACCCAGACAGGATAGGGCGAGGTTTCGTTGTGTAAAGATTCTGTTTGCGCGGCGTCATTGTCGGTGGGGTGAGCTGCTGCCGATGACGCAAGCGGGGCGGGGGCGGCTGACCAGCGGCTGTAGAGCTTGGCGGCAAGGACAGCGATGGTGGTCGAGCCGATGGTGGCTACCAGGGTGGTGGGCAGGATGGCGGCCGGGTCGGCCGAGCCGGCGGCGGCGCGCAGGGCGATCACGCCGGTGGGCAGCAGGGTGACCGAGGAGGTGTTGATGGCCAGAAACAACACCATGGCGTTGGTGGCCGTGCCCGGTTGGCTGTTGAGTTTGTCCAGCTCCTGCATGGCCCGGATACCGAACGGCGTGGCCGCGTTGCCCAGGCCCAGGGCATTGGCCGAGAGATTGAGGATCATCGCGCCCATGGCCGGGTGTTCAGGGGGCACATCGGGAAAGAGCCGCACCATCAGCGGCCTGATCAGCCGGGCAATGATGCGCAGCATGCCGCCCGCCTCGGCCACTTTCATCAACCCCATAAACAGGGTCATCACGCCCACCAGACCGATGGCCAGGGTGACCGCACCGGAGGCTGCCTCGATCATCGCCTTGGAGAGCAGTTCCATGGGGGCGCTCGTACCCGCGAGCGGTATCCAGACGAGTTGCCGCCAGCCGGCAAAGACAAAGGCCACGCTCACCATGGCCAGGAGAATACCGTTCATTGCCTTCCTGCGTTCCGAGTTGTCGGGCTAATCCCGGTAGCGGCGGACGAGATCGCCATAGGCGTCGATGCGCCGGTCGCGCAGATACGGCCAGATGCGGCGAATATGCTCGCTGCGCTGCCGGTCCAGATCGGCCACCAGCACCTGCTCCTGCTCGTTGCCGGCCACGGCGAGCAGTTCGCCCTGACAGCCGGCCACCAAGCTGTTGCCCCAGAACTGCGCCCCGGCGCCGGCGCCCGAAGGATCGGCTTCAAAACCGACCCGGTTGACACTGAGCACCGGGATGCCGTTGGCAATGGCATGGCTGCGCTGGATAGTGACCCAGGCCTCACGCTGGCGGGTCTGTTCCTCGGGAAGATCCTGGGGATCGTAGCCGATGGCGGTGGGGTAGATGAGCATCTCGGCCCCGGCCATGGCCATCAGCCGGGCTGCCTCCGGATACCACTGGTCCCAGCAGATCAGCACTCCCAAGCGGCCAACCGAGGTGGCAATCGGGGTGAAACCGAGGTCGCCGGGGGTGAAGTAGAATTTTTCGTAATAGCCGGGATCGTCGGGGATGTGCATCTTGCGATAGCGGCCGGCGATACTGCCGTCCGCCTCCAGGACCACGGCGGTGTTGTGGTACAGGCCGGGCGCCCGCCGCTCAAAGAGCGAGGTAACGATGACCATGCCCAGTTCCCTGGCCAGATTGCCGAATATTTCGGTGGTTGGTCCGGGGATCGGCTCGGCGAGATCAAAGCAGGCGGTGTCCTCGGTCTGGCAGAAGTAGGGACCGCAGTGCAACTCCTGCAGCACCGCCAGCCGGGCGCTCTGGGCCTTTGCCTCACGGATGCCGTGGATGCTTTTGGCGATGTTCTCTTCGCGGTTGTCCGAGCACTTCTGCTGCACCAGGCCGACGCGGATGGTGTTCATGGCAATACTCCTCGGGGGATCTGCATGGTCACGCAGTGGAGCGAGCCATGCTGGGCGATCAGCGGCAGGCAGTCGATGCCGATGATTTCCCGGTCAGGGAAAATTTCAGCCAGAATTTTCAGGGCCGCTGCATCCTGGGGCACCGCATAGGTCGGCACCAGCACCGCGCCGTTGATGAGGAGAAAGTTGGCGTAGGTCGCGGGCAGACGGTGACCGTCCTCACCATAACAGGGCCTGGGCCAGGGCAGGGGGATCAGGTGATAGGGCCTGCCGTCGGCGGTGCGGAAGGCGCGCAATTCCGACTCCATGGCCATCAAGGCGGCAGCGTGTTCGTCCGCCGGATCGTCGCAGCGAACATAGGCAATGGTGTCGTCCGGGCAGAACCGGGCCAGGGTGTCGATATGGGCGTCGGTGTCGTCGCCGGCGAGAAAGCCGTTTTCCAGCCAGAGAACATGGTGGGCACCCAGAAGGCTGCCCAGGGTCTGTTCGATGCCCTGGCGGTCGAGATGGGGATTGCGGTTGGGGCTGAGCAAGCAGGCACTGGTGGTCAGCAGGGTGCCCGCGCCGTCGCTTTCGATGCTGCCCCCCTCAAGGATCAGGCCGGGGATGCGGACTTTATTGGTGCCGAATGCCCCGAGCCGGGCCAGGTGACCGGTGATCCGGTTGTCGAGATCGGCGGCGAATTTCAGGCCCCAGGCATTGAAGCCGAAGTCGAGCAGTACCGGGACGTTGTCCTCGAGCACCGTGATCGGGCCGAAATCCCGCGCCCAAGTGTCATTGGTCGGTATCCGGTGCAGGGTGACCTGCCGCATGTCGGTACCGCTCCGGTCAAGCTGTGCCCATACTGATTCAATCTTGGGGGCAACGATCAACACCCGCTCGAAGCGGCTGATCGTCCGGGCGATCTCGGTAAAAACCCGTGCAACGGCTTCCAGGTTGTCGCGCCAGTCGCTGTCCGCATGGGGCCAGGCGAGCAGCACCCCATCCTGGACTTCCCATTCGGCTGGCAAACGTCTGTGCATGGTGTGTTTCCTTAAATAAAGTTGTGGCTGCATTGGCGGAGTATCCTAGCCCATGCGCTCTTGCTTGTAAAGAGGACCACCCGTTATCGCTCGCTCGCATCCCAGGAGAAAATGCCGAGCACACACAATTAAGGGTTGACTGCGTCCGGCACGATCGTTAGGTTACATGGGAATAATTCCCATGCTATTCGATAGTTATCTCATTGGTTTGTTTTTCATCGGGCGCTTGCACGCCCCATCGTCACAGGAGTATTATGAAAAAACAACTCCTTGAACTGCTCATCTGCCCGCACTGCCTGCCCCATGAATACTCGCTCGTTGTCGACATCCTGCAGGAACAGGGCGGCGACATCGAAACCGGCGCCCTTAAGTGCCCCCACTGCGGCGCCCTCTTCCCCATCGTCGATGGCGTGGCCATGCTCGACCCGCACTCCACCGACAGTCAGCGGGCAACAAACAAATACGAGACCGATGAAGTGCTGTCATCCTATTTGTGGAGCCATTTCGGTGAACTGTTTGATGATGAAGCCTCGCAGGCCTACAGCACCTGGGCCGGATTGATGCGACCCCAAAGCGGCATCGCCCTTGACGCCGGCGGGGCTGTCGGCCGCTTCACCTTTGAGATGAGCACGCGGTGCGACTTCGCCGTGGGTATTGACACCTCGCAGGCCTTTATCCGGGCGGCGCGGCAATTGATGCAGGAGCGGGCCATAGTGGTGCCGCTCAAGGACGAGGGATTGCTGCGCCGGGAAATGACCATCCGGCTGCCCGACGATTGGCGCAGCGACCGGGTGGAGTTTGTGGTGGCCAACGCCTTGGCCCTGCCGTTCCGGAAAAAATCGATGGCGCTCTTTTCCTCACTCAACCTGGTGGATAAGGTGCCCTCGCCGATCCAGCACCTGCGGGAGATGAACCGGGTCACCCGGGACACGCAGGCCCAGTTTCTGCTCTCCGATCCCTTTTCCTGGTCCACCGAGGCGGCTCCGGTCGAGGAATGGCTGGGCGGCAAGGCGGAAGGGCGATTCGCCGGCAAGGGCCTGGCCAACGTGGCGGAGCTGCTGGCCGACAGCCAGGGGCAGATGACGCCGGTCTGGCAGGTGAACGAACCGGGCAGCGTCTGGTGGAAAATTCGCACCCATAGCAACCATTTTGAGCTGATCCGCAGTTGTTTTATCCATGCCAGCCGTTAGGAGGCGCCGATGATGATCGATACCGTATGCCGTTTTTGTTCGTCCTGCTGTCCCATCGAGGCCGAGGTGGAGGGGGGCCGTCTGATCGGTGCCCGGCGCAAGTCCTTTCTCGATCCGGACAAGCGTTTGACCTGTGCCAAGCTGGCCGCCGCCGCCGAGATCGTCTACTCGCCCGAGCGGTTGACCACCCCCTTGATCAAAAAAGAGGACGGCACCGGTTTTCGCGAGGCCGGCTGGGACGAAGCCCTTGATCGGGTGGCCGCTCAGTTCCTCCGCCACCGGCAGGAATCAGGGCCGCAGTCCGTGGCCTGGCTGCGCGGCATGGCCGCCGACTGGGGCGCGCCCTGGGATTATCCCAACCGGCTGATGCATGTCTTCGGCAGCCCCAACACCATCGGTAACGGCTCCATCTGTTTCGTGGCTCGCGAATTCGCCCATTCCTATGTCTATGGGGCTATGGCCTTTCCCGAGGCCAAAGGCGCCAAGTGCATCATCGTCTGGGGCAAGAACGACGGCAACACCGCCCTGGGCGCGGCCGAAGGCATCCACTGGGCCAAGGAGCACGGGGCGACGCTGATCGTCATCGATCCGGTCCAGACCGCGCTGGCCCGCAAAGCCGACATCTGGCTGCAGATCAAGCCGGGGCATGACGGCCTGCTGGCCATGGCGATGATCAATGAGATTATCGCGGAAAACTTGTATGACGCCGATTTTATTGCCCAGTACACCGTGGGATTTGAAGAGCTCAGGCAAGTGGCCGCCCAATACCCGGCCGAGAAGGTGGCCGGGACGCTCTGGCTGACCGCCGGACAGATCAAGGAGATTGCCCGCCTGTATGCCACCATCAAGCCCGCCGCCATTATTGACGGCAACGGCCTGGATATGCACCGGGAAGTCTTCGACACCACGCGCGCTATTGCCATGCTGCGCGCCCTGACCGGCAATCTCGATCGGCCTGGCGGCGATGTTCTGCCGCAACCGATTCCGGTGCGCAACATCCAGCTCAGGGAGCGGCTGCCCGAGGATGCGGTCCCCATCACCCGCGACTTTCCCCTATTCAACACCTTTTCCGAAACCTGGGGCAATCAGGTGCAGGGCTGTGTGGTCGACGCCATCCTGGAGGAGTCGCCCTATCCGTTGAAGATGGTGGTGGTGCAGTCCGGCAATCCCCTGGTGACCATGGCCGACTCCGCCCGCACCCGGGCCGCCTTTTCCAGGCTGGAGACCCTGGTGGTGATTGACCTGTTCATGACGGAAACCGCCAAGCTGGCCGATGTCATCCTTCCCGCCTCCAGCTGCTTTGAGAAGACCCAGCTCAACCGCGCCTCCATCCGCAACAATCCGATGTTTCTGCAGAACGCGGTCATCCCGCCGGTGGGCGATTCCTGGCCGGACTGGAAGATTGTCTTTGAACTGGGACGAAGGCTCGGGTTCGCCGAGGAGTTTCCCTGGCAGACCGCGGAAGAGGCGATCGATTACCAGTTGGAACCCGCCGGGGTCACGGTCGGGGATCTGCGCAACAACGGCAAGGGGTTCAGGCTCGAGGAGTTACGGTATCATAAATACCGGGACCAGCCCTTCAAAACCCCCTCGGGCAAGGTTGAATTCTTTTCAAAACGGTTGGCCGAGGCCGGGTTTTGCGGAGTGCCTTTGGCCAACGGATTGGGGGAGAATCCGATCAGTTTCGCTGACCGGAACGCCGACTACCCCATGTTGGGGATCAGCGGCAGCCGCGATATCCGCTTCACCAATTCCCAGTTTCGCACTATCCCCTCGTTGCTTAAAGCCGGTGCGGGCTGCGTGGTCGATATCCATCCCGATGACGCCAAACAGCAGGAAATAGCCGAGGGGCAGCGGATAGGGATCGAAACCCCCAAGGGCGCCATCGAAATGACGGCGCGCATTTCGACCACGGTGCGGCCCGGCACGGTTCGCCTTGCCTGGGGCTGGGGCGATTTTGATCCGCGCGCCAACCTCAATACTCTTACCGAGGACGATGTCCGCGGTCCGGTGAGCGGCACCTCCACCAGCCGAAGCTTCATGTGCCGGTTGCGTACGCTTTGAGGAACGGCGGGCGCAGAGCCGATTGAACTGGTCCAGGAATGAAAAAGGCTCCCTTGCGGGAGCCTTCTCTTTTATGGTCTTCCTTTCTTTTTTGCTTGCACGCTAATGCGTTTCAGCGGTTTTTTCTGCCCACAGTTCATGGCCCCAAGGCGCCTTTTCCACATCAAAGAGGGTCATGGCCAGGCCATGCACCGTCGGAGTGAGACAGTACTCACGGATAAAGAGTTCGACTTCAACGCCGCCGGCGGCAATGGCTGATCGCAGGTCCTGTTCCGCTTCCGCATCCCGGTGCATCGCCCGGAAAACCAGGCTGCGGGCAACATAGGCCATGCCGCGCCTGGGGTTGAGGTGCAGGGCAGCGCTGAAATCCTCCAACGCCCTGTCGAACTCGACGTTGTTGAACAAGGCCATGCCCCGCAGAAACAGGATATGGTCGTTCGTTGGGTCAAGTTCCAGGGCACGGCCGAATTCTGCCACGGCCGCCACAAAATCAGTGTTTTTGAAATAAGCCAGCCCCAACGGCACATGGACCTTGTCCGCATCCATGCCGGTTTCCAGGGCCTTGCCAAACCCCATTATGCTCCGGCCGTATTCACCCCGGAGGAAATGGCGTTGTCCTTGAATAAAAGCAGTGTTGGTCTTCATGAGAGGTACCTCCTGTTCAGCAAGAAAACTCGGGCGGCATTCAGATGCCGCCCAAGTTGGGAATCATTATCGTTTTGTTGGAATACGTATAATCATTCGGCAGGAAGGTGCAATTCAAGAAAAGGAGGCATGCGTGCCGTGCAATCTCAATCCAACCACTCCTCGACCTCGACTTGCTTGGGTACCCGGCCAACGCATTTGACCACCCCGTTGATGACCACTGCCGGGGTCGAAAACACCCCCAGTTTGGCCATCTCCTGGAAATCGTTTACCTTGATGATGGCTGCGCCAACACCCTTGGCGGAAACCGCCGCCGCGACCACCTCTTTTGTTTTGTCGCAGGCAGCACAGCCTGGACCGCAGATTTGAATCACCATGACCAACCCCCTTCCTTTTAGATGATGCTATTGAACAGGTAGCCGATACACACAATTCCGCTCCCCACGACGAACACAAAGACGGCGATCAATTGAGGCTTGAGCACCTTGCGCAGGATAATCATCTCCGGCAGGGACAGGGCGATGACGCTCATCATGAATGCCAGCACCGTGCCCAGAGCCGCGCCTTTGCCGAGCAGGGCCTCAACTACCGGCACGATTCCGGCGGCATTGGAATACATCGGAATGCCCACCACAACCGCCGCTGGCACCGACCACCAGGCCTGCTTGCCCATGATGGCGGCCATGAAATCCTGCGGCACATAGCCGTGGATCGCAGCGCCGACCGCAATACCCGCGATCACATAGATCCAGACCTTGCCAACAATGTCGCGTACCGCATCGCGGCCTTGCTCCAACCGGTCTGTCCAGGTCAGTTGCCGTTCCAGGACGATGCTCTCGCCGGCCCGCAGTTCCCGCACCCAGTCCTCCATCCAACCTTCCAGTTTCAACCGGCCGATCACCCAGCCGGCGGCCATGGCGATCAGCAGACCGGTCCCCAGATAGAGGGCCGCGATCTTCCAGCCCAGAAGACCGTAGAGCAGCACCAGGGCGATCTCATTGATCATGGGCGCGGCGATGAGAAAGGAGAAGGTCACGCCCAGCGGCACCCCGGCCTGGACAAAGCCGAGAAAGAGCGGCACGGCCGAGCAGGAGCAGAAGGGGGTGACGATGCCCAGCAGGGCGGCCATGACGTTGCCCGCCGATTCTCGTTTGCCTGCCAGGTATTTGCGGGTACGCTCCTGGGTGAAAAAGGAACGGAGCACTCCCACCACAAAGACAATCAGGGTCAGCAGCAGCATCACTTTGGGGGTGTCATAGACAAAGAACTGGACCGCGTCGCCGAGCGGACTGCCTTGCTGGAGGCCGAGCAGAGAATAGGCGAAATAGGTGGAGAAGGGGAGGAGATGAGCGTAGACCGCAGACCAGAGACCAAGGCCGAGTGTGCCCACAATGCAGATGTTGAACAAGGAAAGGCCGCGTTGAGCAACGGGATGTGGGGCGGCGGGTTTGGTGCAGTTGCAGCCGGAGTTGTCGCCAGCAGGTTGAATAGGTTCCATGGATTCCTTCGTTCTAAGCAGTCTCAGATTGATGTTTCTTTACAAAAAGGAGCTTGGCGCAGGGGTCGTTTCGACCAAGGGAGTAATCTCGGATGCTCGCGGGTTTTCGATCTGCCAGGACCAGCCACACCGAACCAGGCGGATCCGCGCGAAGAGCGCATCGGACCTGTGCCATGGGCGATCAGTTTTTCAGGGTGGCGGCCCGCAGGCAGGCAGCCTCCGGCAGGGTAGTGATCATGGTGCGCAGCAGGGCATCCTCGCTCAGCCAGCCGCGCAACTCGGCAAGCATGGTGCGCACATACGGAGACTCGCTGTCCAGGGCCTGACTGTAGATCATCCAGGTGCCCTGGCGCTCCTTGTTGACCAGTCCGGCGTCCTCAAGGATTTTCATGTGGCTGGACACCGTGGGCTGGGCCAGACCCAGTACCTTCTGGATCTCGCAGACACACAACGCCCGCTCTTCCAGGAGCTTGAGTACCCGCACCCGGTTGGGGTCGGACAAGGCTTTCATCACGCGCAGCAATGGTTTCATGAACGCTCTCGATTTAGTCTAGACTAGACAATAGTCAGCAGGGGTTGGCCGATGAAATAGAGGCCCAGCGCTCCAATGCAGAGGCCCGCCAGTTTGCGGAAGAACAGGCTGCCTCGCTGCCAGGCGTTGTTGTCTAAAAACCGTCGCACCAGGGCGGTCGAGCTTCCGGCTACCGCTATCGGGATGCAGTGGCCGAGGCCGAACAGGAGAATAAACACGACACCGATAAAAATTTTCTGCTGCACGGTTATGATCGCGAGAATGGGGGCGATAAAACCGAAGGTGCAGGACCCGGAAAGGATGCCGTAGGCCAGGCCGAGAACAAAGGCTCCGGCCATGCCTTTCACCTGAATTCTGGCCAGCAGGCCGTTGGACATCGAGCAGGTGGCGATGCCAAGAATATCGAGCGCCACCCAGACCAGCAGCGCGCCGACGACAATGCTCATATAGGGGCCGACATCGCCGAGCATGCGGCCAAGCAGCGCACAGATGAAACCGATGGCGGCGATGGTGATAAACAGCCCCATGGTGAACAGCACCGCATACAGCACTGCTTTGCGTCCGGCCACGACCTGATGCTGACCGGCAACATAACTGACAATAAGCGGAATGGATGCCAAATGGCAGGGGCTGAACAAAACGCTCACCATGCCCCAGAGAAAGCAGCCAAGGCCGCCCAGGAGAAGGCCCTGGCTCATCCAGGCGTTGATAGTCAGAAACACCTGGTCCACGGTCTACTTGACTCCCTGTTGCTGCAATATCGCCACGATGGCCGCCTTGTCCATAAAACCCTCGTGCCGGGAAATTTCAGTTCCCTGGGCGTTGTAGAAAATCTGGGTGGGGATAGCCCGGATCCCGAATTTGGAACCGGCGTCAGGGTTTTCCCAGACATCGATGAAGACAACCGCGGCCCGGCCCTGATACTCCTGGGCCAGTTCTTCGAGGATCGGGGCCATCATCTTGCAGGGGATGCATTTTTTTGCTCCCAGATCAACCACGGTGACCATGCCTGGAACGGGAACCTGCGGCAGTGGTTCCGCCCTGAGCACCGATGGAGATACCGCTGCCAGCAGGCTGATGAACGCCGATACGGCAAAAAACCGGAGTAAACCGGGAGCATATCCTTTTTTCAATAGCTTCTCCTTGCACTCAAAAAGAGGGTTGAGCATGTTTGAGCATTCATTCGATACGCTGATTGCTACCTCGGGGTCGCCTTTTCTTGCCGCCGAGGTCATGCGATTACAGATGCTGCATTATAGTGAATCCGGGAAGCGCAAAGCAAAGGTTTTGCGGTTATTCATCTTTATATTACTATGTTTCGATATATAGAGCGGCGGGCTGGGGATGTCAAGGAGTGTTTGAGATCGTCTCACCAATGGCAAGTTGGATCTCCTGGCAACAGAATAAGGTGCCGGTGTTGTCAACCTGGGGGCGACATGGTAGAGAATGACAATGGCCGCAATGCACTCCCCGTTGCTGCTCCCTTGATCCCGCACCGCACTGTTGAACCAGTCCATCAGGAAGCGAGCCATGCCCAGGCATCCCATCAAACTCAGTACCGAAGCCTTTGCCCGCATCGTGGAGCAGGCTGTCGCTCGCGTTCCCGATCCAGTTCGCAAGCACCTGGACAACATCCTCATCTCGGTCCAGCCGCGGCCCACTGCCGAGATGCTGGCGGAGATGGAACTCGGCCCGGACGAACCGTTGTTCGGCATCTATTGGGGTGTGCCGCTCCTTGAACGCAGCCTGACCGACCCGCCTCTGTATCCCGACACCATCTATATCTTCCAGGAGCCCCTGGAAGCCTTTTGCACCACCCGCGAAGAACTGATGGAAGAGATCGAAATCACCGTGGTCCATGAAATCGCCCATTTTGTCGGTTTCAGCGACGAGGATCTGGAGGCCCTGGGGTACGGTTGAAACCGGTACACCTTTTTCCGGCAACGACAGGAGAACACCGTCCGCCTTCGGTTTTGTGCTTTGTTCACCAGCGCCAAAAGAGTATACTTTTGCCGTGAACGAGTTGTTCTCCGTGGCGGCAGATGCCAAGACGCTCACCAATCCCAGACCGGTCACGGCTGCACCCAGAAACGCCGGACGCCCGTCATCGAACCCACAGCATCCATGCCAAGACGATTATCCGCCCTGTTCCTGCTCCTGGCCGCATTTCTTTTTGTCTCCTGCGGGGAAGAGGAAAAGCCGGTGAAGGTCTCCCTGGACAACCGCCAAGAGATTGTGTTCAGGCCGCAACTGCCGGCAATCACCTACGCCTACCTCCCCCAATATTCCCATACCGAGTCCTTTCAGCGCCATCAGCGGCTGGTGGAATACCTTGTTGCAGAGACCGGTTTGCCGGTCCGGCAGGTGTTTCCGGATACCTTTGCCCATCATATCAGCATGTTCGGCCAGGGCAAGATCGATATTTCGTTCTCCAATCCGTTTGTGTACGTCCATCTGGCCAACCGCTTCGGCGCTCGGGCCATGGCCCGAATCATCGAGGAGGATGGCCAGGCCGAATTCCGCGGCCAGATCATTGCCCGCAGGGACAACGAGGCCATTCAAACTCTTGATGATTGCCGGGGCAAGTCGTGGGTGGCGGTTGATCCGTCCTCTGCTGGCGGCTATCTGTTTCCCCTCGGGCACTTCGTCGATCATGGCCTTAATCTGCGTGATTTCAAGGAGGTGGTCTTTGCCGGCGGCCGGCAGGAAAATGTGATTTTGGGCGTCTATGCCGGACTCCATGACCTGGGCTCCATCCGGGAAGGTTCCTTGAAGGTGGTGGAAAACAAAATCGACATCAACCAGATCAAGGTGGTGGCCACCTCCAGATCCTATCCCGGCTGGGTCTACGCCTACAGCCCCCGGCTGCCGCAGGAAGCGGCGGAGAAGATCAAAAACGCTTTGCTCAAACTTGATTATGCCCACAACCCTCGGCACCGGGCCATTCTTGATGCGGCCCGATTCATCGGCTTTGTACCCTCCAGCGACCGGGACTTTGACCCTGTGCGCGAACTGAGCGAAAAGGTGGGGCTGGATCTTGAATAAGTATCTGCTGAAAATGCTCCATGGTCTGCGGTTCAGGACCAAGATCACCCTGGGCGTGACCCTGATGCTGATCTTCTGCGGCCTGAGCATCGGGTTGATCCTCTCTGCCATGTCCTCCAAAGCCTTACTCGAGGAGGGGAAGAAAAGAGGTCTGGCCCTGGCTTCCGGCCTGGCCTTTCGTCTTGCCGAGCCGCTGCTGGCCATGGATTTCTTGCAGATGAAGAACCTCATCGACAATGTCCACGGCCAGTATGACGACGTCATCTATATTTTCCTGACCGATACCAGCGGCAATATCCTGTCCCATACCTTTTCCGGCGGATTTCCCTCCGATCTGCTCCGGGTCAATCCGGACAGCCACACGGCTCAGCCGCTGCTGCTGACCACCGAACGGGGCCTGGTGTACGACTTCAACTCCACGGTTGTTCTGGGAGAGAAAAATCTGGGTGCCGTCAGGCTGGGATTGTCGAGAAGCGACATGGACGCGCACATCCGGCAACAGCAGGCGATCAGTCTGATCAGCACGCTGGGAGTGGTGAGCCTGGGCATCGTCCTGGCCTTGTGGTTTGCCCGCACCGTCACCTTCCGTCTCAACCGGCTCAGGGAGTCGGCTGAGGAAATCGTCAAGGGCAATCTTAATGTTCAGGCCGGCTTTTCCCTGGAAAAAAATTGCTGGGAAATCATGGAGTGCGGCAAGAAACAGTGCCCGGCCTACGGCGATGCCCGGAGGCGCTGCTGGTACCTGGCCGGAACCCTGTGCCCGAACTGCCAGGGCAAGGAATATCCGCTTAAGATAGAGAACTGCCGGGACTGTCCCGTGTTCAAATACAATTTCGGCGATGAACTCCAGGATCTGGCCGAAGCGTTTGACGTCATGGCCATCACGGTCAAAAATCATATTGAGGAGCTGACCGAGCGGGAGAAGACCATTGCCCGGCAGCAGGGTCTGCTCAAGACCATCATGAACGTGACGCCGGATTTTATTACCCTGCAGGACAAAAATCTGACCTACACCTTCGCCTCCAAGGCCTTCTGCGATTATTTCAACCTCAAGGAAGAGGAGGTGGTCGGCAAGAACGATTTCGACATTTTTTCCGGGCGGCAGGCGGATCTCAATTTTCACGAGGACAAACAGATCCTGATCACCGGTCAGTCCTTGGCCAAGGAGATCACCTTCAAGCGGCCTGAAGGGCAGCAATGGTTTCATGTGGTCAAAGTGCCGGTCTATGATCAGGACGGCAGTATCATGGGCCTCCTGTTAACCGCCAGGGACATCACGCTCCTCAAGAAATTCCAGGAGCAGCTGATCCAGTCTCAGAAGATGGAAGACCTGGGGCGTCTGGCCGGAGGGGTTGCCCATGAAATCAATACTCCTCTGGGCATAATCCTCGGCTACACCCAGCTGTTGATGGATGACATCACCGATGAAGAACTTCTGGAAAACCTGAGAGTTGTCGAGAAGCAGACCAAGGTCTGCCGGAAGATCGTCTCTGATCTCCTGGGCTTTTCCCGCCATTCGCATTCCGTCAGGGAAGCCGTGGACATCAATGCGTCGCTGCGGGAAGTAATCCAACTGGTGGAGCATGCCTTCTATCTCAACAGGATCAAGGTTGTTTTTGCCGCTGACGACACCATCCCGCCCCTGACCGGTGACCGGGAGCGGCTCAAGCAGGTCTGGCTGAACCTGCTGAACAACGCCGCCGACGCCATCGGGCAGGACGGGGTGATCTCCGTTCAAACCAAGTGCGGCGTTCGCGGGCTGATCGAAATCAGTGTGGCCGATACCGGCATGGGGGTAGGCAAGGAACATCTGCATAAAATTTTTGATCCCTTCTTTACCACCAAGCAGGTGGGCAAGGGCACGGGTCTGGGGCTTTCCGTTTCCTTTGGGATCATCAAGGAACATGGCGGCACGATCTCCGTCCTCAGCCCTTCCCCTGCGGAATACCTGCCTGCCGACTTCCCAAGACCGGCCCAATCCGGTCCGGGAACCGTGTTTATGGTCATGCTGCCCGCAAGCGGCGGAACAACGGAAGAGGAGCGCCCCGCCTCCGAATAGGTGGTGCCGTGCATGGGTGGCCCCGCACCGGTGGTGAACTCGATCAATTGCTGCAGGCATTCTGCAGGATGCAGGAGGCGGCGAGTCAGCCGGGGAATGGGATTGCGCAGAGAGCGCCATCGGAATCACTGGGTGGAATTACCTAGACGGTTGCCGCCAAGGTCACCTATACTGTTCCTGTGAATAGGAGCGCCTGCAGGTGAAGGCGATACCTTCAATCTTCTCGCTGGACCGGTTTCAGCACGGCAGCGATACTCTAATTTCCTGGTTGCCGTAGGGGGACCGGACAGCTTTTTCGATTTGTTCAACAGGCATACAATATGCGCCCCTCGCAATACTTCCGTCATTATTCTGATCCATGTTCAATTTATTCTACAACATGCGCCTGAGCACCAAGGTTGCCCTGATGGGGGCCGGCAGCGCCTTGCTGACGGCGGTTGCTCTCGTCCTTCTTTCCGTGTGGCAAAGCGGTCAGTACAACACCCTGGCGCAGGGGGAAGTGGATGCGCTGATTGCAGCCGATTTCGACCACATCACCCAAGGGGTCTACAACCTTGTCCAAACCGAGAACGAAGCGGTCCAGTTGCAGGTCGACAACAATCTCAAGGTGGCCAGGCATCTTCTGACCCATTCCGGCGGGGTTCATCTGGCGCAGGAACCGATCGCGTGGACAGCGATCAATCAATTGACCAAGGACGCCACGCAACTCGAATTGCCGAAACTCCTGGTCGGCGAGCAATGGATTGGCAAAAACAGCGATTTGTCCGTCGAAACACCGGTTGTCGACGCGGTAACCAGGCTGGTCGGGGAAAACGCCACCATCTTTCAGCGGATGAATGCCCGGGGGGACATGCTGCGCGTTGCCACCACGGTGCGGATGGCGGGCAATGGCCGCGCCATCGGAACCTATATTCCCGCTCTTGATCCCGATGGCTCGGAGAACCAGATCATCTCCGCAATCCTCCAGGGGAAGACCTACCATGGCCGTGCCTATGTCGTGAACGGCTGGCATCTGGCGGCCTACGAGCCGATCCGCGACACCACCGGCGACGTGGTGGGCATGCTGTATGTCGGCGTCAAGCAGGAGACGGTGGCGTCGCGCATCCGGCAGGCCATCTTGCAGACCACGGTGGGCAAGTCGGGGTATGTGTACATTCTGGGAGGCAAGGGAGAAGACCGCGGCCGGTATATCATTTCCTACAAGGGCGAACGTGATGGCGAGGATGTGTGGGAGAACCAGGACCGTGACGGCCGTCCTGTCATCCAGGAAATCATCGAGAAGGCGACCCGTCTCCAGCCAGGTGAGATGACCACGGTGCGGTACCGCTGGCAGAACCGGGGCGAGCCGGCGCCGCGCTGGAAGATCGCCCGCCTGGCCTATTACGCGCCCTGGGACTGGGTCATCGGGACGAGCGTCTACGAGGATGAACTCCAGGTCTACAGCAGTCTGCTCAGCGACGGCCGGGCACGGATGATCCGCATCATGGGCATTGCCGGATCCATGATTGCCGTGCTGGTCGGACTGCTCTCCATGCTCTTCACCTGGTCAATCACCCGGCCAGTGCGCCAGATGACCGAGGTGGCCCAAAAGATCATTGCCGGCGACTTGAACCAGGTTGTCCCCGTGACCTCCCAGGATGAGATCGGGGTTCTGGCCCGAACCTTCAATCTCATGACCGGTGAGCTGCACCGGTTCATGGAGGGTTTGCGGGAAAGTGAGGAAAAGTACCGGGGCATCTTTGAAAATGCCCTGGAAGGGTTGTACCAGAGCAGCCTGGAGGGCCGTTTTCTCGATGCGAATCCGGCGCTGGCCCATATTCTCGGCTACTCCTCGCCCGAGGAGCTGATCGCCGGCATAACCGACATCAGACATCAGTTTTATGTCAACCCCGAAGATCGCGATATCCTGCTTGCAGCAGTCTCGAACCACAAGCAAGCATCGGGGTTTGAAGTCCAGGTCTACCGCAAGGATGGCCGCCCGATATGGATTTCCATCAGCGCCCGCCTGCGGTATGATCAGGAAGGAAAACCTGAACTCATCGAAGGGTTCATCACCGATATCACCGCCCGCAAACGGGCGGAGGAAGACCTGGAGGAGTCGCGGAACTACCTGGATGAAATCATCAATAGTTTCGGCGAGCCCATGTTTGTCAAGGACCGTCAGCATCGATGGGTCCTGGTCAATAATGCCCTGTGCGCGTTCATGGGCCGTTCCCGCGAGGAACTTCTGGGAAAAACCGATCATGACTACTTTCCGGAAGCTGAGGCCGATGTTTTCTACGCAAAGGATGAGCTGGTTCTGGTAAGCGGCAAGGAGAGTGTCAACGAAGAGTCTTTAACCGACGCCCAGGGGATGACCCATACCATTCTCACCCAAAAAAATCTCTACACGGATAAAAACGGCGAGCCGTTCATTGTCGGCATTATTCACGATATCACTGAACAGAAACAGGCCGACAGGGAAAGGGCTCTTCTTGAGGCCCGGCTCAATCAGGCGCAGAAAATGGAGGCTATCGGCACCTTGGCCGGTGGTATTGCGCACGATTTCAACAATATTCTGCAGCCCATGCTGGGCTACGCCGAACTGTTGCGATTGCGCCTGTCGGCTGACAGTCCTCAGCAGCGTTATGCGGAACAGCTGTATACAGCCGGTCTTCGCGCTAAGGATCTGGTCAGCCAGATCCTCACCTTCAGCCGTCAATCGGAGTACAAGGTTATCCCCGTGCGGATACAGGCGGTTCTGCGGGAAGTGTTGCAGCTCTGCCGCTCCACCATTCCCGCGAACATCAGAATCAGCACCGACGTGCAAGGTGATTGCCCGTGCGTCCTCATGGATCCCTCGCAACTGAATCAGGTGGCGATGAATCTGATCATCAATGCCTACCATGCCGTTGAGGCATCGGGCGGGGAGATCTTGATTAGCCTGAAACAAACTCTGCTGACCAAGGCGGATGTGGCCGGCACCTCCCTCTCGCCTGGAGGGTATGCGTTGCTGACCATTGCCGACACCGGATGCGGCATCGATCCGGTCATCATGAGCAAGGTTTTTGAACCCTACTTCACAACCAAGGAGCAAGGGAAGGGAACAGGTCTTGGACTTGCCGTGGTGCACGGCATTGTCAAAGCATGCAATGGCGATATTAAGGTGGACAGTGAAGTTGGCCAGGGGACAACCTTCGAGGTATATCTGCCGTTACTCGAAGAATCGGTCGAAAAACAATCATTGGAAGCGGTGCAAACGTATCCCACCGGCACCGAACATATTCTTCTGGTTGACGATGAACAAATGATTGTTGAAATAGCGACGTTGATCCTTGAAAGCCTGGGGTATCAGGTGAGCTCCAGGCTGAACAGCGTTGAAGCGTTGGAACTGTTCAAAACCAATCCTGAAGCCTACGATCTGGTCATTACCGATTTAACGATGCCGCAGCTGACCGGTGACCAACTTGCCAGGGAAATGGTGGCGATTAAGCCGGCCATACCGATCATCATCTGCAGTGGCTTTAGCGAAAGAGTCAGGCTGGAGCAGGCGGAAACGATCGGGGTGCGGGAGGTTTTGATGAAACCGATCACCATAGCGGAAATCTCCCACAAGGTCCGGCTGGTGCTGGACGCATCCGTTTCCGGCCCGGAAAACAAAGAAGCGCCGCCGGACGGTGCATGAGCCGGTCAAATGGAGGTGTGGTCAAGGCAAGCGGAGCTGTTTTTAAGGCCACTTTTTTCGGCTGACCTGATGTGCGGGCCGGTTGGTGGAGAGTCATGCAGTTTTCTGGCAATTGATGCATCTCGCTCTTGACAGTTTCTATATTCATCGTACATTGGGCGCCGCAACCTGTGAATGTTGCCCCAAGAAACATAAGGACAGCTCTATAAACGGAACACGGTGCAAATCCGTGACGGTCCCGCCGCTGTAACTGGAAGAAAAGGCCGCACTCCCTCATGGGAAGCCACTGATCATCGCTTGGTGATCGGGAAGGCGCAGCCGGGCAGTCTCCAGAAGTCAGAAGACGTATAGAACAGTCTTGTTGGAAGAACACGATGGTAAAGGGTTCTGTAAAGGTGATGCCGCCTTTCGGAACCCTTTTTGTTTTCCGGGGCGGGCATCCTCCACAATGAGGGAAGGAGCCATGAAAACACAGATTGAACTCGCACGGGATAACATTCTTACTCCGCAAATGGAAATGGTTGCCTGGGACGAAGGCCTGGATGCGGAACTCATCCGGGAGCGGGTGGCCAGGGGGGAAATCGTCATCGCCAGTAACCCCTCCCGGCCCCTGCAAAAGGCGGTGGGGATCGGCACCGGCCTGCGGACCAAGGTCAATGCCTCAATCGGCACCTCGTCGGACATCTGCGACCTGGAGGCGGAAATCCGTAAGGCCCGGATCGCCGAGGAGGAAGGGGCGGACACCTTGATGGAACTTTCGGCAGGCGGCGATCTCGACCGCATCCGGAGGGAGATCATTGCCCATACCAACCTGCCGGTGGGCAATGTTCCGCTCTATCAGGCCTTCAAGGAGACCGCCCGCAAGTATAAAAACCCCGCCAAGCTGGACCCGGAATTTCTCTTCGATCTGATCGAGCGGCAACTGGCCGACGGCCTCAGTTTCATGGCCATCCACTGCGGCATCAACCAATACACCATCGAGCGGCTGCGCAAACAGGGGTTTCGCTACGGCGGCCTGGCCTCCAAGGGCGGCACCTTCATGGTGGCCTGGATGGACGCCACCGGCAAGGAGAACCCGCTCTATGCCCAGTTCGACCGGGTCTGCGGCCTGATGAAAAAATACGATGCCATCCTCTCGCTCGGCAACGGCATCCGGGCTGGGGCCATCCACGACAGCCATGACCGGGCCCAGATGGCGGAGATGATCATCAACTGCGAGCTGGCGGAACTTGGCCGGGAAATGGGCTGCCAGATGATGGTCGAGGGCCCGGGCCATGTGCCGCTGGATGAAATCGAGGGCAACATCATGCTCGAAAAACGGATGAGCGGCAATGCCCCCTACTATGTGCTGGGACCGCTGCCGCTCGATACCGGCGCCGGGTACGATCATATCGTCAGTGCGATCGGGGCCGCCAACTCCGCCCGTTTCGGCGCCGATCTGGTCTGCTACATCACCCCGGCGGAACATCTGGCCCTGCCCAATGAAAATGATGTTCGCGAAGGGGTGCGGGCCACCCGGCTGGCAGTGCGCATCGGCGATGTCGCCAAATACCCGGAACGGCGCGATCGGGAAAAAATGGCGGCCAAGGCGCGGCGCGACATGCGGTGGGATGAGCTGGAACAGTACCTGATGTTCCCCCGCAAGGCCAGGGAGGTGCGGGCGCAACGGACACCCGAAAACAGCGACACCTGCACCATGTGCGGTGATTTTTGCGCCATGAAGAAGGGGATGGAAGTTTTTCGCAACGACATCAAAGGCGATAAGCTTTCGTCCGCCGGCTAAGACAATGCATCTTCGACCCCAAACCCATTGACGCGGTAGACGCTCCTGCGGCACCGGTTCGAGGAATCGGCTGCGGGAGTTTTTTTAAAGGAGTGATCCATGCACATGTTACAAACAACGATTGCGGCAATTCGGCCGCCGGATCAGGCCATCCAGCAGACGGCCTTGCAGCGGCTGGCCGATCAGGCCCGGCCCCAGGGAAGTCTCGGCGTGCTGGAGCCGGTTTCGGCCCGGCTGGCGGCGATAGCCGGCACCCTTGATGTCCGGTTGCAGAATAAAGTGATTGTCACCTGCGCCGGCGATCACGGGGTGGTCGACGAGGGGGTCAGCCTCTTTCCCCAGGAGGTCACCGCCCGGATGGTCTATAATTTTATCGAAGGCGGGGCCTCGGTCAGTGTCCTCGCCGCTCACGCCGGGGCCACGGTCAGGGTGGCGGATTTGGGGGTGAAATATGATTTCGAGCCGGACCTGCCCATCTTCCACAAGAAAATCGGCAAGGGAACCGCCAATTTTGCCAAACGTCCGGCCATGAGCCGGGCGCAAGCGATCCGGTCCATCGAGGCAGGCATTGAAATCGTCGATCAATTGGCGGCGGAAGGCGCGATCGACCTGCTCGGCACCGGCGACATGGGCATCGGTAACACCACCGCCTCCTCGGCGGTCATCGCCGCCTTCTCGGGAATTGAGGTCAGCAAGCTCACCGGGCGGGGTACCGGCATCAGCGATGTCATGCTGGCGCACAAGATTGCGGTGATTGAACAGGCCCTGGCGCTGCACATGCCCGATCCCGACGATCCCCTCGATGTTCTTGCCAAGGTGGGAGGGTTTGAAATCGGCGGTCTGGCCGGTCTGGTGATCGGGGCCGCCGCCCACTCCATTCCGGTGGTCTGCGACGGCCTGATTGCAACCGCCGGCGCCCTGATTGCCTGCGAGCTGGCACCGCTCGCGAAGTCGTATCTGTTTGCCGGTCACAACTCGGTCGAGGCCGGCCACCGGTACATGCTGGAGCGGCTGGGCACCGCCCCCTTGCTCGATCTGCATTTCCGGCTCGGCGAGGGCACCGGGGCCGCCATGGCCATGCATTTGCTGGATGCCGCCACCCGGGTGCTGGCCGATATCAAGACCTTTGCCGAGGTGGGCATTGGCAATGCCCAGAAACGCTGATGCTCGCGCCGCAAGAGGAGGCGGGCTTCCTTGCTTTTTCGGACCTGCTGACCGGCTATCGGCAGGCGAGCGTTCTGATGCTGGCCCATAAGGCCGGAATCTTTGCCGCAGTCGGCCGAGAGGGCTGCACCGGGCCGGAACTCTGCGCCAAGGCGGGGTGGGAGCAGGTCTATGGCGAGCGGTTTCTCCGCTGCCTGTGCAGCCTCGGTCTGCTCCAGCGGGAGGAGGCGCGCTATACCCTCTCCCCCTTTTCGCGGGCCTATCTTGCGCCGCATTCACCGCATTACCAGGGGCAGACGCTGCTTTTTGAACGGCAGCTGCACCAATCCTGGCAGCAGTTGGCGACCACCCTCACCGCCGGGCAACGGATTTTCGCCACCGCGGATAAAAGCCCCGAGGCCCTGCAACAGGCCTTGGCCCTTTACCTTGGGGCCATGGACGAAGCGGCCCGCATCCGGGCGGAAGAGCTCTGGGCAGCCTGGCCCATTGCCGCGCCGACGGGCACCCTGCTTGATCTCGGTGCCGGGTCCGGGGCTTTTCTGGCCGTTTTCCTGGAGCAGAACCCCGGCTGGTCCGGGATTTTTTGCGATCTGCCCGAGGTGGTGGCCAACAGCGGCTTGCATCAGCGGCTGGCAGGGATGGCGGACCGTCTCGCCTGGTGTGCCTGCAACCTGCTGGCGGACGAACCTTCGCCATTCGATGCCGTCAAGGACCGCTCCTGCGACCTGGTTCTGCTCTCCAATCTCCTTCATTGCCAGGGGCCAGCGGAAACCCGGCGACTGCTGGCCAAGGCGGCGGCCAAGACCGCAGAGCAAGGTACCGTAGTCATTCACGATTTTTGCAGCGACACCGGCTGGCGCGGGGCTCTGTACGATCTGCACATGATGCTCAATACCTATAACGGCCAGGCCTACACTCAAGAGGAGATCGCCGCGATGGCCAGTTCCTGTGGCCTGGTTCATCGCGGCTGCATCCAGCTGCCCTCCGGGTCCACCGCCCTGGTGTACGCCCGGAAGCAGGAGCGGCCGAAGGGGCTTCGGGGCCGTTGAGTATTCGCTTGCCTGGAGAGTTCGGTTTTTAGACGCAAACAGGGCAGGGCGTGGTACATCTGGGCGCAATGAACAATCAGGAGCTGACCGGCTGCAGGCAACCGGGTTCAGCTCCCGACGCAACCGGATACCCGCACCCATGACCCAGCACGCTCAAACCGATCGCCAGTCACCCGTCCGCCCCGAGCGCATCGCGCTCAAGGTATTGGGGGCGATCAGCCTTGCCCATTTTCTCAACGACCTGATTCAGTCGCTGATCCCGGCCATCTATCCATTGCTCAAGGACAGCTTTCAGCTCAGTTTCACCCAAATTGGCCTGATCACCCTGACCTTTCAGATGTCCGCCTCCTTGCTGCAACCGGCGGTCGGCCTCTATACCGATCGCCATCCCCAGCCCTATTCCCTGACCTGGGGCATGGGCTGCACCCTGATCGGCCTGATCGCCCTGTCCGTGGCGCCCAGTTACGGACTGCTCTTGCTCGCGGTCGGCCTGGTCGGCGCCGGTTCGGCGGTCTTTCATCCCGAATCTTCGCGGGTGGCACGCATGGCCTCGGCAGGGCGTTATGGCCTGGCGCAGTCGATATTCCAGGTCGGCGGCAATGGCGGCACCTCCGCCGGACCTCTGCTGGCCGCCCTGATCGTCATTCCCCAGGGGCGGCCTAGCCTGGCCTGGTTCTCGCTGGTTGCCCTGCTGGCCATGATCATTCTCTGGCGGGTCGGCGGCTGGTACCAACAGAAGCAGTCGCAGGCGCGGCTCAAACCTCTGGCCTCGGTGCAAAGGGAAAAGGGGCAGCCTTCGGCGGTCTGGCCGCTGGTTGTGCTCCTGGTGCTGATGTTTTCCAAGTTTTTTTATACCACCAGCCTGCACAGCTACCTCACCTTTTATCTGATGCACAAATTCCAGGTTCCGGTACAGGCGGCGCAGCTCCATCTGTTTGTCTTTCTCTTTGGCGTGGCCCTGGGCACCATGACGGGCGGCCCGATTGGCGACCGCATCGGCCGCAAACAGGTGATCTGGTGGTCCATCTTCGGCGCGGCCCCTTTTGCCCTGGCCCTACCGTATGCCTCGTTGTTCTGGACCGGACCGCTGACCTTTGTCATCGGGCTCTTCATGGCCTCGGCCTTCCCGGCGATGGTCGTCTATGCCCAGGAACTGTTTCCCGGCAAGGTGGGGATGATCTCCGGCCTGTTTTTCGGGCTGGCCTTTGGCCTGGCCGGGATCGGCGCGGCGATTCTGGGTTGGCTTGCCGATATGCACGGCATCGAGGCGGTCTATCGGCTGTGCGCCTGGCTGCCTCTGTTGGGGTTGGCGGCGGTGCTGCTGCCCGACCTGCGCCAGTTGCCGCATGTTGACGAATAATCGAGGAGAAACAAAAGGATGAGTAGGGAAGAGCGGAGCGTGGAAATAGGGGCGGGGGGAGGCCTGATCGATGCGGCGGGCCGGCCGCTGACGCCGCCCGAGGGATGGGTTTTTCTCCCGGCTGGCGATGCCGGCCTGACCCGCAAGGTGACGGCCCAAACCGGCTTCTGGCGGGTGCGGGCCCGAATGGGCCGGCGGATGATCTCCAAGGGAATCTGGGCGCCGGCGCTGATTATTGCCGAGGCGCGGCGGGAAGTGGAAGCGCTGCGCGCCACCGAGGCCTATCAGAAGAAACGGAGCGGTGAGCGGCAGCGGCGGGAACGGCATCAGGCCGAGTACGAAGGAGAATTCTGCCAGGCGGTGCGCGCATATCTTGCCTTTGCTCCGCAGTATGCGGAATTGGAACGGGCCATGGCCGAGGCCGTGACCCTGCATGCCGTGCCCGTGGGCAGCGGCACGGTGGCGCGGACCACCATGATTCCCCTCGAGGAACGGGCCGCGAAAGCAGTGATCGCCTGGATGCGGCACCGGACCACTGCCTATGATTCGATGCGGATAGCCCGGATCAAGGGGGAACGGCGGCAGGTGCGCCGGATGCTGGCCCAGCGCTCGGTGGAACTGCTCCGCGCCTACCGCGAGGGAGGGGCGATTGGCCCGGACTGCCCCTTGCTAGGGGCATTGGGTCCTGCGGTCCGACCTGCGGAGACGCCCGGCTGAAGAGTGAAAACCGGGCCCAGCGGCAGTGAATCTGCTTCGATGATCGCTGCTTTTTTCCCGTGGCGTTTTGGGCGGAAATACCCTATGTTTTGGCATATATTCCCCTGAAATCGAGCCCAGGAGGTGCGCCATGCTGACCGGAAAATATCGTGATTTTTTTCGCAGGATCAAGACCACCATCCCCACCGACCGGCTCGTCACCGACCCGCTGCGGACCATCGCCTACGGCACCGACGCCAGCTTCTACCGCCTGATCCCCAAGATCGTCATCAACGCCGAGAATGAGCTTGAGGTGCAACGCATCCTGCGTGAGGCGGGCAAGCTGGAACTGCCGGTCACCTTTCGGGCTGCCGGCACCAGTCTGTCGGGCCAGGCCATCACCGATTCCATCCTGGTCCGCATGGGCATGGGATGGAACGGCTACCGGGTTTTCGACCAGGCCAACAAAATCCGCCTGCAGCCGGGCATGATCGGCAGTCACGCCAACCGCATCCTCGCCGAGTTTGATCGCAAGATCGGCCCGGACCCCGCCTCAATCGACAGCGCCAAGATCGGCGGTATCCTGGCCAACAATGCCAGCGGCATGTGCTGCGGCGTCGAACAGAACAGTTACCGCACTCTGGACTCGATGCGCATCATTCTGGCCGACGGTACGGTGGTCGACACCGCCGACGACAAGAGCCGGGCCGCTTTCCGCCGCAGCCATGCCCACCTGCTCGACGGTCTGGCCGGACTGCGCGATCGGGTGCTGGCCGACACCGAACTGGCCGAGCGCATCCGCTATAAATTCAAGATCAAGAACACCACCGGCTACAGCCTCAATGCCCTGGTCGATTTCGACGATCCCTTCGACATCATGCAGCACCTGATGATCGGCTCGGAAGGGACGCTCGGGTTCATTGCCGAGGTGGTCTACAAGACCGTCATCGAGCACCGCCACAAGGCCAGCGCCCTGCTGTATTTTCCCGATATCCGCACCGCCTGCGAGGCGACGATTATTCTCAAACAGCAGCCGGTGTCGGCCGCCGAGTTGATGGACCGGGCCAGCCTGGCCTCGGTGACCGGCAAACCGGGCATGCCCGAGTTTCTCGGAGAACTGGCACCGGGGGTTACCGCCATCCTGGTGGAAACCCGGGCCGAGACCGCCGAGACCCTAGGCGCGCAAATCGACCAGATCAAAGGGGCTCTGGCTGGCTTGGAGACAGTGCGGCCCATCGAGTTTACCGCCATCCCCGACGAATTCAATCAGCTGTGGAAGATCCGCAAGGGGCTGTTTCCGGCGGTGGGCGCGGTCCGGCGGACCGGCACCACGGTCATCATCGAAGACGTGGCCTTTCCCATCGAGCACCTGGCCAACGCCACCCTCGATCTGCAGGAACTGTTGCTGCGCTACCAGTACAGCGAGGCCATCATCTTCGGCCACGCCCTGGCCGGTAACCTCCACTTCGTCTTTACCCAGGATTTTTCCGCAGAGGCAGAGGTGGTGCGCTACCGCGATTTGATGGACGACGTGGTCAGGATGGTGCTGGAAAAATACGATGGATCGCTCAAGGCGGAGCACGGCACCGGCCGCAACATGGCGCCCTTTGTGGAGAAGGAATGGGGCGAAGCAGCCTTCGGCCTGATGAAGACGATCAAGCAGTTGTTCGATCCCAAGGGGTTGCTCAACCCCGGCGTGATCATCAACAGCGACCTGGAGGCGCACGTCAAGAACCTCAAGCCGCTGCCGCCCACCCACGAACTGGTGGACAAATGCATTGAATGCGGCTTCTGCGAGCCGATCTGCCCGTCGAAAAACCTGACCTTCACCCCCCGGCAGCGGATCGTCGGGCGGCGGGAGATCAGCCGGCGGATGTCCGGTGGCCGGGGCGAGGTGCCGTTGAAACGATTGGTGCGATCCTACCAGTATCCGGCCATGGACACCTGCGCCGCCGATGGTCTCTGCTCGACCCTGTGCCCGGTGGGCATCGATACCGGCAGGATGATCAAGGCCCTGCGCGAAGAGGCCCATGGTCAACTGGCGGCCGCGGTTGCCTGCTGGACCGCAGACCATTTCAAGGCGGTGGCCGGCACTGCGGCCGGTGTGCTCAATACGGTCGACCGGGTGCACAAGCTCACCGGCACGCCCTTCATGGAAACCGTGGCCGAGGCGGTGCACAAGGGAACGGGCGGGGTGGTGCCGCAGTGGAACCGGGCCATGCCTACCGGATCGCCCAAGGTCAAGGCAGAGGCGGCGACTGCTGGCCAGACTTTATCCATGGTCTATTTTCCCAGTTGCGCCAGCCGGGCCATGGGCGGGCCGGACCGGGAGGAAACCGAACGGCGCGCCCTGCCGCAGCAGACCCTCTCAGTGCTCAAGAAGGCCGGCTGCACCGTTTTTCTGCCAGAGAACCTGGGCAGCCTCTGCTGCGGCCAGGCCTTCGAAAGCAAGGGCTTCAGGTTGCAGGCCGACCGCAAGGCCGACGAGTTGAGCGATGCCCTGCTCCTGGCCTCGCAGAACGGCGCGCTCCCCATCCTCTGCGACACCAGCCCCTGCCTGATGCGGATGCGGCATACCTTGGACAAACGGCTGCAGCTTTTCGAACCGGTGGAATTTGTCCTCCAATTCCTCAAAGATCGACTTCAATTCAACCGCAAGCAGACAAAAATTGCCCTCCATGCCACGTGCAGCACCCGCAAGATGGGCCTGGATGGCAAACTCAAGGAATTGGCCCTGCTGTGTGCCACCGAGGTGGTGGTGCCGGAAAATATTTTCTGCTGCGGTTTTGCCGGCGACCGGGGGTTCAACTTCCCGGAGCTGAACGAATCGGCCCTCCACGGCCTGGCCGACCAAGTGCACGGCTGTGAGGCTGGTTACTCCACCAGCAAGACCTGCGAGATCGGGTTGACCCTCCACGGCCACATCCCCTACCGTTCGATCTTCGCCCTGGTGGATGAGGTGACCGCGCCCCTGGCGGAATAAAACAAGGCGGTCCGCAGAAGGACCGCCTTGTCGTTTTTAGCCTGTGAGGATGCGTCACGTTGCAGAGCAACCTCTCAAGGTGAGAGAAATGAGGCTGGCTTGACTTACATCGAACGCCGGTACTGGCCGCCCACCTCGTAGAGTGCCTCGGTAATCTGGCCGAGCGAGCAGACGCGCACCGCATCGATCAGATCGGCAAAGACATTGCCGTTGTTGATCACCGTCTGCCGGAGCCGCTCCAGCATTGGTTCGGCCGCTTCCTTGTTTTGTGCCTGAAAGTCGCGCAGCCGCTTGATCTGCGACTGCTTTTCCTCTTCGGTGGACCGGGCCAGTTCGATCTCGATCGGGGTCTCGCCCTTGGGATTGCGGAAGGTGTTGACCCCGATGATCGGGTAGGAGCCGTCGTGCTTCTTATGCTCGTAGTAGAGCGATTCCTCCTGGATCTTGCTGCGCTGGTAGCCGGTCTCCATGGCGCCCAGGACACCACCCCGCGAGGCAATGGCCTCGAACTCCTTCAGTACCGCCTCCTCGACCAGATCGGTCAATTCCTCGATGAGAAACGCCCCCTGGTTGGGGTTCTCGTTCATGGCCAGACCCCATTCGCGGTTGATGATCAGCTGAATGGCCATGGCCCGCCGCACCGATTCCTCGGTCGGGGTGGTGATGGCCTCGTCGTAGGCGTTGGTATGGAGGCTGTTGCAGTTGTCGTAGATGGCGATCAGCGCTTGCAAGGTGGTGCGGATGTCGTTGAAGGCCATCTCCTGGGCATGCAGGGTGCGGCCCGAGGTCTGGATATGATACTTCAGCTTTTGCGACCGCTCGTTGCCACCGTACTTGTTTTTCATGGCCACGGCCCAGATGCGGCGGGCCACCCGGCCAATCACCGAATACTCGGGTTCCATGCCGTTGGAGAAGAAGAAGCTCAGGTTGGGGGCAAAATCGTCGATGTGCATGCCGCGCGCCAGATACGCCTCGACGTAGGTAAAGCCATTGGCCAGGGTAAAGGCCAGCTGCGAGATCGGGTTGGCCCCGGCCTCGGCGATGTGGTAGCCGGAGATGGAGACCGAATAAAAATTGCGCACCTGGTGGGCAACAAAATACTCCTGGATATCGCCCATCATCTTGAGGGCGAACTCGGTGGAGAAGATGCAGGTGTTCTGGCCCTGATCCTCCTTGAGAATATCGGCCTGGACCGTGCCACGCACCGTGGAGAAAACCCGGCAACGGATTGCCGCCGTCTCCTCCACCGTCGGCTGGCGGCCGTTGGCAGCGACAAACTGATCGATCTGCTGATCCAGGGCGGTGTTGAAGAAACAGGCTAAAATAATCGGCGCCGGGCCGTTGATGGTCATCGAGACCGAAGTGGTCGGAGCGCAGAGGTCAAAGCCGCTGTACAAGACCTTCATGTCATCCAAGGTGGCGATGGAAACGCCCGAGTTGCCGATCTTGCCGTAAATGTCCGGCCGTTCGTCCGGATCGCAGCCGTAGAGGGTCACCGAGTCAAAGGCGGTGGAGAGGCGATGCGCCGGCATGCCCTCGCTGACCTGCTTGAAGCGGCGGTTGGTGCGGAAGGCATCGCCTTCGCCGGCAAACATCCGGGTGGGGTCCTCGTTCTCGCGCTTGAAGGGGAAGACGCCAGCGGTGTAGGGGAAAAAACCGGGGACGTTTTCCCTCATCAGAAAGCGCAGGATCTCGCCCTCATCGTGGTAGCGCGGCAGGTAGACCTTGCGGATGGTTGAGCCGGAGAGCGAGGTGCGGGTCAACTGGGTGCGGATTTTTTTGTCGCGGATGGTGACCACATGCTCGTCTCCGGCATACTGCTTGACCAGCTCCGGCCAGCGGTCGAGCATTTTCTTGGCCTGAGGATCGAGTTCGTCCTCCTTCGAGTCGAGCAGTTCGTCAAAGCTGGCTACCGGCTTGCCGCAGATCGAAAACAGGCCTTTGGCTGTTTCCAGGGACTGGCGTTCGCGGGCTTTTTTCACCTGGGTCTCGACATGGGCATGGTACCCCCGCACGCAATCGGCGATTTCGGCCAGGTAGCGGGTGCGTTCCGCCGGCACGATGGCCCGGTCGCCGGTCGACTTGGGAAGCGCAACCTGCGGCAGGCGGCCCGGTTTGAGCGCAAGACCCAATTCCCGCAGGGTCGGCACCATGGCCTGAAAGAGGGCGGTCACCCCCTCGTCATTGAAACGGGCGGCGATGGTGGGGAAAACCGGCATGCTCTCCACCGGCGAGCCAAAGGCCTCGTGGTTGCGCTGGTACTGCTTGCGCACGTCGCGCAGGGCATCCTCGGCGCCGCTGCGGTCGAATTTGTTGATCGCCACGAAATGGGCGAAATCGAGCATGTCGATTTTTTCCAATTGCGAGGCGGCCCCGAATTCCGGGGTCATCACATAGAGGGAGACGTCGACGAAGGGCACAATGGCGGCATTGCCCTGGCCGATGCCCGAAGTCTCAACGATGATCAGGTCGAATCCGGAGAGCTTGCAGGCGGCGATCACCTCTGGCAGGGCAGCAGAGATTTCCAAACCGGTCTCCCGGGTGGCCAGCGAGCGCATGTAGATGTTAGGGTGCTCGATGGCGTTCATGCGGATGCGGTCGCCGAGCAGGGCCCCGCCGGTGCGTTTGCGCGAGGGGTCGATGCTGATGATCGCCAGCCTGAGCGCATCTTCCTGGTCGAGGCGGAAGCGGCGGACCAGTTCGTCGGTGAGCGAGGACTTGCCCGCGCCGCCGGTGCCGGTGATGCCAAGCACCGGCGTCCTGCGGGCCGACGCTGCTGCACTGATTGCCTGCCGCAGCGTTTCCGGATATTCGCCATTTTCCAGGCCGGTGATGATCCGGGCGAGCATCCGGCGGTTGCCGCCTATCAACAGGCCGAGCACCTCGTCGGCATCTTCAGTGGGGAGCGGAGGGAGCTCGAAGTCCGCCATTTCGACCACCTCGTTGATCATGCCCTGCAGGCCCATCCGCTGGCCGTCTTCCGGGGTGTAAATACGGCTCACTCCGTAGCCGTGCAGCTCGCTCAGCTCCTCGGGCACGATCACGCCGCCGCCGCCGCCGAACACCTTGATGGTATCGCCGCCGCCCGCCTTGAGCAGGTCGATCATGTACTTGAAAAACTCGACATGGCCTCCCTGGTAAGAGGTGATGGCGATACCATGCACATCTTCCTGCAGGGCGGCGTTGACGATTTCCTGTACCGAACGGTTGTGGCCCAGGTGAATGACCTCTGTCCCGGTGGACTGGAGAATGCGGCGCATGATATTGATGGTGGCGTCATGGCCATCGAACAGTGAGGCGGCGGTAACGAAACGGACCTTGTGTTGGGGTTTGTACAACGCTTTCTGGGCGGGAGGGGTGGACGGCATTGCAGATCTCCTTGCAAAAGTTGAGAGAAAATCAACTGGCAAAGTGCCAGATGAAAGGTCGATCGAACTTCAGGGAGAACAAAAGGGGGGTGCGGTGAGAGTAAAGCACCACTATGAAATAATCAAAACAAATCTGGTGTGTTTGAGCGGTAAGCAGAGAAAATAATTCTGGCGCCGTTATCACAGGAGAGCGCCAGGGCAGCGGGCCGTAGAGCAGTGGGCAATGGTACGACAATGAAGGACAGTATGGGAAGGAGCGGCAGTGAGCATGCGCTCTATGGGAATGCCAGGGCAGGAGGGGCGGCGTGAAGGCGTTTACGGCTGCTCGCCGGAGGTCGTAGCCCGCAGACGCTTGGCCTCCTTGTATAACTCGGCGAACCCCAAAGGCGATACCTGGAACGTCTTGTCGAGACTGGCGGTCGCCAGCTTGGTTCCATCCGGGCTGAACGCCACATCGGTCACGGCATTTTTATGGACAGTGATTGTTTTAACCAGCGTATTCCTGGCCGTGTCGTAAATCCGGACCGAGGCGTCGTTGCAGGCAACGGCGAGTTGCCCGCCGTCGCGGCTATAGGCAATCGCACCGCAATACCCGACATCTTCCATGGTGAGGGTTGCAATAGGTTTGGAATGCGGCCGCTCGAAGGCTTCCACCGGCCACAAATACACAAAGCGGCGCGCGAGGGCGGCGACAACCTTCCCGTCAGGGCTAAAGGCGATGTCGGTGATCCGCTTGGAGCGCTCACTCTCGTCATCCGCCAGGTCAATCGTGCCGATATTTTTTCCGGCAACATCCCACAGCTGCAGCTTGCCATCCCACCCCCCGGTCGCCCATTGGCCTCGCTGCGGGTGGAAAACAAGGGCGGAGGCCTGGGTCGTCGGTTTCTCGCTGTTGTGGGGCATGGGGCGCGCCGTGTTTTGGATGTCCGGACTTTCGAGGTTGTACAGCCAGATGGCGCCGTCGGCACCCGCGCTGGCCAGGTGTTTGCCGTCGGCACTGAACCCCACTCCCCTGAGCTGATCTGCATGGTTCTTCAAGGTGACGATCGCTCTGCCTGAGTCGACATTCCAGAGGGTGAGGTCGTTGTCAAAGCCGGCGGTCGCCAGCAGGGTGCCCGCCGGGTTGAAAGCGAGGTGGTAGACCTGGTCCGTGTGACCTCGCAGGGTGTGCCGCAAGCGGGGTGCGCCCTTGGAGAGATCCCATAGTTTGGCCGTCCGATCGACGCTGCCCGTGGCCAGGGTTTTCCCATCGGGGCTGAACGCAATACTTGTGACCGCGGTGGTGTGGCCCTCGATATTCCAGAACTTCACGGTTTTGTCACGACTGGCGGTGGCAACATGATGACCGTCGGGGCTGAACTTGACGGCCTCCACGAATCCTTCGTGACCGACAAGGGTAAGGAGGTTTTCGCCTGTCGCAGTGTCCCAAATTTTTGCTGTGTTATCGCCGCTGGCGCTGGCGATGCGCCTGCTATCGGGGCTGGGGGCAATATTGCGGACGCGATCGCTGTGGCCGGCAAGGATGCGTTCGGACCAGCGTATATCCGCGGGCCCTTGCGAAGAGGCCTTATCCTCTGGCGCACTCGGCTCGTTGTTTTTTGTGACAAATCGCTCCAGGGTATCCATGGCCGGTTGCCACACCCGTACCCAACTGTCACGGCTGGCGGTCACCAGCGATTGTCCGTCCGGCGTAAAAGCCACGGCATCGCTGGCAATGTTAATGGGGACGCGCAGAATCTCCTTGCCGGTCTTGATGTTCCAGACAACCGACGTCGATGTCTGGTCACCTCCGCCTTGTTGCACACAAGCAGTTGCCAGGCTGGAACCGTCGGGACTGAATGCGAGGCCCATGACCCATGCACCGGCCACGTCGATGGTGGTTACCGGTTCAGGCTTTGCGCTGAGACGGGTGAGATCCCACACCTTGATGATGCGCGCTTTGCGGCTGCCGTTACCGGCAGTGGCGAGGAGACTGCCATCTCGACTGACGGCAAAAGCGCCGTAAATGGGGCTCCCCTGGATAAAAGAGCAGAGCGGTGCTTTTGGGTCGTCGAGGGTCCAGAGGTAGGCCGTGTCGTTCGCAACGGTTACCAGCCGGTTGTGCTGCGGGAGAAAAGCAACGTCGCGCACCCACTCGCTATGCGATAAGACCAAATGTGTTGGCTGCGGATATCCGGTCGAGATATCCCAGATCCTGACGTTCTTGTCCCTGCCGGCGGTGGCAAGCTCGCGGCCATCAGGGCTGAAGGCAATGTCGGACACCCAGTTGTCGGTCGGCAGCGTCCATTCGAGCCGCCATGCCTGGATAACCTGCCGCAAGGCGTCCTCGGCCGCTGGCACCGGCCGCAAGCCGAGGCGGTCCGCCGTGAGTGGCGACAACCAGAAGGGCACGGTTGTCTCGACGGCATCCAGGGCGAGATCGAGTCCCCGCCGTGCATCGGAAGATGCGGTGTACAGGGATTCGGCCGCTTTCTGATTCGCTTTGGAACGGAGCCCCTCCCAGGTGGCGATGACCCAGCCGGCGATGGCGATCAGGGTCATCGTTGTTAACGCGAAGAGCCACCGGCGCAGGGCACGTCTTCCTGCCTGTTCTCGGGCCTCTTTGACGGCACGGGATCGCTTCTGATCATCCACATAGCGGCGCTGCCAGTCGAGAATGGCGGGAGCGAGCACATCGTGATAGATTTCGTACCGGGTCGCTTCCGGATTATCGGGCGCCGCCGCAACCGTGCGCAGGATGCGGTCGCGGGAAAGCGCCTCAAGAACCGCCGGCACCCTTGAGGCGAGGTCCCCTGCCCAGCGGCCGAGGTCCACCCCGCTGCACGCCACCTTGCTCCCGGTCGGCGTGACCAGGCGATCGAAAAAGCTGGCGCAGACAGCCTGGCAGGCTGCTTCAAGCCGGGACATGACGTCGTCGAGATGGGTGCGAACGATTTCCTTGGCGCCTTTGAGACGATCCATGGTTTCGCGTCGCAGGGTGCTCGAACCCGCGTGCGTTTCCTCAGCCCAGAGACGGACCAAGACCAACTGGAGAAAGGGCGCTTCGACCGCCTCGTCTTCCGAGGGCGAAGTGCCGCTGCCGCCATGGCGTTTGGCGGTAACCTGGCCGCTCTGGACCTGCCGGATCAATTCGTGGACCAGCTCATCCTCGATCTGCATGGGCGGTCCGTCTGCCGCGTGCTTGCTGTTCCAGACCTCCAAAGGCCGACGGATCGCCACCGCGGCCCCGGCTGCGTCAAGATGCTTCAGGATGAGACGGTTGCTCAGCAGGTTGGGAATGCGTTCCTGAAAGCGATCAAGCTTGGACAGGCCATCGTCGCGCAATGCCAGGAGGAAACCGGCATCGACATCGTCGCGGTTCACGGCGCGCGCGAACTGCGCCTCGAACGAGCCTGGATCGGTCGATTTCGGGTGATAGAGAAAATATTCCTCGAACTGGTCCAAGATGACCAGGAGGGTCTCGTGGGCCGCCTCGGCGCAGGCCCGCAGTACTTCATCGAAGGGCAGGGACTCCGCGGGTTTGGGCTGATCGACATCGAGTTTCCACACCGCGTCGATGCAGGCGCGAGTGAGCGCGGCCTGGAAGTCCTTCCCGGTCCAGTCGCGGAAAATAACGACCGGGGTTTTCGGCCGCTCCCGGCGCAATTGCGGCATAACGCCCGCCATCAGGACCGAACTCTTGCCGACACCGCTTGCGCCATAGAGAATCGTCAGAGGTGAGGACAGCAGGTTGGAGATGATGATCCGCTGATCCCGCTCCCGGCCAAAGAAGAACTCGCGGTCAGCCTCTTCGAACGGCTGCAGGCCAACATAGGGGCACAGCCTTTGGGGCTCGTCATGGGAGGTCATTTCGGCATCCTCGCGCGCAGCGTTGCAACGAACTCGTCGATGCTGACGGCATAGGGGTACACGCCGCGTTTCTGCCAGAACTTGATCTCCAGCTCGGAGAATGCCTCGTCGATAGCCCACGAGGGGATCTCGTCCTCGTCATCGGCGGCGGACCGCTTGGCGAAAAACCGGTTCAGGCTGCGCAGGATGGTGCGGAAGTTCCAGTCATGCAGGCTGTACCCGAGGAACAGGAGGCTGCGGTCGCGGCAGTGTGTCGAAAAGAGGGAAGGAATGGCTGACTTGCTCGCGATGCGCGAGAGGAATTCGACATAGTCCATTTCGGTAATGACAAAGCTGTCCCACTCGTCCGTCTGGGGCAGGATTGAACCGTGCATCTTGAAGATGACGCTGGTGGTCGCAAGATCAATGTCCAAGGCATTGGGTGCGGGCGCTTCGGGTACGGTCGCGCCGTGCGGCCACCAGAGAATGGCGTTGGCAAGGTCCTTGCGGTCGGAGGGGTAGACCACCAGATCGTATGGTTTGCCGGCGGCTCGAAAGGCGCGCTCGATCTGGGCGTCATAATTGACGGTGACGATCAGCAGTGGCTTGGTGATTTCCGCGAAAAAACGGTAGAGGGAAGGGATGGAGGCATTGGCGATAGCTTCCCAGCCGAGGACTTGCCGGAGGCGTTCGCGGAGGGTGGCTCGCGTCTGGAAGGCCTCGTAGTAGGAAGCGACTTCTGAAAGATGATTGCTCTCTTCCTTGGAAGGGAAGCCGGCGTCTCGAGCCAGGAAATGGGACAGTTCCACGCCACTGGGCAGGAACTCGGGAGCCTCCGGGTCCCACCGGGCGCCTGCGGTGCGCCCGCAGTTGCTGATGGCGGTTCCGATGATCGGGACAACCTGACCCGCATTCAAGGCCGTGGCGATAACGCTGTAGGGCGGCGGCGCCTTTATTCTGGCGGTATGCTCTTCGCTTTTTTGGGCGGCAAGGCGGTGCTCGATGAAGGCCCGGAGATCGAGCCGGAGCCGGTCACGAAACTCCTGCGGCGTTTCGTACTCCGCGAAACCACCTCGCAACGAACCGTCGGGATGACGAAACTGGCCAAAAAAGTGTTCCACTCTTCTGAACTGCTGGACCTTGCTGTCGAATTCCTGGTCAGTGGGATCGAAAACGATCTTGGCCTTGCGCCGGTAGACGAGGATATGCGGCTGGGGCTTTGCCGTGATCGCATTCTCGTACTCCCACTCGGTTCCCGAAAGATACGGACTGCCGTCAGGCTTCTTGTACGTGTCCGGAAGAGGGGTGCCGAGGCGTGACCACAGAATGACGATGACCGCGTCGCACTCGGACGGCTTGGCCAGGCCCTGATTGACCGCCTCCTGCGGCGTCAGGGCGGCCGGCATCGCAACCGGCGCGTTCGGGTCGTCCCAGCACATGGCCTCACAGGTGATTTGACCGCGCAGCAACGGGTCTTTCGGCAATTCCTGCTCGATTACCTGCCGGGCAAAGGTGCGTTCGTCGGGAACATCACCCGGTGATGAAAGGAAGAAGCGGAGATGCATCGCAGATTTCCTGGCCCCTGTGGTCTTTTGCCGTGATTGGATGTTGTATCGATAGAGTACGTAGGGTTGAAATGAATTATCAGGAAAGGAGATCTTTCAATTCTTCCTGGGTAAGGAGTGAAGCGGGGCCTTGCAGGCGTCTATCGGTAGTCTGCCGTCGATCCGAGTTTTTTCTGCGGTCGACGCCTAATCGCGGATGGACAAGCGACCGGAGCCAATCTTTGAGCATGAGGGGGTGTTTTACTGGCGCCAACCGGTTGTCGTGGCGTCTTTCCTGCAAGGATCGCCGGTCATTTCTTTTTCTGCGGTCGGAAGTGGCGGCTCGTCTTTCAATAAAGGTGGAATGCTCCTCGATTCGGTTCTTATTTTGGTTATTTTCAGGTGTGGAAAGATGGGTACTCATAAGTAACCAATATTTGAATCAGGATCGGATTATTGTTTAATTATTAATCAATCTTAAGCCTATGCGTGAACATGAGGCAATGGGGTAAAAATAAAGATAAAATGAATAGGAAAGATATTCATGGTATCGTGCGGCATGCACGATGATCTGTGCAAGAAATTGAATGAATTGCACGCACCTCTCTGACGAAAATAGTCGGAAAATCAATGGGGTCATGCGTTTTGCACACCCGCAACCTTGGGCTTCGCGCGGTCATCTGCTCCTCGCTCCTCCAGGGACAAAGCGATGACAAGGGGCGGCAGTCTACGGATGGGGTGCATTGAGCGGTCGGGGTAGGGGAATGGAAGAGAGCGCGGAAGGGCGGATACAAAGCGGGCAGGGGGCCATTCATCTGGTGGAGATGCCCGGGCTCCAGCTGATGCGGGCCAGTTTCCGTAATCGGACCTTCCCCCGGCACAGTCACGATGGCTACGGGGTCGGGGTGATTGAACAGGGGGCGCTCGGTTTTTACTACCGGGGCGAGAACGTGGTGGCCCCGGCGGGCCGGATCAACACCGTCAATCCCGACGAGGTCCACACCGGCCAGGCGGCTGTCGAGCAGGGGTGGACCTACCGGATGTTCTACTTTTCCGCGGACTTTCTGCAGCGGATAAGTCAGGATATCTTCGGACGTCCGGTTTCCTTGCCCTTTTTCACCGCCGGGGTGATTGACGATCCTGAACTTGCCAGGCAGATCCAGCAGGTGCATGCGCGGCTCTTTGACCATCGGGTGGCACGGCTGGAAAAGGAAACGATCGCGCTGGCGATGTTTTCCCGGCTGATAGCCCGGCATACCTATGCGCCGCCGGACCTTGGCCGCGCGGGCAATGAACAGCCGTCTATCCGCCGGGTAATCGAATACCTCGACGCCCACTGCGCCGAGGATGTAACCATTGCGGCCCTGGCAGGGATCGCCTGTCTCAGTCCTTATCATTTCATCCGCGTCTTTTCGCGGCAGACCGGACTCACCCCGCACGCCTGGCTGATGCAGTTGCGGGCCCGTAAGGCCAGGGAACTGCTCCGCCTTGGGTTGCCCATCGCCGATGCGGCCGCGCAGACCGGCTTTGCCGACCAGAGTCATCTCACCAAAACCTTCAAACGCATTTTGGGCTACACGCCCGGTCAACTCCGCAATTCCGTACAAGACACCTGAAGACTTTTCATTGTAGAGTCGCCGTCCAAACGTAAACCAGGAGGCGATTATGGGAAAGTATGTGCACGGCTATTCACCACAGGAAGCCCGGCGATTAAAGGATCAGGCCGCTACCCTGGCCGGGATGCTCTACGGCGATCTGCGCTATCCCCAAGGCGCGACCGTGCTGGAAGCGGGCTGTGGCACCGGTTGCCAGACGGTGGTGCTTGCCGCGGCTAACCCGCAGACCCGGTTTGTATCGCTGGATCGTTCCGCCGTTTCACTGCGCACCGCCGAACAGGCTGTCGCCGCCCGAGGGTTGACCAATGTCCGCTTCCGGCAGGCCGACATCTTCGCTCCGCCTTTTGCCGAGCTAACGTTTGACCACCTCTTCGTCTGTTTTGTCCTCGAGCACCTCGCCGATCCGGCGCGCGGGCTGCGGGCGCTCCGGCCGCTGCTCAAACCAGGGGGCACGATCACCGTGATCGAAGGCGACCACGGCTCCTTTTACTGCCACCCCGAGACTGCCGAGGCGCGAATGACGGTCGATTGCCTGGTGCGACTTCAGGCGAGTTTAGGCGGCGACAGCCTGATTGGCCGCCGTCTCTATCCCCTGCTGGTCGAAGCCGGATTTGCCCAGGTCCGGGTCGAACCGCGCATGGTCTATGTCGATGGCTCCCGGCCGGATCTGATCGAGGGCTTTTCCCGCAACACCTTCATTGCCATGGTCCGGGGCGTGCGTGCGCAGGCCATCGATCACGGCCTGATGGACGCGGTTGCCTGGGACCAAGGGATCAGTGATCTGGAACAGGCCACCCAGCCGGGCGGCACCTTCTGCTACACCTTTTTCCGGGCCACAGCGAACCGGGAAGAAGAGTGAAGGGGGAAATTGTCTTTTCCGCGAGTGGTCTTATAGTGCTTGCCATCCCACAGAGAAAAGAAGAACCCGATTCATTCTCCATCGTGCAGCTATGGCATTCAAATTTCTCGTTCTCATGGTGGCTGTTCTGTTGCTGGTGCTGCAACTGTCCTGTGCGCCGCGATATTATCAAGGACCGGTTTCCGATCATTTCGACGGCACCCGGTTTTTCAATCCCGGCAAGCCGATGGATAAGGGGTTGCTGCAGGTGCTCAAGTGGTATGCCACGCGCCAGCCCCAGCCTTGGCCCGCCTACAGCGAGTTGCCGGTCACCGACAAACCCCCGCTGCGGGTCATGGGCGATCAGCTCCGGGTTGCTTTTGTCGGCCATGTGACCCTGCTCATCCAGACCCAAGGATTGAACATCCTCACCGATCCGGTCTGGTCGGACCGGGCCAGCCCCTTCACCTGGATCGGGCCTAAGCGGGTCCATCCGCCGGGCATCCGCTTTGAGGACCTGCCGCCCATCGACCTGGTCCTGATCAGCCACAACCATTACGACCACCTCGATCTGGCTACTCTTGAGCGGCTCTGGCAGCGCGACCGGCCCCGGATCATCACACCGCTGGGCAATGACCGCATTATCCGGGACCACATTGCCGCTGCCAAGGTGGAGGCCCACGATTGGGGCGAACACGTTGTCATTTCGCCAACCCTGACCGTGCATCTGGAACCCATGCACCACTGGTCGGCGCGGACGCCCTTTGATCGCAACCGGGCCCTATGGGCGGTTTTTGTTGTGGCCGCTCCCGGCGGCAACATCTATTTTGCCGGCGACAGCGGCTATGGCGGCGGCGATGCCTTCCGGGCGGCGAAAAAGAAATTCGGGTCCTTTCGCCTGGCCACCCTGCCCATCGGCGACTATGATCCCCGCTGGTTCATGGCCTCGAACCACATGAACCCCGAGGAGGCAATCAGGGCATGGAACGATTTGGGAATGCCGCCCATGCTGCCCATCCATTACCGTGTTTTCCAGTTGGCGGACACCGGCTACGAGGTCCCGCTGCGCGATTTGAAGAAGGCCATGCAGGCCGCTGCTGTTCCCGAGGGCCGCATCCGGCCGCTCATGGCAGGCGAGCACTGGTGGGTGGAGTAAGGGATTGACCGGTAGTTGATTGGTTGCGCGGAAGGCCATTTCACCTTCAGTTTTGTGTTTGCGGTGTCACCGCGGCTTGATTGCCCGCAACGCCCGGCCGAGGATATTGTCCGGCACGATCCCGGCAAGACTTTGAGCGGTCGCCCAGGCAATGATTTTCGGGTCCCTGGCCGCCTTGGTGCAGAGGAAGTGCGGGTCCACCGTTTTGCCGGTCCGGGCCAGATCGAGACGGTCGGCGTCGAAACAGGTTTGCACGGTGACATCCTCGTGCGTTCGAGCAATGGTGTGGAGGCGGCAGGCAGTGAGCAGGAGCTGGAACCGAGCGTTGTCCATCTGCAACAATGTCCCTCGCACCTGTTCAGCCAGCACCGCCCCGCGCGGACCGTGCTCGGGGTCGCTGTTTTCATTGCGCCGACGGCTGTCGTGAAAGAGGGCGAACAATTCCACCACATTGGTGTCGGCCCCGGTCGCCGCGGCCAGTTTCAGTCCGTTTGCATACACCCTGGCCCAGTGGCCAAGGCCGTGGATGCCGCACGGGTTGATTGCAAGCTGGCTGGTGATTGCTGTGATGAGTGCGTTTGAGAGGGGCATACGGTCTGAAAAAAGAAAGGAAAGGTGCCGGTTCGCGCGGCACGATGCGGTGACGAACCTCGTCGCTTGGGAATTCAGATGGATTCGGCCAGGGATCGGGCATAGCAGTCGGGGCAAATGCCGTGGCTGAACAGGGCATCACTGTTTTCGGTAATGTACTTTTCCAGCTGCTCCCACGACTCCTGCTCGGTGCGGATTTTTTTGCAGTACATGCAGATGGAAATAATACCCTCAAGACGTTTGACCCGGGTCAGCGTCGTCTCAAGTTCCTCTTTTTGGCGCGTCAGCAGCTCCTGCTGTTTTTTCTGTTCCGTGATGTCGATGATGGAAAACACGGTGTAGGCCTCGGGGCGATCGCCGAAAATAATGGTGCGGCCGTGATCCTTGGCCCAAAACTGCTCGCCGTTCTGGCGCTGGTACCGCACCTCTCCTTCAAATCGGCCTGTTTTGGCGATTTCCGCGTAAATTGTCCGCCCAAATTCCTGAAAAACCGTCTCGCTGGCATACAGGCTGCGCACCGATTGACCCTGCAAGGTGCCCCGAGCAAAGCCGAACATGCTCTCCATGGCCGGGTTGCACAGCACGATGACCCGGTCGCGAAGGATGCAGAGGCCGGTTGGCAGGGTGTCGAAAATGGCCTGTTGTTCCTTGAGGACTTCCTGCAAGCGCCGGTCGATTTTTTCCTTGGACAAGACCAGCATGCCGAAGCCGTTGGCCAGCATCATGTAGAACAGGATGGAAAAGCTGATGAATTGAATGAGATTTTGGGAGAACAGGAAGAAATCCTCGGTGGCCGTCAAGGCCATGAAGCCACGGGTGCAGGCGGCCAGGGCCAGCAGCCCGATGCTCAAACTCAGATAGGTCCGCAGCGGAGAACGTTGCGGCCTGCCGTTGAGCATTGCCCATGCCGAAAGGGCAAAAAGCGGTGTTGAGAGCAAGGAAGCGGCCGCGAGTCTGCCGGTGGCGGTGAGGGGGGTGGCCAGGATGGCGCCCAATAAGGCATAGGCAATGCTGAGAAACTGGTGGGCTGCTAAGACCGGCCGGTCCGAAATCCGGTAGATGGCCCAGCATTCATAGGCAAAACCGGTGAGCAGGCAGAAATTGCCCAGAGTGAAACTGAGGCTGTCGGCGAGCACACCACGGCCGGCGAGCAACAACCAGCCGCCACACTGCAAGAACTTGGCGGCGGGCCAGAAAGGATTGCGCAGGGAGTGCTCCTGGCGCAGTTGGAACAGGATGAGCACTATGCCAAAGACGAGGTTGCCGATGGCGAGAGCCAGAATAATCGTGCGTATATCCAAGAGTAATCCTCACACGCCGTTCAACGGCGCTGATGGCGTAAGGGCGCGCAGGACGCCGATGCCATTAAGAGTGCTGGTAACTTATCTATCTTCTTCTTGCAGATAGCGTCCTCAAAACGGGAGACGCGACAGCCTGGAAGCGTCAGGGCTAGCTTGCCAGCCGCTCGCCCAAGGCAAAGGCCTTCTGGCAATCTTGGGGAAAGACCTCGGCCCGTCGCGCCGCCTTCTTGGCCGGGTCCATGTATTCCATGACGACCTTGGAGTAATCGGCAAACTGATAGGTGTCAAAGCTGCACAAGGTTTCGGTCTCAACACCGAAGGCCCTGGTCAGCGCGGTCTCGGTGTAGTTGAACATCACCTCGTAGCCGGCCTGCTTGCACAACGCCTCACTGACGTTCATGGTATACATGACCGCTGTTTTGATTGTCCGGGGAAAAATGGAACGGGGCGGCTGACTGTAGACGAGCGGCGCAAAGAGCAGCCGTTCGAGGAAGGAGCGCATCTCGCCGGTCATCTGGCCGAAATAGATCGGCGATCCCAGAATCAGGGCGTCAACCTCGGTCTCGATTTTTTCCAGAACGGGGCGCAGTTCATCCTGCATGGCGCAGCGGCCGCTGCTTGGTCCATCGATCATCTTGCAGGCAAAACAGCTGGTGCAGCCCTTGTAGGTCAGGTCGTACAGATGGACCAGCTCGGTTGTTGCTCCCTGCGCGGCCGCCCCTGCGAGCGCCTTTTCCAGCAGGGTGGCGGTGTTCCATTTCTTCCTTGGGCTGCCATTGATGGCGAGAACGTTCATAGTGGAGGTCTCCTGTATGTTTTTTATGATTGCGGGCCGTTTGCTGCACGCTGCGGCCAGCGGCTGTTCAGCCGTGCGCCTGCTTTTTTAACCGGTGATCTGATCAGGGCAAAGCAAGCGCTGTTGTTCATGGTGCTTAGGTTTGCGATGCAAAAAGGACCTTTCGTGTCGGCAGCGGCAGGAGAGGAGGCAATATGATCCGGCCTGACTACGCAACAGCTCAAACAAAGGTGAGATTTTCACTCACCCACTGGGCTGCATTGGCATAGACTTCATTCTCGGCGCCGATGGCCACATAGTCCGGATGGCGGACCTCGATCTCGCCCTCCCTGGTGGCCAGCACCGCAACCACCCCCTTCGGCACCTGCACCAGCCGACTGCGGGCCTTCTTGCGATAGCGGCCCGGTGCCACCTCTTCGTAAGTGGCGGCAAAGATGCTCTTCTTGATCGGGTAGGCCTCGCCCGAATCCTGGACGATCACCAGATCCTCCCCCGGCAGCGCGGTCAAGGTGCCCCAGGAGGTGACAAAAGATTCCGTGCCTCTGGGCTCGCGGATCGTCACCGTGGTGGTGCGAACCGCCTCGCGCGGCATGCCCCAGTCGCAGGGGATCTGCGAACCATGGGTGATGGGGATTCGATTATTTGATGTATGGGATCTGGTATTCATGTGCGTTTGCAGCAGTCAGTTGAGTGGCCTGTTTGGTTTGTACTGAGTGTCTCCGATGCTCTTTACTTTCCTTCATTCTTAACTCCCGCAATCAGCCGCTGCAAGGCTCCGCTGATAGCCAGGCCGTGCTCGTTCTGCGGCAGCAGGGCGATGAGGAAGTGCAACTGATTGGTGGCCGAGTCCTGCTCGCGAACGCCGCCCAGATGGTTGAGCAGGTTTCGGTACAGGCCAATCAAACGGGTGAGCACTTCGGGTTTGGTCAGGGCGTTCTGTTCGCGACCGTCCAGGCAGGCCCAGAGGGCATCAATCCGTTCGGCCTCGATCCCCGCGAGAGCGTGGAAGAACTCGCGGTTGTCGGCAAACCGGCGGCGGCCATTTTCAGCGGCGGCCCGCAGCAGATCCGGCAAGCGAGGTGAAAGCTCCGCAAAGCGCTCGCGCTCGCCCCAGGCAGCGCGGAGAAAGGCCGCATCCAAGGCATTGAGCAGCGGGTAATAGTCCCAACCGCCGGTGCGCATGTTGCTGTGCTCGGCAGCCCGCCAGTACGCCCGCTCCATCTCGGCCAGCCAGGTGTTGAGGCCCTTGGTGTTCCCCTGGGCAACACTGGCCTGGGCCCAGCGTTTCCAGTAGGAACCCAGCAGCGCCAGTCGTTCTGTGGTTTCACCGAGATCGATCAGCTGTTCCAGTCGTAACCGGCCCTCCTTCATGAAGGCAACGCCTTTGCGCCGCTGCTCTTTCCTGTCCTGCTTGTCTCTGCCAGCCAAGAGGGCAGCCCCGTGGCGGATTTCCAGGTTGGCGAGCTGTTCCAGGGCGTGCAGGCTCACCCCTGCATCCTCGAAGGTCAAGGCCGCGCGGTAATGGTTGATGGCGCGTTCCTTGTCGCCCATCTCGGCCCAGGCCACGGCCAGCTGTTCCCGGACCCCGGCATGTTGGAAATCATCGCCGCGCGCGGCCTTTTCGATGGCCTTGAGCTGCTTGCCGTAGAAATCGCGCCGTTCGGCCGGGGTGGCCTCCTTGAGGCGGGCGCTCAGCATGTCGAGATCGGCGATGAGGTGACTGGGATGGACGTATTCGAGCAGCTGTTGTTCTTTCTCCGTGTTGCTGTCGGGTACGGGAAAATGGTACTGCTCATCGCCGTAGGCCTGAAAGGCCCCCCAGGTATTGGTCTGGGGATGATTGCGATAGGTCATTTCACGGGCCAGGCAGAGCGCTTTACCAAAGAGCCTCCCCTTGAACATGGCCTCGTAGAAGGTGCGGGCAAAGGTGGAGGCGGCCTGATCGTCCACGGCCCAGCCGGCGGCAATCACCGCCTTGCAGCCCATCTGGATGAACGCGGTGGCCAGATTGGCGGCCAGTTCGCCCCAGCGCTGTTCGCCATCCGCTTGCATATTGCCCAGATGACAGCAGTTGATGAAGACGAACTCGGGCACCCGCCTCAGTTTCTCGACCTGAGCGCTCGTGAGGTAGGTTTCCGGACCGAGCACCATGCCGGTGCACCCGGTCTTGCGGTCGTTGACCACGCCGTGCCCGGCCAGATGCATGAAGCGGTACTGGCCGTTGAACAGGGCATCGAACACTTCCTGGGCCGAGGCTCGACAGAGTTCGTTGACCTCGTATTCGGCGCGGCTGAAATATTCGGCCACGATTTTTGCCTCCGCTTGGGCGCCGGGCAGTTCCGGCAGGCCGGACTGGGTGTCGCCGACAATAAAGGCTCTTTTTTCCGGGACAACCTGCGCCCGGCCGCGACCTTGGGATGTGGCCAGCTGACGCACCAGTTCGATGCGGGCCGCCAGCGGCGGTTCCCCCATCCGGTCGGTGTCGCGCATCAGTTCCCAGGGGTAGGCGGCGGCCTTGGCGTCCACCGACAGCATCAGGGTGCGCAGGTCGGCCACCGCCTCTTTCATCGCATTGGGCACCAGCAGCTCGAACAGGGCTCGTGACAGGCCGGGCTGATCCATGGTGCTGCGGGTGGCGGAGCGGATCAATCCGTCCACGGCCTGGCGCTGATCGGGCTCGGCGCTGACTTCATTGCGCGCCCGATCGGTGACCACGGTGAAGCGCAGACCGCCGTTTTCGGCGACGATATGCACCCGATACAGGCCCTGCTGGCCACCGCTGGCTTGGCAGCGACCGCGATACCCGCCCTGGCCGTCGCGGAGGCGGCCGTCGAAGCGGACGATCCCGGCAAAGCGCGCCTCGGCCACCAGATCGCGCAGGGCCTGGACCATAATAATAGCCCGGCCTTCCACCTCCTCAAACAGGGTCAGGCGGCCGATCCGGGTTTTCATCGCGGACTGCAGCAGGGCTTGGTTTGTTCGCCGCAGGGCCTCCAGAAGGCAACGCACCCCGGATTCAATGGGCAGGCCGGCAAAGCCGGTGCCCACCAGCAGGGAGGAAACCTCAAGCCGCTGCGGTTGCGACGGATCGATTTCGGAGTACTGTTCCATGATGCGGGCATATTCGAGCAGGCCTTGGCTCAGGGCCTGGGTCAGGGTACCGGGCAGCAGTTCGCCGAGGCTGCCGAGACCGACCACAATGGCTCCGGCTGGTTTGGCGTTGAGCTCGAGCTGGCGGAAGACCATGGCGCTGCCTACCTGACAGGGGTAGCGGTCGATTGTATAGGCCCGTTTCATGCGGCCGTCGAGATGATCGTTGAGGAACTTGGCGCTGCCACGCAGCGTGTCACCCGCATAGGAACCGATCAGCACCGGCGTGTCGGCGCCGGCCAGACTGCCGTGGATCACCTCGAGGACCACCGGGGCTTCTCCCTGTTTTCTGGTCCGCCGTCCCGGACGGGCTCCGCCCATGGCGGCTGCCAGCACCTCGTCGGCGGTGGGATAGAGCCCGCCGCCGGTCAGGCTCCGGGCGCGAAAGACCGGCGCACCTTCGCCTCGTGCCCCGGCCGGACTGCGCGGCAGCAAACGGGTTGCGCCGGTTTCGATCAATTCCCGGTAGGCCTCGAAGGCTGCCTCATGGCTGGCCAGATCGCCGTGGGCCGCGCCGGTGTACCAGGCGGAAACCCCGGCGGGAATGCCGGTCTGGTACGGCACCCGGCCATCGCCTTCCGGAGACCAGCCGATTTCCATCAGGCCGCGCTCGCACCGCACCGCCACCGGCGTCGGTGCGCGGCCGGCGACATAAAAACAACACTCCGGGTCGAGTTTGGCCTCATTCAGTTCGACGGCTACCTCTCTGGCTGCCTCCAGCAATTGGTCCTGCGGCGACACCCAGGCTCTCTCCTTTTTACCGTCCCGATCCTGTTCGTGGAATGCGCGCCAGGTTTCCGGGTTGAAATAGTCGAGGCCATCGCTCGCCAGGCCGTTGCTGCCGGGCCAGGGCAGCATTTCCAGCACACCGGGATAATCGCGGACGATTTCCAGAAACTGCCGCAGGTCGTGTTTCCAGTCGAACCAACGTTCAATGGATTGGACGAAATCGTCCCGCCCCAGCAGTACCGTAGCAATGGAATGTGAACCCCTGTTGGGCGCGCCCAGTTGCAGCAGACGGCTGCCGGGCAGGGCCTTGAACGCAGGCCAGCGCTCCTTGAGGGCCAGCCGCGCCACCAGTCCGCCCATGGAATGGGCTACAATCCGCAGGGGTTTGCTCCGTCTCCCGGCCTCTGCCATGGCCTGGTCCAGCTCCATGCCGAAACGGTGGGCCGTCGCTTTGATCGATTGACGCCAGTCGTAGGCAAAGGGCCGGACCTCGTGGGTTTCGGCGAGAAAGCGCGCCAATTGCTCGTAGGCGCGGTCCATCCAGCCGTCCGCGCTGATATTTGGGGCATCGATACCCAGCCGTTCCATGCCGCCGGCACAGAGGCTGACCGGGTCAAACCAGATGCGGTTGCGATCCGCCTGGATGTGGCTGCCCATGATGCCGGGCAGGAGAAAAACGATCGGGGTCTGGTCGCGACGCTTGATCTCGATGCCGCCCCGGCTGATCACTGCCCGGGATGGGCCGTCGAGGAGGGCGAAGTCGCTGTCCTTGCCCTGAAGAGCGTTCAGCAGGGGCTTGGCGCTCTCGTCGCGGCGGAAATAACTGAGATGGTGGACTTCAGGGCCGGTCAGGCTTTTTTGTTTGATGCCCTGGGCGCGCAAGGTACCACCGCTCATCGAGGGGGTGTTGACCACCAGATCGGTCTGGCCGCCGTAAAAAACCTCGGAGAGGCAGTCGCCCAGCCAGGGGAGCAGGCCGCCGCCCTGGAAATCGCCGGCCAGCACGTGCAGGGGCGAGTCGATGCGCACATCCGCGGCATTGAGCAGTCCCACCAGGGGCGAGTCGGGCATCATTGCTTCCAGGCCGGGCAGGATGCGGGCGTCAGTGCGTTGGCGGACCACGGCAAGGAGGAAATTTTGCAGCAGGTCCAGTCCCTTGGCCACCGGTTCGAGCAGGGGCAGAGCCTTGCCGCCCGCCTCCAGTCCTTTGCCCAGCAGATTGGCCATGACGCTGGCCCAACGGTCGAGCTTGCCTGCCGCCAGGGTGGTGCCCCGCGCCGGACAGGCCACGCGGACAAAACGTTCCACCCGTATTTTGCGTTTAAGCATCTCGTGGTTGAGTTCGCGCAGCCGGGCGGCATCGGCCTCGAAACCTTGGCGGCCCGTTTTTTCACCCCACGCAAGGAAACGGGCAATCTCGCTTTCGGTGAAGGGGTCAAGGTCGAGGCGGTTGGCGCGGGCCAGCAGTTCCCCCACCAGGCCGCCGCGCGAATGGCTGACCAGATGCAGACGCACGCCCGTGGGTAAAGTTTTGATCAGGTCCAGGGCATTGGCGACCGGGCTTTCGGTAAGGCTGCGGTGCTCAAAGGCGTAGATGCGGTTGCCGTAGATTTCGGCCAGATGGTCGAGATAGGCGTTGTTTTCCCACAGGCCGCCGAAGCTGCCCTCGGAGGAGGAGGCGGTGCCGTGGAGAAAGAGCAGCGCCGGTTCGCCGGAGGCCGGCAGGTGTTCGATCTTGCTCAGGTCCCAGCGATCGATGGCGCAGCGGTAGAGGCCGTTCCGGTGTTCAAGCCGCGCGTCCTGGAAGCTGCCTGCCGCGATCAGGGCCGTCATGCCCGCCGGCCCCATGCGGAAGATGCGCAGGCCCTGCACGATCCAGGAGCCGATGCCCTCGCGCGACAAGCCTTCGGGCAGACGTGCCCCGGAAAGATGCAGGGCCGTGCCGACAGTGAGGATGCCTTGGGTCGTTTCACCTCGCCCCACCGCCTCGCCGAGATAGCGATCGGCATCCCCGGCCGCCACCAGAATGCGGGTGCCGTTGGCCAGTTGCAGTTCAAGGACCGCATCAACAGGAAGATCAAGCGACGGCGGGGCTGCTGCCATGCTCCGTGCCGTGCCGTCAAGACGATAAGTTTCGGCCTCCCAGCCAGCGATGGTTTCCTTTTTGGAGGCTGAACCTTCAATCCGCAGGGTGATAGTGGGATCGCTCATATCTGCTCCGGAGGGTTAACTGTTCGTCTTTGTAACTGTCCTATTCTAATCAAAGATTTGACAAGCCTGGCAAAACCGGTCTTCAGGGTTCCTCATCTCGGGGGCTTCGCACCGTTTGCCCGGAACCGTGATCAACCCCCAGTTCCAAAGTGCCTCTGCGTCAGAACAACGCCAACTGCCCGTGTTTCAGTTCAAAGGAGCGTCAACCGCCAAACCCTCCGGGCCGGGACAAGCGATTCGGTCTGGCCGCAAGAGTTGGGCGGCCAGGGTTGATCATGCGGCGTACACCTTGAATTTTTCAATAAAACCTGCCGGGTTGTAACTGAGTTTTGCCTGGCGCAAGCCCGGTTCGCCCAAGTCCTGCTCCCGGTTGATGGTTTGGTAGACTTCCGGCAGGATAGCGGCAAAGGATTGGTTGATGAACTGGTACAACCCCTTGTAGCCGCGCACCGCTTTTTCAAAATGGATGACAAAACTGGCGCCGCCGGCCAGTTCCTCTCCGAGCACATAGGCCACCGGCCGGGTCTCCACATAGTAGATGCCGCCGCAGAGCTGCAAGAGCTCCATTTTTTCCAGGGCTTCCCGAGCGGCTTCATAGTCGCTTGGCTCGTCGGACTCACCGCGCCAGTCGTCGAGCACACGCAGGGCGTCGTCACGGAACTCCTCGCGCAGCGGTTTGGCCGTAAAGGTGTTTGAAGTGACAAACGCTTTGATCAGATTGCGTTTTTTGTGGTAGTTGCGGCCGCTCAGCAGCGCCAGGTCTTGCCTGCGGTAGAGGTAATCGAAATTATCCCGGTCCTCCTCCACCCGGCAGCCTCTTTTGCTCAGCTCCATCGCTTGCCTCGCAAGGACGCATTTCATCATCCCATGCGCACCGAAAAGCATGTCGAGCAGCGGTTGATCGGGCAGGCCGAAGGGCAGCATGAAAAAAGGTCTGCTGTCATCCGTGCCGAAAATGACCATGCGGCCGTCTGTCAGCGTGGAGAGGGCATAGCGGTGCCGATGCCTGAACAGGTAGAGATTGGCAAAGGTGAATTCGGAAATGCCGTCGCGCAACTGTTGGAAAAGTGGATGCAGCAGGGGGCGGAGCTCAAGGGTCAGGGCGATGGTTTCTGGATAAGTGGGGATCATTGGAGACAATGAACAAAGTGATTGTAAAGGAAGCGATGCGTTGCCAATGGCGCCGCCAGCCGGAGCCCGCAAAAAACATGGCAAGGCCTGACTACAATACTGCATCTTGGCTCTACTCGGCAAGGATTGGGTCTGCGCGGTCTCGAGTTAGTGGGGAAAGAGGGCGCTGGCGGTGCTGATGACCGAGGCGCTGGTGAAATCGTTCATGTCGTGGATAACCTGGTTGCCGGTTTCCTGCATGGCGGCAAGAAAAGCATAGGCTTGGTCGCCATGGGCCGCAATGATGGATCCGGTCATGCGGGGGCAGAGGTAATGGATGCACCGGGGTGATTTGAACATCCGCAGTGAACACCCTGTGGTCGTCAGGCGGCTGCAGTAATCCTGCCGGAGCAGACGGCCCCGCAGCAAGGCATGCGCATGTTCCCGCTGTTGCAACCCGGTGAGCACATGGGCAAGGTGGAGGGCATCCTGGGTCGGCCGGGCGAACATGATATCGGAAAAGGAAAGGATGACATGATGTTGGCCGTTGCAGCAGCCTACCGGCGGACGGGGGCACTGGTGAGCGCAGAGACCGCGGATGCCGGGTTCCCCTTCCTGGAGTGCATCCAGTTGGCGCACATAGAGGGAATAGCGGATGGCGGCCTGTCGAATAAGGGTTGGCTGGGTACTGAGGTGGATGCTGAGGCGTTCGATCTGGTAGATGCTCTGTTGGGCTTCCAGGAATGGAGATGGATCGCTGTGCAGGGCGTCGAGATCGGTCTGGACCTGTCCAGTCGAATTTCCGGGGAGACTCTTGAGCCAAACCTCAAAAGGCATGAGGCCCCGGTCCCGCGCCTGAGCCGGGATTGACGAGCGTACGGTCAGCCAGGAGAAACTGCGGGAAAGGAATGTGGAGCGGACGTTTCATATGTGGCCGGTTCGTGGACAAATGGGGGCAACTGCAAGCCTGTCCTAGGCACCCAGCACTTTGGCGACAATCATCTCTTTGGTGTAATGATCCGGTTCGGGCGATTTCCAGCTGATGAACTGTTTGACGACCCGGCTGAAATCGCCGTGATCTTGCTGGCACTGGCTGCAGATGGATTGGGCGTTGTCCCGATACATGATGATCTTGCTGGCCGGGTCGCCGGATTGGTTGATTGCCGCCATTTTGCGGCAGCCGCAATCGAGCCGGATGACCGCCACGCCCACGGCGTCGGGGCTGCCTTCGAGAATACCTTCGACCATCGCCTGCTCGCCTTTTTCGGGGGAAGGGAAGGCCTTGCCGGGTGCTTGCTGTTTTTTTGCCATCGCTGTCGAACCTCTGATTGGATTGGGATGAGACCGTCTCTTTGTACCTTTGTTTCGGACAAGTGCAAACCAAAAAAAACGCGGGCGAGGGGAGCAGGTAAGCGCCTGGTCGCGGCAGGGTCCTGCCGCCAATGACCGGGCCCTTTCAGGAAGGGGAATCGTCCGGAGCGGCAAGCTCTTTTAACTTGACAAACCATGACCTGTCTTTTAAAGGAATACGATTCTTGCGTAGAGTTTTACCTTGTACTCGAGGTCGCAATAACATTGGTACCATGTTTTTTTAATTCATTTATTGTGGAGGTTGTGCCATGTGGGAAATCGTTGTTGATAAAGACAAATGTTCCGGTGATGAAGAGTGTGTAAACGCATGTCCCGCTCAGGTATTCGAGATGCAGGGCGGCAAGGCCGAGCCCGTGCATTCTGACGAGTGCCTCGGTTGCGAGACCTGTGTTGAAGTGTGCCCTGAAGGCGCCATCACTGTTACCGAAATCTGATCTTACCGGAACATCGGGTCGATCAATAAGCCCATCCCTTGCAGGGGATGGGCTTATCTTGTTTCTGGGGGAAGAGAACCCCGCGTCAAGGGAGGCTGGATGAACCCTTTGGGCAAACCCGGAGTGTCGCGTGCGGTTCATCTGTTTGCCGCTCCCTTTCTCTGGACCGCCATCGGCATCCTGCTCATGGTGCGAGGCTGGGGATGGCTTGAACCGGGACGAGGCCAGCTGCTGCTCCTGGTGGCCGGATTGGCCGGTACCCTGAAGTCATTGCTCATTCTCGACAAGGTGGCCCGGCGATCCCTGCAGCGGATTGTTCTGTTTAAAGACCGAACCTGCCTGGGGGCTGTCTATTCCTGGAAAACCTGGCTGCTGGTGCTCTTGATGATGACTGCGGGCTTTGTCATGCGAAAAATTACCCAACCGGGGCCGTGCATTGGCACCCTGTACTGCGCCATCGGCTGGTCCCTCTGCCTGTCCAGCCGTTTGGGCTGGCAGGAATGGTTCAGACAGGTGCAACACCATGAAATCACTTAATCAAGTTGAAATCAGCCGTTCGGCGCTGATCCATAATTTTCAAGTCTGCCGGCAATGGGCCGGGGATGCGGCCATCATGCCGCTGGTCAAGGCCGACGGCTACGGCCACGGGATGATCGACTGCGCCCGGATATTTGCCGCCCAGGGGGCAGCGGCCTTCGGTGTGGCCGAGGCCATTGAAGGCGTACGGTTGCGCGAGGCCGGTATCAATCAGCCGATCCTGGTCCTGGTCGGAGTTATCCCGCAAACTCTGCCGCTGATCATCGAGTCGCGGTTGACGCCGGTGGTGACCGACCCGGCAATCCTGCCTGAATTATCACGGCTGGCCGGTATACACGACCTTGACATCGGGCTGCATCTCAAGCTGGATGCCGGTATGGGGCGGCAAGGCGCCTTGCCGGCAGATTTCCTCGATCTGGTCCGGACGGTGCGGCGATTACCCCATCTGCGGCTCGACGGCGTCATGGCCCATTTTCCTCTGTCCGACGACCGGCAGTCGGTTAACTCGGCGGAGGTGCTCCGTACTTTTCTGGCGACGACCGAATTGTTGACCGGTCTTGGGCTGGGGAAATGCTGCCTCCATCTTGCCAATTCCGGCGGTTTATTTTATGTTGCCGGCGCCCGGCTCGACATGGTTCGGCCGGGAATAGCCCTGTACGGTTATTACCCCGACGGTTCCGCCGGCAGAGCGGCAGCTTCTCCGCCTCTCCTGCGGCCGGTCATGCGCTTCTCCACCCGGATAATCCAGGTGCGCCAGGTGCCGGCGGGCAGCGGCCTGGGTTACTGCCATCTGTTCACCACCGCCCGGCCCTCCACCATCGCAGTGTTGCCGGTGGGGTATGCCAACGGGTATCTGCGCAACCTGTCAAACCGGGCTGAGGTGCTGATCGGCGGTCATCGTGCGCCGGTGGTCGGGCGGGTTTCGATGAATCTGACCCTGGTTGACGTTACCGATCTGCCCGGGGTGCGGGTGGGTGATGAGGCGGTGCTGCTTGGCGGGCAGGGCGAAGAGCAGATCACTGCCGATGCAATTGCTGAATGGATGGGAACCATCAGTTACGAGGTGCTCTGTTTGTTCGGGCAATTGAACGAACGGGTGCTGGTCGATTAGGAACAACGGCTCCTGCTTTCGGAGCATACCAAAAACCTGGATGGGAAATGATCAAATCAAAAATTAAAGAGATCGTTGATCACTGTTTTGCCGAGGGCGTGCGGCGAAGCTACTGGAGCGGGAATGCCGAAGGCCGCTATACCATTGAGGTGCCCAAACGCGAGGGCCAGGGTGATTTTTCCACCAACTTCGCCCTGGTGGCCGCCGGCATTGACAAGCGCAAGCCGCGTGATCTCGCCGGGTCCATGGCCGAGTTGCTCGGTGGTCAGCCCATGATCGAACGGGTGGAAATCGCCGGTCCCGGTTTTATCAATCTTTTTCTCAATAAAGCGATCTGGGCCACGGTGCTGGCGCCGATTTACGCTGAGGACGAACGCTTCGGTTGCTCGGAGACCGGTGGCGGCCGCAGAGTCCTGGTCGAGTTTGTCAGCGCCAACCCCACCGGGCCGCTCAGTGTCGGCCATGGCCGCAACGCCGTACTCGGCGACGCCATTGCCAGGGTTCTGGCGGCGAGCGGCTATGCGGTTCAGCGCGAATATTATTTCAACGATGCCGGCCGCCAGATGCGAATCCTGGGGGAATCGACCAAGGCGCGGTATCTGGAACTGCTCGGCCTGGCCAGTACTTTTCCCGAAGACGGGTATCAGGGCGATTATATCTACGACATTGCCCGATCGATGATCAACGAGGCCGGAGATTCGTTCAAAGAGGCCGAGGTCACGGTGTTCAAGGACCGGGCTCAGCAGGCAATCTTTGCGGACATCGATGCCACGCTCAAACGGATCGGCATCGGCTTTGACACCTATTTCAACGAGCATACGCTCTATGAGGATGGCCGGATCGACGAGGTGGTCAAGGCCCTGCGGGGTAAAAATCTGGTCTACGAAAAAGAAGGCGCCACCTGGTTCAAGACCACCGAGATGGGCCAGGAGCAGGACCGGGTGATTATCAAGAGCAGCGGCGAGCCCACCTACCGCTTGCCGGACATCGCCTACCACTGTGACAAGTTCAAGCGCGGCTACGACTGGATGGTCAATGTCTTCGGCTCTGATCACATCGCCACCGTGCCCGACGTGATGGCCGGGGTTCGGGCGCTCGGTTTCGACGACAGCCGGATCACCGTGGTCCTCTACCAGTTCGTCACCCTGCTCCGCGACGGCAAGCAGGTAAAGATGTCAACCCGCAAGGCCACCTTTGTCACCGTCGACGAGTTGGTGGACGAGGTCGGGCCCGATGCCCTGCGGTTTTTCTTTCTCATGCGCAAACCGGACAGCCTGATTGAGTTCGATCTCGATCTCGCCAAGAAGCAGAGCCAGGAGAACCCGGTCTTTTACGTCCAATATGCGCATGCGCGCTTGTGCAGCATCGAGAAGCAGGCCGTGGAGCAGGGGATGGCGGTCGATTCCGCCGATCAGGCCTTGCACCGGCTGGTCGAGCCCGAGGAACACGCTTTGCTCAAGACCCTGGCTGATTATCCCCAGATGGTGGCCGGAGCTGCGGCGGATCTGGCGCCCCATCGGGTCATTTTCTTCCTGATGGAGCTTGCTGGCCAGTTTCACGGTTTCTACAACAAGCACAAGGTGTTGACCAGTGACAGCGAATTAACCCGCGCCCGTCTTGCTCTCTGCGGCGGATTGAAGCGGGTCTTCCGCAACGGCCTGCACCTGGTAGGATTGACCGCGCCGGAAAGCATGTAGCAAGCGGCGTCGGCGGCAAAGGTTTTTTAGTGCTCCAGACTTGTTTTTCCAGGAGAAATACTTACAAATAAGCACTCGCTGCCGTCTGCGACAACGGAGATAACGATTCGATGACCACAATAGACCGGGCATGACAGCGAGCTGTGGGACTTTTTAGGCGGAAAAATCGGCCACCGGTAGAAGAAGGCAGATTGAAGCCCTTTCGCATCGAGCTTGGCTGGAGAGGGATGTTCGGTCTGGTGGTCGTTTGTTTTTGTCTTTTCTTGTGGATGTTCCTGCTTGGCATGTGGGCCGGACAGACCATTCTTCTGCCGCCTCCCAGGACCAGTCAGGTCGCGCCGGTCACGGAATCACCGCAATAGCTCCGGACCGGGATTCGTTCCGGAAACAGGCCCGTTGCCGCGACAGCAACGAACACCAGTATCAAATAAAACGAAATCTGGGATGAGAACCAAGAGAAATCAACGAGGAGTGCGAAGGGTACGAGTTTCCCTGGTTGCGATGCTGCGCCAGGCTGTCTCCCAGCATTTCAGAAAACATCTGGTCGTTTACGTGCCGGCTCTGTTGCCGCTGGTCTTTTTTTTTCTCGCGCATGGCATGACGTTGCTTACCCTGATTTTCATTAAATCCGGCGTGATGCAAGGGCATCTCATGCATAAAACCGTCGTCACCTGGGCGGTGTATGGATTTCTGCCCCTGCTGCTCTGTTCGTATGGCTGTTTTTTTGCCGTGGCCCGGCCGGTAACCGGTCTGCTGGAACGCAAATGCTCCCACTTGCCGGCAACGATGCTCACCCTGGCAGCCGGCGCTGCCTACGGGGCAGCCATCGGCATGGCCCTTTTCCTCCTCCTGGAACCGGGAACGGTGTTGAACGCTCTCTTCCTGCTGGGCATCGGCATGGCGACCGGTTTGGGTAACTGGTTTTTGTATCGCAAGCTGACGGTTGTTGCCACCGTGGCAGAATGAAGACGGCCGGCAGTCGCACGGCCTGCCGTTTACGGCGGCCCTGAAAGATGGGCCTGAGGTTATTTGAGTCCCTAGGGGAGAGTGTGTGATGGCTGCTCCACAAAAAAATCAGAGAACCGGCAGGATACGTCCTGCCCGGATGGGCGATGTCCGGGCGATTCATGCCCTGCTGACCACCTTTGCCAACAAGGGATTGATGCTGTCCCGTTCGATCAGCTCGCTGTACGATCATCTGCGCGATTTTGTTGTCTACGAAGAGGATGGGACTATTTTCGGGATCTGCGCCCTCCATATCTGCTGGGACGATCTCGCCGAAATCCGCTCGCTGGCGGTGGCCGAGGAGAGGCAGAAGTGCGGTATCGGCGCCCTGCTGGTTGAATCCTGCCTGGACGAAGCCAAGAGTCTTGAGATCGACAAGGTCTTTGTTCTGACCTATCAGGCCGCCTTTTTCCGGAAGTTTGGTTTTGAAGACCGGGACAAGCAGGACCTGCCGCATAAGATCTGGAGCGATTGCATTCACTGTCCCAAATTTCCTGACTGTGACGAGGACGCCCTGATCCGCACCGGCCTCGCAACCGCACCATGATCTGACAGGACCGCATTTTTTCACTAATCCTGAGGGCGCTGAGCCCTTGATGGGAGACACATAATGGTAGGACGGGTACTCGCCAAAATATTCGGCAGTAAAAACGACAGGATGATCAAGCAGTACCGGAAGATCGTCAAGACGATCAACGATCTGGAACCCACCATCGAACCGCTTTCCGACACGGAACTGGCTGCCAAGACAGTCGAGTTCCGAGAACGGATTGCCCAGGGCGCGACCCTCGACGACCTGCTGCCCGAGGCCTTCGCCGTGGTCCGCGAAGCAGCCAGGCGCGTGCTCGGCGAGCGGCATTACGATGTGCAGCTGATCGGCGGTATTGTCCTCCACCAGGGCAAGATCGCCGAGATGAAGACCGGTGAGGGCAAGACCTTGACCTCGACCGCGCCGATCTATCTCAACGCTCTCAACGGCAAAGGGGTGCACGTGGTCACGGTCAACGACTACCTGGCCCGCCGCGACGTCCAGTGGATGGGCGAGGTCTACCGTTTCCTCGGCATGACCTGCGGCTGTATCCTCCATGAGTTGAACGACGAACAGCGGCGCGAGGCCTATGCCGCGGATGTGACCTACGGTACCAATAACGAGTTCGGTTTCGATTATCTCCGCGATAACATGAAGTTTTCCTTGAAGGACTACTGCCAGCGCGGTTTTGCCTACGCCATTGTCGACGAGGTGGACTCCATCCTCATCGACGAGGCCCGGACACCGCTGATCATCTCCGGGCCCGCGGATATGTCGACGGATTTGTATCTCAAGGTCGACCGGATCATGCGTCACTTCAAGCCCGAGGAACACTACACCAAGGAGGAAAAGTCCCGCCAGATCATGCTTACCGACGAGGGCGTGGGCCTGGCCGAGGAGCTGCTGGAGGTCGACAATCTTTACGATCCACGCAACATCAACCATCTCCACCATGTCAACCAGGCCCTCAAGGCCCATTTTATTTTCCAGCGCGACGTCGACTACATCGTCAAAAACGGGGCCGTGGTTATTGTTGACGAGTTTACCGGCCGCACCATGGAGGGCCGCCGTTATTCCGACGGGCTCCATCAGGCCCTGGAAGCCAAGGAAGGCGTCAAGGTCGAGAAAGAGAACCAGACCCTGGCCTCGATTACCTTCCAGAATTATTTCCGGATGTACAAGAAACTGGCGGGCATGACCGGAACCGCGGACACGGAGGCACCGGAGTTCAAGAAAATCTACAACCTCGACGTCGTGGTCATTCCCACCCATCAGAAGATGATCCGCAAGGACTACGCCGACGTCATCTATAAGAACCAGGCCGCCAAATACCGTAATATCATAGAGGAAATAAAGGAACTGCACCAAAAAGGCCAGCCCATCCTCGTGGGTACGATCTCGATTGACGTTTCCGAGAAGATTGCCAAGATGCTGGCCAAGGAAGGGGTGCCGCACGACGTGCTCAACGCCAAACAGCACGAGCGCGAGGCCGAAATTATCGCCGGAGCCGGTCAGAAGGGCAGGGTCACCATTGCCACCAACATGGCGGGCCGCGGCACCGACATCAAGCTGGGCGAAGGGGTGCGCGAACTCGGAGGGCTGCATATCCTCGGTACCGGCCGGCACGAAAGCCGCCGCATCGACAACCAGTTGCGTGGCCGCTCCGGACGCCAGGGCGATCCAGGCACTTCCCGGTTTTACTTGTCCTTGGAAGATGATCTGTTGCGCATCTTCGGCTCCGACCGGTTAAGCAGCATCATGGATAAGCTCGGCATGGAGGAGGACGAACCCATCGAACATTCGATGGTTTCCCGGGCGATCGAAAACGCCCAGCGCAAGGTCGAAGGCCACAACTTTGATATCCGCAAGCACCTGCTCGAGTATGACGATGTCATGAACAAGCAGCGCGAGGTCATCTACAGCCAGCGGCGGGAGGTCCTTGAGGGCGACAACGTCCAGCCGATCGTGGAGGACATGGTCACCGATCTGCTGGACCAGATCACCGCTGAATTTGCCTCTAAAACACCCGCCGAGGAATGGGATTGGCAGGCGATTGGCGAACGGGTGGAGCAGGTGTTCAATCTCCAGCTCGACTGGCCGGTTACGGAGCGGCAGAACCTGGATCGCGAATCGTTTGCCGAAAAATTGCGGCAGACCGTCGAAGAGGCCTATGCCCGTCAAGAGGAACGCAACGGTGTGGAGCAGATGCGCCAGCTGGAGCGGATGGTTCTGCTGCAGATGGTCGATACCCTGTGGAAGGAGCATCTCCTGCACATGGACCATCTCAAGGAAGGGATTGGCCTGCGCGGCTATGGGCAGAAAAATCCGCTTAATGAGTATAAGCGGGAAAGCTATACGCTGTTCCAGAATCTGATCGAGGCGGTCAAGCTGCACACGGTTGCCAACCTGATGCGCATCCAGCTGGTCCAGGATGATGAACTGGAACGGCTGGAGGAGGAACGGCGGCAGCAGCGTGAACGCGAACTGGCGGAGGCCAAGCGTTCCAGCGCCGATGAGTCCAGCTTGGCTGACCGGAAACCAATGCAGCGGGCCGAGGACAAAGTCGGCCGTAATGCGCCCTGTCCGTGTGGCTCGGGGAAAAAATTTAAAAAATGCTGCGGCCTGACCGGCTGAAAATGTCGTGCAAGATGGCCGCTGTCTTTGCCGGACAGCGTCAGCCGTCAGCCCCTTGTCGGGCTGACGGCTTTTTTTTTAGCCTCTCAGGCGTTCCGGAGCAAACAGGTTATTCTCCATGTGTTTGATCTCATCGATGCCGGAAATAACGATCGTCGGGTCGGTGGCCAGTTCCTCGTCCGACAGTTTCTTGTCATAATCGAGGTGGGAGAGGATGTGTTTGATGCAGTTGAGCCGGGCCTTTTTCTTGTCATCGGAACGGAGAATGGTCCAGGGGCTCAGGGTACGGTTGGATTCGTTGAGCATCTGGAACTTCTTGACCGTATATTGATCCCAGTAGGTCTGGGCCAGATTGTCCACCGGCGAGAGTTTGTACTGTTTGAGAATGTCGGTCTTGCGCGATTCGAAACGCTTGGCCTGTTCCTCCTTGGAGACGGAAAAGTAGAATTTGAACAGCTTGATGCCGTCCTTGACCAGCATCTCCTCGAACAGCGGCACATCCTTCAGGAACCGTTTGTGCTGCTCATCGGTGCAGAAGCCCATTACCGGCTCGACCATCGCCCGGTTGTACCAGGAACGGTCAAAGAGCACCAGCTCACCGGCGGCGGGCAGGTGCGGCACGTACCGCTGGAAATACCACTGGGAAACCTCGCGGTCGCTGGGCGCGGCTAAAGCGACGATACGGGTGTTGCGGGGATTGAGAAAGGTGGTGATGCGTTTGATGGTGCCGCCCTTGCCGGCCGCGTCCCGGCCCTCAAAAATCACCAGCACCCGGGTGCCCCGGTTTTTCATGTCCTGCTGCAGCTTCATCAGCTCAACCTGCAGCTTTTTCAACTCCATTTCGTAGGCCAAGGCTGCCTTGGGCACCCAGACGGCCAGGCGGTCGTCGTCCTTTTTTTCATCCTTATAACGGAGAGCTGTCCCTTCCTGGAGTCTGGAATCGACGCTCTTGCCGTTCTCTTGTTTCTTGCCTTTGCCTTCTTCGCCCTTTTTCTTTTTTTCGCCCATGCGTATCCCCTGTTTCTGACAATAAAGTTTGCTTGAGGTCTTTGAACGTTCTCCGCTTGTGCCCAGGATCAGGATATCCGGGTCAGGGCCTTTTTTGTGGTACAAGAGGTGGTTGCAGTATATATGAGGGTAACACAGATCGGGAAAAAATCCAGCTCGACTGCGATTTTATAAATATTTCAAACTGCTGCACGAGGCAATCGGCAGCGGGAAAGGAGCGATGGCTATGAATGCAGTGCAAGCGGCGGTTGAGGTGTTTCTGAAATCATGGGCGGAAAGTCCGGATTGCAACAAGCAGGGATTTGTCCGGCTGGCGGAAGGAGTGTTCGGCAAGGAGGGCGTTGTCCTTGAATTTATTCCGCGGCCGGGGGTGACCTATTCGCTTCGGGCCTCGATACCGGGGCACAACCGCCCTTTGTTTGCCATGATCGACGTAATCGAGGATCAACCGCGTTGGCTGTCGGTCTGTTTTTTTGGTGACCTGGTCCAGGACCCTGAGGAGCGAGGCGCCTTTGTTCCCGGCGGCTTGCTGGGCGAGGATGCTCGCTGTTTTGACCTTGAAACCTGCACCGGGGAAGCGGTTGCCTATGTCGCGGCTCGGGTGGAAGAAGCCTACCGGAGCGCCACTGCCGGTTGAGGAACGGTGACTGCAACCCGGTCTAATTGCGTTTACTGCCCGTGCGGAACATCTCACCATAGATGGGAGGCAACTGGTGGTTGCTCAGGGCCTTGACCACAGCGTCGACATCGTAGGGGCAGCGGTGATGGTTGACTGAGATGGCGCCGCGACTCAAGGTGAGGAGGGCGTAGGAGGCGTCAGGCCGGCCGTCGCACATCCGGCCGACCGATCCGGGGTTAATGAAATGGACGCCGTCCGCACGCCGGTGATAGGGTGAATGCGAATGCCCGGTGATCACCACCTCGCAGTTGGTTTCCTTGGCCAGTTCCTTGAACCGTTTTTCCGGGGTGTCGGCACAGAGAAACTCCTCGTGATCGGCCGGGCTGCCGTGGAACAGGCCGATGGAGGTCCGGCCGAGGCGGAGGAATTTTTTCTTTTTCAATGCCAGGAGAAAGGCGCTGTTTTCCGGGGAGAGGGCCGCCGCCGTGCTGGTGTACATGATTCGTTTTTCCGGTTTGGACGGTTTTTTGAACTGTTTGCCCTTGAGCAGCTTGATGACCCGGTCATCGGTGTTGCCCCGGATGCTGAAGGCCTGACGGTGCCGCAGCCAGTCAAGGGTTTCGTTGGGGAAAGGCGCATAGACGAGGGAGTCGCCGCAGTTGAGGACGTGTTCGCAGTGCAGGGGTTCGACCGCGCGGCTGACTGCTTCGAGGGCCGGATAGTTGCCGTGGATGTCACTGATCAGAAGGATGTTCATGGGGTGAGCATGGGTATCGCGAGTAGTCGGTTGCTGGAAAAAAAGTTCAGGTTTTGACAGTGCCGTGCCGTGGACTCATAGAAGCGGACCCAGGAGCAGGGCGATGTTTTCCAGGAAGCGCTGCCGATAGGAGCGGGTCCTGAAGGTTGCAGCGTTATGCTCGCCGGCTTGGTGCAGGTAGTCCTGTTGCAGTTTTCTGACCTGGCCGGTGAAGTCTTGGTTATAAATCAGCAGGGTCATCTCGAAATTGAGCCAGAAGCTGCGCATGTCAAGGTTGACCGATCCAAACAGGCAAAAATCATTGTCAATCGTAATGGTCTTGGTGTGGAGCAGGCCGCCCTGGAAGGTCATTATCCGCACTCCGGCCTGGCTCAGGGCTTCAAAGCGGGCCAGGCTGGCATAATGGACCAGGCGGGAATCGTTTTTTTCCGGGACAATGATGGTCACCTCGACGCCCCGTTGCGCTGCCGACTTAAGCGCCGCCAGGATGGCGTTGTCCGGCACGAAATAGGGGGTAGTGAGGATTAGTTCCCGGCGGGCCGCATAAATGGAGGTGAGCAGCAGGTTGTGAATGGTGTCTTCACCGTATCCGGGGCCGGAAGGCGCCAGTTGCACGAGCGCATTGCCGGCCGGGGCTACCGAACGAATACCGGTGGTTCCCTTGTATTTGATGGGCCGCTGCCAGCGTTCCAGCAGCCAGTCGAAGAGGAAGGTCGCGGTCAGCAATTCCACCGCCGGGCCAGTGATCCGGACCATGGCGTCAACCCATTCGCCAACTCCTTGTTCTTGTTTGAAGAAACGGGGGTCCACCAGATTTTGGCTGCCGGTGTAGGCGATCTCGCCGTCGATCACAGCGATTTTTCGATGGTTGCGCAGGTCAATGCGGACAAACAGAACCCGGATGAATCCTGCTGGCAAGGCTTCGGCCACTTCGATGCCGGCTTGGCGCAATCGTGCAGCGCCGCTGCCGCGCAAAAAGGGTCGGGAGCCGATGCTGTCGAGTAAAACCCGGCAGACAACGCCCCGTTTTCGCGCAGTCAACAGGGCGTTGATCACGTCGTCAATGCGGCCGCCTTCGCTGAGGATATAAAATTCGAGCGAACAGCTGGACCGGGCGCGGTTGATGTCGTCGATTAACAACGAGAAAAAACGGTCGGCGGTATCAATCAGTTCCAGCCGGTTGCCGGGCATGGTCGGCATGCCGGTGGTGGCCGTGATCTGCCGGTCCAGGGGCTGGCATTCCGGATTGATCGAACTCCAATCGATGGGCGGGTATTCCCGCAGGGAGCTGGACCACTCCCTGAGGATTGGCCGGTCCTTGCTCAGCCGGTTGGCCCGGCGCTCTCCCAGCCGGCTTTCACCGAACAGCAGATAAATCAGCGCCCCGGCGAAGGGGACCAGCAAAATAATGACCAGCCAGGCAAAGGAGACGCTGGCCGCCCGTTTGCGCATGATCACCCGCAGGGAAAAACCGAAACGGATGGCAAGGTCGGCAAGGAAAATCCAGCTTGTCAGTCCCCAGGTGTCGAAGTCCATCATAGCGGGAAAAAGAGCGATCCTCCGGAAACACCATTGGTTCGCAGTTCCTGGGGTGCTCCGTGGGTAGGGGTTAGGGGGTGAAAAACAAGGGTTGGATCCTGGGCAACGGTTGCTGCGCGGTCCGCTGCGTGAGCCAATGCGCACGGTGGCATAAAACCCTCCGAATGGTCAAGGAAAATAACAGTGGCGCACGATCTTCACGTTTTCCTTTTTTACCGTATCTGGTAGAGTAATTTTCAGTGGTTTTTTCTGATAACTTCAATAGAAAACAGGATGTTTCATGCAGGTGAAAGGCTTTTCAGCCGCAGCGGCGCAGGCCGGGATACGGTACGCCGGGCGGTTTGATCTGGGATTGATTTTTTCGCGAACGCCGGCGGTGACTGCCGGGGCCTTTACCACCAACAAGGTCAAGGCTGCCTCGATTCTTTTGGATATGGAACGGTTGCGCTCCGGCCTGGCTCAGGCGGTCCTGGTCAACAGCGGCAATGCCAACGCCTGCACCGGCAAAGAAGGTATGGATGTGGCCCTGGCCACAGGCGTCTTAGCCGCACGGGAATTGGGGATTGACCCGTCGCTAGTCCAGGTGGCCTCGACCGGAGTGATCGGGCAGCAACTGCGTACCGAACCCTTTGCCCAGGCCATGCCGGGGCTGGTCGCCAGCCTCTCGCCGGACGGCTTCGAGCAACTGGCGCAAGCGATCATGACCACGGATCTGGTTCCCAAAATTGCTTCGGCCACCGTGACTATCGGCGGAGTCGAGGTCTCGATCCTCGGCGTGGCCAAGGGCTCGGGGATGATCATGCCCGACATGGCCACCATGCTCTGTTTTGTGGTGACCGATGCTCAGATTGTGTTTCCGGTACTCAACCAGCTGGTCAAGTCCGGGGTGGAGAAAACATTCAACCGGATCACCGTTGACGGCGACACCTCCACCAACGATATGGTGCTGGTCATGGCCAACGGCGAAGCCGGCAATCCCTGGATCGACCAGGACAACCAGCAAGCGGCGGCCTTGTTCGGAGCGGCCCTGCACGGCGTTTTCAAGGAACTGGCCTTGAAAATCGTTGCTGACGGCGAGGGGGCCACCAAGCTGGTGACCATTAAAATTACCGGCGCCCGGGAAGAGAGCGAAGCCTTGAGCGCCGCCCAGACCATTGCCAATTCAGCCCTGGTCAAGACCGCATTCTTTGGCGAGGATGCCAACTGGGGCCGGATTATTGCCGCCCTTGGCCGGTCGGAGTGCACCTTTGATCAAAACAGGGTTGCCATCAGCTTTGATGCGGTCCAGCTGGTGGAAAATGGCATGGCCCTGGGAGCTGAGCAGGAGGCTGCCGCCACCGAGGTGCTCAAACAGCGACAGTTCACGGTCACCGTGCATCTCGGTGAAGGCCGCGCTGAAGCCGAGGTGTATACCTGCGATTTTTCCTACGACTACGTCAAAATCAACGCCGATTACCGGAGTTGAGAGGGTGAGTAATGCAGCAACCCGGAGCAGACACCTGGTACATGCCCGATGCCCTGCAGGTTGATGCGCTCCTTTCTACCCTGGCCACGGCGTTTACGCTCGAAACCGCGCCGCAGTACGCCGCCACGGTGGTGTACGCCGATTCCTTTGATTGGCGGCTCTATCAACAGGGCTACCTGCTCCATTGCCATGGGCAGGCCTGGACCCTCTACCATGGCGACAGTGGCGAGGTAACGGTTCAGCAGGGCGGGCCTGAGTTGAGCGGTTCCCGTTTTGCCAGGGATTTTCCTCCGGGAACGCTGCGGGAAACGCTGGAGCCGCTTCTGGGTATCCGCTGTCTCCTGCCACTGGCGGTTGTAAGCTTGAGCGGTCGCCAGATCCGTCTGCTCAACCGGGACGAGAAAACTGTAGCCCGGATTGTTGTTGAAAGCCAGCAACCGGCGGGAAAAGGGCTAGTGTTCCGTCTGATCCGGTTGTTCGGTATCCGTGGTTACGACCAGGAACAGGCCCTGGTTCGCCGTCTTCTGGAGGAAAACGGCGTGCGCGAGGCCGCCTCGCCCCTGATCGGTTTTGCGGAAGGATGCCGGGCCATGGGGCGGCAGCCATTGGACTACAGCTCGAAATTTACGCTGGAACTCGATGCCGGCAGCACAGCCCGTCAGGCCATGGGTCGTATTTATCAGACGCTCCTGGAAAATATCAACCGCAATATCCCAGGGGTGGTCGAGGATTGGGACTCTGAGTTTCTCCATGATCTCCGGGTCGCCATCCGCCGTACCCGTTCCGGCCTGAGCCTGGTGAAAAAGGTGCTGCCCGATGCAATGGTTGACCGGTTCAGCCGGGATTTCGGCCTCCTCGGCAAGCTGACCGGCCCAACGCGCGATCTCGATGTGTATCTGCTCAACCGGGACGACTATCAGAACCGGTTGCCCCCGGCCTTGCAGGCGGGATTGAATGGTTTCTTCTCCGAGCTTGACCATAGGCGTCAGATTGAGCGGAAAAAAATGACGCGGGCTTTGCGGGCCAAAAAAAGCAAAGCGATCCTGAGTGCCTGGAGTCGGGCTTTGCGCGGCCCGGACCGGCAACCGGCACCCCTTGCCGGAATCCCCGTGGGGGAGCTGGCCGGCCGGATTATCCTAAAGCGTTTCAAGCGGGTGCTGCGCGATGGCCAGAATCTGGATGCCGCCACACCTGATACCGAAGTGCACCGGCTGCGCATCCAATGTAAGAAACTGCGCTACGCCATGGAATTTTTCAGCTCCCTCTATCCCAGGCAGGAGGTGCAGACCCTGCTCCGGCAGCTGAAAAAATTGCAGGACATTCTTGGGGACTTCAACGACTTATCGGTGCAACAGGAGATGCTGCGCCTGACCTTGAAGGATGTGCGTGCCGGGTCGCGGCGCAACCTTGAGCAGGCCGCCGCCCTCGGCGGCCTGATGCAGAGCCTGTTCCAGGAACAGCAGGCGTTGCGCGGCCATTTTTCCGAGGCCTTCGAGCAGTTTGGCGATCCGGCAACCACTGGGCTCTTTCACGAACTCTTCCGGAAACAACAGGGAGCTTCATGAGTATAATTGCGGTGTACAACATCAAGGGAGGGGTAGGGAAGACGGCCGCCTCGGTCAATCTCGCCTATCTCTCTTCCAGGCAAAAGGGCAAAACCCTGCTGCTCGACATGGATCCGCAGGGATCAGCCTCCTTTTATTTCCGGATTCGGCCGCCAAAGCACTTTGGTACCAAAAAGCTGCTCAAAGGAGGCCGGCACATTGAGGAGCATATCAAGGGCACCGATTATCCGGGCCTCGATATGCTGCCCGCCGATTTTTCCTACCGCAATATCGATATTGCCCTGGACGAGTGCAAAAAATCGCATAAACGCTTGAGCAAGGTGTTGCAACCCCTGCACGAGGAATATGACCGAATCATTCTCGACTGTCCACCGAACCTCACGCTGCTTTCAGAAAACATTTTTTATGCCGCAGACTGCATTTTGGCGCCGGTGATCCCCACTACCCTCAGCCTGCTGGCGCTGGAGCAATTGTTTGGTTTTCTCGATGAGATTGGACAAGGCCGGGACAAGGTGCTGATCTTTTTTTCCATGGTCGAAAAGCGGAAAAAGATGCATGCGGAGATGATGCAGTCGATGCGGGAGAAGCAGGGCGTCCTGCAGGCCGTTATCCCCTACTCGGCGGACATTGAACGGATGGGAGTGTACCGGCAGCCCGTTGCCGTCGCCCTTCCCGGTTCAATGGCCGCCGCCGCCTATGAGAGTTTATGGCATGAAGTCCAACACCGCCTCCCAGGTTGAAAAAAAACGGCTGTTGATCTGCCGGCACGCCAAATCGAGCTGGCTAGACACAACCCTGAACGATTTCGAGCGGCCACTGAATAAACGCGGTGAGCGTGATGCTCCCATGATGGGAAGCCGTCTGGCTGCGCGGGGCATCCGGCCGGATCTGATCATGACCAGCCCGGCAGCGCGAGCCTTCGCTACCGCCGTCCACTATGCCAACCACTTGGGCTACCCCTTGGATCGGTTGCAGCGCAATCCCATCCAGTATACCGCCACGGTTTCGGTGTTGATCGCGTTGCTGCAGGCGATTGACTCCGAAGTCAACACCGTGCTTCTAGTCGGGCATAATCCCGAGAGTACAGCACTTGCTAACGCGCTGGGCGGGCTGACGATCGACAATATTCCGACTGGCGGCATCGTAGCGCTTGAATTTGCCCTGCGAACCTGGCCGGAGCTTCAGGCGGGTACAGGCGCACTCCTTTTCTTCGACTATCCCAAGAAACATGAGTGAGTCCTGGCGCACGCTCAGGGGTTGGGCATGTTGGGGCATGGTTTGCCGATTCTGTCTGCCGTGCCGCAGGTAAAAATTGAGCGTGATGTGATCGATGTGAGTGCAGGGCAAAAGAGGCAGACACCAGACTGTCTCCGGTGCAGAAATTATTTCATCACCTATGATCCCCGGCAGCCCAGAGGATGCCGGGCATACGGTTTTAAGAGCCGGGATCTGCCGTCGCATGTGGTGTTATCCTCCTCCGGTGCACCCTGTCATTTTTTTCTTCCTCGCTGACCGTCCTGAACGGGCGATACTCTCTCCTGACCGGATGGATTGGGTGCCGGTGTTCGTTTGGCATTGCCATATATCAGGTGGTTTTTTCCTTTGAAGCTGGTAAAATTTTATTTTTTGTTTCTTGTGCCCTTGGCGCGGGAATGGATCATTTTTTTCAGAGAGGGGTTTGAGGCTGCATGAAATTGTCGGCATTCGGTGAAAAACTCTCCGCAGGCGCTGGCATCCTTTCGTTGATGGATGATCTTGGCAACGCCTTGGCCGAAGGCGGCAAGATCATGATGGGCGGCGGTAATCCGGGCCATATCCCGGAAATCCAGGCGGTGATGGCGGACCGCCTGCGGGCCATCACCGAGGATGACCAGTTGCTGCGGCGGCTGATCGGCATCTATGATGCGCCCCGGGGCGAGCGGGAGTTTCTTCAGGCCCTGGCGGAAATGCTGCGGCGGGAGTACGGCTGGGAACTGAGCGAGGAAAACATCTGTCTCACCAACGGCAGCCAGTCCGCCTTTTTTCTCCTGTTCAACATCCTGGCGGGGACAACGGTCAACGGCGGCAGACGCAAAATACTCCTGCCGATGGCGCCTGAATACATCGGGTATGCCGACCTCGGCCTGACGGAGGATTTTTTTGTCTCGGTGCGGCCGCGCATCGAAATGATTGGCGAGCATTTGTTCAAGTACCGGGTTGATTTCGAGCACATCGCCATCAGCGAGGAGATTGGCGCCATTTGTGTGTCCCGGCCGACCAACCCGACCGGCAATGTGCTCACCGACGATGAAATTACCGGACTGGCTCGGCTAGCCGAGGATCATGGTATCCCCTTCATCATCGACAACGCGTATGGAGTGCCCTTTCCGGGGATGATGTACACCGAGGCAACCCCGATCTGGAATGAGCACATGGTGTTGTGCATGTCGCTTTCCAAATTTGGCCTGCCCGCCGTGCGCACCGGTATCGTTATCGCGGGCAAGGAGCTGATCCGCTTATTGGCGGGCGTGAATGCCGTCATCAATCTGGCACCTGGCAGTTTCGGCCCCATGCTGACCACGGAGATTGTCCGCTCCGGTGAAATCATCCGCCTGAGCCGAGAGGTGATCCAACCTTTTTACCGGCACAAAATGGAGCAGGCCCTTCTCTGTGTGCAGGCGAGCTTCAAGGGGTTGGTGTATAAAGTGCATGTTCCCGAAGGAGCCATGTTTCTTTGGATCTGGTTCCCGGGGCTGGCAATTTCTGGCCGCCAGTTATACGAACGGTTGAAGCAGAAAGGCGTGGTCGTTGTATCCGGCGATTACTTTTTTCCCGGACTGCCTCCTGGCTGGCGTCATGCCGATGAATGTCTGCGGATCACCTATTCGCAGGAGGAAGAGGATGTGCGGCGGGGCATCCACATCATTGCCGAGGAACTCCGCGCGCTCCGTGCATGAGAGCCTTGGAGGATGGCATGCAAGATCTTCATATTCAAAAATATTCTGATGAGAGCAATCCTTGGGCAACTCCAAGATGGCAGACTGGCGGGTGAAGCCATGGGATTGGAGCAGTGACTACTACAAAAGGAGAACGAAATGTTGTGGCAATACCGGACCATTCTTTTTGAATTCACAAAAGATGGCCTGCTTGGCGATAAATATGTTGATGACGAAGAGATGGAAAAGACCCTCAATCAGTTAGGGGGCAAGGCCTGGGAACTGGTGAATGTGACCCTGCTCCAGGATGGGGTGTTGGCTTTTCTCAAGAAACCGGCGCGGCAGGAAATGGTGATTGAAGAGCCGATTGCAGCTGCCCCGGCAGTTCCTTCTCCGCCCATTATAAAACCCCGTCCAGCGGTAGCCGCGCCGCAGGTGAATACTGTCGAGCCGGCTTATGAACCGGAGCCCGAACCAGAGTTCGAACCGGAGCCCAGCCGCGCTTTTGAGCGTCAGCGGAAAACAGTCGGGCGCAATGATGAACCGGATTTTATCGGCGGCATCAAAATATCCTGATGCGAATGAACCTCTTTTATCGACGGTCTTTGCACCCAGGAACGTTAGACCTTTTAGAACCGGCGATGGGTAGAGGTTAATGGCACTGTATATCCTCAAACGATTTTTGCTGATGATTCCGACCCTTTTTGGGATCATGCTGATCACCTTTGCCATCACCCAATTTGTCCCCGGTGGTCCGGTGGAGCGGTTGATGGCGCAGTTGAGCGGGTACGGGGCCGGCGGAGAAACCGGCGGAGGCGGGCTGTATCAGGGCAACAAGGGATTGGACCAGGAGCGGGTCGAGCAGTTGAAAAAGCTGTACGGCTTTGATCAGCCAGCCCTGACCCGTTTTGCCGGCATGATGCGGCAATATCTGGTCTTTGATTTCGGGCAATCCTACTATCACCATATGAGCGTCGCCCAGTTGGTAGTCACCAAGCTGCCAGTGTCGATGTCGCTCGGTCTCTGGAGTTTTCTCATCGTCTATACGGTCTGCATTCCGCTGGGTATTGCCAAGGCGGTGCGTGATGGCTCCACCTTTGATGTCTTGACCAGTGCCGTTATCCTTGTCGGGTATGCCATCCCCGGTTTTGTTCTTGGGATTGTGCTCATCGTGCTGTTCGGCGGCGGCAGCTTCTGGAATATTTTTCCACTGCGTGGTTTGGTTTCCGACAACTGGAGTGAATTAAACGCCATGGGTAAGGTGTTGGATTACCTCTGGCACATGGTGCTGCCGATCATCGCCTCCACCGTCGGCAGCTTGGCGGTGATGACACTGCTCACCAAGAATTCGTTTCTTGAAGAGATTCGCAAGCAGTATGTGGTCACCGCCCGGGCCAAGGGGCTTGAAGAGCGGCAGGTTCTCTACAAGCATGTCTTCCGCAACGCCATTATTCCAATTATTACCGGTTTTCCAGGCAGTTTCATCACCGCTTTCTTTACCGGCAGCCTGCTGATAGAAACCATTTTTTCATTGGACGGTATGGGGCTCTTGGCCTACCAGTCGGTCATGAACCGTGATTATCCGGTGGTTCTCGGCACCCTCTATTTTTTCACCATTATCGGCCTGATTTCCCGGCTGCTCTCCGACCTTTCCTATGTCGTGGTCGATCCGCGCATCAGTTTTGAAGGCAGGCAATAGACAGATGGGACGAGAGAAGAGCAGGGCCGTCAGTCTTGGGCGCAAACGCTGGATCAGGTTTCAAAAAAATCGCCGCGGGTTCTATTCGCTGATCCTGTTTGTTTTGTTATTCGGCCTCAGCCTGTTTGCCGAGGTGCTGAGCAACGACAAACCATTGCTCGTCCGTTATGAGGGGCACTACCATTTTCCCCTTTGGCGGATGTATCCGGAAACGAACTTTGGCGGTGATTTTGAAACCGAGACAGACTACCGCGACCCCTATATCCGCGACAGGTTGACCAGTGGCGATAACTTTGCTGTTTTTCCTCCCAACCCGCACAGCTTTAATTCGATCAATCAGGCCCTGGATCGACCAACGCCCGCACCGCCGAGCCAGGATAATTATCTCGGCACTGATGACCGTGGGCGCGACGTCTTAGCCCGGTTGGTCTACGGATTCCGTTTAAGCGTTCTTTTTGGCGCGGCCCTGACAGCGGTCGGCACCTTGCTGGGGATTGCCGCCGGTGGCCTGCAAGGGTATTTCGGTGGCCGGCTCGATCTTATTTTTCAGCGATTCATCGAGCTCTGGGGCTCCATGCCCGAGTTGTATCTCCTGATCATTTTTGCCTCCATCTTCAAGCCCAGCATGCTGCTGCTGCTCATTCTGCTGTCGATGTTCGGTTGGATGGGCTTGTCGGATTACGTGCGGGCTGAATTCCTGAAGGGGCGGAACATGGAGTATGTCAAAGCGGCCAAAGCATTGGGGGTCGGTAATCTGACGATCATGACCAGGCACCTTTTGCCCAACAGCATGACCCCGGTGATTACCTTCTTGCCTTTCCGTATGTCCGGGGCTATCCTGGCGCTGACCAGCCTCGATTTCCTCGGCCTCGGCGTCCCGCCCTCGACGCCGAGTCTTGGAGAGTTGCTGGCTCAGGGGAAAGCGAATATCGAGGCCTGGTGGCTTTCGCTCTCAACCTTCGTGGTCCTCGTCGGCACCTTGGTCTTGCTCATTTTTATCGGCGAAGCACTGCGAGAGGCCTTCGATCCAAGGAAATAAAAAAAGGGACCGGAGCAATGCCCCGATCCCTTGCAGCGAGAAGGCTTGAAAATGAGATCAAGACTTGTGATGGTGCATTTCGTGTCGTAACTTGTCGAATTCCTGTCGGATGTGTGCTCGCAGTTCAGAAATTTCGAAATACAGTTCCTTGGCCGTGTAGGCAAACTGCGGTTCATGCTCCTGGTCGCTTGCCGCCGGGACAACCGGCATGATGGCGCTGGCCTGCTGCAGCCAGGCGGTGAACCGGCTGACGGCTTCCGGCAGGACGTCGGGATGAGCGTGCTCCGCAAGGAGTTGTTCGTAAAGGTAGTTCACCAGTTTTTCCGTGGCAGCGTCATTTTTAGTGGGCAACCGGACCAGCATGGTGATCACCGATTCAAGCAGCTGCACCAGCGACTGCTGTACAGCAGATAATCCGGCCTGTTTCAAGGCTGCAACCACGGTGGCCGATTCAGCAATTTTTTCGCGGGAGGGTGTGCGTACAACCGTAGGCAGCAGGGCGCCCAAGGCGGCAAGCTGTATTTGCCTCGATTCTTCCAGCGGTATCTCCTGACGCTCATCAATGGTGGCTTCCAGGGCTAAGGTCAGTTCATCGACTACTGCTGTGGGAATGGCTGCCTCGGTATTTTCTCCCTCAGTCTCGTTAAAAAAGTGGTCAAGTACCCCTGCAAGCTCTTCGTCCGGTTCCTCTTTGCCGGTAGGGATCGTTGGTTCGTCCTCGACGACGGGCTCCTCCGGGGTGAATCCGGCAAGGGCCGGTGCAATATCCGGTTCCGTCGTCTCAGGTTCCCCGAAGGGTAGCTCTAGGGATTCCTCGAACGAATCAAGTGGCGTGGTTTCATGGAGGGGCTCCTCTGCCGCCGGTTCCTCCTCCGTATCTGCTCCAAAGAAGAAATCGAGTTTTTCCTCAATCTCGTCCATGGGAGTGAAGCTCAGAGTGGCGACCTCCGCTTCTTCGGAAAAGCCTCGTTCCTCCTCGCTGTCGGCAAGGGCGGATTGAACGCTATCCTCTTCGTTGAAGAAAATGGATTGTTCAATCTCCTCGACAGCGGTTTGAGGGGTGGTGACTGTTTCCACGGGCTCTTCTTCGAGGTCGAAGAAACTGTCCAGTTTATTCTGGATCTCGAGGGCATTAGGGTCGGTTTCGGTCTCGATTTCCAGTTCTCTTTGGAACTCGGGTTCTTCCGCGCCACTTAGGGCGATTTCGACGTCATCCTGTTCAATCTCTTCCTGGTCAAGGTCAGCAAGTGCGGCAACGGGCGCATTGCCCTCATCTATAACCATCTCCAATTCACTTGAGTCGAGCGCGGAAAAGGTGAGTGCTGATTCGCCTTCAGCCTCTGATTCGGTAAACAGAAAATCCAGTTGCTCGGCGAGGTCGCTTTGGGTCGGCAGATCGAAAGGCTCAGCGTTTTCGTCGAATCCAGCGGTTTCGTCGGCATCGGAAAGAGCTGGCATCAATCCCCGTTTGCTGCTGAGATGAGATTCGATGAAATCGTCGGCCAATTCGTCGGCAACCGGCTGAATGGCATCTGGAGGAAGGACTTCATCCGGATATTGGACATCGGCGGATTCCATGGCCGGCAACGAGTCCATGGCAAAAAAGGAATCGATTTCCGCTTCAAAGCCATCGGTTGATGCATCTGTCGCCGCCACCCTCAGCGGTTGTTCAAAGTCCAAGTTCTCATCCGGTGAAACGATTTCAATGCTCGATTCTGCTTCGGATGGCACGATCTGCGCGGGTGTCGGTTCGTCACTGGCCGGAGCGCTCATCGCATCAAACACCTCTGTAACGCGATGCTGGTCAGCAATTTCCCCCGATGAAGAGGTGATGAGCAGTTTGAGATTATTCAGGCGATTGATCCGGTCAACAAGGAGGTTTTGGATGGTGTTTTGATCCAACTGCCGATCGCCGGTTTGTTGAACCTGCTCCAAGGCTTCGCTAAAGGAATGAAGGAGGATAAAGGCTTCCGGGTGCGCTTCCGCTCGTTCGTCCGCGATATAATCGCCTAAAGCCTGGAGCCCCTGTATCAAGATCAATGCCGGTTTGTTGTCCGTCACATTATGATGATAAGCGGCAATTTTTTCATTGAACTGGCGCAGGCTTTCATCGGTCACTTCCCAGTCCAGGCTGAGAATGGCGGCTTTCAACTGTTTGGAAGCGTCCGGTTCCGGAAGCATACTGCTACTTGTTTCTATAGCTTCGGCTGGTTTGATTTGAATCTCGGCGGCGGCAAGAGGCTCTGCTTCGCTTTGATTGATCTGATATTGAAGGATTTTAAATTTACGGACATCTCCCTTCAATAATTGGGTGATCTGGTCACCCGTAATCTGCTTGGAAGATATTATTTTTTCAAAATTATAAAAAAATGTAAGAAGTAATTTGATGGAATTAGGGTGAGCATAGGCACCTTTTGTACGAATATAGTTGCCGATTTTACTCAGTCCCTGCAGATAGACTTCAGCCACTTTATCGCCCTGCCACATGGACTGTAGATTATCAAGTTCATCATCCAGTTCCTGGAGGATGTCATCGTTAATTTCCCAATCAAGTGACAAGATAATGGATTTGAGTCGTGTCAAAGGGGCGGATTCTTCACTGGTAAATTCAAAAAGATCGACATCTTGCGTGTCAAAGGACTCGTTGGCAAAAAGTGTCAGATCTTCAAATTCATCGATTGAAGAAATGTGGTCATGCTGCGATTTTTTCATATACCGACTCTAATGTTTACCTCCACGGTCCGCACCCATCACATAAGTTTTTTCTGGATGGAAATAACCGTGGATGAAATAATTTTCTTTAACGTTTCTGGTACGTTGTATCCAGTGAGAGCGCTTGCTTCAAAGGTGGGCACCTTGAGCTTGCTGTTGAGATCCTTGTCAAGAATAGAAATTGGTAAGATGGGGATGCCCTGATTTCTCAGATCGACTTTATTGTATTGAAGTACCAGGGGAATCCGGAAAATGGATTCCTTATAACTCGTGAGGTTTTCGTGCAATTGATTAAGCGAACGAATATTTTTTTCCCGCATCTGTTCTTGTGCATCGGCAACAAAAACAATACCATCAACCCCCTTGAGGACCAGTTTTCTGGTAGCGTTGTATTTGACTTGACCTGGGACGGTATATAATTGAATTTTTAAATCATATCCTTTGATCTGCCCCATGTTGAAAGGTAAAAAATCAAAAAATAGAGTCCGGTCTCCGTGGGTCTTTAAACTGACCATTTCAGACTGAATTTGTTTGGAGAACTTTCTGTTGATATATTCAAGGTTAGTGGTTTTGCCGCCACGGCCGGGGCCGTAATAGACAATTTTCACCTGAACAATTTTTTCTCTAAGATTGATAAAACTCACAATACACTCCCGCGGCTTTCAGCAGATCGCCAATGATTCAAAAAAACACTTGTCTGATGCCACAGATTTGAGGAATCAGTTAATTGCGGGCCCATATTTTTTTGATCCGTTCAATCGTTTCCACAACATTGAGCCGGAGAAACCCCAACGAGATGCTCTTCCCGAACATGGTAATGAGCAGCAGTTCGTCGTCAATTTTAGAAAAATGGATGTTGCACTCCGAGCCTTTGTGAAACAGCAAGGAAAATTCCTGCTCACCGACGAGTTTGGCCATGGCGTCAACGGTGGCAAAGTTGCCTGCCGCTAAAGCTGCAAACGAATAGACATCATACTTTGATGTACCATTGTCTTTGGCGGTAATGATGTTGCCGGCCATGTCGATGATAATAACGCAGTCGACTCCAATTTTTATGAGCTTTTCAGTCAGGATTTCGTCGATTTTCTCAAGCTGTTCCTGGCTTACAACTCCATAATTCATATTGTTACCTCATGCACGTTTAGAAAAGTTGTTATAGGAGAAGTCGTTTGGTCGCGTTCTTTAAGGAAAAAATGTTTCCCCGGAAAATGAATGGCCAATGAAAGTGGTCATCTAAAAAAGATGAATTTTTTCAATGGGATCTTTAATGCTATTTTCAATTATGAAGAGTATACGTCAGAAAATTATTTATATGAAGCGGTTTTTTCTCGGATTATTCTTTTTTCGATCCTCCCTGAAAACAGGGGGTTGCGATAATTTTGTTACTTCCTTTTTTCTTGTTCGACGCCCTCTTTCGATATTTTATATTTGCTGTTCACTGAATAAACGAAGGCCAGAACTTCCGCGATGGTATGGTACAATTCAAAGGGGATTTCCTCGCCAACTGGAATTTTAGACAGCAATTCGACTAAATCTTTATCTTCCTTAATATGCACTCCTGCCTCGGCGGCCGTGGCAATGATCTTCTCGGCGACAAGGTTGGATCCACTGGCCACAACTTTAGGGGCTGCGGCTTTTTTGGGATCATACAGCAGAGCGACAGCACGTTTTCCTGATGCATGTTTCTCGGTCATCGAAACCTATCTCCTTTGCCGCTTACATCAGGCTCTGGTGTCAATCATGCCGGCGCCGCCTCTCGTCATTATCTCCAAGAGCGTTTTCACCGGTTCATTCGCGCCGACCAGGAATTGGACGGAATCCAGGTCGGCACTGGTGATCCATCGCGCCAGCTCATCACGAAACCCGGCGACAAATTTTGCTTTTTCCGCATTTTCTGTCAGGAATCTCAATGCGATTCGATCCTCTTGCCGTCGTATATTTACCTGCACGTTTCCAAGCCCTTCGAGTTGCAGATGCAGTTCAATGGTTTGATCGGCTTGGCTGGAATGATCCCCCCCTGTTTCAGATTCCTCGCCGGAACGATCGGAATCGACGAGCAGGTAGCCTTGCTGGAGGAAGGAAAACGGCAGGGGGAGAAAAAAGAGTGCTTCGCTTGCCAGCCGCATTTGCAGCAATTGATACAGCTCCAAGGTTTTGGCCAGCTGGTCTGGTGCGACTGTGCTTTTATCAGCCGCTTCAGCTTGTTGTGACAATTCAAGCAAGGCGAATTTCAAGGTGCGAGCAGCTTCTTCGGGTTTGTTTTCAGCCAGCAGGCGCTCCATGACGATACCCAGACGGTTGAGATACTCCTCTGTCGGCGGTTCAATTCCTCGCTGGTTTTGCGGCGGCTGGAGTTCGCTCCCCGCTTGGATCAAAAAAGAGAGCAGTTGCCGTATCGGGTGCGTGGAGGGAAGGGCGGTATCCTCTTGAACAAGAGGAAGCAGTTGTGAAAAAGTGCTCATGTTTGCCGGGTTGTTCTGCGCCATTCTCCCTAAAAGCGTTGATAATGCTTCGGTTTCCTTTTCTGCGGCAATCGGGGATGCGAGCACCGTGGGGTGGAGGGAAGGAACAGGCGGTCCTTCCTGGCCGGCCATCTGCGCAAAAAGTTCGCCAAGGCGCGCTGCTTGCGCTGCCGTGTCCGGGGTGAGTGAAGGAACACTGGTAAGTTGTGCCAGTAACCCGCTTATTTGCTGATAGTGCGCTTCGAGCTTTTGTCCAGGGGGAATGGTTGCTGTTTGGGCAATCAGATTGAGGAGTTGAACCGTAGTTGATGAGCCTTGCAAAGTGTCTGGCAATCCGGCAGTTCCCATGTTTCCTGCATAAAACTGCAGCGTTTCTTGTGTGGTTGGGCTGAGTTGCGACATTAGGTGAGAATCCCTGGCAAATGCTGCTACTTCTGGCATCAGGAGGGATTGGTGCGCCAACAGGGGGAGTGCGTTACCCAGCCAACGGTTGACCGGATTGCCGCTGACGATCTGCAGTTCCATCTGCGGCATCATTGAGGCGACTTGAAGGTCCAGTTTCTGGCCTACCTGCAGTTGGGCGGTTGACTCAGCCGTTATTTTTTGGCCGTTAATCTCGAGGGTGAACTGGTGTGCATCGGCCTTGGCGGTGATGACGCCTTGAAGCCGTTGTCCTTGAAAAAAGGGAAGACGCTGGTGTTGTTCACCGGCGAGATGAGTCGGGATAAGGGGTTTTATTTCGGTGGTCAGGGTCAATGGTTCCAAAATGATCCCCCGTTTAGTGGCGGCTTCTAACCGTAATAAGTCAAGTATTCATTTGTGCTATGAGGTTGTTTGTTTCCATGGAAATCTCTCGAATCTCCGGAAGAGGAAGCTGTCGGGCGGAGAGTTGTGCGGAGGGAGCGCACCCGTTTTATGACGAGACGGGATAGCTAGAGAGTCTGCACATTATCCCTAAGTTGGCGGCGCTGTTCCTGGAGACACCAGGAGATGACCACGTCTCTCGTTTTGGTGGAAATGTTTTCAAATTGAAAGGCAACCTGGAATTTATTTTTACGGACTCTATATGATCGGACGACATTTGCCAGGCAGACAATAGGAGTTTTTTCGTCCGGCATGGTTATGACCAGTTGGATGCGATCATGGCTGGGCGGTTTTTCAGGGAAAAGCGCCAATACCCCGCTGCCGCTCAAATCAAGCGTAGTGCCGATCATTTTCCAGGTACGCGTTTTCGTCTCCTTGGAACCGGCAATATAACTGGCTTCGACGGGTATATTAATCGCTACCCGGAAGTATTCGCGCAACACTTCCGGGGAGACGGGTTCCCTCGCAGTGAAACGCAGGCGGCGTTCTTGTACAACTCCGTCAAGTCGCGCTATAAGATTGACAATCAAGCCATTGTGTTCGACCGCCAGGTTGCAGTCGGCGCCGATATGAAGATCGTCGGCTTCCCAGGAGCGGGGGGGGAAAATAAGTTCCAGGCTGGGAAATTCTTTTTTAACAAGTAAAGCCCTGCAGCGGATATTCACCTCATTGTTGCTGCTGGGGAGATCGACGATCGTGGGGGCATTGTCGATCAGCTTTTCTAGAATATCATTAATTCTTGCCACGATGCGCTAATCACAATTTAACGTTGGAGAACAAGGCGATACGTTTATTGTTCGATCAAGGGGAATTGAAGCCTTCCAGCCGTACCCGCATGCGCAAGTACTTGCGTTGCAGTTCAAAACAGCAGGCCATAATTTTATCCTGGCTTTCTGCGTCGATCAAATCAAAGTGCAGGGCAATGTGATACAAATAGTCTTCAATTTTCCGGCATCGAACCACATGGCCGAAAGCCATGATAATTTCCATATCCCTGGTCGGAAGTGTCAGTTCGATTTTGACCCGCACATCTTTTTCCAGCGGTTCGCTGAAGCTGCATAGCAGGCCGCTGCCGCTGAGATCAATGGTGTCTCCCAGAAGTCTCCAGCTTTCCCCTTCCCGTGCCATTTCCTCAGGTATAACCGATGAGGCGGCAACCCTGGTGGAAGCATCTACTCTGAAATAGTTGCGGGCATGCGTATGGGTGACCGTTTCCTGGGCAACGAGTTCCAAGGTGGATGGTTCCCTGATGCCACGGATAGCTGCGGTGACGGAAATGGTCTGGTTGATGAAGTCAAACATCACCATGCAGATTCTGCTGGTGTCCACCTGATCGACTGCTAACGTGCTGTCGGGAAAGGTAAGGGTGAACCCAGGCGGTTCTTCCTTACCGTAAAAACAGCGCAATCTTTCGTTTTCAGTCACACCCAGAAGTGGAACTGCGGCTCGCACGGCCATTCCTTCTTTAATGGTATGGAAGAAACTCGTCAATAATGGCAAGGTGTTACCTTCTCTCAAATTGAAAAAACAATGTTTTTTTTAGATTGCCACATGTACTCCAAGAAAGGAAGGAAATTTTAGAAGACCGTATGAAAAGAATGGAAAACAGCGGGAGGGTGAATGGGCAGTTTGCCGTTTGCCGCACGATGTTGCTGTCAACCGGAGGAAGAGATGCGCCTTCCTGTTTGGACGGAACCGGAATGGTATCCTTGCAGCACTGCGGCGCCTTTGTTCAAGGTGCGTAACTCATTGCGCTGGACTGCCAGAATGCTGTTGATATGCGGCAACAACCGCTGGTTGCGTTCATGAATGCACCGCATGAGCATGAGCCATTCCTTGGTCTCAGCGTGTTCCCTAAGTTCCTTTTGGCCCTGCAACATATCAAGCAGCGTGGAGTCACGAGGTTTGGCTTCTTCTTGTTCTTGATTCAGCTGCGCGAACAGTGCTGTCAGGGTTTCAAGATTGTTCTTTTGAATGGCCTCCTCGATCTCCATGCTTAACCGGTTGATAAACCGGTACTGGATCACAGCCTGCTCGATCAGCGAAAGCGGTTCCATTTCACATTGCCGCCGCCAGCGGTTTGTAGGCCATGCTGCTGTTTGCCGGAGAACTGACGCCGGCCGATCCCCGCAGTTCCTGTTTGTTGATGTTGATGGCCTCTGCCCAGGTGGCTCGTAAGTCGGTTAGTAGGTTTTTTACCTCGATCAGGGCGTCGGCATCGTTTTTCAGGTTGGCTTGCATCATCCGGCGCAGCATGTAACCGTAGAGTGAGTCGAGATCCTCAGCCAGCTTGGCATTCTGGTTATGGTCCAGAGTGGCGGCAAATTCGGAGACAATGGCCGATGTCTTGTTGATATAGTAGGCCCGCTTATCAATCATACCGTTCTCGATGGCCTGGATACCTAGTGTAATGAAACGGATGGCGCCGTCGTAGAGCATCAGCATCAGCTGTTCCGGCGAAGCGGAGTTGACCGTGTTGGTCATGTATTGGTTAGTGTATCCGTTCATCAATTGCCTCCGCTCATCATATTGCTGATCATGGTCATTTGTTGCGTAAGATAAGATGACTGTGCATTCAGCCCGCTGACCAGGGACTCCATGGCACCGAACTGGGCTTCCAGCATTTTTTGGCGCTTCTCAAGCCGCATTTCCATGGAATCAATCCGGTTGTCGATGCGCCTGACATTGCTGTTGATGCTATCTTTTTTGGTCTTCAGCATCCCGGTTGTGGAGCTGGTCATTGACTCCAGGTAATCTTGAAACTGGGTGGCTATCCCCTTGTTGCCCCCTTCACCTGCCAGGAGGCTGACAATGCTGTCAAGGTTGCTGTCCACCGCTGCTGAAAGCTTCTTATCGTTCACCACCAGGGAGCCGTCCTTCTGGGTCTCGAAGCCAAGTTCCGAAAGGGTGGTGAATACTCCGGAATTGGCAAGCGGCTGGGTCAGTAGGCTCTGCAGGCGGCGCTTGATAGCGTTGATGCCGGAATCGCCACCAAGCACTCCCCCCTCGCTGCCATTTATAGCGGACTGGGAGGTGATGAAGTTCATCACTTCGTTGTATCCTTTGGCAAAGGCCTCAATGGTCGATTTAATGCTGGTCTTGTCCACGCTGATGTTGAGCGTTGTTGTCGAGCCTTCCTTGCTCTGAAGAAGATCCAGGGTGACCCCCGGGATTGCCTCGCTCAGCGTGTTGGAATCACTGTAAATATCGATGGTATCTACCCGGATATGCGCCCTGGCCGCGGTCTGGATTGGAACCCCTATATTCAGTGTGCTCGTCCCGCCCGAAAGGCCGGTGCTGTCCAGGGTGAATGCATTGCCGACATCCTCGCCGGTCAGGACCAAACGGTAGGGTGTGGTCGAACCGTCGTTGATGATCGCTGCGGAAACTCCGAGATCACCATTGTTGATTGCCTGCATGATCCCTTCCAGTGAGTTGTCGCCCGCGGCGATTTCGATAGAGTGACTTACACCGCCCACGGTCAGGGTCATGGTGCCGGTGCCAAATCCGGTATCTGTCCGGCTAGCAACTCCGGCCGAAACCGATTTTTGCACCTGGGCCAGGGAAACGACCTCCACCTGAAAGCTGGCCCCAGCCTGCGCATTGCTGGAAACAGTGGCGGAGAGGAAATCCCCGGAGCTTTGCTTGACCGAACGCTGGAGCAGGGTGTCGGCGTCGCCGAGAGTTTTGATGGTATCGGCAAACGATTTCATCTTGGTGTCCAGCTCGGTGAAAGCGGTCAACCGGCTGTTGAGCCAGGTTTTGTCTTTCTCGAGCAGGGTGACCGGCCGACGCTCGAGAGCCATCAGCTGTTCGACGATGCTGCCGGTGTCGAGCCCTGTTGCCAGGCCGCCGAATTGAATGGTCATGGCTTGAGTCTCCGGGGGGCGGGATTAACTGACGGTATTGACAAAATTTCCGTTCATCTCGTGCAGTTGCTTGCTGAGATTGAGGAGTTCCTCGGGCGGAATCTGCCGGATGACTTCTTTGGTTTCGCTGTCGACAATCTTGACGATTAATGCATCGGAGCCGCTGTCCCGTTCAAAGCGCACGCTGTACAGCCCGTCCTCGGTGATGGACTTGATTTGACTGATCAACTCTTCGGATGGCAGTTTGTTTTCCTGGGGGGTGGTTTGGGATTGTTGCTGGCTTTCCTGCCGTTTGCGCTCCACCTGCTGGGCCGGCTCATTGATTCGGGGCGGACTGACTGTCGCCATGCCTATGGCTTCAATACTCATTTCCTGACCTCCATGTCATATAGGGGAACAACAAGACCCGAGGGGACCGCAATCTTCAGTCCCCTCGGGAGTTGATCTTACTGGAGCAGACTCAGAGCCAACTGCGGGTTCTGGTTGGCCTGGGCCAGGATCGAGACGCCGGCCTGCTGCAGGATGTTCTGCTTGGTCATGTTGGAGGTTTCCTGGGCGATGTCCGCATCCAGAATCCGCGACCGGGCAGCCGAAAGGTTCTCAGAGACATTGTTCAGGTTGGCGATGGTCGATTCGAACCGGTTCTGGATCGCACCCAGTTCACCTCTCGTGGTGTCAACTGTTTCTAAGGCGGCGTCAGCTGCAGTTATCCAAGCTTGAGCGGTAGTGTTGTCGGATATAGCTGCAACATTTAAACCTAATCCAGCAGCATCAAAATCTTGAGCTACGGTCAGATCGATTGACTGGCCGGCTCCCGTATTGGCTCCCACCTGGAAGGTGGCATCTAGAGCACCGCCCAACAAAAATGTACCGTTGAATTGGGTTGAATCAGCAATTCGAGTGATTTCCTGGGTCAATTGAGTGATCTCTCCATTGATTGAACCTAAGTCGTTCGTATCGTTGGTGCCATTGGCACCCTGAACGGCTAATTCTCGGATTCGCTGTATGATGTTGGTGGTTTCCTGCAACGCGCCTTCAGCAGTTTGTGCCAGACTGATGCCGTCGTTGGCGTTACGTGCGGCCTGATTGAGGCCGCGGATTTGCGCGGTCATCCGATCGGAAATAGCCAGACCTGCCGCATCGTCCTTGGCAGAGTTGATCCGCAGACCACTTGAGAGACGCTGCATGGACTTTGAAAGATTGGTTTGGGTTGCCCCGAGGTTACGTTGAGCGTTGAGAGAAGCTACGTTTGTGTTGATTGTAAGTGCCATGATATTCCTCCATGAATATTGAATTGGCTTATTTAAAAAGTGGCATCCTTGCCGGTAGTACTGCGATACAACAAATTGATTGAATGTCGGCTTGAGCGATTTCGCCGAACGGCGCCTCCTTTGCTCGATAATCGGTTCAATATGGGTTGAAGTCAGTCAGGAATCGTTCACCTGTCAGAACTTTTATTCCCTTACAATACCTATCGAACCCGACCCGGGAAAACTTTAGGTGTTTTTTCAAGAAAAGAACAATTTCCTCTGGTTCCTTCTTGTCCTCTTGTTCCCATGCGTCGCATGGGAACAGCCCACCAGATGCGCCGCATCATACCAGGGTTCCCATGCAACGCATGGGAACCAGGAAGCCGTGCAGCGCATGGGGCCAGAAATAGGAACCAGGAAACGAGGAGTTGCCTTTCCACCTTACCATCCGGTATGAACCGGGAGCAGCCCTTCCTTCCCATGGTAGGTGCGTGCGCTGGAGTACCGCCAGTGCAGCGGATCATCCACATAGCCGCGCCGTACCGGATTGTAATGCATGTACTCCAGTTTTTGCCGCAGCATAGTTTCGTTTTGCAGCAACTGCGGATGGCTACCTTCTTCCCAAAATTGATAGCGGGCGTCGGTCTTGTGTGCCTTTTTAAACAACGCCAGCAGGTTCAGGAGTTCTTCCGCATGCTGTTCTTCCAGGTGGCGAAGGATCTCTTGCGCGGTGAACGCTTTGAAATCATGCACTTGTTTGTGCAGATCAGTGGCTTGCAGAATACAGTGCATGTGGTTTTCCAGAATCACATACCCGTAGATGAGGACGCCTTTGTTGGTCTGTCTCCAATCCAGGGCGTCCAGGATGATCTGCACGGCGCCGGGACGGGTGAAAACAGCCAACCAGTTGCGTACGGTGAAGGTCAGGAAATGCGGCGCGGCGGCATCGGTTATGTGGTATCGGCTCCGGCCCATCGTTTTCTCTGGCAAGAGACTGCGGTGCAGTCGGGGAGAGTCTCCCTGTGCAGTAAGGAGACCGAGGAATTTTTTTTCTTGTTCCCATGCGCCGCATGGGAACAGATGCGCCGCATCATAAACAGGGTTTCCATGCAGCGCATGGGAACCAGGGGGACCGGGGGAACCAGGAAACCACGGCCTTACTGCCAATTGCCCAGGATGCAGTACTCTTTGGGTTGCTGCGGACGGAGATTGGCTGCTTCTTCCCCCAGCAGCCGGTCTTCGTAGCCGCCGGCGATAAATTTGTTGGCGACGATTTTTTTGTCCAGCGAGTTTCCTTCTTGGGCCAGGGTGTTTTCCTGGATGAAGGCGGATACAGCTCTATTGTATTGAAACATAACAATTTTCATGGTGACGACCTGTTGGGAAAGATGATCCGGGGACGAATGCATCCCCGGATCAAAAAAAGGGGAAGGGCTTATCCTTGCAGCAACTGCAGGGCAAGCTGCGGTGTCTGATTGGCTTGGGTGAGGATGGAGACGCCGGCCTGCTGGAGAATATTGGCTCGCGTCATCTTTGAGGTTTCCTGGGCAATATCGGCATCCATGATCCGGGAGCGCGCGGCGGACAGATTTTCAGCGACAATGTTCAGGTTGGAAATGGTGGATTCGAACCGATTCTGCACCGCACCCAGGTTTCCCCGGATGGTGTCGATGGTACCAAGGGCGGTATCGACTAGACCGATGGCGGTCGACGATGCGGCTGGCGACGTCACGGAAACGGTGGTCAGGCCGAGGTCCGCTAACCGGGCGCCGCCGATGGAGAAGGTGATGGTGTCGCCGGCGTTGGCGCCTACCTGAAAGGTTGCAGCTGTCATCGAGCCATCGATCACTGGGCGGTTGTTAAAGGTTGTCGAGGTGGCGATCCGGTTCATCTCGGTGGTCAGCTGATCGACTTCAGCCTGCAGCGAAAGCCGGTCGGAGGCGGAGTTGGTGTCGTTGGCCGACTGGACGGCCAGTTCGCGGATGCGCTGGAGAATGTTGGTACTTTCCTGGAGTGCGCCTTCAGCGGTCTGGGCAAGAGAGATGCCATCGTTGGCATTGCGGGCAGCCTGGTTGAGACCGCGGATCTGAGCGGTCATCCGGTCGGAGATGGCGAGACCGGCAGCATCATCCTTGGCGGAATTGATGCGGAGTCCGGAAGAGAGTCTTGACATCGAGGTGGCAAGTTCTCCCTGGGAGCGGGCGAGGTTTCTCTGGGCATTCAGGGACGCGACGTTTGTATTTACCGTTAAAGCCATGGTTTCCTCCATGAATTTTTTAGCCTCGGTCGTCCAATGGCTGACCTGGGGGCTAACGATACAAACGTAACTGCTCTCTCACTACTCAACTGTCTCTCGATACACTCTTCGGTGTTTTTGGTCGGAGGCTTAAGTGTTTTTTTGAAAAAAAGAAAAGACCGGCGAATGCTGTCGTTCGGCCGGTCTTCGTTGGAACAGGAGATGGGGGATGTGCTCTATTTGTCCATTTTCGGCAGCGGTGTCCGGGTGTCGTAACGGGGATCTTCAAGAACGACCTGCAATCCCTTGTTGGTTTCCGGTGCATACAGAATGGGGCCCGAAAGATTCAGGGTGATTTCCTTTTCCTCGGAAATGGAAACGATCGCCAGGGCAAAACATTCCCCGCTTGCATCAATGCCGAGTTTTTGCCGTTCGTTATCGTCAGGGACAACCAGGTAGTCGAGAAAAAAATTGGTGGGGTCGGTGACGACAAAGGCAAAGGCCGGATCGTCGACACATTGAATCCAGAAAAGCGGTCCTTGTTTTTTGTTGGGCATGACCAGAAAATTTTTCAGCTGGTCAAGCCCGATCAATCCTTCGGGGAAGTTGAGAACATGGGCCGGATCGTATTCTACCTCGCCAAAACGCGTTTCAATGGTTTTCATTTTTTCAACGTCCTGTCTGCAAGCTTGTCACTGAGGATATCCAGGTCGGTCATATCCCAACCGGCCGCCGCTTCAATGTTTTCCTGACGAATGCGATCATAGACCTCCTGGCGGTAGATCTTGGTCTCGCGGGGGGCATCGATGCCAATCCGGATGCCTCCGCTCTTCATCTCGATAATCTTGATGGTAATATTGTCCCCGATGATAATGCCTTCACCGGGTTTTCTGGTCAGCACCAGCATAATTGCACCTGTAAAAAAACTCGAGCCGCGGCTCGGGAATGGAAGGGGAAAAAGAGCAAATGCGCCATGCCGGGGAAGTAACGGATATTTCCCCAAGGAGAAGCCCTGCCTTTAGGAGCCAGTATTCAGTAAAAGATGAAGAAAAGCAAGCGGTTTTAATTGGTTGGCAATCCTAGATGAAGTCGAGAATGGAAAGCTGCGAAACCTTGGAGGTGACATTGAGAGCAGCCTGAAAGGCGGTTTCCTGCTGGACTATGGCATTGAAGGCCTCAATGGCGTCGGCGTCTTCATACCGGGAAAGGACTTGCTTAAGATCGATGCGTACCCCTTCCTGATAATCCATCGCAGTTTCCACCCGGCTGGCCCGGTTGCCAAGCTGCGAGCGCAGGCGGCGGTTCTGCTCGGCTGCGCCTTCCAGATTGTCCAAACTGTTCTGCATCGTCGTTGTATTGTTGGTACGAAGGGCTTGTTCGGCGAGGGTAATTTCATTGAAAAGATTGTATCTTCCTGCTTCAGGGTGATCGCCGCCGAGGGCTGAGGCTGACGGCCAGTCAACGGTTCCGAAAAATAGATTGTTACCGGTCAAGTTGACCTGAATAAGTTCACCCGCTGATATTTCCAGCGATGTCGCATTTTCGTCACCCGCATAAGAAACCGGCCAGGTGGCAGCGTTGGCTGGGTCAAATAGCTTGATATTAAAGGCTCCGTCTTCAACAAAGGGCTTGGTATCTTCGGCATATCCGGCAAAGAGATACTTCCCGTCTACGGTGCCGTTTGCCGAATCAAGTAATTCCTTCCGGAGATTGGCCAGTTCATCTGCGAGCACGGTTCGGTCCGCATCGTTCAGCGAACCGTTGATGGCGTTCGTCATGATCTCCTTGGCCCGCTGCATGATGTTTTCCACATGCTCGAGATGGCCGTCAGTCGCCTGCATGGTATCGAGCGATTTCCCCATGGTCTCCAGATACCGGTCGACATTGGAAAGCTGTTTGCGGGTGTTGAGCACCGGGCGGATCGAAGCCGGATCATCCGAGGGTTTGTTGAGCTTTTTCCCCGTTGCCCCGATCATCCTCAGTCGTTCCAGGTCGTTTGAGACGTCATTGAGGCGCGAACCCAGCATCCGATAGGTGGTTCCCTGTGTAGCTTTCATGGCTTATCCCTTGAGCTGAAGGAGTGCGGTCATCATTTCATCGACGGTGGCCAGGAACTTAGCCGAGGATTCGAAACCCCGCTGGTACTGGATAAGATCGATCATCTCTTCTTCCAGGGAAACCCCGGAGTAGCCGTCTCGAAGATTTTGCAACTGGATGGTCGCATCTTTTGTCCCTTTGAGGGCCAGATCGTTGCGGGCCGCCTCAATGCCAACGGTGGCCACCATCTTGCTGAAAAAATTATCGAAGGTGTCCTTAGTCCCGCTGACCCTGTGGGTGACTTCCAACTGGGCAATGCGCAACGCGAATTCATTATCACCAGGAGCGGCTTCAATATATCTGGCTGCAGCGACCTCGGATGCATCGCTGAGGGCGACCCTGACTCTACGGCTGGCGACCTGGTCTGGAAGTGGAACCGTGATGTCATCGAAAAAAGGACGTCCTTTCTCACCATCCGAACCGTATCCGTTAATGTGTTCCGCATTGACCGCACTGGTCAGATCGACCGCCAGGGTGTTGAGATCGTTGCGCAGGCCGGCAATAAAGACATCACGGACCTCGAACATACCCTTGAACTTGCCGCCGAGACTCTCGAGGGGGATGTCGAGGGTGGAACCGGCCACCTGCAGCCGGAGGTTGACGTCGGTGCCGATGGTCACGGTTTTGATGGTTGCGGCCATGTTACCCTGAACCAGCGGCATGCCGCCGGGCAACTGGACATTGAGCATTCCACGATTGTCGGTGTAGGTCTGGACGCCAAGAGTTTCGGAGAGGTCCTTGATGATCAGATCACGCTGGTCGCGGGCGGAATTAGCTGTTTGCCCAGAAATTTCGACCAGATTGATCCGCTCGTTGAGTTTGGCGATCTCCGCGATTTTTTCGTTGAGGGTTTCGACCTCGGAAATAATCTCGGTGTTCATGTTCTGCGCCACCGTGTCCAGCTCGTTGGTGATGTTGCTAAAGGCCTCGCCCAGCAGCTGCCCCCGCTGCATGACCACATCACGTTCCACCTGACCGCTCGGGTTCGCGGTCAGTTCCTGCCAGGCATCAAAAAAATCGTTGATCTGCGAGGCCAGGTTATCTTCGGAAACATTGAAGATCCGTTCCAACTCAGCGAGCGAGTTGGATTTGCCCATCTCTTCACCGTATTCAATGGATTTGTCCTGGAGCTGCCGATTGATGAACACGCTGTAATCCCGGCTGACGTTGGAAACCGTCACCCCTTGGCCAATGAAGAAATCGCCGAAGTTGACTGCCGGAATCTGCATCAATTCGGCGCGTTGCCGGGAGTAGCCCTCGGTGTTGACGTTGGCGATATTGTTGCCGACGATTTCAATCGATTTCTGATTGGTCAACAGGCTGGTCTTGCCGGAGTTTAAGGCGTTGAGAAGACTGGTCATAGCTGTTTTCCTGTCCTTGCCCTCCCGATAATCATCCTTGATACACGGTGGAGTAGTTCGTGTTCGCCCGGCATGGTCATGCCGTGGCGGCACAGTGTTACGTTATGATACTATCGGCAGAAGAGTGGGGCGAGTTTAGCCCTAGAAGTGAGAATCTTGAGGAAAGCGAACGGGAGCCGGGAAGGGGAGAGCAGGCTAAGCGGTGCGCAACCGCGCGGGGCGGCCGGTGTACGGCGCAAGAAAAAAAGCGGCGCGCGGTGGTCAGATCCGGCCGGAAAGCAAACGGCCGTTAATAGTGGTGTTTTGTGAAAGGCCGCGCTGGCTGTAGGTGACCGGCACGGTCTTGCGGCCGAAAAACTCCATCGTATCCTGAATCCAGTTCAGGGTGGCGCGGAAAAGATAAGCGTTTCTCCGGTTCTCCTGCTGGATCTCCCGGGCAAATTGCTGATCGTCCGGATGGAGGGTCGAAATCCCATTGAGAGCGCGAATAAGAACCTCTTTGCGTTTGACGTCAGCCATCATGGCGGCAATATCGAGGGACTTGGCGTGCTCGCGTTCGTCACGGATGGTATTGCGCAACTGTTCCAGCAAAGTACGGACAGTTTCACGATCCATGGATCAACCCTCGACCAGAAAGCGCAGCAGGCTGGACGCAACCTTGTTGAGATCCGGCTCATACTGGCCGCTGGCAACCTGTGCCTTTAATTCCTGCACACGGGCGGCGCGCGCGGCGTCTTCGATCTTACCGGTACCCTGGTTCATGGTTGCGCCCTGCAGGGCTGAAGCAAAGGAAGGGCCTTCCTTGCCTTCAGTCTTCGCCGTTTTTTGCGCGTCACCGGACTGGCTTATTTTATTGAGCCCCCCGATCTGTCCCATGCCTCGTACTCCAAAGAATTCCACAGTCATCACATTCACCTTATGTAAAAAATATCAGGCCACAACCTTTGATCCCGCCACCCATTCATCGAGCTTGGTCATCACCGCATCGTAGGTGTCGTAGGAAATGTCTGGCAACCAGTCGCCAAAGGCTTTTTTTGCTTCGGCAAAACCCTTGTCGATTCCTTCCTTGATCGCATCGATGCGAGAGGGATCGCCTCCAGCGATGCCGACGGCAAATTGAACTATCCGCTCGGATGTCTGTTCCACGCCGAAATAGCCGTCTTCACTCACCAGTTCCTGGGCTTCTTCGGGAGTGACGGCGGCAAGGTCAATGGCATTGTCACCGATTGCTATCTTGGTGTTAATGCCTTGTTCGTTCAGCAGGTTGGCGACCAGATTCCGCAGCATGCCGTACTTGGCTTCGATATCGGCGTGCAATTGCTTGCTGCCGGAGTAGGTGACCGCCAAGGTGGATTCGCTTCGCAGGCTCACGGTGTCTGCGGCGGTTCTCCGCGCACCGTTTGTACTGGAGCTGGTCGCCGCGGCTATATCGAGACTGGTGCTCTGATGGGCGATCCGGGTGCTGTGAATCTGGGTGTGACTGATGTTTGCTAACATTTTTTCTGCCTCCCTGCAGCGTTTCCAGGCCATCCTGGCCTGTTTTCAACAGGAAATTTTTCTTCCTGTTAGAACTGTATCGGATGCGGCAAAAAAAAACTTTACGTAAAAAAATATTCTTTTTGAAAAAAAGAAACGGAAGACGTCATTTTTGAGGGAGGATTTTTTTTTCGAGCTGGCGATACATCTGCTCAGCCAGGCCGACGCTTTGTTTTCGGGATATGGAAGTGGCGACTTCCTGGTCGAACATCTCCTGAAATATTTCGGTGGCGTTGTTTTTTTCAAAGAGGCCGCCTTCGGGGACGGTCTTGTGCATGGCCTTGAATACGGACTGGATGAAGATCGCCTCGAAATTCTGGCAGGATTTTTTCAGCGCCTCCTTGTCCTTATGCATCCGAGACGTATCAGGAGTCTGCTTCGTGGTCTGCAATACAAGGTTGGGGTCAAGGTTCGTTTTCATGGATGAGCCAGGAAGTAGGGGGGATGGAAGAAGAGTTGGACGTCGTTCAAGTTCAGAGAATGACCAGCTCGCCTTGGAGCGCGCCTGCTGCCTTGATCGCCTGAAAAATGGCGATCAGGTCTCGCGGGGTGGCGCCAATGGCGTTGAGTGCCCGGGCAATCTCGCCGAGGTTGACTCCTCTGGGGAGTACCACCAGGTTGCCTTCCTCCTCGACGGCGCTGAGGGTGGTTTGTGGGGTGGCGACCGTTGTCCCCGCGGCCAGCGGATTGGGCTGACTGACCTCAGCCGATTCGGAAATGATCAGATTCAGATTGCCGTGCGAGACCGCCACGGTGGCAATGCGGACATCCTGGCCCATGACGATGGTGCCGGTGCGCTCGTTGACCACAATTTTGGCCGGTCCATCCGGGGTCACTTCGAGGCTTTCAAGATCGGAGAGAAAGGTAACCATGTCGCCACGGAAGGTCTCCGGTTTGACGACCTTGACGGTCCGGGAATCAACGGACCTGGCAGTATGGCCGCCGAAATGACTGTTGATGGCATCGGCTATCCGCGCCGCAGTGGTGAAATCGGTTTCCCGAAGCTGAAAAAGGATGTCGCCGGAGGGGGGCAGGGCATAATTGACCGCCCGCTCGACAATCGCTCCACCGGTGAGGCGGCTGGCGGTGGTGAAATTTTTCTGGGCCTTGGCCGCCTTGCCGCCGAAGGAAATGCCGCCGACCGCCAGCGGCCCCTGGGCAACAGCATAGGTGTTGCCGTCCGGTCCTTTCAAGGGTGTCATCAACAGGGTGCCTCCGGACAGGCTGGAGGCATCGCCGATCGAAGAAATCTGAATGTCAATGGCCGATCCTGGACGGGCAAAAGGCGGCAGTTGGGCGGTCACCATGACCGCCGCCGCGTTCTTGGTCTTCATCTGCTTGAACACTTCTTCGGGCAGCGCCATGCCCATGCGTTTGATCATGTTGATGATGGCCTGTTTGGTGAACACGGATTTCTTGATGTCGTCGCCGGTGCCGTTAAGCCCCATGACCAGACCGTACCCCATCAATTGATTGTCCCGCACGCCCTCAATATCAGCGAGATCCTTGATTCGGGTCGCCTGGGCAGGTGTCGTCAGCACGAGCAGAAAAATCAGCAGGACAAGACCGGTGCGGCAGAATCGATGTTTCATATGCAGTGCTCCCCGCAGTCTTAGAAGGGCCAGGTGTGATCGAAAATACGCATCAGCCAGCCCGGTTTCTGATTGTCGGAAATCGATCCCTTGCCGGTATAGGCGATCTGCGCATTGAGAATGTTGCCGGAATCCACGGTGTTGCTGGCGGTCACGTCATACGGGCGGACAATGCCGGTCAGATAGATGATTTGATTTTCATTGTTGACGGTCACCGATTTGCCACCGCGTATTTTGAGATTGCCGTTCGAGTAGACCTCAACCACCTGGGTGGTCAGGGTGGCGACCAGATCTTCCGACCGCGTGGTTTTGCCGCTGCCGGAGAATTCGTTGCCCGAGTTGGCCTCAATCAGCGACGCGGGATTGAGGTTGGAATTTTTTTCCGCCACCGATTGTTCAAACCCGAAAAAACTGGAAATACCGGCGGAAATGCTGGACGAACGATCGGTGTCGGTGGTGGCCTGCTTGGAGGCTTTTGCCTGCTCCTTGATAATGACCGTGACGATGTCGCCGACCCGGCGCGCCTTGACGTCGGCCAGCCAGTTGCCATCATCGCCGTTCCATAGCGTCCCGGCTGATTGCGGTTTGGGGTCGGCGGTCATCGGCTCTTCCAGCGGTTGGACATTGGTCACTTCCTGGTTGTGGGGTGCGCAGCCGCCAAGAACGAGGACGAGCAGCAGGACGAGCAACATCTTTATTCTTCCCCCAGCAGTCCGAAATGCAACAACAGGGGCGTGGTTTGAAGGACAGCGCATGCTAAAACTCCACGGAAACCATGCCCGGGCCATCGACCCGGCAATGGATGATTTTATTGGAACTGATGTTTTTTACCGCAATGGTCTCGCCTAGGCGGCCGTCAGACTTAGCGACACCGCTGGTGGAGATATGCAGGGTTCCCTTCTGGGCAAGAATTTTCACCATCTCTCCATCCTTGATGACCGGGGGCAAGACGATGTGTTCCCGTTTGAGAATCACACCGGCATTGACCGTGCGTGCCACCTGCTTGCCGAGAATTTCCTCTTTGGCCATGATAGGATTGTCAGTGTCTCCGATATCCTGGCGCTGAAGAACAATGTTTGAGTCGGTGATGAGATCGCCTTTGTGCAAGGTTGCTGCAGCAGTGACCACCTCGGCGACGGCCTCCAGTCGACCGCGGACGACACAGGTTCCGGCGGGTTTGCCGTCCACGAACAGGGCAATGGAAAAACTGTTGCTGCCCATGATTCCAGGCCGCGACGGCGTCACCTTCCAACTCAGTTTGCCAGCCGGCAGGGTCAGTGTTTCCGGAGCACGGATCGAGGCGAAGCGGACCTCGGTTTTGGGCAGCTTGGCGCTGTTTTCTGTCAGGTAAGCGCTGATTATTTGCTGCACCTGTTCCTGGCTCAGGATATTGCTCTTACGCTCCACTACAATGGTCTGGCTCCCCTGCCAGTCGACATCGGCGACCTCGGGCCGGTTGCGCAGGCTATTGATCACCGTGACCGTGTACAATTCCTTTGACTTGCCCGGAGCAGGCGCGGACGCTACCGGAAGTTGCCCGATCTCAGTGGCTTCAGGCCCCGCAGGTTTGATCACGGCGATATCGGCCAGCACGATCCTGGGTCCGGCAACGGCGGCATTGGCCTTAAAATGGACCGATATCTGGGCGGCCGCAAGCAATGGATTGAGCAGCAGCCAGGATACGATCAGGAGAATATTCCAAAAACTCAATACATCAGACCATGTTGGTGACGGTTTGCATCATCTCGTCCGAGGTCGTGATCACCTTGGAGTTGATTTCATACGCCCGTTGCGCCGTAATCATCTGGGTGAGTTCCTCGACCAGATTGACGTTGGAATTTTCGACGTACCCTTGGAGCAGGGTGCCGATGCCGTTCTCTCCCGGCGTCCCGACCAAGGCGGTTCCCGAGGCTTCGGTTTCGCGAAACAGGTTTTTTCCGATGGCGATCAATCCGGCATCGTTGACAAAATCAACAAGATCAATGTTGCCGAGTTCGGTGGAGGTGGTGTCGTCGCCGAGAATGGCGCTGACCACGCCGTTTTGGCTGATGGTGATTTGCAGGGCGTCTTCGGGAATGACGATCTCGGGTTCAATGGGGTAGCCGTCCGAGGTGGTGAGGCGGCCGTCGCCGTCCAGTTTGAGGGTGCCGGCCCTGGTGTAGGCGGTATTGCCGTCGGGCATGGCTACCTGGAAAAAACCGGAACCCTCGATGGCCACATCCAGGGAGTTTCCCGTCTGCACGATTTCGCCCTCGGTGAACACCTTGGTCACCGAACCCGGCTTGACGCCCATCCCCACCTGAATACCGGTAGGCGACTTGGTGTCGGCCGAGGTGGGCGAGCCGGGCACCTTGAGTATTTGATAGAGCAAATCCTGAAAGTCGGCCCGGCTCTTTTTGAATCCAGAGGTGGAAACGTTGGCCAGGTTGTTGGCAATAACGTCCATGTTAAGATTCTGGGCGGACATGCCGGTGGTTGCTGTCCAGAGTGATCGCATTTGGTTTGCCTCGTCTGTGGTGTGGTTCGCCGTTCAGTGCATGAATACAAAAAAACTTATCCTACCGAACCGAGTTCATCCTGCTTCTCGCTGAGTTTTGAGTAACTGTCGATGACTTTGGTGTGCGCCTCAAAAGCCCGTTGCGTGGCAATCATGGCGGTCATCTCCTCCATCATGTTGACATTGGAGGTCTCGAGGTTGCCCTGGACGACACGGTACTCCGCCAAGGGCAGATCGCCGCCTTCCTTCAGCTTGTAGAGCGAGTTGCCTGTTTTGACCAGTTGCTGCTGGTCCTCGATGGCGAACACCTGGATCCGGCTGCCGCTCTCCGCGCCGTTGACCGAAATTTCGCCCGATTCGGCAATGAAAATGTCCTTGCCCTGCGTGGTGTCGATCTGCAGGGGCGTGTTGCCGGCGCCCAGGACGGTGAAGCCGTCCTCGGTTTTGACCAGGCCGTTATTGTCCAGCATCAACCGTCCGGCCCGGGTGTAGAAGGTCTCGTTGTTTTTCTGTACTTTGAGGAATCCGGGGCCATCAATGGCGACGTCCAGCGCCCGGGCGGTGGTCTGCATGCCGCCCTGGCTGAAATCGGCTCCGATTGTCCGGATGCGGGCATAGTTGATGCCCTGCGTTTGTCCAGTTTGCTTGGCGCCCTTGAGCATGGCGGCAAAACTGAGGCGGTCCTTCTTGAATCCGGTGGTGTTGACGTTGGCCAGATTGGCGGCGATATTGCTCAGTGCCTGTTCCCTGGCCACTCCTCCGCTCAGTGCGCTGTATTTTCCCGAGACCATGAGGCTCCGTCGTGGTGTGGTAAAGGTGAAAGGGAGTTTCTGTTCTTGTCGGTCAATTTGCGCTGCATCTTAACGGTAAAATAGCGCCCGGGCTCTGTCAGCGTCCGATTTGCGCCATGGTACTCAAACTGAGCAGTTGGCCGGCCTCAATACTGGAAATGCCGAGAATGGCGGCGATTTCCTCGGCGTCCATCCCCTGGGAGGCCAGCTTGCCGAGAATCCGGTATTTTTCCGGCGGCTGCTTGTCGATTTTGGCCATTGTTTCCAGTCGGGGTCGCTGCAACCCCGTGGTCAGGCTGGCGGTTTTCAAGCTGACACTGAACGCCTCCCGAGCCGATTCAAAGCCGTCATCGTTCAGCACGGCGTCGATTTTACGCTGGAGGGCAACGATTCTGCCGGTTTCCTGTTGCCGTTTCGTGCGTTGACGTTTGCAGAGCAGCAGGAGGGCGGACAGGCAGAGCGCGGCGGCGACAACGATGCTGCCCATGATAACAGGGATCAATGTCGGCATGGCTTCCTCGACGGTGGTGGTTTAGGGTTCGTAGAATTCGGAATTGATCAGCTTGACCCGAAGCTTCAGCAGGGCCTGACTGTGCAATTGGGAGATTCTTCCTTCGGAGACGCTGAGCACCTCGGCGATTTCCTTCTGGGTGAGTTCCTCGTAATAATACAGAGCAATGACCAGCCGTTCCTTTTCCGAGAGTTCCTCCAGCATTGCAGCCATCATCCTGGTCATTTCTTCTTTCTCGAGAAGATCAGAGGGCATCGGGCCGGCTACGTCCTCGAGATTGTCGAGAAAACTTCTGCCTTCTTCGGAATGATCCAAGGTTTCGTGCAGGCTGACGCAGCCGAGATGGCTGACCTCGGTGAGCAGGTTGTGGTATTCATCAAGGGTCAGGGTCATCTCGGCGGCCATCTCTTCCTCTTCCGGAGAACGGCCGAACCTTCGTTCCAGGCGGAGCATGGTCTGGGTTAACTGATTTTGCTTGTCGCGCATGGACCGGGAAAACCAGTCGAGCTTGCGCATCTCATCGAGGATCGCGCCACGAACCCGGTGTTCGGCAAAGGTCTTGAATTTCACCCCTTTGCCGGGGTCAAATTTGTTGGCGGCATCGATGAGGCCGACCATGGCGGCACTGATCATGTCTTCCTTGGTCATGAAGCTCGGCACTTGCGGGACCATGCGCTGCACCACCAGTTCGACCAGGGGCATGTTCTCCCGGATCAACTGTGAACGGTCATCAAGCGGCGGTACCGGCGGAAACATGGTCATCATCCGTGGTGAGTGGGCAGAGGGTCAAAGGGCATACGCTACTTGGCTCCGAATTCCAGCAACCGTTTCCAGAAAAATTGGATGGATCCCTTGGGTTCCAGGGTCTGGGGCTCCTGGACAATGGTGCGGGCCAGGGCCTCAAAGGCATGGCTGGTCCGGCTGTCGGGAAAAAGCTGTACCAGGGTTTGTTGCTTGCGGATGGCGTCCACCATCAGTTTATCACGGGGGATCGAGCCGATGTAATCAATCGAAATGTCCAGGTAGCGGTTGGCCACCATGGTGAGCTTGCGATAGACATCCAGGGCTTCTTCCTCATTTTTGATGAAATTGACGATCAGGTTGAAGTGCTTCTCGTGGAACTGATTGGAGAGCAGTTTCATCAAGGCATAGGCGTCGGTGATCGCGGTGGGCTCGGGGGTGGTCACCACCAGAATTTCCTGGGCCGCGGTGTTGAAGTAGGTGACGTTTTCCGAGATGCCGGCTTCGGTGTCGATGAGCACGAAATCAAAATCATTGTTCATCGTGTCGAGCGCTTCCAGGAGCCGCATTTTCTGATGGGAATCAAGCCGGGTGAACCGCTGCACCCCGGAACCGGCGGGCAGGATCTTGATGCCTTCGGGCCCGTCGGTGAGAATCGCTTCCAGGCCCTGTTCTCCGGTGAAAAAGTGGTTGAGGTTATGGCCCGGTGCCAGTCCGAAGACGACATCGATGTTGGCCAGTCCGAGATCGGCGTCGAGAATGAGCACCCGCTTGCCCATGCGGGCGAGCAGCACCGCCAGGTTGGCCACTACCGCCGTCTTGCCGACGCCGCCTTTGCCGCTGGTGATGGAAAACACCCGGGTCGCGGTCTGCCGTGGCCGTACTTCCACCCTTTCGGGGACGTTCATCGCTCGCAAGGTGCCTGCCTGATCTGGGGGGAGTAGCGTTTGGTCAGCCATGCTTCAGGTTTCCGTGGTCGTTCATGATAAGGTCGGCGATGTCCGCCGGCGAGGGCATGAGCAGGTCCTCCGGAACCCGCTGGCCATTGGTGAGGAAGGAGACCGGAGTGTCGTTTTTATAATGGATATTGAGCAGCACGCCCAACTGATCGCATTCGTCGATCTTGCTGAAGATGAAATTACTGATCGGCAGGATGGAAAAGCGCCGGATGGTCTCCTCGATTTCCCGTTCCCTGGTGGTTGCCGATAACAGCAGATTGTTTTCAATCCCCAGCTGGGGGCGGAGAAAGGTGGCCAGTTCCTGGATATCGAGGCTGTTTCTTGGGCTGCGTCCGGCGGTATCGATGAGGATCAGTTCGAAATCCTTGAATTTTTCCAGAGCCAGTTCGAGTTCATGGGGATTGATGACCACCTCCACCGGCAGCCGCATGATTTCGCCGTAGACCTTGATTTGTTCAACGGCGGCAATGCGGTAGGTGTCGATGGTGATCAGGCCGATGCGGTGGGTGGAACGGCTGAGGGCATGGGCCGCGATCTTGGCCAGGGTGGTGGTCTTGCCCACACCGGTGGGGCCGATCAGGCTGATGCGCCGTTGCCGGTTGAAGCGGCCGTCGAACAGTTTTTCCGTCGTGAACAAGCGGGCGATGGCTGCCTTGAGGATGGCGGTCAGGTCAGCGCTGTCGAGGTGGCGTGCCTTCTCGAAGGTGTCACGGGTGAATCGGGCCACCACCTGGGCCGTTTCCTGATTGATGCCATAGCCGGTAAGGAACCCGGTCACCGGGTCCGTGGCGCTGCTGGTGCCGGCGGGAACGGCAAATTCCGGCTCCACGTAAGGGGTGCGCAGGGCTGAGGGCTCAAGGCCGGTGATTCGGCTGGACAATCCCTTGACCAGGCTGCGCAATTCCGCCAGTTCGTGGTGGATGTCCTGACCGGCCGGAGCTGGTTCCCGACGCGAGTAGGCGGGTGGCGCTTGCGGTTCCGGTTCGTTCCGGGTCCGGATTTCCTTGTAGGAGAGATCGCGTTGGCGGACGTTGCGGTCCAATAGCTGGGCCGGCCAGGTTTGCCGCGCGCTGTTTCTCGGTGGTTCGGGCGCAGTTGCCGGTTCCCGCCAGTTGGAGTCCACCGCGGCGGTAATCTCCATGAGCGGTTTGCCGATCATCCCGAACTTGCCGCTGCGGATGGTGCGGGTGGAGAGGATGAGGGCATCGGGCCCCAGCGCATCCTTGACCATTTTCAGGCCTGTGGCCATGTCTGGTGCTTCGAAGACCTTAACTTGCATCGATGGTCACCGTTCCGATGGATTGAATGCGGATCTGCGAGGTGATCTCGTTGTGCGACAGCACCGCCAAGTTGGGGAAATAGCGTTCCGTCAGGCGGCGGACATGCGGCCGGATCTGCGGCAGCACCAGCAGAACCGGCTGCTGTCCACCGGTGAAGGCGGTGAGCAGGGTGTTGAGGCTGTCGAGGATTTTTTGCGCCGTCTTCGGGTCCAGAGCCAGATAGCTGCCGCGCTCCCGGTGTTGGATGGCGGTCTGGATGGAATCTTCAACCTTGCGATCCATGGTGATCACCGGCATGGTGCCGTCGTTCTGGGTGTGGGCGGCGGAGATTGATCGTGAAAGGGCGTGGCGGACGTATTCGGTGAGGATGTCGGTATCCTGGGTCACGTGGGCATAATCAGCCATGGTTTCCAGGATGGAACGCAGGTCGCGGATGGAGATGCCCTCGCGCAGCAGATTCTGCAGCACCCGCATGATATTGCCCAGATTGAGCACATGGGGCACCAGCTCCTCGACCAGCTTGGGATAGGTTTTGCCCAGATTGTCGATCAGGGTTTGCGTCTCCTGGCGACCAAGCAATTCGTGGGCGTGTTTTTTGATCACCTCGCTGATGTGGGTGGCCATGACCGTGATGCAGTCGACCACGGTGTACCCGGCGATCTGGGCGCGTTCTCGTTTGTCGTCGGTAATCCAGATGGCCGGGAGGTCAAAGGCCGGTTCCCTGGTCGGCAGCCCCTTGATGGTCTCGGTCACCAGACCGGGATCCATGGCCATGAAGTACCCGGGCATCATTTCGGCGGTGGCGATATTGACCCCTTTCAGGCTGAGGGTGTACTGGTTCGGGTTGAGTTGGAGGTTATCCTTGATGTGCACCGGCGGCACAATGAAACCGCTGGTCAGGGCAAACTGTTTGCGGATCGATTGAATGCGGGTGAGCAGTTCGCCATCCTGGGTGGCATCGACAAAGGGGATGAGGCCATAACCGACCTCAAGCTCGATCAGATCGACGTTGAGCATTTTTTCGTAATCCTGATCGGGCTTAACCGCCGGCTGCGGCCGTTCGACCACTGCCTCCTCCAGTTGTTTGGCTGCTTCGGTCTTATCGAGACGATACGCGGTGTAGGCGAGAGCGCAGGAAATAACGAGAAACGGTAAGAAAGGCATGCCGGGGATGAGGGCAAAGCCGAGGACGATCGCCGCTACCACCCACAGGGCCTTGGCGTAGCGGGTGAACTGATTCTTGAGTTCAGCGCCGAAGTCCTCTCTCCCGGCGGAGCGGGTGACCAGCATACCGGCGGCGGTGGAGATGATCAGGGCAGGCACCTGGCCGACCAGACCATCACCGACGGTGAGAATGGTATAGATCTTTGCGGCCTCGCCCATGGGCATGCCTTTTTGGAGCACTCCAATGATGAAGCCGGCACCGATGTTGATCATGGTGATGATGATGCCGGCAATGGCGTCGCCGCGCACAAATTTCGAGGCACCGTCCATGGCACCATGGAAATTGGCCTCATTGGAGATTTCTTCACGTCGTTTGCGGGCGGTGTTCTCATCGATGAGCCCGGCATTAAGATCGGCATCGATGGCCATCTGCTTGCCCGGCATGGCGTCGAGGGTGAAGCGCGCCGCGACTTCGGCAATGCGGCCCGCACCCTTGGTGATAACAATGAAGTTGATGATCACCAGAATGACAAAAATAACCAAGCCGACAACATAGGAACCTCCGACCACGAACTGGCCAAAGGACTCAATCACCGCTCCAGCCGCGTCCATGCCTTCGTTGCCGTGGAGGAGAATCAGCCGGGTGGAGGCGACGTTGAGGGAGAGTCGGAAGAGCGTGGTGGTGAGGAGGATGGAGGGGAAAATGGAAAATTCAACCGCCTTTTCCGTATACAGACTGATGATCAGAATCAGGATGGCGATGGTGATGTTGAGCGACAGGCACAGGTCAAGGATCATGGCCGGCAGGGGCACGATCATCAGCATGAGGATGCCGATCAACCCAAGCGAAGCCATGATGTTGCTTTGCTGCAGCAGGTCCTTGATCCAAACCGTGCTGAACAGCGTTTGCATCCTTGTTGCTTCCATCATCTCCTACCTTTCAATGAATAGACATAGGCCAGAATCTCCGCTACCGCTTTGAACAGTTCGTCCGGGATGGAATGGCCCACTTCAACCTTGGAATGCAATAATCTTGCCACAGGCGGATTTTCGACCAGGGGGATATGGTGTTCCCTGGCGATTTCCCGAATTTTTTCGGCAACCAGGTCCTGTCCCTTGGCCAGGACCACGGGGGCCTCCATCTTGCCGGCCTCATACTTGAGGGCCACGGCAATATGGGTAGGGTTGGTGATGACCACATCAGCCTCAGGGACAGCGGCCATCATCCTACGCCGGGCCATCTGCTGCTGGATGGAACGGATTTTTGACTTGATGTGCGGGTCGCCCTCGGTTTCCTTCATCTCCTCCCTCTGTTCCTGCTTGGTCATTTTCATCTTCTCTTCCATCTCCCAACGGACAAAAGCATAATCAAGGATGGCCAGCGCAATCATGATCGCCGCCACTTTTGCCATGACCAGGGCCGAGGTTTTTGCCAGGTAGAGGATGGTGTTGTCGACTGGCATATCAGTGAGCAACAGGGCCTGATCAAATTCACCGTGCACGGTTTTGTAGGCGATCCAACCGATCAGCCCCACCTTGAGCAGGGACTTGATAACCTCAACCAGGGAGCGTTTGGAGAAGAAGCGGCCCATGCCCTTGATCGGATCGAGCTTGCTCAGATCCGGGATCAGCGGTTGAGCGGTGAACAGCCAGCCGATTTGCAGGAACGTGGATAAAAAACCGACCACCAGAGCGGTTACAAACAGAGGCGCCAGGATCATGGCCACGCTGGCGCCCACATAGTAGGCAAGTTGCATCAGGGAACTGGTCGTGATGCCGTATTCGCCGCTGGTTCGCCAGATGGCGGTGATCATTTCCCTGGTTTCTCCCCAAAAAACAGGGGCAAAGAAGATCCAGAACAAAAGCAGGAGGGTGAACATGGCCGCAGTCTGCACTTCACGGCTCTGGGCCACTTGGCCTTTCTTCCGGAAATCGTCTCTTCGTTTCGCTGATGGGGATTCGGTGCGTTCCCCGGAGCTGTTTTCTTCCGCCATGGTGACCAACCGGTGCAGTCATTCGGTGGTGCGAATGACGATTATCCGGTGAGACCGGCCACTGCCCAGATGCAATGACTGCTCACCTGACGTTGACAAGCAAATAGCACACCTGAATACAGGGTGGCTGCGCCTTGGTTCGAGGTGAGGCGGGGAAAAGGTATGTGGAGATTACTTGAGAAGATACAGGAGGTTGATGATATTTTCCCCCATGGTGTCAAATTCACGGCGGAGAACGGAAAAAGTGGCGCCCAGTGTCAGACTGATGACAAGGAAGGCGATGCCGATGTTGAGTGGAAAAGAGAGCATGAAGACGTTGAGCTGGGGAAAGACCCGAGCGAGGATACCGAGCACCAGGTTGGTAATCAGGAGCAGAGCCAGCACCGGAGCGCTGAACTTGACCCCGAGCACGAACATGTGACTGGCCAGCCGCATGAGTTCCTGAATAGCACCCTGGGAGAAGTCGAGATACCCTGGTGGCAGGACGGTATAGGATTCAATGATGGCGCGGAAAAAAAAGTGATGCACATCCATCGCAAGGAAGGCCATCAGGGCGAGGATATTGACGAACTGGCTCATGAGCGAGAGCTGTTGCGTGGTTTGCGGGTCAAAGATGTTGGCGGCGGCAAAGCCCATCTGGTAGCCGATGACCGTGCCGCCGAAGTTGATTGCGGCAAAGACCATCTGGGTCACCAGGCCGATCATCACACCCACCAGCACTTCGTTGACGATGAGCAGACCAAACTCGGTCAGGGGCAAGGCCACCTTGGGGGTAAAGGGAGCCATGGCCGGAAAAAGCAGTAGGCTGGTCATGACTGCCAGGCCAATCTTGATCCGTCCGGCGACCTGGCTGCTGGTAAAAGCGGGAATGGCGGCCACCAGGGCAATGACCCGGGCCAGACAGAGGAGGAAATCCTGGAACTGTTGCAGGGGAATAAAAGGCAGGTCCATGGCCGCGTCCTTCCCGCAACCTTACCGGCCGACCGTGGCGATCTGGTTGAAGATACCGGTGGTGAAAGTGATCAGCAGGTCCATGATCCAGGGGCCGAAGATCAGCAGGGTGACAAAGACGGCAACGATTTTAGGGATAAAGGTCATCGTCTGTTCGTTGATCTGGGTGGCGGCCTGAAAGATGCTGATCACCAGACCGATCACCATGGCGGCGATCAGCATGGGGGCGGAACCGAGCAGAACGGCCTCCACGGCTTTTTTACCGATGTGAATGACGGCTTCCGGTGTCATGGCGTTCCTCGTCTGGCTGTGTGGGTGTGGTTCAGCCGAAACTCTTCATCAGGGAGCCGACAACCAGTTGCCAGCCGTCGACCAGCACGAACAATAAAAGTTTGAAGGGCAGGGAAATGACAATGGGCGGCAGCATCATCATGCCCATGGCCATCAGCACCGAGGCCACCAGCATGTCGATCACCAGAAAGGGCACGTAGATCATGAACCCCATCTGGAAAGAACGTTTCAGCTCCGAGAGCATGAAGGCCGGAATGAGAATGGCGGACGAAACCTCTTTTTTATTCGCCGGTTGGTCTTCCTTAGTGATGTCGATGAACAGTTGCAGTTCGCTTTCCTGCACTTGCGAAAACATGAAGTCGCGCATCACTTGAACCGAGCGTTCCAGGGCCTGCTGCTGGGTGATCTTTTCCTGCATGTAGGGCTGCAGGGCCTGGTTGTTGATGCTGTTGAAGGTTGGCGCCATGACGAAAAAGGTGAGAAACAGGGACAGCCCAAGCAGGACCTGATTGGGTGGAGTGTTCTGGGTGCCCATGGCCTGGCGGACAAAACCCAGGACGATGATGATGCGAGTGAAGGCTGTGGTCATCAGCAGGATGGCCGGGGCCACGGTGAGAATGGTCAGGACGAACAGCACCTGGAGCGCGGTTGAAACCTCGGCCGGGGTGTTGGCCTCCTTGATGCCCAGGGAGAGGGTGGGCAGGTTGACCGCGGTGGCCAATTCCGGCACGAGAAGCAGAAAGAGGCCGATGCCCAGGATCAGCCGTCTCATTCCTGTTCCGCCAGGAGAGTCGGGAAATCGACCGGTTGCTTGCCGGGCTCAGCGGACAGCTCAGCGAGCAGATGAATGGAATTGGCGCTGACCCCCAGGAGATATTCCCGGCCGCGAACCTCGACCAGCGCCAGGGTCGATTTTGGCTGCAACGGCCGCATTTCGATAATTTTGATCGCATTGCCGCTCATTTTTCCCAGGAACAGCCGTTTTTTCGACAAACCGTACAGGGCGAGGATCAGGCCGACCACAATCAGGAGGGCCCAAGCGGTGCGCAGCAGGGCCGAGGTCATGGTCGGCGGCTCGGCGGCCCAGGCCATGGCGGGAAAAAAGGTGAGGAAGAGGAGGCAGAGGAGCGGCATGGGTTAGCCCAGATTTTCGATGCGGTCCGACTGGCTGACCACCTCGGTCAGCTTGATGCCGAATTTATCGCCCACCTTGACCGCCTCGCCTCTGGCGATGAGGCGTGCGTTCACGTAGAGGTCCAAGGGTTCCCCCGCCAGTTTGTCGAGTTCAACCACATAGCCCTCGCCCATCTGCAGGAGATCCTTGAGCAGGATGCGGGCCCGCCCGACCTCCACCGAGACCTGCAAGGGCACGTTGTAGAGGAATTCAAGTTCCCTGACAAGGCTGCTCTGGCTGACCTGGCCAGTGGGTTCATGCTGGTTTTCCTTAAGCAATGCCGCTGTTTCCTCGGGATCAAGGGTGTTGGATCGCTGCGGTTCCAGCCCATCAGGTGCTGCCATGGATGCCTCCTAATCGGTTGCTGTAGCGGCCGGTGACGTGAAAGGCCTTTTTGCCGTTTCTCTCGCCGGCAATAGCCAGAAAGAGCGGTTGATCCTCGACCATGACGGTGAGCGGCTGGTCGGGGTTGTAGTGCAGGTCGACGATATCGCCGGGCTGGAGGTTGAGAATGGTGCGGATCGTCATGTTGATCAGGCCGGACCGCGCGATCACCTGATTTTCCATCTCCAGGGCTTCATGGGCGATAAGGTCTGTCCAGGTGTTGGCTGCGGCCTGCGAGATGGTGGCCAGCGCTTTAAATTTATCCCGCAGCGGTTCCAAGGTGAGGTAGGGGATGATCAGGCGCATCTGGCCGCAAAGCTCGCCGGCCAGACGGATGTTGAAGTTGGTCACCAGCACCTCGGTTTCCGGTTCAACGATGCTGACCAGGCGGAAATTGTTCTCCACCTTGGTGAGTTGGATCTGCAGTTCGACCACCGGCCGCATCGCGTTGGCCAATTCGTGGCAGATATCGTTCATGACGTTTTTGAGCAGGGTGATCTCAATGGTCGTCAGGTTGCGGTCCAGGGCGAGCGACTCGCTGGACTGGGACGAGCCCAGCATGATCTCCAGCAGGGTAAAGGCCATGAGGGTGTCGAAATGAAACAGGCAGCCGTGTTTCAGGGGGGAGACGCTGTAAATCCCAACCGCGCCCTGGCTGTTGAGATCAACCAGGCTTTGCTGGAAATCGGTGGTGGTGATCTCTTCCCGTTCAACGCTGAAAGTGCGCTGCATCGAATTGGTCAGGCTGGTGGAAAATTTGCGGCAAAAACTGTCGAGAATGATGTCCAGGTTGGGGACACGCATCTCGCCGCTGGTGCGGCTCCGTTCGTAAATTCTGAACAGATCGACACACCTGGAGGCAAGGACATGCCGGGTTTGGGGCTGCCCGTTTTCGACCAGATCGGTCGAAACCTTGCCCGCTTTGACGGCCGCCAGCAGGTCGGCAATTTCTTCCCTGGTGAGTATCGGTTCCACAGGGCTCACTGCACCACGAAATCGGTCAGGTAAACATTGTTGACCTTGCCGGTCTTGAGGAACGAGTTGATTTTATTCTTCAACTCTGCCTTGACCTGGTTCTTGCCTTGGATGTCCTGTAACTCTTCAAAGGTCTTGTTGCCGATGAGCAGGAGTATGGCATCCCGGATCTGCGGCATGCGCTTATTGACTTCATCCATGGTCGTATCTTTATCCAGTTCCAGTGACAGCGAGGCCTTGACATAATGGGCCGCATCCGCACCGATGATATTGACGACAAATTCCTTGATTTCCACCATCGGGCCGATATTCGCCTCCTCGGGAACCGGCCTGATCAGGGTCTCCGCCTTGCTCGCCTCTTCCTTTTTACGCAGTTCTTCCTGTTTTGGCTTGAACGCGAGGAAATAATAACCGCTCCCTCCCCCTGCCAACAGAAGAATCAAGGCAGCCGCGACAAGGATGTACAATTTCTTTTTACCGCCTTTTTTCGGTTCTTCGGTTTTTTCAGCCTTTTTTTCCGCCATGATTGCTTCCTTTCATTCAGAGCCGTTTAGAAGGGGATGGGAGTAGTGGGCTTGTCGTCGCCCACCGGACGGTCACTTCGCAGGATAAAATCGACTCGCCGGTTTTGGGCCATGTATTCCTTCGAGGTGTTGGGAACCAGCGGGCGGGTTTCACCGTAACCGGCTGCAGCCATGCGATCCAAAGGAAAATGTTTACTTCGCTGATAAAAGCTCATAACCGCGACCGCTCTCGCCACCGACAGATCCCAATTCGATATTTTGCCGTCGGCCACCTGGGTGCTATCGGTGTGCCCCTCAATTCGCATGGTCATTGGCAGGGGCCGGACGATGTCAGCCACCTTGCGGAGAATCGGGTAGGATGCGGGATTGAGCGTAGCTTTTCCTTCCTCGAACAGAACGGATTCGTTGATGCGAAGAATAATTGAATCGTTGTCCTTTTGCAGGATCGCGACCTGAGTGTCAAGTTTGGTCAGTTCCAGATCGGTCTGAATGCGTTTGAAATATTGAATGGGTGCTTGCCGTGGCAATGGGGTGAATTTAGATTTCGGCGGCGAGGGCAGGACTGGGATGGAAAAAGGAACGGGCGCTGCCTTGGTGCTCCAGCCGAATGCATCTTCGATTGAGGTTTTTGCCTGGACAAATTTGGTCGGGTCCATGCTCGCCATGGTCAGCAGCAGTATAAAAAAGGTCAGCAGGAGAGTTACCAGGTCGCTGTAGGTGGCCATCCACATAGGCAATCCGGGGGGAGGGCACTCCGGTTCTTTTCCCATATCGATGCCTCTTTTCTATTTAAAGATCGATTCCCGCTTTTTCGGAGCGAGATAGGTATGCAGCCGCTGTTCCATGATCCGGGGGTTTTCGCCGGACAAAATCGATTCCATGCCTTCGGTGATCACGGTTTTTTGCAGGATTTCAGTTTTTGAGCGGGTTTTCAGCTTTCCAGCCATGGGGATGAACAGGACGTTGGCCAGCACCGCGCCGTAAAAGGTAGTGAGCAGGGCCACTGCCATGGCCGGACCAATGGCAGCGGGATCGCTCATATTCTGCAGCATCTGCACCAGGCCGATTAGAGTGCCGACCATGCCCATGGCCGGGGCAATGGCGCCCATAGTGTCCAGAATCTGGGCGCCATCGCTGTGCCGAGTGGCGATGTTATCGATTTCGGTGAGAAGCATGACCTTGAGGTCGGCGGGTTCCTGGCCGTCCACTGCCATCTGCAGAGCTTTGACCATGAACTTGTCTTCTATGGAATCGATCTGATCTTGGAGCGAGAGAATCCCGCCTTTACGAGCTTTGTTGGCGAAGTCCATCATCTGGACAATGAGCTTGTTGGTGTCAGCCTCTTTGATGAGAACGGTTTTTTTAATAATAGCGATGGTGCCGATGACATCGGCCAGGGGGTAATTAATCAGAATGACACCGGCCGTGCCGCCAAAAACAATGGCGATCGACGGGACATCGATGAAAATACTTAACGGGCCCCCCATGAGGATAGCCCAGATCATCAGGGCGAAGGAGATGACAATGCCAAGTATGGTTGCTATATCCACGCGATTATTTTTTTTGGAATATGGAGGTTGTCAGGTAAAGGGGCATCCTATATCGGGAGTGTACCGAAAATCCAAATCAATGGCAAGAATGCAAGTAAAATGCCAGGGGTGGGTCAAGCGGATGATGCGAAGCGGATAATTCCAGGCGGGGATGAAATGACGTCGTTTCAGAACAATAACTCGGGCCCATTGCCTCCCATGGCAATGGGCCCGAGTGTCGGAATGTTGACTCGAGTTATCGCTTCAGGTTGATCAGTTCGCCTAGCATCTCATCGACGGTGGTGATAATTTTCGAATTGGCCTGAAAACCGCGCTGGGTAGTGATCATTTTGACGAATTCCTGGCCCATGTCAACATTGGACTGTTCCAGGGAGTTGGTGAAGAGTTTGCCCAGTTCCGGTCCGGGTAAGCCAACCCGAATGGTGCCGACCTCGGCCGGGGCCATATAGCGATTGGCGCCGGCCAGTTTCAAGCCTCCGGGATTCTGAAACTTGGCGAGCACCAGCTGGGAAATATTGATTTGGCGTCCGTTGGAGTAGGAAGCCACGACAATACCTTCGCCATTTATGGCTACGTTAGTCAGTTCGCCGGCGCTATAGCCATTTTGCTTCTGACCTATAACCACGGATGCGCTATCGTACTGGGTGCAGTCGAAGGCAAGGGTGATGGAGGAAGCATCGGCGCCGTTACCCCAGGAGGGGATGTCGATTGTCGCGGTTACCGGGTCGGGTACAAGGTCGCCAGTAAGATCGGGTAATTGTCCTGTATTATTAAAATCTAATTGGGTCGGAGTTGCGGCACCACCTACGACAGCAAAGGTCGCGGGATCATTGTCTATAGTGTAGGCAGATTCCCATATGTTGTCTAAATCATTGACAAGGCACCAATAGACTGAAACCAGGTGCGATTCACCTAAAGAATCGAAAATTTGAGAGGATGCTGAATAGTTGTAGGTGGTTCTGTCGGCGGGATTGATTCCTGCGGCGCCGCCAGGAATTTCTATGGAATTTTCATCGAGGTTAGTGGTGAAGGTCAATTCGGAGGTGGCGTTGGCCGGAATCAGACCGACGTTAGCTACCTGGATATCGGCGGGATCAGTAGGCAACAATTCGGTGTTGTTGGTTGGGTCAAACTCTTTGCCCTGTACCCGCAGTCCTTCCGGGTTGACCAGATACCCTTGACTGTCGAAACGGAAGGCGCCGGCCCGGCTGTAGAATGCGGTATCGTTGCCTTCTTCCTTAAGGACGAAAAACCCTGCTCCTTCAATAGCGACATCGGTGTCCGAGGAGGTGGTTTCAAAGGTGCCCTGGCTGAAAATATTGTCGACAGTGGAAAGGCCAACGCCGCGGCCGACCTGGGACATGCCGCCGGATCCAAAGACATTGCTCGACAGCAGATCTGAAAAAACGCTGCGCGAACCTTTGAATCCCAGGGTGTTGGTGTTGGCCAGGTTATTGCCGATGACGCTCATGGCCTGGGAGTTGGTGTTGAGTCCGCTGACTCCGCTGTACATAGCACTTTGGATGCCCATAACAACCTCCTGTGTAGGTGGTGTGAATTGGATAATTGATTGTAAAGGCCAATGGAGAGGGGGCGCAACCTTTGTGATGTTGGTTGGTCCGCTGGTCTCTCGTCAATTATCCCCGCGCAGTCCGTTGCTCAGAGATGTCTTTTTTCGTCTGCCCTGCTGATCGCCGGTCCCTCGGCGACGATTAGAAAAAGCGGGGGTGCCGCCCGAAACGGCACCAAAAGCCGCTGGCTCCTTAGCCGCCGGAGCTGTCGTCGACAGCGCTTTGCTTACTGTCGTACGCTCCGTAGATGGAAGAAATTTTATATTCTCCCGACCCGGTGACAATCATGGGTTCGCTGCCGCTCAGATCGATGCCGGTTACCTCGGCGCGCACCAAGGGGGCGACAGTGGCGCTTTCTCCGGCGCTGTTAGTCGCCCCAATGCTGATCGAGTAAGTCCCTGGAGCAACGGCGTTGCCGCTACTATCGTTTCCATCCCAGGTGAGGAAGTGGTTGCCCTGCGAGAGATCGCTTGCCGCCAGGGTGGCCACGGTTTTGCCGGAGCTGTTTTTTATCACCAGGTTGGCATTGGCGACTATGCCGTCGATCTTGTAGCCGATCTGTGCCGGGCCGGACCCAAGGGTGAAGGTGCTGTCCTCCACGACCACGTCTTGGCCGATCAGGCTCAGGGCGGAGAGCCGTTCGGAACTGTTCTGGGCCGTCGCTAACTGATCCATCGAATCATTGAGGTTGAACAACTGCTCCAGCTGGCTGTACTGGGCCAACTGGGCGGTGAACTCGGTTGGGTCGGCCGGATTGAGTGGATCTTGGTTCTGCAACTGGGCAACCAGCAAGGTAAGGAACTGTTCCTGTCCCAAAGCGTTTTTTTTAGAGGTGGCGGCCGTTTTGGCGGCGGTAGCGGCGGTAGCGGCGGCGTCGGTGGTTGTTGGGATAGTTGTCATGCATTCCTCCTTGTCTCAGGCAAGGACGCTGAGGGTGTTGGCAGCGGAATGACCGTCGCCGGCGATCTCATCGGTTTCCAGGGTGAAAACCGGCTGGTCCGGGGAAGTGCGATGCGGGGAATTGTTTGGTTGCCGCCAGGCGCTGCTTTCCTGGAATCGTTCGTTGCCGCTATTGTCGTGGGCGGCAATCGTCACCTCCACGTGTTGGAGGTTCAATCCCTGCTGCTCCAATGCCTCGCGCAAACGGGGCAGATGCCGGTCGATCATTTCCTGGGCTTGCGGGTTCTGGGCAATAATGTGCGCTTTAATGTTATCCTGCTCCACCTTGATTTCCATTCGTAACTCGCCCAGTTCCTGAGGGTAGAGCCGGAGATTGACGGTGCCGGTTTCAAGACGCTTGTTGACGGAAAAATGGGCGATCATCTGATCGACCACCGTCCCCTCGGGAACGGTGGACCCGGAAGACAGGCGGAACATCGACGAATCAACCGGCGCACCGCTGGAGGTTGTTTGCAAGCCGCTGCGAGTATGGGCAAACATCAGCGGCTGGCTTTCCATAACCGTGTTCTGTTGCCCTTTCTGAATCACCGGTTGTTCTCCCATCACCTGCGCCTCCTTTGCCGTTTCCACGGAAGCAGCCATTTCTTGCTGCTGGGATTTGGGCGAGGAGTTCTGGTGCCGGTCGCCATTCTCTTCCGTCTTATTTTGAGAGGTTTCGTTGGGGAGATGCGCTTTGATGTAGTTATCGTTGACATCCAAACGCTGGCTTTCCGAAGGTGATGCGGCGGCTTTGCCGGAGGTAGCGGCCTCTTTTTCGACAGCCGTTCCCTGATGAATGGTGATGATCTGGCCGTACTTGTTCTGGACGACAAGGGGATCGTTGGACCGTGCGGACGCTTCCTGAGCCTGCACGCCTTCTTCGGCGGAGGATGAGGTCAAAATTGCGGCGGCCTGGTTTTGCTCAGCTGCCTGATGGGACTCAGTGGCGAAGGAGACGGTTAGCTGCGGTTGCGGTGCATTCTTGTCCAAGGCAAGGGCGCTGGCTTTTCCGGAATTTGCGGCTTGATTAGTAATGCCGGTGTCTTGCTCCGGAACTACGGATTCCGGAGAAGGCAGGTGCGGACCAGCAGCGGATAATGCACTTGCAAAACCAATCTGCGGCCCTGTTTTTTCCTGTTGGACCGGCAGGGATGCGGAACCATTGCCAGGTATCGCAGTTGCTTCGGGGGTGGTATTAGGTACCGCGGTTGCTTCGGTGGCGGTCAGGGCGTTGAGCATCCTGACCATGGCAGATTCGTGGCCATTCACTTTGGCCTCAACGGCGGCAATGACCGCTTTCGCCTCCGATGCGGGCTGTTGCAGCGCTGCACCGGCTGACCCGTTCAGGCCTGTCTCGAGGGCGGCGGTGTCCCTTTGATCCTTGGTGCCGCCATCATCTCCGGAGCCGGAAGATTGTTTGTCGCCATTGCGGCCGTCGGGTTGTTTGGTCGTGGATCCGGTCGAACGAGCGGTAGCTGCCCGCTGCTCGCTTGCTGCCTGCAGGCTGGAGGCAAAAGGGCCTTCTTGCCCGGTTTGGGCCGATGCCGATGCCGGCGGTCCGGCTGGCGGCGCATTGGCGGAAAAACTGGGAAGAGCTTGGATGGGCATTATCGGGTATCCAGGGCTGAGAAGGCGGTTGTCAGTTTGGCCGCCTTTTCCCGTTCCATGTTATTGAGAATTTTGGCGGCGGATTTGGTTTTCATCTTTGCCAGAATAGAAATCGCCAGTTCCTGTTCGATTGATCCCATGACCATGGCGGCCTTTTCAGAGGTCATTTTCTCGTACACTTTGGCAAGTTCTCCAATCCGTTTCTGCTCTTCCGCGCTCTTTTGTTCAAGAAGCTTTTCGACGCGAACCCGGAGTTGGTTGAGCTGTTCGATTTTCTTATCGACCTCGCCCTCCAATCTCTTTAGTTCCTTTTTTTTATTCTCCAGATCCTCACGTTCGCGGGCGAAGAGCACGCCGTCGCCCTGCAGGGTTTCCATGATCCGTCGTTCTTCCACGGAGCCGTATTGCTGATCCTGCGCGGCAGCGGGGGCATTGCTTGCCGCCTTTTCTTGGGCCAGGACCACGGTGAGGGGGAAAAAAGCGAGAAAGCAAGGAAGGAGAAAAGCTATTTTCATGACACGCTCCAGGCTGTGTTGCGGTTACGAGCTCGCAGGGCGCCCGCGCTGAGTGAAAGAATTTTATCGCTGTTTTCGCTCATGGGAAAGAACGGCAATTTCATCGAGCATGCCCAGTTCCTTTTTTTCCAGAAATTTGGCAAAGGCCGCATTCTGCTGCTCTTGCAGCTTTTCCATGATTTTTCTGCCCTTGCTTGCGTTGACCAGCTGCTGTCTCTTGTTGGCCACCTGGACGTGCTGCTTTTCCAGGTCATTGCGCCGCGTCTCGACCTGCTGCTTGACCAGGTCGATTCGATGCTCGAACAGCAGCAGCCGGTCGACCGTGGTCCCCTGTTCCTTGTCCAGCTGCAGGCTGGCATAGAGCCCCGTCAGTTCTTCTTCGGCCTGAAACAACATCTCCTGGAGCCGGGCTTCGGCTTCCAGGGCCTGATACAAATCTTGCCGGGCTGAATCTTCAAGCTGCCGGCGGTACTTGAGCACCGCATGCATGGTAAAGGGCTTCACCGGCTCTCATCCTCGGGCTGATCGGTTTTCCGGCGATCATGTCCCTTGCGTCCCAGTCTTCTTCTATCGGTCGCTTGGCGGTCGCTGACCAGTTCGCCCATGGCGGCGATCGTCTCCTCAAGACCGGAGGACTCGTCAAAGCCCTGGGTGAGAAAGGTGTTGATGGCCTCGATGCGGGAGATGGCGTAATCGATCTTCTTGTTGCTGCCCGCGGCATACGCGCCGATATTGATCAGGTCTTCCGATTCCCGGTACACGGCCATGACGCTGCGGGCCTTGCCGGCCAGTTCGCGGTGTCTGTCAGTGGTGATGTCACGCATTACCCGGCTGGTGGACATCATCACGTCGATGGCCGGATAATGGTTTTTGGCGGCAATGGACCGCGAAAGCACGATATGGCCGTCCAGAATCGATCGCACCGAATCAGCAACCGGTTCGGTCAGGTCATCGCCATCAACCAGGACGGTGTACAGGCCGGTGATCGAGCCCTGATCCTGAAAATTTCCGGCTCGTTCCAGCAGTTTGGGCAGGGTGGCGAAGACACTCGGGGTGTATCCCTTGGTGGTCGGCGGCTCGCCGATGGAGAGACCGATTTCGCGCATGGCCATGGCGAAGCGGGTAATCGAATCCATCATCAGGAGCACGTCTTTGCCCTGCTGCGAAAAATATTCGGCAATGGCGGTGGCGACAAAAGCCCCGCGCATACGCAGAAGCGGTGACTGATCCGAGGTGACGGCGATAATCACCGAATGCGCCAGCCCTTCCGGCCCCAGGTCGCGCTCGATGAACTCCTTGACCTCGCGGCCGCGTTCGCCGATCAGGGCGATGACATTGATATCCGCCTTGGCGTACTTGGCCATCATGCCGAGCAAGACGCTTTTTCCCACCCCGGAGCCCGCCATGATACCCATGCGCTGGCCGATGCCGCAGGTCAACAGGCCATTGATCGCCCGAATGCCGAGGTCGAGCGGCCGGGTGATGGCCTCGCGCCGCATTGGTCCGGGGGGCAGCGAGTAGAGCGCCTTTTCATGGGGGAGACGGAGGTTCGTCCCCTGGTCAAGCGGTTGGCCCATGCCATCGAGCACCCGGCCAAGGAGCGCATCACCGACGCTGATGGCGGCCTGATCCTTTTTGACCCGGATGCGGCTGCCAGGGCCCAGGCCGCGGAGTTCTCCCAAGGGCATCAAGAGGGCCCGGTTGTTATTGTAACCGACAATTTCGGCCGGAACCGCTTCACCACCTTGGAGCGGGGTGATCTCGCAGAGGGCGCCAATGGAAGAGCGCGGGCAGGAGCCTTCGACCACCAGGCCAACGATACGATGCACCTTGCCGTAGACCCGGATGGGGGAAAAGGATTGCATGGGACCGGAAATATTGGGCATGGGATCTCGGGTTCTGGTTGGTCAGGGGATCAAAGAGGCTGTCCGGTCGAGCAATGCCCGCGGCGACACCTGAAACTGCCTCAAACGGGCGTTTTCAAGGCAGGCTGGTTCACGTCGCCGAAGGCGGAGCATCTGCTGGCTGGTCGGGCGGCAAGGCGCCGTCGCTTTCGGCAGCCGGAATAAAAAGAGGCTGTTGTTCCGTTAGAAACTCCTTCATGCTGTCGAGTTGCGTTTCAATGGAAGCGTCGACCGTGCAGACGGCCGACTCCAGCAGGCATCCCCCCCGGGCCATGGTGTTGTCGGTTTTGAAGACGATACGCTCCAGGCCGCGGATGGAGGTTATGAGTTCGGGAACCTTGGCCTCGGCAAAACCGAGATCTTCCGGATGCAGGGTCACATAGTACTCTTCGCTTTCAATGGCCTGTTCCATGGCCGATTGCAGGGTGGTGGCGATGATGTTGCGCGGGGTGGCCAATTCCTGGCCGAGGATTTTTTTGCTGAGGACAATGATCAGGTTGATCAGGTCGCCCTGGCTCTGCTGCAACATGCTTCTGCGCTGATTGTCAATTTTCCGGCAACCCTCTGCAAAGGCGGCAACGGCTTGTTGCACTTCCATCTGCATTTGGGCGGCAAGGTCGGCCATGCCCTGGTTGTAGGCCTCCATCCTCAGCGCCTCCAGGTCGATTGCCGGTGCAGTCTCGGGCTCGTCTTGCGGGGCAGGAATCTCCATCGGCTCCGGTTGAACCTCATGGGGGGCAGATTCGTGGCAGGGGGGGAGCGCTTCGGCGGCTGCCGGTTTGGTCTCAGTTATGGCGGGTGTCAGGTTGCGGCGGACAAGAGGCGTCGGGGTGAAGTGCGGGTCTTGCTTGAACACCTTAGACGAACTCATCACTGCCACCCTTGCCCAGCACCAGCTTGCCTTCCTCCTCCAGTTTCATCGCAATTTTGACGATAGTCTGCTGCATGGTCTCGACCTCGGAGAGCCGGACCGGGCCCATGGCTTCAAGGTCGTCCTTGATCATATCCGCTGCCCTGGAGGACATGTTGGCGAATATTTTGGCCTTGATTTCGTCGGAAGCCGTTTTCAGGGCCATGGTCAACGAGTCGTTATTGACTTCGCGCAGAATCATCTGGATGGAGCGGCCATCCAGGGCGCAGAGATCCTCGAAGGTGAACATCATCTTGCGGATATTTTCGACCATTTCCGGATCGACTTCCTCAAGGCTCTCCAGAATTTCCGAGTCGAGGTTGTCGGTCATGCTGTCGAGGATCTCGACCACCTTCTTCAATCCGCCGACCTGGTGTTGCTCCTGGCCGCCAACCACAATGCCGATTTCCTTGCTCAGCGCCTCCTCAATCCGGTCGATGACCGCCGGCGAGACTTTGTCCAGAGTGGCAATGCGATGAATGACATCGGCCCGTTTTTCCTCGGGGAGTTTGGCGATGATGGCGCCCGCGTGCTCGGTGGCCTGGGTTGAGAGGACCAGGGCCAGGGTCTGGGGATGTTCGCGTTCGAGCAGGCCGGCCACCATGGAAGGCGGCATCTTGGAGATGGTTTCCAGGGGACGCGCTTCCGTACCGGAAACAAACTGGCGCATCAAGCTTGTTTCCCGGTTTTTGTTACCGGTGCCTGCGATCAGTTTTTTGGCGAATTCCTGGCCCTTGACCACCAGGCCGGCCTGACTTTCGGCGGCCAATTCGAAATCCTCAAATACCCTGGTCTTGAGTTCATCGGGGATGTGCTCGATATCCGCCATGCAGCGGGTGATCTTGAAAATTTCTTCGTCCGTCAGTTCGCGCAGCAGTTTCGTTGCGGTCTCCTCACCGAGGCAGATGAGAAGAATGGCCGCTTTTTTCAGCCCTGTCAGTTTATCGACTGCTGCCATGGAGTCTGTAGTTCCTGCAATAAGTGAGAGGTCGAGAGCACGTATTCGATATGTGGTCTGAAATCAGTTCTGCTCATGAATCCATTGTCGTAAAACATGGGCGCTGAAAACCGGATCGGTGTCAACGGCCATTCGTACTTTGTCCACCATGTCCGAGGGGGGCGATTCCATCGCCGCCCTGTATGCGGCTCCGCCAACCAGCGAGCCTGCTCCGGCGGGGCCGCGGCCGGGAGCCTTGCCCCGTGCCTGTTCGGCCTCCATTTGCTCCACGGTTTTATTGTGCTGGGTCACGTCTCTATGCAAGGTTTTCATCAGCGGGCGAATCATGAACAGGTAGAGCAGCAAGCCGCCGAGAACGAGGAGGCCATAGCGGATGAACGGCAGATACTGATACATCCGGCTGGCGGCCATGCCTTCGCCGTCATCACCTTCGACGCTGGCCAGGAAGGGCATGGAGGTGACCTCGATCTTGTCGCCGCGAGCGGTGTCCAGTCCCAGGGCCGAGGCTACCATGGTTTCCAAGGCTTTGAGTTCTGCCGGAGGCCGCGGTTCGGTTTTGGCCGGCTCCTTGTCCTTGGCCGGAGTGACCCTGTCGGCCACAAGCACGGAGACCGAGAGCTTGCTCACGGTGCCGACCGGATTGATCGTTTTGGAAACCACCTTGCTGATCTCATAATTAGTGGTCCGCTGTGAGCGGCTCGAAGGCGGGGTGGCGCCAGCGGTCTGGCCGCTGTTGCCCTCGAGATTCGATTGGACGCCAGGTACGCCGCCGGTGATCTCCGAGCCTGATTTCTCGTCGCTCACCTGTTCGCTGCGGACGACCGGCTCTTCCGGGTCGAATGTTTCCTCGGTTTTTTCGGTTTTGGCAAAATCAAGGGTGGCGTTAACCCGAACCATGGCGTTTTTGGTGCCGAGGGATTTGTCGAGCAGGGCCTGAACCCGGTCTTCAAGGCGCTGCTCCACCTGCATCTGGAATTCCAGCATGTCGGGGGACAGGTTGCCGACCATTCCTTTCTCGCCGAGCCGGGAAAGGATCGTCCCGTTCTGGTCGATCACCGATATATGGCTGGGTTCCAATCCTTCAATCGAGGTGGCAACCAGATGGACAATGCCCTCTATCTGGGATTCGCTCAAGCGTTTTCCCGGGGCCAGCTTAATGATGACCGAGGCGGTTGCCGGTTTTTGCTGATCCTTGAACAAGCGTTTTTCCGGCAGGGCAAGATGGACCCGAGCTGTTTCCACCGGTCCGAGCGAGGCGATGGTTCGGGCCAGTTCTCCCTGGAGCGCCCGCGAATAGTTGACCTTCTGTACAAAATCGGTGAGGGCGAACGATTGTTTGTCAAAGATCTCGAAACCGACGCCGCCCCCTTGGGGCAATCCCAACGAAGCGAGGCTCAAGCGGGTTTCGTGCACGTTTTGCGACGGAATGAGAATGTCGTGGCCATTGCTGGCCAGCTGAAAGGGTATGTTTTTTCCCTTGAGCCAATCGACCACGGCCGAGGCGTCCGCGTCGGCGAGATTGCCGTACAGCAGCTGGTAATCGGCGGTCCTCGCCTGAACGATGATAAAGGCAAACAGTCCGAGTGTGATGACGGTCACGGCCGCCAGGGCGATCTTTCGCGGCAGGGGCCAGGCCATGACCGTTGCCGTCAGGGTCTGCCAGCCGTTTTTCAGTGTTTGAGGAGCGGCGTCCGTTGCTTCAGCCATGGTGCATCCTTGCTTCCATTATTCCTTTATTAAAGGGATAGATACGGGGCATCTTTTTCCAGATTTATACCTGCATCCGCATGATTTCCTGGTAGGCATCGATGGCCTTGTTGCGGACCTGGATGGTGTAGCGTAATGAAACGTCAGCCTTTTCCATGGCAATCATTGCTTCGTGCAGATTTTTTTCACCGCCGGAGTGCAATTGCACAATTGCCTGATCGGCGCGCTGCTGTTGTGCGTTGGTTTGCTCCACCATGGTGGTGAGAATGTCGCCAAAGCTGGTTTGGGCCTGACGGACCTGAGAAACCGCAGGCTCCGCCGGCGTCAGGAGCGGAGCTATGCCGTGAATCGCTTCCATCTGTTATCTCCCGATATCGAGGGCTTTCATGGCCATGCGCTTGGCCGATTTAATGGTGGTGGTGTTGGCCTCGTAGGAACGAGTGGCCGACATCATGTCCATCATTTCTTTGAAGACGCTGACATTGGGCAGTTCCACATAGCCGTCCTCCTTGGCATCCGGATGCGAAGGGTCATAGACACGCTGCGGCGGGCTGGTGTCTTCCGTGATCTTGGCGACCTTGACCCCCTGCGCCTGGCCCTGGGTCTGGCGGGACGCGTCAAGGTGCTGCTTGAAGGGAAGCTTTTCCGTTTGGAAGACTACGGATTTTTTCTTATACGGCCCGCCTTCCGGCGTCGAGGTGGTCTCGGAATTAGCCAGGTTGGAACTGATGGTGTTCAGCCTCGTGGTTTGTGCTTTCAGGCCTGAGGCGGCGATGTCAAAGGTGGTGAAAATGTCCATGCTACACTCCCGGATAAAGATTCGCTAATTTCCAAGCAAATTATGCGCCACCATTGGCGGCATATTTAATCAGGGATAATTTTTTATTGAGCATGGTCACCGCCGCCTCGTAGAGGATCTCGTTTTCTGAGAGTTTGATCATTTCCTGATCGACGCTGACGGTGTTTTGATCGCCAATACCGGTCGTGTCTTTCTTGACCGTGATGATACCGCTGACCTGCTCGAGACTGGACGGAGCCACTGGAAAATGGTTGGGTTGGGTGGCCACCGGACGCAGGCTGTTTCCCGACAGGACGCTTTGCAACTGATCCTCAAAGCTCAATGATTGCGCCGCATAGCCAGGGGTTTCGGCGTTGGCGATGTTGGAGCCGATAACCTCCTGATTTTTTGAACGAAGGTCGAGCACTTTCTGCAGGAGCTTCATGGTGGTGTCGAATTGCTGGATGCCGGGCATGGTGTTCCTCCGGTTGTCGCTTATGTTATGACGGGTAGATCCCGGTCATCTTTGTTCCATTTCGAGGATAGCTGCTTCCTCTCGGGCAAGTTTGCTCCAGAGCTGGTCTGTGCCTTTTTCGGCTAATTCCTTGAAAAGATTAAGTGCCTCCTGCTTGTCCCCTTTTTTCAATTCAATCTGGGCCAGTCGGAATCGGGCCTGCTCGCTGCCCCCTTTTTGCTCGCTGAGCCGTTGGAAATAGATGGCCGCCTGCTCAATCTTTCCGGCTTGGAAATAGGACTCGGCCAAGGGGAGCACCATCGAATGCTGGGCCAGCAGCTCCTGTACACCTGGTTGCGTCAGGGTGTCGATAACTTGCTGCCATTCTTTGTTCGTGAACAAAATCTGCCCCTTAAGGAGTTCCAGTTCCCGTATTCGGGGGCTGGACTGAGCGAGCATCAATGCGAGGGCTTTATCGAGTTGACCACGGGCATACAACGCCCGCACCTTGAAGGTAAACACGGCCGGGATATCTTTTCCCTGGGGATAACGGAGCTGATAGCGGTCAGCATATTCCTCGACTTGCATAAAACGGCCGGAGGCGGAGAGCGCCTCCAGAAGCGGCAGGTACAGCTTCTCTTTGTCGGCTTCGCCTGAAACTTCAAAAAGATACTGATAGGTTTGGGCTGTCTGGTCGGCCATGCCGAGCTTGCTGTAGGCGCGGGCGAGGTCATGCAGCAAGGCGGTGTCGAGCCATCCGCGGACAAAGAGGTTTTTGTTCTGCTTGGCCAGCACCAACGCCTTGACATATGCATCGTTTTTGACCAGTTGCCGAATGACGCCAGGAAGTTGCTCAATTAAAAGAGCTGTGGCCTCAGTGCGCAGGCTCCCTGATTGAAAGGTGCGAAGCAGCTGCATGCATTGATTGACGCTTGCCTCGTTCTCACCTGACAGCCTGTTGACCAGGGCTTGTTTAAAGGTGCTTTCTTCACGCAAAACCACCAGTTCGGCCTCCACCGCATATTTGTCGTACACCGATTCCGCCTGGTGCGCCGGTATTTTGTTGGCCATAAAATCCAGGTCGGTCTGTTTGAGCAGGGCCCTTACCCCACCCTGGGTATCGGTAAAGGCATTCTGGATTTGTTGGAGTTCGCTCAAAGCCTTTTTTGCCATTGCCGGGACATGGAGCTGGGACATGGCCAGCCGGAAAAGGGCGAGATCCTGGCCCGGCTGGTTGTTAAGCAGGTCACTCAGCAACTGGTACCGCTTGACAGCCTCGGGGTAGCGGTGAGCCGCATAGAGGGCGTCGGAGAAGTGGGCGAGCGACATTGGATCGGATTCGACCAGGGAAGATTGGCTGGCCAGCTCCAGATAGGCTGTCAAAGCTTTGGCTTTTTGTTTGGTGACTGAAAAGAGGTCAGCCTGCCGTAACAGGCGGGGGAATTTAAGTGATTCATTGTGGCTGACCGTCGGGTCGGAGAGGAATTTCTCCGCTTCGGCGGGTCGGTTGGCCATGATGGCCAATTCCGCCATCAAAAGAGTAAACGAGCCAGAGCAGGAAGTGTCCCCGATTTTTTTCAACAAACCATCGAGTTCATAAAAAGCGTTGATATGGTCCCCTCGTGCAGCCTGCTGATAAATCAGCAGGAAATGCGCCAAATCAGCCTGCAGCGAATCAGGGTACTGGATCATGAACCGTTGGAGCAGAAAATATGGTTCCCGGTATTCCCCGGCCCTGATCAATGCCTCGGCATAGGTCAGAACAAGGCGCTCCTTGAGGTGTTCCTCCGCGGGCTTGGTCACTTGTTCACGGAGCAGTTGGCGGACCTGTGGCCATTTGCCTTCCTTGGCCAGCGTTTGTGTTTCAGCGGGCAGCCAGTTTTCGGTGGCGGTCTGTGGCGGCAAGATGGCCGCCAGGGGGAAGGGAGGCAGGTGCAGCTTGGGAGAGGGGAGAATCTCCACCGGAGATTCGTACTCTGTGAAAAAGGAACGCCAGTTCTTGGCAAATAGTGAGGCGTTGATTGGATTGAGCGAATCGGAAGCCCTTCGTTGCACCACCGTGACTCCCTGGAGCTTGGAAAACAGTTCCGGATGGGAGGTGGATAGTTGGTTGCCCAGAAGGATGTCGAGCATGAGCAACCCGCTGTCCTTATTGCTCTCAGTGGTCACTTTTTGCGGGGGGTAACGGAAATAAAAGGAAAGAGTGGTCGTGGATTTTTCGACCTTGCTGATCATCTTGATCATTTTGTTATCGGTTGCTGGTGCAGACAGCGCCTCATCTGGAACGGTGTTCGTCAACTCCAAGTCGATCCGGCGGCCGCTGGTCGAAAGATGAAATCCGGGCAACTGGTCAAAATGGAGGAAAAGCTGAATACGCGCCGATTCATCGCTGCGGTTGACTGCTTTGAGAACCGCGTTTGCCAGGGCACTCGTCCCCGAAAACTCATTGACAGCAAGCAGCAGCAGGGCGATTATAAAAAAACGATTGATCATGGCGTATTCTGCAAGCAGTGTGTGCGCTTCTGCATCCATAGCAGATGGAAGGTTTCCTTCAGTCCTTTTTTATTAAGCAATAAGCATTCCATGCCACGGGAACGTAACCGCCGCCCATGGGGCGTGTTCCAGCGCGACCGGAAGCAGCCGTTCCGCGCCGGTACAGTGGAAGCAGGGTGCAAGCAGATTTGCGAGTCATTATTTTGGCAGGCAGGTGAGCCCCTTGTTGCCTTTCGCTTTGAATGGTTCACCTCAATGAGAGAACGTCGTTCTGTTGCCCCCGGTGATCGGCCTTTGGCCCAGAACGGCATACATAGGTGCAAGACGTGTCCTTTGAAGAAGATCAGCAACTCTTAACAGCCTTTATTGATGAATCCCTGGAGATGATACGCCAGGTTCAGCCTTTCGTTCGCGCCCTTGTCGAGCAGCCGGACCGGGAGGATATACTTCCCCAAGTCACCGGTCCGTGTTTCCGCCTGTTTCATTCCGTGAAAGGAACCGGCTCGTTTCTGGGGCTCGATCACTTGGTCGCCCCGGCCGAGGCCATGGAATACCTGCTCGATCGGGTCCGGTCCGGCATCCTTCTGCTGAGCCCGAGACACATTGCCCTGCTGGCGGAATCCTGTACCTTTATGGAACAGGGGCTAGCCTTGGTGCAAGCGGAGAAATCCGATGGGCGTCTTGCCAATTCCGCCGCCGCATTGGCCGCGGCGATACATCTGTCCGTCTCATCGGAAGAGGAGTCCATTTGGAACGAAGGGGCGGTTGCCGCGCTTCCTGCTGAAATGCGGGAATCTTTTTTCTGGGAGACAGAAAATCTGTTGGCCACTGCGGAACAGGAATGTGTCCTTTGGGATTTTATTGCCGTCGATTTGGAACGGGTCACGGAGTTATGCCGGTTGCTGCGCAGGCTGAAGCGGAGTTTTGCCCTCTATGATTTCCGTGATCCCGAACGGATATGCATGGCCCTGGAATCGACGCTGAAACGGTATGTGCAGGGAGAATTTTTCCAGACTGAATATCCCGAGAGAGTTTTTTTGCGCAGTATCGATGCCCTCCGCACAACAATGACGGAGTTTTCGTTGACTGATGATCTCGCGGTGCCTGATGTTGAACATCACTTGGCGGCTATCCAGGGGATGATGCGCCAACCCATTGGGGAACTGTTGATCGAGGCGGGGCTGGTGGATCCGGGGATCGTGAGCCAGGCCTTGGAAGTGCAGCGTTCTTCGCGCGATGAACAACCGCGCCGGCTCGGTGAGGTATTGGTGGCAATGGGTGAAGTAACCCAGGAGCAGGTCCAGCATGTCCTCCAGGAACAGCACAACAAACGGTCGCGGACAGAAGAGGCGGAAACGACGCTTGACCGCAAAGGCCCAGCACTTTCCGAACGTTCATTGACGGTCGCCGCCTCGCATGAGATCTGTATCGATGGGCGCAAACTCAATCGGATGGGCGTTGTCCTTGAGCAACTGATGGCTATGCACCTACCGGGAGACCATCTCCCGCTGCTTGGCGAATTACAGAACCTTGTGCAATCATGCCGCCGTGATGCCCTTTCTTCTTTGACCAACCGGCTGCAGCGGGTGGTGCATGATTTATCGGTTCAAGGGAACAAACGCATTCAATTCACTATTGAGGGAATCGAGGTGCTCCAAGAAACGGCTGAGGGTGCCTTGCTTGCTGATTCCCTGCTGCATCTGATCCGAAATGGTGTGGAGCACGGTCTGGAAGACGTGGAGGAGCGGCTGCGAGTGGGGAAAAGAAAAACCGGTAAGCTCAATTTGTTGGTCTTGCGTCAGGGAGAGGAAGTGTGGGTCAGCGTCGAGGAGGATGGCCGGGGTTTTGATTTAGAGGCGATAGCGGCCTTGATCGTCAAGCGCGGGTTGGCTGCAGTGGAGAGCGTCCGGCAGATGACCAGCCGGGAACGCATCCATACCCTGCTCAATGATGCCTCGGTTCTCCCCGGCAGGGAGCCTGCGGCCGGAGCCAAAAATCGAGATTGGGGCTTGTCCATTGTTAACAGCGCCCTCCGCAAGATGCAGGGGAAAATGCAGGTGGCAACCCGTCCCGGTAAGGGAACCTGCGTCACCTTGCGGGTACCGCGGAGGCCGTGAACCGTCTTCGAAAAAGCCGATCAGCAAGAAGAAACCTTGATTTCCCCATTTTCCTGCTGATAGAATACAGCCACTATGAACAATTTCCTGCTTTGTAAACCGGCAGTTGAAGCGGGATTGCCCCAGTGTTGACAGATGTCGTGTCCTAAACGAAAGAAAGGAGAGAATAATGGCAAAAAATGTACTGCTTGTCGACGATTCCAGCACCATGCGTAAGATCATCAGCCGCTCGTTGCGACAGGCTGGTCTCGACTTTGGTGAGATTTATGAGGCTGGCGACGGTCAGGAAGCTCTGGTCGTCCTCGAAAAGGAGTCCGTCGACATCGTGCTGAGCGATATCAATATGCCGAATATGAACGGCATCGAGTTTTTGCGGGAAAAATTGAATCGTCCGGGAATCAAGGATATCCCGGTATTCATGATTTCAACTGAAACTGGAGACGACATCATTGGCGAAGCCAAGAGTCTGGGAGCCATCGGTGCCCTGAAAAAGCCCTTTACCCCGGATAAGGTTAATGAAGTGCTCGGACCATTCATGTGACGAGCCGTAAAGGGCAAGAGAGGATATTGGTTGTGCGTCTATATTTTCCTGGTTGATCCTGGAGGGGGAACACTTGAATAGTTTCGCGGAAATTAACGATAAGCTTATCGAATCGACGATCGAGATCTTTACCGGCATGGTTATGATGGAGATCTCGGTGGCCGGAGGACCGTTGGAATCGATGGGCCCACTCAAAAATTCAATCACCGGGATGGTCGGCCTTGCCGGAACCCATAAAGGCGTTCTTGCGGTCCATTTTCCCAAACAGGTGGCGCTGGCGGTCACCAGCAGTTTTCTTGGAATGGAGGTCGAAGAAATTAATGAAGATGTTCAGGATGCCATCGGCGAAATCGCCAACATGCTCGGCGGCAACCTGAAAACCATTCTTTCCGATCGAGGCAGGGATATCCATCTCTCTTTGCCGTCGACCATATATGGAGATGAGTACGCCTTTTCTTCACAGGCAGAGGTCGATCAGGTCATCCTTCCTTTCCAGGCCCCGACAGGTCTTTTTTATGTGGAAGTGGAACTTGAGCACTAATGCGCCCGTTTCATCCAAGCGATAACCTTTGTCGTGGGGGATTTGCATTTGGAAGTGGAAAAGTATCTCACTGATGCCACTCTGGAGGTTTTTTCCTCCATGGTTTTTATTGATATTACAGCGGAATCGCCCACCGAGGATCCGGCGCAGGCGATTCAGCCGAATTTGTCAAGTCTGATCGGTTTTGCCGGAGATCTCAAAGGCATTCTTGCCATTCATTGTCCAGCGGCAGTGGCCATGGGCATCACCACCTCCATGCTGGGAATGGAGGTGGCGGCGTTGGACGAGGATGTCAAAGATGCCATTGGCGAAATCGCCAACATGGTCGCTGGTGGCCTGAAGGCGGGCTTGGCCACGGAGAATAAAAAAATCGAACTGGCCATTCCCACGACGGTTGTCGGCAAATCCATTCATACCAGCGGCTTATCCGGGGCGACCAGGGTTGTGCTTCCTTTTTTCAGCCCGCTTGGCCGGTTTGGTGTTGAACTTCGTTTCATCCATTCCTGAGAAATCAGGTAAACTCTTTGGGCCGTATCGCCGAAACAGATGAGACTGGTTCGGCATTTGCAAGCTTTCTCTGCCAACAGCGCATTGTTTGTTCAGCTGCGGACTGATCTCCTTTTTTTACCCATACTTGGTTTGGTTGTTTTCTTGACTCGACCTTGATGCAATGATTCATTCGGTTCAGTTTATACGATGAAAGCCAGAGAACGTTTCGACAAAATATTGCTCTCCTGTCGTGATCGAATTCAGGAAGAGGTCTCGGCTTTGATCGGCAAACCGTTCAAACTAGGCGAGCCGAAGTTCGGCCAGCTCAGTAAGGCGGAAGTGTTTTCCGGGTCAGGGGGCAAGCAGGTTCTGGCCCATATCCACTTGGAAGGAGATGTTCAGGGAGAAGGTTGTCTGCTGACTGGCATCAAGGCGGCCATTTACATCGGCGGTACCTTGATTATGCTACCGGAGTCAGAACTGGAGAGCGTTCTTGCCGATCAGGAGTATTCCGACGAGTTGCAGGACTCCTATGGCGAGGTCGCCAACATTATCTGCGGTGCGGCCACGGTCACCTTTGAAGAACAGTACCCGAAAAATTTGCGCCTGGTCCGGACAGAGCAGGAGACCGTCAACCCGGTCAAGGTGGTGGTCGAAGCGGAACAGCCGATTGCCGATGTCCCTTATTATTGCATGACCGTTCCCGTGCAATTGGATAGCCGTGAACTCGGAACGCTGCAGATGATTCTGCCTGCTGTGCCCTTTGGTTTGGTGGAAGCGGCGGCCGCTGAAAAAGTTGAGCAACGTTCCTCTGGAGCATTGGCTGCAACAGGGCAGGGTGACGGGAAGGGCGCAGAAGAACCGCTTGGCGGAATCGTGCGGGAAGCGTCCAACGGCACTGCTGTTTCCGGACAAGACGGCGTGTTGCCGCGTTCTGGAGCCCAAGAGGAAGCGACTGTATCCGTCCAGTCCGAAAAACCGGCCCCGCGCAAGCGTGATCTCAGCAAGCAGAAGAAACTCGTCGACGATCTGTTGAACGACGGCACCGTTAGGGTGTGCGAAGAGGTGAGCGCCCTGCTTGGCGGCACCTTGAAAGTCATGCCGATAGAAAACACGGTGCTAACCAAGGAGGGTTTTCTCGGTCAGGCCGGCGGCAAGCAAATCATGACCCGCATGGATATCAGGGGTGAGCGACAGGGCGAGGCCTATCTGTTTGTTGACGTCAGAACCGCTGTGTATTTGGGGGGTGTCCTCATCATGCTGCCGGAAGGGGAACTGGAGGAAACGGTTCGTAACGAAGAGTTCGGCGATGATGCCCGTGATGCCTACGGTGAGGTGACCAACATCATCGCCGGTGTCTATACTTCCATTTTTGAAGAGCGGTACCACTCGAAACTTGGTCTGGTCAAGACCTCGATGGAACCGGTGACTCCGGTCAAGGTCGATCCCGCTTCAGACGATATTTTTGTCAATCAGCCCTATTATCTTTCTCTCGGTCAAATCCAGTACAATGGCCGCGATCTGGGACGGTTGCAGCTGGTTATTCCGGCCAGGGTGCTCGAATTAGACGCGTTGCTGCTGGTCAGCGACGAACCCGAGGCGGCCAGTGAGGCCAAGGAGCAGGCACTTGCCCGCCCCGGGAAGCCCATTGCCCCTGGTGAAGCCGGCCGGATTCGAGAGAAACAGGCGGAGAGTGCCGATATTCTCCTGTTCACCGACGACGATGGCGAGGCTGGCCGTATTGCCGATGTATTGCAAGAAATGGGGTATGGATGCCGCATCCTCCACTTCAAGGATCCGGTCAACAGCGTGTTGACGCCGCGTATCCAGATGGTCTTTCTGGTGATGCGGGAAACAAGCGAGCAGGGATTCGGCGTGGCTATTAAAATCAGCAGTGCCGGCTTGCCGATACCCCTGGTGGCCGCCGGTCCGGCCTGGACCAGAACCCTGGTCCTTAAAGCGGTGAAATACGGGGCTTGCGATATCCTGATAACCCCGTCGTCCGCCGACGATATCCGGGAAAAAATCGAGCTCAATCGAGTGAAAAAAGCCGCCTAACCAGCCCTATTCGCCCTCCTCTTCCTCCGTCCAATTGGCAAAGAGTTCTTTTTTCTTGATTTTTTCCAAGAGGGTGGTCCGTTTTAAGTTCAGCAGACGGGCGGCTTCTTTTTTATTGCCTTGGGTCAGTTTCAAGGCCTGAACAATTAACTGGGTTTCGAAATCATTGACTAGGACATTGAAGTCAATGCCGCTTTCCGGCCATATTTCATTAGTCACCGGAGTGGATGCGGATGAAAAGAGCAGTAGTTGCTCCGGACGGCTGACATCATCCAGAATCTGTTGCGGGTCGGTTGCTGCGGGTAGGTTTGGAGGGGGCGGTGCGCCGTGACGGTATTTCTCGGGTAAATCGTGGTAGCCGACCATCGAGCCGCCGTGCAGGATAGTCATGTGCTGCACAAGATTTTCCAACTCCCGGACATTGCCACGCCAGGCAAATCCGGCTAGAGCCTGCAAGGCGGCCTGATCAAATCCCAGCAGGGGATTTTTCTTGTTTTTCCCGATGACGTGCACAAAATAATCGACCAGCAGCGGGATATCTTCCGAACGTTCGCGCAATGGCGGGATAGATAAAGGGATAACGTTGAGGCGGTAATAGAGATCCTCCCGGAATCTGCCCTCAGCCACCATTTGCTCCAGGTTACAGTGGGTAGCGGCAATAACACGGACATCCACCGGGATAGGCTTTAAGCCTCCCACCGGCTCAAATTCCCGTTCCTGGAGCACCCGCAGCAGTTTTGCCTGGAGCACCGGCTTCATGTCGCCGATCTCGTCGAGGAAGAGGGAACCACCGTGGGCGTATTCAATCCGGCCAACTTTGGAACCTGTGGCCCCGGTGAAAGCACCTTTGGTATAGCCGAACAGTTCACTTTCCAGCAGGTCGTCAGGGATGGCGGCGCAGTTGACCGGAACAAAGTGATGCACGTTTCGGGGACTGAGCGTATGGATGGCCTTGGCAACCAGTTCCTTTCCGGTTCCGGATTCTCCCTGGATGAGCACGGTGCTGACATCGTCTTCGGCGAGTTTGCCAATCAGCTTGAACAGCCTCTGCATGGATGAGCTTCGGCCGATTATTCCGTGAAAAGGGTCAAAGACCATGGCTAGGTGAGGAGTGTATCCGCAAGTTTGCTGGTGGTCAGGCGCATGTTGAGGCTCAACATGCGCATGATTTTTTTAAGCAGGGTAACGCCCACGGTGGGATATTCCTCGGTGAGGATATCGAAACCTTTTTTAGTCAAGATAATGACAACAGATGGTTGACGGGCAACGACCGTTGCGGAACGCGGGGATTTATCAATGATCGACATTTCGCCGATGGTGTTGCCTTTGCCCAGACGGGTAATGACCCGGTAATCGCCAACCGTCGATTTTTTGAGAACATCGAGCAGGCCGCGGACTACAAAGCACATGAAATCACCCTTGTCACCTTCGACAAAAAGATGTTCGCCACGCATGATTTCTGCAAAATTCATGTGGCGGGCGAGGATGTCGAGCTCATCGGATTTGAAGGCGTCAAACAGGGGGAGGGTGAGGATGAGATCCCTGGTTTTTTCTTCATTTTCCGAAAGATCTTGTTCGGGCGCGACGTTTTTTTTCATGCCAGCACGGTGCGGTTGCATAGCAGCCTAAAGATGTACAATTTTTTATTTTTGAGTACAATTTTTTGTAAGTTTACCACAGGTGGATAAAGGAATACAAGGGGCTTTCGAAAAAAGTGTCATTATCTTGACAATAAAAGGAGGGTAAACGACGCGGTGCCGGTCACGCGGATCGGTGCTCTGCAAACAACATCCATGTCGGTTAATTTTTACCACTAGCCTCGACGATCGCCTGGATGTCACTCCGAGAGATGGTTTCTCGTTCAAGCAATGCATTGGTGATAGCGTCGAGGAGGTCGCGATGGTGCTCAAGAAGTCCGCGCGCCCGGTCATAGGCCGACTGCACCAGCTTTTTTACCTCGCCATCAATCAGCACCGCTGTCTGCTCACTGATGATTTGACCGGGCTGGTTGCTCAAGGGGGTTGCCGCCCTGAAGGTCAGTGGGCCAACCGCCTCGCTCATTCCCCACTCGCACACCATGCGCCGGGCTATATCCGAAACCCGCTCAATGTCATTGCCGGCGCCGGTGGTCATCTGATTGAAAACGATCTCCTCGGCGATCCGTCCGCCCAGCAAGGTACAGAGATTGGTGAATAGAAAGGCGCGGTCGTGGGACATGCGTTCCTCCTCGGGGAGTTGCATGGTCAGGCCCAGGGCGCGGCCCCGGGGGATAATGGTCACCTTATGCACCGGATCGGCGCCGGGCAGCATCCAGGCCACCAGGGCGTGGCCGGCCTCATGGCAGGCGGTGATTCGTTTCTCTCGATCGGTGATGATCAGGCTGCGCCGTTCCGCCCCCATCAGGACCTTATCCTTGGCTGCTTCCAGCATTTCCATGCTGATGGTGCGGCTGTTCGTCCTGGTCATCAGCAGGGCCGCCTCGTTGACCAGACTGGCCAGCTGGGCTCCGGAGAATCCTGGAGTGCCCTTGGCGATCACCTGCCAGTTGACATCCGGGCCGGTTTTAGTGTTGCGGGCATGCACTTTAAGGATCTTCTCCCGGCCGCCGACATCCGGCAGGGGCACCATCACCTGCCGATCGAAACGGCCTGGCCGAAGCAGGGCTGGATCGAGAATGTCCTGACGGTTGGTCGCGGCGATAACGATCACATGGTCGTTGGCTTCAAACCCGTCCATTTCCACCAGCAACTGGTTCAGGGTTTGTTCGCGTTCGTCGTTGCCGCCGGACCCGGTGCCGGAACTGCGATGACGGCCAACCGCATCGATTTCGTCAATGAAAATGATGCACGGCGCCTGCTTCTTCCCTTCCTTGAACAGGTCGCGCACCCTTGAGGCGCCGATACCCACGTACATCTCGACAAAGTTCGAGCCACTGATCGAAAAAAACGGTACTCCGGCTTCACCGGCGATGGCCTTGGCCAGCAGGGTCTTGCCGGTTCCCGGCTCGCCGTAGAGGAGTACGCCGGTGGGGATGCGGGCGCCGGCCTCGACAAACTTCTCCGGTTTTTTGAGGAAATCGACCAGTTCGGCGACTTCCTCCTTGGCCTCGTCAATGCCGGCGACGTCATCCAGCTTGATCTTCGATTCTTCCGGGTTAATCAACCTTGCCCTGCTTTTTCCAAAGGCCATTGCTCGTCCGCCACCGCTTCCTCCTTGGCCGCTTCCTTTCTGAAAATAAAAGAACCAGAGAAGGGCAAAGACAACAAAGGGCAGCCAGGAGAGAAGTGTTTGCAGAAACCAGGGCGGCTGCGGTGGTTCTTCAGCCTGGATAACAACATTCTTCCGGAGCAGATGGTCAAGGGCGTCGTTACTCTGCGGGATGACCGTCTTAAAGAGCGAGCCATCAGCGGTTTCCCAGACAATGATGTTGTTGGTCATGGTGACCTTGGAAAGAAGGCCGCTGTCCACTTTTTTGAGAAATTCGTTGTAGGGTACGGCGTGACGTCCGTCCGGTAATTTTTTGCAGTAATGAAAAAGGACCAGCGCAGCCAGGGAGATAATGAGCCAGATGGACAGGTTCTTGTAGAATTTTTGCACAACGTTCTCCTTGAATTGGATGGAGCAGCGACCACGGACACTGGAGGGTTGAACAGGCCGGTAGCCCGGCAGGAAAGAGAAGGGCGAGCGGTCTGTTTAATAGCTCTAGAATTCCCGCATTCCAGGCAAGGAGCTACCATAAAACAAAGGAAAGGTAAAGCCGGAGGGGGAAGGGAAAAAAGAAATCCCCTCCAAGGCCGCCACCTTGGAGGGGGAGGGGGAAGCTTGCTCGTTATCTGAATGAAGGCGAGGAGCTCTCCTTTGTGATGCACTATTCGTTCCACTGTTAAAAGGCGGCTGCATGCCTAAGTGCCCAATGTGTAACAATTTGAATATATTTTATTTATTCTCCAGATTAATTTCGAGCTGCCGTTAGTTTGAGGCCGTTGCCTTTTTCAGGGATATTTTTGCGCCCATTCGTTCGACTGTTAGGGATATTTTTGCGCCCTGTTCTGAAATGACTCGAAAAGACTAGATTGGAGGGGGTGGAAAGTGCCGGCCAGATTTTTTTCTATAATATTTTAGAATAATAGGAAAAAATAAAAAAGCTCTGTGCGAATAACTGGAAATTTTAATTTGTCATGAATCTTAAATTGTTTAATCGGAATTAAAATGATCAGTCTATTTACAAATAAATTAACAATTGAATCTATTTTTTCTTGACAGGCACCCGGTGGCCCGGATAAAAAAGGCGCATAGAGAAAGTGAAACGGTCAAGTTTGGCTCAAGAAAGAGCAGGGTAGAGCCCACATATTAAACGAAAAGGAGGTGCTGGCAGCAGACGAGAGGAGCCGGGTTTTTATCCGCCAATAAATCCTGGTGTAACACAACTGTCCCGGGGTGCCGGAACAAGGAGAAGCAAATGGAAGCGATACTGTTTTTCGTTATCTGGTTAGGTGGTGCGGTCCTTCATACGCTGTTCGATCTGAGAATCAAACCGGTTCTTCAGGCGGTCAGAGAAGAAAGCGATTTGCCCTGACCGATTTTTTTCGTACTGGATTGAGTCAACTCAAGGATCAAGAATCAGTGTGGGGCGGCGACGGTTGGGGTCGTTGGTCTCAAAATGGAGGAAAAGGTACCATGGAAAATATACTCACCAAAGTTTTACCCCAGGAGGGCGGGTTTGAAGGTAGCCGCTCCGGAGTGTACAACGGTGTGATCGGTTTGTTGGGTCTGTTCACCCTGGCCGGGATCGCTTTTGGCCTGCACGCCATGTATGTTGGCTATCACAATGCCTACGGTGTCAGCCGTGAGGTGCCGTGGGGGCTGGCGTTGGCTGGCTATGTCTTTTTTGTCGTCACCTCGACCGGTCTGTGTCTGGTTTCGTCGATTGGCCATGTCTTCGGTTTCGAAACATTCAAGCCTATTGCCAAACGTTCGGTCTTTCTGGCTATTGCCACGATTGTGTCCGGCTTTCTGGTCATCGCCTTTGAGATCGAAAATCCTTGGCGCATGGCCATCTACAACATTATCTCCCCGAATCTCACCTCGAGCATCTGGTGGATGGGCACCTTGTACGGGGCCTATCTCTTCTTCATGCTGATCGAATTCGCTTTGCTCCAGGCGGGTAAGCACAAAATCGCCGGGATGTGCGGCTTGCTCGGCGTGATTGCGGGTGTGGCCGCCCATTCCAATCTGGGCGCTGTTTTCGGACTGTTGAACGGTCGTGAGTACTGGCATGGCCCCTATATGCCCATATATTTTATCGTGTCGGCAATGATGTCCGGTTGCGCTACGGTCATTTTCTTCCATTGGCTCGGCTACAAAATTAACGGCTGGAAGATGAGCGAAGCAATGCAGGAGTCGCTGCGGTCGGTGGCCAAGCTGGGCGCCTTGCTGTATATCGTGATCATGTTCTTCACCACCTGGAAATTCATTGCTGGTATGTCCGGTCATCCGCCGGGAGAATATGAGGCGTTCATGGCTCTGCTCAACGGCCCCTTTGCCAACAATTTTTGGTACGGTGAGGTTGCGCTTGGGCTGGTGATCCCGCTTGTGATCATACTCGCGGTCAGAGCCAGGAACCTCACGGCCATGGCGTTTGGTTCGGCATGCAGCATTGTCGGCATCTTTGTCATGCGCTACGACCTGGTGCTTGTCGGTCAGATTATTCCGGGGTATCACGAGTTGAACATCGTCGATCTCCCTCATATCCTGCCCTATAGCCCGACCCTGCATGAATGGATGGTGACGCTGGCCGGTTTCACTTTCTGCGGTGTGCTCTTCATGATGGGCGAACGAATGTTCCGTGGCCATCTGTCTGAAGACCACTGATGGAACCTGTGTCGAACGGAAAAGAGGCCGCCGGTCACGGTCCGCCTCTTTTCCCCGGCGCCCCGCACTGACAGGAGGCCGGTATGGCGAGAAAAAGAACGGAAATACAAGCGATCCGCTCGGATGTTCCCATTTATCCGATCGGCGTCGCCGCCAAGTTGCTCAATGTTCATCCGCGGACCCTGCGGATCTATGAGCAGGAAGGATTGATCAAGCCCGCCCTTGTGGGGAACAGAAGGATGTTTTCCGCTGATGATATCCAGTGGATCAACTGTTTGCGCACCTTCATCCATGAAGAAGGCGTCAGTATTCCAGGATTGAAGAAGCTGTTGGAGTACATCCCCTGCTGGGAGGTGGCCGGATGTCCGGCAGCCATTCATGAGCAATGTACGGCCAGGGTGGATAAGGCCGTGCCGCGAACCCTGCACCCGGTCGGTGATGTTGCCGCCAGGGTGGAGGCTAAAGAAAAGGACAAGCAGAACCGGGAAAAACCCGGGCAAAAAAAAAAGCGCCAGTTTTCCGGTTGATCGATCTACGGGAACGTCGCTGTGCATTGTCCGGCCTGGAGGGCTCGCGCCTGTCCTGTGGTTAAGGCCAGAATGGTACGGTCCAGGGTTCGTGAAAGGTCGGCAAGTGCCGGCAGTACAGGGCTGAAAGGGTTAATGACCAAGGTCCTGGAGGGAAAAAAGGCGTTCCGATGATTCGGAACGCCTTTTTTTACGGCTATTCTCTGGCGGCAAGTTCAGTTTGAATCGTCCTGATCCCCTTCGGTCTCCAGGGGGTTGCTAATGCCATACCGTTCGATTTTGCGGCGCAGGGTATCCTTGGAAATCCCCAGCTCCCGGCAGGTAATCATTTTTCGCCATCGGTTGCGTTCCAGGCTGAGAATAATGGCCTGCTTTTCGATGTCTTCCAGGGTTTGCGGACCGGCATCGTGCACAGCGGGTGCGCTGACCACTTCCTCGAACCCTGCGGCAAAGGGCTCGGGAAGATGCTGGGGCTGGATGTACCCGCCTTCGCAGAGGATAAAAGAATATTCAACAATATTTTCCAGTTCGCGGATATTACCGGGGAAGTCATAGCGCATCAGTATGGTCAGGGCCCCGTTGGAAATACCAACGATATCTTTGCCCTGCTGGGCGCTGTATTTTTTAATGAAATGGTCAACGAGAAGGGGGATGTCTTCCTTGCGTTCCCTGAGGGGCGGCAGGCTGATTTTAACCACGTTGAGGCGATAGAAGAGGTCATCGCGGAAGGTTCCCTCCTGGACCAGGGCCTGGAGATTGCGGTTGGTAGCGGTGATGATGCGAACATCGGCCTTGACCGGGGTGTTCGAACCCAGCGGTTCATAGACCTTTTCCTGGAGGACGCGCAGCAGCTTGACCTGTACGCTGCCTGGCAGGTCGCCTATCTCGTCGAGAAAGAGGGTGCCGCCTTCAGCTGCGGCAAATCGGCCGATTTTGTCCTTGCGGGCATCGGTGAAGGCCCCTGCCTTGTAGCCGAATAACTCTGATTCCAGCAAGGTTTCCGGCAAGGCGGCGCAATTGACGATGACAAAGGGCTTTTCATTGCGTTCGCTGGTATTATAGATCGCGCGGGCAATCAGTTCCTTGCCGGTGCCGGATTCTCCCAGGATCAGCACGGTACTGGGGCTGCGGGCGATCTCCGGCAGAATGGCGAACAGGCGCTGCATCGAGGCTGCTTTAGAAATGATTGCATCAAAGGTGTATTTCTGGCTCAGCTGCTGACGCAGGGTGGTAATCGCGGTCAGGTCGCGGAAGGTCTCGACGCCGCCGATGATGTTGCCCTCGTGGTCGGTAAGCGGGGCTGCGCTGATGCTGATCGGAACTTTTTCCCCTTTGCTGTTGCGGATAGTGATCGAGCGGTTGGCCACCGGAGTGGCCTTGTACAGGCATTCGGCAATAGCGCAGTTTTTGCCGCAGATGGAAGAATGAAAAATATCCGAGCAGGACATACCCATGGCATCATCGCGGGACCAGCCGGTGATCTCCTCGGCTGCCCGGTTAAAGGAGGTGATGTTCCAGTTGCGGTCCACGGTGAACACGCCGTCGGCGATGGAATCCAGAATCAGGTTTTCGCGGATGGAGGAAGTGTTGTCGCGAAAGGTCTCGATGCCACCGATGATGTTGCCGAAGTCGTCAAGGAGCGGGGCGGAGCTGATAGTGACCGGGATGGAGTTGCCCGCCTTCCCCTTGATGAAGATGGCGCGATCGATGTACATGTTGTTGCGATCAATGGCCTTCATCAGGAGGCAGTCTTTGCCGCAAACGCTTGAGTGAAAAATTTCACTGCAGGGTTTGCCGATCACCTCCTCCTGTTTCCAACCGGTGATGCTTTCCGCCGCCCGGTTGAACGAAGTGATGATTCGGTTGCGGTCGATGGTGAACACGCCGTCGGCTACCGAGGCCAGGATAAGGGCATTGTTGAGGGTGTCGGTGCAGTCATGAAACGTTTGCACCCCGCCGATTACCCGGCCATTGAGACCGTAAAGCGGTGAAGAGGTGAGAGACAGCGGAAAAAATCGGCCATCTTTATGGGTCATGAACACCGTCAGTGCGGCAAACGATTTTTTCTGTTCGATCGACGATTTGATCAGGCAGTCGTTTTCGCAAATTTCCTTGGGGAAAACATCCTGGCAGTTTTTACCGAGGATTTCCGAAGCATTCCATCCGGTGATTCGTTCGGCGGCCCGGTTGAAGGAGATGATTTCCCTGGATCGGTTGACGGTCAGTACGCCCTCGGCCACTGAATCGAGCAATAATTGGTGGTAAAGTGTTTCGTTGTAACTGTCCACAATAACCAGTGCTCCGGAGATTGCCCGGTCTTGACCCCAGAGGGGGATGATAGTGGCGAGCACATCGACGGGTTCTTTTTGGTCTCCGGTTTTCAGAAGTAGCGATTGCCGGGAGATTGTCTCGTCGCAATCAGCCAGGGAGAACAGATCGGCAAGACTTTCGGTCCGGTCATTGGACGCAAAGAGTGCATCCATTGGTCGGCCGAAGAGATCGGCAAGGGTGGAACCGGTGAGCAGTTCCGCATTTTTGTTGAGGCCGATGATCCGACTTTCACGATTAAGATGGAAGACCGCTACGGTATTTTTCAATATTAAGGAATTGGCTTGCGGTGAGATGTCGGTGCTCATGGTCGGGATTTCGTTTGAAGAGCCCCCAGTTAAAGGGAGAGGAAAAGATCTTCTGTGCACTAGGCCGTTGTCCTGGGAGTACTAAAAAAAGCAGCGTCTCTTCGCTAGATGGCACATCGTTTTCCGGCCACCGTGAAAACGAACCGCCAGGGAACAACTTGCTTACTATACCATATATTTGAAAACTTGCTCTTCTCATGGTTTTGGGTTATGTTCGCTCGTTTCATTTTTTAATTAATGAGGGGTTATTCATTCTGAGTTTTTTTTCTCTTGCCATAACAACACATTGTAGCACAAGGTGCTTATGTCGTCTTCGTTACTTTTTTTTGAGGGTATGGAATGAACATTAATGAGCTGGAAAAGTTAAACAATGAGGGGGTGGAGCATCTTCCTTTGATTGAGCGCCGAACCTTTTTGCGCGCCGGACTCGCCATCACCGGATTGTTCATGGGGGGAACGATACTGTCGCTCACATCCGTCCGCAACGCTGAAAGCGCCGTAGGCGCCATGCCAAAAAGCGAGAAGTATCCGTATAGTCCCCATTACAGTATGGTCATGCGGCAGAATCTGTGCATCGATTGTGAGTTGTGCATGGAAGCGTGCGTCAAGACCAACCATGTTCCCGCCTATGGCTGGAGAACCAAGATCTTTGAACGGACTCGCACCATCGGCCCCAAGGAAAAAGAAACAATTTTCATGCCCGTTCTCTGCAATCAGTGCAATGAGCCGCCCTGTGTTCGAGTTTGTCCCACTGTGGCCACCTACAAGGACAAGACCACCGGTATCGTGGTGATGGAGAATAAAAAATGCATCGGCTGTAAAACCTGCATGGCCGCCTGCCCCTACAATGCCCGTTATTTCAATGAAGAGGTTCGGGCTGTGGATAAGTGCAATTTTTGCTGGGATACCCGTCTCTCCAAGGGGAAAAAAGATACGGCCTGTGTCGAGGCCTGCCCCGCCAAGGTCAGGGTATTCGGCGATCTCAGCGATCCGGCAAGCGAGGTTTATAAACTTGTGCATCAACCGGAGACCACGGTATGGGTATTGCGTCCCGAAACTGGCGCTCTGCCAAATGTTTTTTATATGAATGTGGTTTTGGATGTTTAAAGGGTAAAAGGAGATAAGGACATGAAGATGAGAGCGATACTGGTGTCTACATTGTGTTTTGTCGCGGTGGCGGGGATATCTTTTGCAACAGGAAAGGATGCCGCAACCCCGACCACCCCTGCAGTGGAAGCGGCACCTGCGAAGCAGTATGAATCCTTTGGCGACACACAAATTATCGGCATGGACCCGGTGAAAACCATGTTCAGCCATAAGTCCCATGTGGTGACGGCTGGTCTATCCTGCGACAGTTGCCATCCGGATCTTTTTGATCGAAAATGGGGCGCGGCGAAAGCCAAGGGCGATTACAATATGGCTTCGTTAGACGCCGGTAAGTACTGTGGAGCCTGCCATGACGGCAAGACAGCGTTCAACACCACTGGTCCGGAAACCTGTAAAGTCTGTCACGGCAGTGACATGAAGCAGCCCGACATGATTGTGTTCAATCGTCCGGTAAAAGCTGTTATCTTCAGTCACAAGGGCCACGTTGATATGGGACTTGACTGTGCCAGCTGCCATGACAAGGCCTTTGAAATGAGGATGGGCGCAGCGGAAGAAACACCGGGCAAATTCAATATGCAGGCTCTTTATTCCGGCAAGTATTGCGGCGTTTGTCACAATGGCAATATCGCCTTCGCGTCCAACACCCGGTGCACATCGTGCCACATTGGCGTCAAAGGACTTGAAAAAATGTCCAACCGGCCAGCCTCGGACGATAAAAAGAAACACTGATTGTACGATTTTTCGGGGGCGGGCTTTCTGCCCGCCCCTTTCTTCTTCTTCCCCACCTTCCATTCTCTCACTGTCCGATCTCTTTCCAACTCCCGGTGGTAACTGTTCCTCGTGGTGTGGAATTGTTATCCCTTTTCCCTCTTGCTTCTGAGACGCTGTTGATGCATCAGGGATCAAAATAAGCCCTCCTTTTTATTTTCTGTTTAACTGCCTATTTTTTCTAGTGTTTTGTTTGTTAAGCTGAAGCTGCGCACTTGTTGGCCTCTGGGTTGTTTCGTTGTGCGTTCCTCGATGCAGGCAATCTTGCTGAAAGACGGTTAGTCTTGTTTCTTCGTAATTTTTCAGGATTTGAGCAACGTTTTTGGGTATTTGGGAAGTGATTGTCCAGGTAGCGTATTCTGCGTCATGTTCCCGGGGGAGTAGGGATAAATTTGCGTCCACTTCAGAAGTTATCTATCAAATGTGGTTGCCCGTAAACCCTAAATGCTAGGGGTTATATATTAACTTTATTGCACAAGATCAGTGCCTTGCCTGATGTAGCCATGGATAGCGCACCCATTTTTCAGAATGGCACATCCTTTGCCTTGGTAGGGATAATAACGCTCCAACCAGCGCATAACGAAAAAAGGGGAAGACCATGAACATCGCATTGCACAGCCAAGTCAGGACAGCAGGGAATGATGGCGGTCATTCCCTGCCCACACGGAGACGGGCACATTTAACCAACATCACAGAGTCTTTCTGGTTCTGTCTCAGTTTTATCCTTTTTCTTCTCATGGGACCATTTTCGGCAATCGTCGTCCTAATCGGACTCGGTTCCTTGGCCAGTGAAGAGAATAGGGAACGGATGAGTGAACCGGCGCGGTTATAACTATTGTCAATGTTAACTTATTACACGGAACAAAGAGGAGGTGCAGTATGGCAAATGGATTTTCAATAGCAGCAACGGCTGAGCCGGAGGTGGCCAATTCTCTGGTAAAAACCTTGTCCGGCCTTTTCGGTTTATTGCTGATTGTCGGTGTCGGCGTCGGCTTGGCCGGTTTTATTGTCGGTCATGAGCACCTGTATAACAATACCAGAAACGTGCCTTGGGGGCTGTTGATATCGACCTACGCCTTTTTCGCGATCACTTCCACGGGACTCTGCCTCCTGGCGGCGATCAGCCACGTTTTCGGCGGCAACAAGCTCGCTCCCCTGGCAAACAGAATGGTGTGGATTTCGTTGATCACCATTCTCAGCGGGTTCCTGGTCATTGGAATGGAAATCGTCAGCCCCTGGAGGATGTTGATTTACAACATTATATCTCCCAACATAACTTCAAACATCTGGTGGATGGGTACCCTCTACGGCCTGGCCCTTGCCTTCATTCTTCTTGAGTTCTGGCTGATTCTGACCCGTCATTACACCCTGGCTCTGGCTCTCGGCATTCTTGGCGCCCTGGCCGAGGTAGCTGCCAACACCTGTCTGGGTGGCGTCTTTTCCACCCTGGCGGCCCGGCCGTTCTGGTATGGGGCGCAACTGCCCGTGTATTTTCTCGCTTGCGCCTTTCTCTCCGGCGCGGCCGCGGCGATTTTTTTCACCCACTATGCCTATGTTATCCGTGGCCGCAAAATGGATCCGCACGTATTTCAAGGCGTCCAGGCAGCCGGCAAGGTGTTGTTGCTCATGCTGATCCTGGTAACGGTTTCCACCTTCTGGCGTATGGCCTCCTTTTATGTGGGCGGGATCACGGACGGGCGGATAGCGGCCAATGCATTATTTTCCGGGTCCCTTTCCTTCAATTTTTGGGCGCTTGAGGTTGGTGTCGGTCTGGCCGCCCCCGCATTGCTCCTGGTGCTGACCCGGATGAAGAATCTGGCCGCCATGTCGACCGCTGCTCTGATGAGCCTGGTCGGTATGTTCATCTCCAGGCTCAATATGGTGACTGGCGGGCAAATTGTGCCGCAATACCTCGGCTATGACAATCTACCCACCTATCTCAACTATACACCCTCCGGCTATGAGTGGATCGTGGCTCTCGCCGGGATCGGCCTTACGGGTGTGGCTTTTCTCCAGGGTGAGCGATTCTTTGGCAAGAGTTTTACTGAGCACGAAGCGCACTGATAACAGGAAACTGACTTGATGTTGTCGCCGGAGTTGTCCAGACTCCGGTGGCAGCCTTGCCATAAAGAGGGTTACCATGGTTGATGAAAGAATAGCGATTTTCACCATCGGTGTGGCGGCGCAGATGCTCGGGGTTCATCCCCGCACCCTGCGGATCTACGAGGAAGAAGGGTTGATTACCCCCATGCGCAAGGGCAAGTGGCGCTACTTTACCATGAATGATATCAAATGGATCGAATGCTTGCGGGAGATGATCCACGAACATGGTATTTCCATTGCCGCCGTGAAAAAGCTGCTGCAGTACACGCCTTGCTGGAACATCACCGATTGCCCCTTTGAAAAACGTAAGCAATGCACAGCATTCATGGCTAACGGACTGATACCGAAAAAGATCGATAAACAACGATCAAGAAAAGTACAGGGTTTGGACACTAAAGCCGCCTGATTATTGTGCTGGCCGTTCGGTCTTGGGCCTTTAGGGCGTCTCAAGTGTATTAATTACGGCACGGGAGGGAAGCCTCTCGAATCTGAACCGCTCAAAGTTCAAAAGAGGAGACTTCCCTCTCTACGATGATCGCCAAAGCCTGAACCCCGCCAAATGGGAGTGTGGGGCGTTATCCAGGCTGGAGGCCGGAGTGAGCGCGTCCCGGTAGGTCAGGGCAATGGCGGGACAGATGATGCCGGTGACCGTATTCCTGCGGGTAAAACGGCTTCTTGCCAAGCGCCCTGACATCTGTCGGCCAGAATCGGGTGTCAGCCTCAGGATCGGTCGGATGAGAACTACTCAGAATGGGCCTCCTTCATGGTGAACATTGGAGGCACTGTAAAGATCAGGTCTGGAAAGAACAAATGCGGTTCTATTTTGTGACGGTTATCGTTGTACTGGTAGCAGCAGTAAGCTATCGAGTTGATCAAGTAGAGTCCCTTTGGGCAAGGGCAATTCTTCACCTGCTTCCAAGGTGCTCAGCATCGTCCCTCCTATATAGAATTTTTTTTCAGGACAATTCTTGAGCTTGTAACGTAATGCCCAGACCGTATGCAATATGACTGGTTTCCCCTCTTGGAGCCCAATGTAAAGCATAACGTGACCTCTTTGATGCACAAGTGTCCGAAAGGGTATCCCTTGCTCGCGGATAATTTTTTCTTTGTTGACCCTGGAAAGACCTGCCAGCGAGAGGTACGGTCCGGAGGTTATCTGTTTCATCGAATTGCGAGGCAGCCAGATGCCAAACGAGAGGAAAAAGTCCCTCGTGGTTGCCGAGCAGTCTCGGTTTCGATAGAGTTCTCCCCAACCATAAGGAGTTTTGAGGAGTTCGTTGCCGATGAGAGTCACAGCCTCAGGGGTGAATGACAACGGGTGATGCCTGGCGTCACCCTTGGCAATACGTGCTGGTATCAGAGCAGCATGCTGACTGTCTTCAGCAACCGCCACATCAATCAGCCAATGGTCTGATTCTTCCTGTACCAGCGGATAAAGGGTGCCGATTTTCGGTTGCGGCAAGACCTTGCCCTGTTCTGTTCGAACGACCGTAAAATCCTTTACGACCACCACATGCGCTGCATTGGCCATTCGTCTTTGTAATGATTCGTTAGCCAACCTCACAGCATCAGGTTCCACCCAACCATTTGCATAGGATGTTTCGATGTACAGCCATGCCCCATCCTTTGATGCATGCAGGATGCGAATAGGTTCGTTGGGCTTGATTTCTGAAAATTGGAGATGGTCAAAGGGGAAGTCGTCAGGGGTCTTGTAAAACGGCCTGATGGTGGGGAGCACCCGAATGAACGTTGGTTTTATAACGACCCCCAATTGATTGATTGAAGGAAGCCGATCCAAATCAGCAAGGTATAGGAGTCGCTGGATACGTTTTGGCTCCACGGTCCGCCGGTTTTCACCATACCAAGTCTTTCCAGCTAACTCTTGTATCCCCTCAGTCACCATGTTGATATTGAAAAGTGGTTCTGTCGTTGTCCACGGAGCAAAGTACTGTTCGTGAAACTGTTGGTTAATATGGGATTGCTCGGCGGTGCTCATTGAACCTTGTAGCCCTGCGGCAAAGGGATGAATGTCTTGAGGAATTTTATTGAAATCGGCTATGGTTTCCTTGGAGTCAAGTGGTGGTAAGCAGGGCGATACACTGGGTGGAATCTGTTTTTTTTCTTGGTTCAGGCTGTCGGTAATGAAAAGTAAAGAATACCAAGCGACGGTTGCCAAGATCACTGCAGCAATCATGGATGTGATTTGCAAGTTTTTCATGCAAGTATCGTTTGTAAAGGATAGTGCCCGTTATTGAGCCTGTCGCGGAAACTTTCGCGGGGTCTCTCTCACATCGGCGAGCCCATACAAGCGCAAGCATTCATATCGTGCCACCTCGGCAATTTGCCCGTGGTCACTGACTTTTAAACATTTTAATCAGATACTTTTCCTGTTCGGTCAAGGGTGAAACGCAGCCTCCTTCCAGTATCAGGAACAAACTTTGCTGGAGTCTTCCTGTCTACCATGATATCTTTTCTTTGAGCTTTATACTGGTTTTCCTGTTGTATTGTCTCATAAACAAACACTACCAGGAAAACCTTGCAATGATAAACTGGTTCATTGGGGTGGTCAGGAGCAATCGACCGATTGACAAACGCTCAAGGGTACAACAGCTGAGACTTCTGCAAGACGTTCACAGTGAAAAAATACTCCTAAAAGGAGAACTTTTCCAATGCCAACGCGCGACGCTATCCGCTGGTTCAAGGGGCATTTTGAAACGAAAATTACTGCAGCCGTTTCCGGAACGCCATTTACCAATGATCTAATCACGGCAATTGCTTGCCAGGAGACCGGTTACCTCTGGAACACACTCCGCCGGTACATGCCGGTCGAGCGGGTCCTGGAACTCTGTGTTGGGGATACGATTGATTTCACACCCCCAAACAAGGGGCGCAAGGCCTTCCCGAAGAACAAGGACGAGTTGCTTGAGTATCCGCAAGGCGACGAAATGTTCGATATCGGGCGTAAGTTTCTCATCGATATGGCGCAGTATCTCGCGGACTACCGGGGTGCGGCGGGAAACCCGGTCAAGTTTTGCCGGGGCTACGGAATTTTTCAATATGATCTTCAGCATTTCAAGACTGATCCCGATTTTTTTCTCAGCAAGCGCTGGGCTGATTTTGATCAGAGTCTCGCGCTCTGTCTTGCGGAGTTGAAGGCCGCTCAGCGGCGCATAAGGCTTCAAGACAGGACGCAACTCACCGACCTGGAGTTGTGCCATGTCGCCATCGCCTACAACCGAGGCTCCTTTGATCCGGCGAAGGGATTGCAGCAGGGCTACAAAAGCGGCGGGAAATGCTATGGGGAGAATATTGCGGCTTTCCTTCAGCTTTCGCAGGACACTCCGGCAACCGGTGGGGCACCAGAAGCGCCCAAACCGGAATTGCAGGGTACCGCGGTGCTGCCGTTACCCACTCCCATCAAGGACGCGGGAAAAACCTTCCTGGTCTCTGTCGAGACCAATCCGTTACGGATGCGCTCCACGCCGATGATTCCCACGGTTAATCCCGGGCGCAACGTCATTGCCCGGCTCCCGGACGGACAGCTGGTGCGGGCCGTGACCGGCAAGAAGCAGGGCCAGTTTCTTGAAGTGGAGACCAGTCTGCGCGGCGCTTTTTATCGCGGCTGGGTTTCGGCGAAATATCTCATCGAGACCTCGCAGTCGGAGTCGAATGAAGCCGCAGCTCCCGCTTCTCCGGAAACGAAACCGCTGATTCCCGCTGTGTATGCCCCGCGCCGCAGCAATACGATTGTTCGCCGCCGAGATCCGGCCTCCGCGCACTCGCTGAATGAACCGGGACAGCCCAAACGTCAAGGAGGGACGCCAGCGGAATTGTGCAATGAACTGCACGCCATCATCGCTTGGCTGGGCGTCACGGAGCCGCAGCACGCACGGTACCAGCCGGCGAACGGTTTGACATTTTGCAACATCTACGCGCACGACTACTGCCACCTCGCCGGCGCCTATCTGCCACGTGTCTGGTGGACCGCCAGTGCTATCATACGGCTGCTGCAGGGTGAAAAGGTTGAACCGCAGCTCAATGCCACCATCGAAGAGCAGCGCGCCAACGCGCTTTTTGGCTGGCTGCGCGATTTCGGGCTCGATTTCGGCTGGCGGCAGACCGGCACGCTCTCCAAGCTCCAGGAGGCGGCCAATCAAGGCGCGGTCTGCCTGATTGTGGCTCGCCGGCAAAGCGATGGGCCACCCGGCCACATCACGGTCGTGGCGCCCGAAACCCCGGTTCATAGTGCCCGCCGCAATGCGGCGGGCGAGGTCATCGCACCGCTTCAATCACAAGCCGGGGCTCGGAACTTCTGTCTTTCGACCCCCACCGCATGCTGGTGGCTCGACGACCGATTCGCGGAAAGTGCGTTCTGGATCCACGCGTAGTTGGAAGCCGAGATCAATATTGACTCAACGCAGGATATGTCGGAAAGAAAATGGTGAAGGAAAATGATGTTATCCCCCGCATCCGGCCAGGGGCGAAGAAAAAGAAATCGATAGGGCTGGATTCAACATTCAAGGGCCGAACCCCTCACCGGGTATGGAGAAAAGCGCCAGTTTTCTTCTCTTGATGAGGCCTTACTCTTTTTTAAGAGTTCCTTTTTTTCGAACTATCATTTCGCACTTGTCGCAGTCAAAATTCAATGCATAGCTGCCTGTATTGTCGGCAAGCGTCAAGGGTTCTGCGAACGCTTTGCTTTTTGTGTCCAATTTTGTACACGTTCCCAACTGTGCTTTTATACAATATTTTGTAGTCATCAAAGCGCAGTCTGCTGCTTGTCCAGCTCGTAGAAAGCGAGTGTCTATCTCCTTTACACCATGATGTAAGTAAAACTCTGCTGCTTTTCTGTTGGTGATGTTATCAGTGTAATCGACCTGAGTGAAAGGCCAAGGATATGCATTGGGACTACGCCGTTTGATGTCCGTGGTATAAGATTTGAGTCGCATCTCCAGATGACTGGCAAAAGCTTTTCTTCGTAGATCATTAAACACAGCAGCAGGAAGAAAAAGTGCAGCGGATATCTCCAGGGCGACATCAGAGACCGAAAAGACTGTGTCGCCGTTTTTCTTGAGCTGTCTCAATGCCACGGGTTCAATTGTTCCAATTTTCTCTGCTTTTTCTTTTTTTACGATGAGCGTAGTTTTTGATGCGATTTCATCCTCATCAATAATATCCAGCTGCAACCCCTCATTCGTTTCAATCAAGGTCATTTTTGCGGCAATTTTCCGGCAGAGCTTGCTTTGTTCAAGGACTTTGTTGAATTTGACGTCTAGATTTCTGAATATTTCCGTTCCTACAAGTAAATGCAACTGCGCAACACCATCTTTGGGATATATTTTTCGACCTGCAACACGATTTACTCTCATGCCAATAAGTGCATTCTCTTGATTAAAAAAACAGAGCCCGTCACCATTAAATACAGCTTCGTCTCCCGCAATGGTGAAAAATGGAGTGTCAACGGCAACTACTCGACCGATTTTCTTGCCTATTGATTTAGGGGTACGGATTTCTCCCACCACATTTTTTTGCTTATTGAGAAAGTAGTCTGTTGCGCCCCGGCTAAAGGACCTGGAAGGGTCGGGAGTAAATCCAAATTGGCATCGTCCTGATGAAGCACGCACCAAATAATCTTTTGACTCGATGATTGTATCAAGAGCCAAACGATAGGTTGCCGTGACATTTTTTACATAGTTCTCATCTTTCAAGCGACCTTCTATTTTAAAAGAACGTATCCCCGCATCAATCAGTGCATCGAGATGACTCGATAAATCTAAATCCTTAAGGCTGAGCAGGAATCGGTTTTGTTCCAAAAGCATTCCATTCCCGTCCCTCAGGTCGAACTTGTGCCGGCAAAACTGGGCGCACTGCCCTCTGTTTGCACTTCTGCCGGCGATTATTTCACTGACATAGCACTGGCCGCTATAGGCAACGCAAAGAGCCCCATGCACGAAAAACTCAAGCGGAACCGTCGTTCCTGAACGGATTTTTTTTATCTGCGCAAGGCTGAGCTCCCGCGCGAGAACAACTTGAGCGAACCCCACATGTTCCAAGAACTGTATTTTCTCCACCGTCCGGTTGTTCATCTGGGTTGAGCTGTGGAGAGGGATAGGGGGTAAGTCTGATGCTAACAGGCCAACATCCTGAATGATAAGGGCATCAACTCCAAGTTCGTACAATTGATGGCAAAGCTCCACCGCTCGGTCAAGCTCATCGTCATTCAAAAGCGTGTTTAAGGCAACATAGACCTTTGCACGAAACTGATGGGCATAGGTTACCAGGTCGGTAATATCGGTAAGGCTGTTGGATGCAGCAGCCCGGGCGCCGAAAAGAGGCCCGCCAATATAGACGGCGTCAGCTCCGTGGTTAATGGCAGCAATACCGCAGGAAATATTTTTTGCAGGAGCCAATAACTCAATTTTTTGTAACATAATGGACGAAGGGGGGTGAATTAATGAAGCCGGAAGGCCGAAAGTATTCTTGCAAGACCAAACAGAAATTAAAGATGTTCAGATGCGTAGGTTTGAGGCTCGTTGAGTGAGTTAACTGTTTATTTTTCCATTTTTAAGGAGATAAGTTTGGCGGTTGAGTCGCTCTGTTTAGATCGAGAATTATTATATTGTAATTGTAAATGGATTAGTGTATATATAATTTTTAAACCAAATTAGCATTTTCTTTTTTTGATATCTTGCGCTGTAATTTCATATCCTTCGATACCTTAAAAGTTTTTTGCTTATTACCCCCTAAGGAGAAAGAGCATGAAGCTTTTTATTGGTAGCCTCCCTTATAATATCCTTGAGTCCGAACTCTCTGAACTTTTTGGCAAATTTGGCAGTGTGGTGAGCGCCAAGCTTATTGTCGATCAAGTCTCCAGGGAATCCAAAGGCTTCGGCTTTGTTGAAATGTCCAGCCGGTCGGAAGGGCACAAAGCAATGGATGGATTGAACGGCAAGGAGTATAATCATCGCACGCTTGTCTGTAATGAAGCCAAGCCGCCGGTCAAAAAAGGCCAGCGCCGCAGATAATATATTTGCCATCTCTTATTCTCCAACATTTCAATCTGATTACGTGCCTATCAGGCATTGGACTGATGAACGCGCTCAAGTCGATTTAATTGATCGATTATCGTGCGTGTACGTTCTTTCTGCTGAACTAACGGCAGTTTTTATTCAATTTTTAGCGATTAACAATGATCCGCCGCCAGAGATCCTGCGTTGCAACAATGTGCAGTGAACTGATCATGGACGCCAGAGCTGTTTGATTGCAGGAGTATTAATGAGTTTTAACGATTTTCATTTTAACACCCACATTTCCCGCGCTGTCCAGGGGTGCGGTTTCACCGCGCCAACACCCATTCAGGAGCAGGCGATAGCCCCCATCCTTGAACGGCGTGATCTTTTGGGATTGGCGCAGACCGGAACAGGGAAAACCGCGGCATTTATCTTGCCGACCGTGCAGCATCTCATGACAACCACCGGGAAGCAGGTCAGAGTCTTGATTGTTGCTCCGACCAGAGAGCTGGCGGAACAAATTAATGATTTTACCAAGACCATCACCCAGGGAACCCGTCTGCGGAGCATGGCAATCTACGGGGGCGTCAGCAAGCAGTCCCAGATCACCAGGATTCGTAATGGCGTTGATATCGTCGTTGCCTGTCCCGGTCGTCTTTTGGATATCCTCAACGATAAGGCGATCAATCTGAGTCATGTTGAGACGTTGATCCTTGATGAGGCCGACCACATGTTCGATAAGGGATTCCTCCCCGATATCCGCAGGATATTGCGGCAGCTTCCCAAGGAGAGACAGTCGCTTGTTTTCTCGGCAACCATGCCAAGTGAAATCAGGCATCTTGCTGAAGAAATCCTGAACAACCCCGTGACGGTGCAGATCAACCACACCCGATCAGTTAAGAGTGTCTCCCATCAGGTATATGCTGTTGATCAGGGACATAAAACCGAGTTGCTTCTGCACCTGCTCGGACTTGAGCAGATGGAAACCACCCTGGTTTTTACCCGCACCAAGTACAAAGCAAAGAATCTGGCGCAGAAACTGGCGCAAGCCGGTTACAAGGCCACCTCATTGCAGGGAAATCTTTCGCAGAACAAACGGCAGGAGGCGCTCGACGGCTTCAAGCAGGGTGTTTTCAAAATTCTCGTGGCCACCGATATTGCCGCGCGGGGGATTGATGTCACCGGCATCTCCCATGTCATCAATTACGACATGCCAGATACCGCCGAGGCCTATATCCACCGTACAGGCCGGACCGGCAGGGCTGCCTGCACCGGCGAGGCCCTGAATTTTGCCACATCCGAGGATACGCGGATGATCCGGACCATTGAGCAATCCCTTGATGGCAAGATGCAACGCAGACCTGTTGATCCCACCGTCCTTGCTTCCCGGCAGATCGAACCGGAAAGCCGCTCCGGCGAACGCAATAGAATGCCGGCCGGTAATAAGGCCCGAACCGGATCAGGCTCGCAGCGTCCGCGTAACCGCGCCGCCGCATCCGGTGTCTTTGGTTTCTCCGGACGATCCAAATAAGGATTTACGTTTGATATAATAAAGTACCGCATGATCCTTTTGATCATGCGATGTAGTACCAATGGTCCCACAGTGGGGCCAACCACCCAACTGTGTGCATGTGCGCACAACGAAAAAGGAGTAGTAACAATGGCTGAAGGAACTGTAAAATGGTTTAATGATTCTAAGGGTTTTGGCTTTATCGAGCAAGATGGCGGCAAGGATGTGTTTGTGCATCATTCTGCCATCCAGGCTAACGGGTTCAAATCTCTCCAGGAGGGAGAACGCGTGACCTTTAATGTGGTGGACGGCGCCAAGGGCCCGTCAGCTGAAAATGTCGTAAAGGCCTGATCTTTCAGTCTGTCGTCATATAAACAAACCCCGCCTCGTGCGGGGTTTGTTGTTTGTAGTGCCTCTATTGTCAAAAGCAATCTGGCAAAATCGGCTCGAAGGTTTCCGCGAGTTATTACGGAACCAGACACGCCAGGGTTCAGCCCTGCTAAGGTCTGGGAGCTCGCTTCAATACCGTTCACTCGGTCGAGGTCTACCCTATCGCTTCGACCTTCTGGGGCGTGGTCGGCATACTGAATTTGTATTGCCGACGCCCAACTTTCTGGTGAGACTGCCCGTTATCGCCTAATCACCGCAGTACAACCCCCCCCCGCATACGCTATGCTGCTCTTCATCGAAGGGCAGACAAGAATCCAACGGAATCGCATTGGCGTGGTGGCAAACAACAAGCGGATCGTTTGTGGCCGAGGGCTTGCAGTCAGCTAATCTTTTCCCGCTCAGGCCACTTTTTTCAGACAGGCTTCCGCTCGCTCTTGCCGAAGTCTTAACAGCTCAGCTTTCAATTCTGTGACGGAGCGATCCCCCAGGGCTTTCTCCCCCCTCGGTTGTTCTTTTTTGATCCGGTTGCGCAAGGTCTGCTGCAATAGTTTTAATCGCTACCTTGCTTCAGCAACGGTCCAGCCGCCATCCACTACCAGGCGAACCGTCTGGGGTCCATTTTTTTTAGTCCACCGCACAGTGCAACGAGACGGCCTATGTGCAGGCCACCGTATCGGCAAATATGTTGCAACTGACTGAAACGAGCGCTATGTCGATACATAGATCAATCGTTTCGTTTGGATACAAAATTTATTCAACTGGCAATGGGTAACGGTGCGACGAGTAAAGGTGCTGTTGCCTCTGTAGAATTCTCGTGGCTGTGCGTGCAAGAAGACCAGGCAATCTCGGGAAAGTGACCATGAAAAATTGGATCAATGAAGACGGAGATGTTCGATGGGCAAGCTGGCAATGAAAGGGTTGTGGTCGATCGGTGGTGTGGCCCTGATTGCTGGCGCTTTGTTTCTCTGGCGGCACTTGCAACCGGAAACGTTAGGAGATGGTTTCGCCAGCGGAAACGGCAGGATCGAGGCGGTTGAAATCGACGTTGCGACAAAGAGTGCTGGCCGCATCAAGGAAATCCTGGTGAATGAAGGGGATTTCGTGCAAGCCGGGCAGGTTCTGGCGCGCATGGATACACAACAATTGGAAGCACAACGTCGCGAGGCGGAAGCGCAATTGCAGCAGGCGTATTATGCTGTCGAAACAGCAAAAAGTCAGATCAATCAGAGAGTGAGCGAAAAAGAATCTGCCTTGGCAGTTCTCGCCCAGCGCAAGGCGGAACTGGAAGCAATGCGCAAACGCCTCGACCGCTTTGAGATCCTCTCGAAAAAGGGCGCGACGTCGATGCAGGACCTGGATGACAATCGTGCCCGCTTTCTCAGTGGACAGGCCGCCGTCAGTGCCGCCGAGGCCCAGATAGCGGCGGCCGAGGCGGCAATCATTACGGCTAAATCGCAACTCCTTGGCAGCCAGTCTCTTGTCGTCGCGGCACAGGCTACCATCGAACGGCTGCAGGTCGATATTGACGATGGCGTTCTCAAGGCGCCTTGCAATGGCCGCATTCAATACCGGGTGGCCCAGCCGGGGGAAGTGCTGGCCGGAGGCGGCAAGGTCCTCAATCAGGTCGATCTGGGAGATGTGTACATGACCTTTTTTCTGCCCACCGCTGTTGCCGGCAAATTGGGCCTTGGATCTGAAGTCCATCTGGTGCTCGACGCAGCACCGCATTTGGTGATCCCGGCCCGCATCTCTTTTGTGGCTGATGTTGCCCAATTCACACCCAAAACCGTGGAAACCGCCAGCGAGCGTCAGAAGCTGATGTTCCGGGTCAAGGCCAAGATCGATTCCGAATTGCTGCAGAAACATATCACCCAGGTTAAAACGGGTCTGCCCGGCATGGCCTATGTGCGGTTGAACCCGCGCGTCGCCTGGCCCGGCCATTTACAGGTGAAGCTGCCCGAACAGGCAGCGCCACAACCATGAAGAGCCTGCCCGTCGCACGGTTGACCGAAGTCAGCTTGCGCTATGGCAAGACCTCGGCTCTGGACCAGGTAACCCTTGATCTGCCGGCGGGAAGCATGGCCGGGGTGATCGGGCCGGATGGGGTTGGCAAGTCCAGCCTCTTTGCCCTCGTTGCGGGCGCCCATGCCATCCAGACCGGCCAGGTCGAGGTGCTGGGCGGCGACATGGCCCGGCGCCGTCACCGCGAGGCGGTCTGTCCCCGCATTGCCTACATGCCGCAAGGTTTAGGGAAAAATCTGTATCCGACCCTGTCGGTGTTCGAGAATATCGATTTCTTCGGCCGCTTGTTCGGTCAAGGTCCGGCCGAGCGGCAGGCGCGGATCGACCATCTCGTTGCAAGCACCGCCCTGGCGCCGTTTCGCGATCGTCCCGCCGGCAAGCTTTCCGGCGGCATGAAGCAGAAACTTGGTCTTTGCTGCGCCCTGATCCACGACCCTGACCTGCTGATCCTGGATGAACCGACCACCGGCGTCGACCCCCTGTCCCGGGCTCAGTTCTGGGATCTGATCGCGCGGATTCGTGCTTCCAGGCCCGGTATGAGCGTGTTGGTCGCCACCGCCTACATGGAAGAGGCGGCCCGTTTCGACTGGCTGGCGGTTATGGATGCCGGCCGGGTCCTGGCGACGGGAACACCCGCCGACCTGCTGCTGCGGAGCAAAACCGGAACGCTGGAAGAGGCCTTCATTGCCCTGTTGCCGGAGGAGCGCCGCCGCGAACATCAACCGGTGGTGATCGCGGCTCGGCAAACGGATGCCGCCGAGGTGGTGGCCATCGAGGCCAAGGATCTGACCATGCGCTTCGGCGATTTCGTTGCCGTTGACCGGGTGAGTTTCCGCATTACAGGCGGCGAAATTTTCGGCTTTCTCGGTTCCAACGGTTGCGGCAAGACCACCACCATGAAGATGCTCACCGGTCTGCTTCCGGCCAGCAGCGGCCAGGCCAGGCTTTTCGGCCATCCGGTGAATCCCAGGGATATTGAAACCAGGAGGCGGGTCGGCTACATGACCCAGGCCTTCTCGCTCTATTCCGAATTGACCGTGGCGCAGAATTTAGTGCTCCACGCCCGTTTGTTTACGGTACCGGCGGAGATGATTGCTGGGCGGGTCCAGGAAATGGCGGATCGTTTTGACCTGGACAAGGTTATGGGGGAATTGCCCGACAATCTACCGCTTGGTCAGCGGCAGCGGTTGTCCCTGGCCGTGGCCATGATCCACAAACCGGAGATGCTGATCCTCGACGAGCCGACCTCGGGGGTCGATCCCATTGCCCGCGACCACTTCTGGCGGAGTATGATCGACCTGGCCCGCAACGACGGAGTCACGATTTTCATTTCCACCCATTTCATGAACGAGGCCGAACGATGCGACCGGATCTCCCTGATGCACGAAGGAAAAGTGCTGGTCAGCGACACCCCGGCCGCCTTGGTGGCCAAGCGGGGTGCAGCCACCCTGGAGCAGGCGTTCATCAGTTATCTTCAAGAGGCCGGCACCCAGAGCGAACCGGTGGCACCACTCGCCGGCGGCAAGATCGCCCTTCCTTCTTCCCCCAATCTGGCAGTCGAACACTCGCATAGGCCGCATCAGCGTTTCAGTTTTTCCCGCGTCCTGAGTTACAGCCGGCGGGAGGCCATGGAACTGCGCCGCGATCCGATCCGCGCTACCCTGGCTTTGCTGGGCAGCGTCATTCTCATGGTCATCATGGGCTACGGTATCAGCATGGATATCGAGGATCTTTCTTTTGCCGTTCTCGATCGCGACCAAACCACGGTCAGCCGGGAGTACACCCTCAATCTGGCAGGTTCCCGCTATTTCATCGAGCACAGGGCGATCACTGACTATCAGGACCTCGACCGGCGGATGCGCTCGGGTGAATTGAGCCTGGCCCTTGAAATCCCACCCGAATTCGGCCGCAATCTGGCACGCGGCAATCATCCCGCCATCGGCGCCTGGATCGACGGCGCCAATCCGCAACGGGCCGAAACCATTCAGGGCTATGTCAAGGGCATGCACAGCCTGTGGCTGGCCGACGTGGCAACCCGCCATTCCTCGTCCGCGGTCGGCGGCGCACTGATGCACATAGAAACCCGGTACCGCTACAATCCCGATGTCAAGAGCCTGGTGGCCATGGTGCCGGCGGTGATCCCCCTGTTGCTGATCATGATCCCAGCTGTGCTCACCGCGGTCAGCGTGGTCCGGGAGAAGGAACTCGGCTCCATTGTCAACCTGTACGTCACCCCGGTGACCCGGCTGGAATTTCTCCTCGGCAAACAGCTGCCGTATATCGGCTTGGGCCTGATCAATTTTCTGCTCCTGGCCCTGCTGGCGGTGACCCTTTTCCAGGTGCCGATCAAGGGTAACATCCTGGCCCTGGGTGTGGCTGCCGTTCTCTATGTCACTGATGCCACCGCCTTGGGTCTGCTGATTTCCACCTTTATGCGCAGTCAGGTCGCCGCTCTTTTCGGAGCCGCGGTCCTGACCATTCTGCCTTCGGTCAACTTTTCCGGTATGACCAATCCGGTATCCTCGCTGGAAGGGGTAGGGCGCGTCATTGGCCATCTCTATCCGACCGCCCATTTTCTGGTCATCAGCCGGGGAATTTTTTCCAAGGCCTTGGGCTTTGCCGATCTGTACAAGGAATTTTTCGCCCTCACGGTCACCATCCCCATCCTGCTGACTTTGTGTGTTCTGCTGCTTAAAAAACAGGAATCCTGACCATGCGACCGGCCAATATCGTTCATCTGGGCATCAAGGAACTGCGCAGCCTGATGCGCGATCCGATCCTGTTGTTCCTGATCGTCTATTCCTTCACCGTCGGAGTGTATGCCGCCGCCACCGCCATGCCGGATTCCCTGCACAAGGCGCCGGTGGCTATTGTCGATGAAGACGGTTCCCCCTTGTCCGCCCGCCTCGCCGCCGCTTTTTATCCGCCGCATTTTCTGACGCCGGTGATGATCAGTCAGCGGGAGATGGATATCCGCATGGACGCCGGACTCGACACCTTCGCCCTCAATATTCCCCCTGATTTTCAGCGGGACCTGCTGGCGGGAAGCGCACCCACCATCCAGCTCAATGTCGATGCCACCCGCATGAGTCAGGCCTTTTCCGGCAATGGCTATATCCAGACTATCATCAACAGCGAGGTCACAGAATTTGTGCGCCGTTATCGCGGTGACTCCCAAACAGCAGCGGATCTTATCCTTCGCGCCCGTTTCAATCCATCCCTGACCCAGGCCTGGTTCGGTGCTGTCATGGAAGTCATCAACACCGTGACCATGCTCTCCATTGTTCTCACCGGAGCTTCCCTGATCCGTGAACGGGAGCATGGCACCGTTGAACATCTCCTGGTGATGCCGGTCACCCCCTTGGAGATCATGACCAGCAAAATCTGGGCGATGGCCCTCGTCGTGCTGATCACCTGTGCCCTGAGCCTGAAGTTGGTGATTCAGGGGCTGCTGGCGGTGACCATTGAAGGTTCCTTGCCCTTGTTTTTCATCGGCGCCGGCCTGCATCTCTTTGCCGCCACTTCCTTGGGTATCTTCATGGGAACGCTGGCCCGGTCCATGCCGCAGTTCGGCTTGCTGATGATGCTGGTACTGCTGCCTTTGCAGATGCTCTCCGGCGGGGTTACACCACGCGAAAGCATGCCCATTTTTGTCCAGACAGTAATGGAGGCGGCGCCAACCACCCATTTTGTCGCCCTGTCTCAGGCAATATTATTCCGGGGGGCGGGAATTGAAGTTGTCTGGCCACAGTTTACTGCCCTGATCCTGATCGGGACGATCCTGTTTTTGCTGGCCCTTTCCCGTTTCCGCAAGACCATCTCCTTGATGGCTTGAGTATTTTTCTGTATAGGAACGAACAAGGCGCAAACATGCAGCGATACTCAACCGCACCCGTGTTCCTCCGATGCAACGGGAGGCCCCAAATTGGTTGGCATTAGTCGCCGTAGTGTCTATTCTAGGCGCAAGCCGGCCACTGCCACTGATTTGGCGATGATGCGCTGTATTGATGCACTGTCAAAACGAAGGGAGGCGTGCCATGAAAGATATCCGGCATGTAATCGTCCCGGTGGATTTTGAACAGCACACTGATACACTGGCAGAATTCGCCATTTGTATGGCAAACAAACTTGAGGCAAAAGTAACCTTTGTCCACGTGGTTCAAAAGGGCGAATACTTTTCAGATTACGACTCGTCATCCTTCGAAGAATTCGAGGCAAGGATTCAAAATAATGCGGAAAAGAAGATGGCCGCGATGATAGAGAAAAACAAAACTTCCTGCCCCGGATGCACGGGCGTCTTGCTTTCGGGTGATACGGTGGATTGCATCGTGGAGTACGCCAAGGACCAAGAGGTTAATTTAATTATACTGGCGACCCACGGTTCCAAGGGTATTGAGAAAATTTTGCTGGGCAGCGTAGCGGATAGGGTGTTGAAACGGGCACATTGCCCGACGCTTGTCTTTAACCCGTACAGGGGTGAACGAGGTCGCAAGTCACTTTGAACGACGAACCAACACGTTGATTAAGATGTACGCCTTGGCAAAGGAACGCAATAGATCAAAGGCATTAATTCAAACTGTTATGGCTGCTGATTTCCTGTAACGGTTTTTTATCTTTCGGAGCAATGGATGCAAATTGGTATTGAACATAAAAAAGGGTTTGTCGTCGCCACTATCGCGGGCAAAATTGATGCGACCACCTCCCCGGAATTCGAAGACCAGGTCATGAATTTAATCGATAGTGGAACGAAATATATCATTCTCGATCTGGGCGAGGTTTCCTATCTGAGCAGCGCTGGTTTACGCATCCTGATATTGCTCGCCAAGCATTTGTACGGCACCGGACAGCTTGCTCTCTGCAATGTGCAGGAAACTGTTGACGAAATTATCAGTATGGTCGGTTTTAAAAAGTATATGCTCTTTTTTCCTACACGCGAGGAGGCGGAGGCCAATATCTTTAACTGATCAAGGGGCAGGGTTTGCCAACTGGCGGCTACGCCCTGATACCCTTAGCGAGCGGGCCAGTCCCCATCTCGAGAGCCAGTCGTCCGTTGCTGCCTGTGTACGGTATCAGGCGCGCTTGAATGCCATACGCAAGATGTTTCGATTCTGTTCTCTTCTGTAGCTGACGCTGTCCGACATTTTCCTGATGAAATGCACTCCTAGGCCACCTATTTTCCGCTCCAGGATATCCGAGGTCAGATCCGGTTCCGGAAGGGACAGCAGGTCAAAAGGGCTACCCATATCGGTGATTTCGAAAACAAACAAATTGCCTTCGCTGCCGCATGTCAGGATGACATCCCCTTCGCCCTGGGTGTAGGCATAGCGGCAGATATTCACAAAGGCCTCTTCGAGGGCAAGGATCGCCCCGAACTTCTTTTTTGGCTCAAGTCCGAATTGCTCGGCCTTCCCTTCTACAAACGCCACCGCACGGTTGAGGTTTTCCAAGCTGGCCGTGGTGCATAGCGTCTCGAATTCCATGTCAGCTCAACGGGCAGTAGCCAAGGCGGCAACCGGCTGTTCGTAATCTGGCGCGGTGTTGGCATCCAATTTGCCGCTGAGGGTAAGCACCAGGGCCTTTTCTTCCCTCCTTATCCGTACATCCATGGTTGCGCTCCTTTTCCCCTTCACAAGAACCGGTTTCAGGCGGGTTGCACGGAACCGCCCGCCACCGCTCCCCTATATTGAATAGCGACCATGGTCACGTCATCGGATTGCGGTGCGCCATCGGCGTAGCGAGTGACGTCGGCGCGGATGCCATGAATCAGACTAGTTGGGTCGTCGTGGCAACGCTGTTGCAGGCCAGCCAGGAGCCGAGCTTCTCCATACTGTTCCTCATCCGGATTTTTTGCTTCGGTAATGCCGTCCGTGTAGAGAAAGAGGATGTCCCCCGGCTGCATGACCATCCGCTCGGTCGCATAGACCGCATCCGGCATGGGGCCCAGTACAAATCCGGATTGGACGGTAATATAGCGCGTCCTTCCTTCAGTGATCACTATCGGCGGGTTGTGGCCGGCATTGGCAAAACATACCTCTCCGCTTCCCGTATTGAGGATGGCGCAGAACACAGTGGTGAACATGCAGCTTTCATTGTCCGAGGCCAGGATATCGTTGACGGAGGCAAGAATCTGAGCTGGTTCTCCCAGTCGCTGTCCTTCAGCCTTGAGCAAGGTTTTTGCCACCATCATGTAGAGGGCTGCGGGCACGCCTTTGTCGGCGACATCGGCAATCAAAAAACAGAGATGGGTGGTATCAATGAAAAAGAAATCGTAAAAATCACCCCCCACCTCTTTGGCTGGATCCATCGCGGCATAAATATCGAACTCGGGACGATCCGGGAAGGGGGGGAACAGGCGGGGCAGTAAGTTCGCCTGGATCTCGGTCGCCACTTTGAGTTCACTCTGGATGCGCTCCTTGGCAGCGGTGGTCTCGGTCAGGTTTCTGATGTATTCCTTCAGGGCCCTGATCATGGCGGCAAAGGCTGTGGTCAGCATACCCACCTCGTCGTGCGAACGAACGGGTGGCAACTCGGCGTCAAAGTTGCCGGCGGCGATCTCCTTGGTTGCTTTCGCCAGTACGCTAAGCGGCGCGGTAATGGAACGGGCGATCAGGAACACCGTCACGGTCAGCACAACAATGCCTCCAAGAGCGATGTAGGCCAACGTCATGGTAAGAGAACGCTCTCCCGCATACATTTCCGCCTCAGGAAAGACAACGGCCAGCGTCCAGCCGGTGGAGGGAATCGGGGCGTAATACATCCAGCTGGTGACGTCACTCGTGTCGGTGTATGGGATGAAACCCGATTCACCGCTCACCATCTTCCTGCCTATCTCGCGAAGAGCCGGGTTTTTTCCTGACTCGGCAAGGCTAAAGATAGTTTCGGTCATGATAAATTTTTTGTTGGGATGCGCCAGGATGGTCCCGTTATGGGAGAGAAGAAAGCTGTAGCCGGTTTGCAGGACCTGGATGGAGGCAACGAGTTGCGTCAGCGAATCGAGGGATACATCGGCCACCACAACGCCACGGATCTTTTTTTTGCCGTTGACTCCTTTGAAAAAAGGGACCGAACAACTGGCCATCAGCATTTTGCCGCTCCCATCGTCGAAGTACGGCTCACTCCATGTTTTTTTTCCCAGTTCCCTGGGGATTCGATACCAGTCCCGGTCGAGATACTGGAAATCCTCCTCCGCGTCAAAAATCAGCTGCCCATTTTTTCGGTAAAAGTAGGGGACAACGGGTCGGGGAGGGAGTGCGGCGGTGTCTGGTTCAAAAGCCGCGCCGAGGCCATAGATATCGCTGTTTTCTTCCAAGGTTTCTTTGAGGAGGGCAATCGTCGATTGTTCCATGGAGCTGTCTGCTTCAAGAAACCGTGCTACCCCTTCCGTGACCTTGCCGATGGAGCGTAGCATTGCTTCCACCTTGTTCACCGAGGCGAGTACCAGATTTTCGGTATCGTCCTCCATCTCCTTTTCCAGGGAAAGGCAGGAAAGATGATAAAAATATCCAATAGATATCAGAAAAATGAGGGTGCTGCAGAAGGTGACGACAAGGGTGAATGTAGAGGCGATACTTTTCGTAGTGAGCATCTGGTCTCCCGATAAAGGCTTCGAGGCCGGGTCGCGTCGCTGAAGCCTTGTCACGCAAGGGGCTCAGGCCGGCACCATTGAAAAATAATCTGCCAATCCAGCTCAAGTTCGCCGACACCACCGGGAAAAAAGAGGCTCTTTCCTGAACAAGGCATCCATCCGCTGCAAGGGGATGCCAAGCGGATTTGGACAAAGCTAATGCCGGGGAGAGCCTCCATCAGGCCGGTCCCTGGAAATCCGGCAGGGGCTTCACTGATTCAGCGATGTATTTGTAAGCGCTGTTGCTACGCTGTTGCTATTATGACAGCTTATTAAAATTTTCTTTGCTATTCGTTTTTTTTTAGCAGAAAATGAACGACAATCAAATGAACAAAAGTGAGAATTGTTAAATACATCTCGAGCCCTTTGACAAAAGATGCTAGTTATGTCTCGGTAAAATTTTCTCCCATGCACGGTTGAATGATTATGCCCTTCCTTCTCGTCGAATGCTAACAGGCAAGCACATTGATCACAACTCAAGAAGTCGCACTTTTATAATGAGAGTGTTGGGGACCGTCTGGTGCTGCGCGCTGCTCTTTTTACTCACGGCCTGTGCAGGTTCTGCTCCCGCACCGGAACCCAACTGGGCGAGGGCGGAAAAGGGGATCGAACTGACCTTTCGAGCGGATCCCCAGGTTAATTTTTATGAGGGGCAACCCCACACCGTTACCATCTGCGTCTTCCAGCTTGGCGAATCGAGCGCGTTCCAAAAGTTGCTGACCTACCCCAGCGGGGTGCAGAAAATGCTGTCAGCAAACAACGACCTCCCGCCAAGTCTTGCCTCTGACCGGTTTTATCTGGAGCCCGGAGAGACGAGTCAAAAAATCTATGACCGGGTTGAAGGTGCAAAATGGATTGTCATTGTTGCCGGTTATTTTTCTGCCCCGCCAGATAAAGCGGCCATCATGAAAAAAATCGACTATGAGGTTGAACGGAGTTGGTTGTTTTTCGACAAAAAGGCCGTTATCCCGACTTTTCAAGAAACAATCCATCTTGATCAAGATGGTCTGCGTATCCCCCAAAAGCCATGAATCCACAGAGTAAACCTATCCTTTGGCATCAAGGGCTGTTTCTCCAGCCGCAACACTTGCAACAGCTTGATTTTGGAGTGCAGGAACGATTTGCCGCTCTGCAGAGGCAACATTCTCCCCATGGGTGGGGCATACAAAGATTGCAGCTTAATCTCAATGCGTTGCAAGAGCGAGTGGTTGACATTCAGCAATGCGAGTTGCTCTTTCCGGACGGGTCGTGGGTTGTCTGCCCCGGTAATGGCCGTCTCCCGGCCCGGTCATTCAGCGCCATGCCCCTGGACGAGGGAGAGGGCGCGCCGATCACCGTTTACCTGGGGCTTCGGCGGTGGAAACTGGGAACCGCAAACGTTGCGGCCCCGGCCTCCAGCACGGACGTGCAGAGCCTGGACAGCCGCTACCTCAGTCAAGTCGATCCGGTTGAGACCGCTGATGCGCATCTCAGCGGCCCCCCGGCACAAATCCGCCACCTCGAACATCTGGTCAAGATCTTCTGGCCTGATGAGGTCGCTGACAGTGGCGATTACATGCTCCTGCCGGCCTTGCAAATTCGCCTCGATGCCAACGAGGTCCGTGTTGTCCAGGACTTCATTCCCCCGGTTGTGGCCCTGAACGGTTGCGAGGAGCTGTTGTATCTGCTGAAGGATATCCGGGAACAGCTGCTCTCCCGTATTCGGGTTTTCGAATCGTACAAACTTTCCGGCGGCATTCAATCCTCGGACTTTGAGGCCCATTTTCTACCCCATCTCCTGGTCCTGACGACGCTCAACCGATATCTGCCGGAATTGGTGCACCTGATTGAAACGCCTCAAATTCACCCATGGCAGGCTTATGGATTCCTGCGACGCCTGATCGGAGAACTCAGCTCCTTCTCTGAACGGGTCAATGTCCTCGGCCAACTCAAAGACGGCCGAACCCTGCTGCCGGGATACAACCACCTTGATTTGACTTCGTGCTTTCATGCCGCCCATCAACTGATCGAGGAACTGTTGAATGAGCTTTTGATAGGTGGCGGCAACTTCATTACGCTGGTGCGGAAGGAGACGTTGTTCCAGGCCGATATTCCGGCCGAAGATTTCGATCCCAGCAATGTGTTCACTCTCGTGGTCAGTAGCCATGCAACGCCGGAGGATATCGTCCAATCCTTTCAGGCGGCAAAGATCGGCGGTCCGGAAGATATCAGACACCTGGTTGCCCGGGCGTTGCCCGGCGTTCCCTTCCGGCATCGACTCGCCCCCCCGCCCGGCCTTCCCAAACGGAGCGAAGCTTCCTATTTCAAACTCGACCACAACAACCGGCAATGGCTTGGGGTGCGCAATGCGCGCTCCATTTGCCTGTTCTGGGATGAAGCCCCTGAAGATGCCGTTGTCGAGCTGGTAATTTCCAGGACCTAGAAGAGATGAGCCTTTCACTGTATCGGGGCGCTCTTCTTGACAGCTACACGGAACTGCTCAGCTATGTCCTGTATCTGACGCACGACCCCAGCCTGGCTCAGAGTGCGGATGCCGCAGCCGCTATTATCGACCAATTACTGGCCCGCTCCCGTGACCTGGCAAGTGACAACGGGTTTGAAGAGAATCTGTGGCTTGAAGGGCTCTATCCGGTGGCGGCATGGGTGGATGAACAACTGCTCAATCTGGAATGGGCAGGCAGAGATGCCTGGATAGGAAAAAGCCTGCAACGGCGTTACTTTAACACCACCCTGGCCGGCCGCGATTTTTTTGTGCGGCTGGATCAGTTGGAGGAAAGCAACACTACCTTGCGGGAAGTGTATGACATCTGTCTTGCACTTGGTTTTCGCGGGCAATTTTTTGACAGCGACGACACTCCGCGACTCAAGGAAATCGCCGAGAAGAATCTCAGCAAATACATCCAGGACCTGCCGTTGCAAATGGAGAATGAACTTTTTCCTTTTTCCGGAATGAAAATGGAAAAAAGCTCCAAATCCTTTTCCCGTTTTTTGCGCCCGCTGTCGTTGGTGTTGATGTGGCTGTTGCCGATCGCTTTCCTGATCGGCCTGTATTTCTGGTTGCACGCCAGCCTCCAACTGCCCGGTTGAGCACGGGGTAGGGATTTTTTTCTCCACGAGAAATTGAGTCATGTTCAAAAAGATTCTGAAATTGTTGCTCTGGTGCGTGATCCTTGTCGGTTTGGCTGGTCTTTTATTCTGGGCCTCCCTGACCTGGGCTCTCCCCTGGTGGGTTGGCGCCGCCTGCTATGCCGGCATTCTTGGTGTGTTTTTTGGCTTCTGCCTTGTCCGGCGCTTGCTGGTGCGGCGGCAGCAGAAACGGCTTATTCAGCATGTCGTTGCAACGAATCCACCGCTCTTGGCAGAGATGCCTCAAGACCATGATCTGGAAAAGGAACTCCGCGATCATTGGACCAAGGCCCTGGCGGACCTGAAACATTCTTCGCTGCAACGCATTGGCAATCCGCTGAAAGTGATGCCCTGGTATCTGATGTTGGGTGAGTCCCGGGATGGCAAGACCACCGCCATCAAAAATTCCCAGACCAGCTCTCCGCTCACGGATATCGATCCCCGGGCGCAGCAGCAGGGAACCCGCAATTGTGACTGGTGGTTTTGCGATCAGGCGATCATCCTTGATACCGCCGGACGATATTCGATCCCGGTCGACGAGACCCAGGACCGCAAGGAATGGGAGATTTTTCTCGAACTGCTGCTCAGGACGCGCCGGGGGAAAACCTTGCAGGGGGTGATTGTCAGTGTTGCCGCCGATCGCTTGCTGCGGGAGGACGCGTTGACCCTGATCCGCAAGGGGCAAATGATCCGCCAGCGGTTGAACCAGTTGATGCAGCTGACCGGATATCGTCTACCGGTCTATTTGCTGATCACCAAGATGGATCTGGTGCATGGATTCGTCGATTTTTTCCAGGGCTTCCGGGATGAGCAGGTTGAAGGCAGCATGGGAGTTGCCAACAGCGAGCCCGATTGCTCCTGGCAGCAAACACTCGACCAGGCGTTCAGTATCTTGCGAAAACGATTGCATGCCTTGCGCCAGGTTCTGGCGCATACGGTCAAACTGGAATACTACCCTGGTGCCGTGCAGTTCCCCAACGAGTTTCAACTCCTGCGGGAACCCTTGGGACAGTACGGCCAAGGACTCTTCGGATTCGATCAGTACCTCGAAACCCCTTTTTTACGGGGCATCTATTTTTCCAGCGGAATGAATCAAGGACAACCTTTTTCGCCATTTCTTAAATTGATCGGCTCTACGCCTTCAACTGCCGGCATGGCTGGAAAACAGGCCTGAGATGACTGAACAACGGCAACACGACGAACTCAATGAACTGCGGCAGGGCTCGCATCGCAGCCTGTTTCTGCGCGCCCTTTTTAAGGATCGGTTGCCGCGGGATCGCAATTTTCAGCTGCCGCTGGTCGGTCGGCTTCGTTCGTTGCGCACCACCTGGCGCATCGGTCTGCTCGCCTGGTACCTTCTGGCGGCTGGTTTCGCCGGCTGGCTCGGGTTTACCTATTACCAAAACTACCAGGCCCTGCACAGCGGTCCCGGCCTGCACCATCAGGCCCCCGCAACCGAGACAACTGCGGCCCCTCTGCGTGACCTTGACCGGTTACGTCGCGATATCGAAACAATCCAGGGGAAAAATCGGACCCTGATTATCAGCCGGTTTGGGTTTGATCAGTCTCTGCGGTACGAAAAGGAACTCAAACAGCGGTATGTCAGGCTATTTGAAACCAGCCTGAGCCAATTGGAAGCTGTCGCCCTGACGCATTGGCGCAAAAATTGTACAAATTTTTCCGCGGAACAGAAACAAGGGTATGCCAAGTTTTTATTAGGGCAGTGGCGCATCCAGTCCGGCGCTGTCGGCTCAAATGCGGCAGATTTACAACAGTACGCGGCCTTGACCGACCCTTTCTGGCGCGTGCTTTATCCTCAAGCGGCTGAAGTCCCCATCGGCCCGCTTTATCTGGCCTATCTGCAATGGCGGCCAACACCCGTCCACGACCACACCCTTCACGATTATCCCGGTGATATCAAAAATCTCCTGACCCGTGAGCGCGGCCTGGAGGCGGCCTGGTTGTGGGCCGCACCGGAGATCACCGCCTTGCCGGTTACGATTGAAGATTTCTGGATCGATTTTCCCCAGCCCGGCTGGATTGAGGTTCCGGGCGGTCTAACCCTCCAGGGGCGGGCCCAAACGGAAATCTTTCTCAAACAACTCCTGCAGCCGCTCGAGAAAAAAGATGCCGAGACCATTGCCGACCTCTTCTGGCAAAGCTATTGGCAGCAGTTTTTCACCGCCTGGGAACGGTTCACCAGTGAATTTATTGAACAGGGCAAGCTGCTCTCGGAATCACCGGGCAATATTGTCGCGGCAGGGGCGGTTTTGCGTCAGGATGGTCCCTATTGGCGCGTTTTTATCCGGTTTTCGCAGGAAATGAAGGGGATCGAGGATCAGCGGAACCGGCCGGCCTGGGTGCGGCAGTGGCAGATTCTCGCTGCGGGTTGGGATCAATGTATTGAGAACCAGACCCGGAAGAGCGGCGGTGTGACCGATAAACTGAACGCGCTCACCGCGAATGTGGTGCATAAGGGAGAGGAGTTTGCGGGTCAGCGCATCAATCTGCCGGTGTCGGTCAGGGATCAGCTGGCGGAACTCTGGGCGAGTTATCTTGCCGACTTGGCCTCTCTGTCGCCGGTAACGGTGCACAGGGAAGAGCGTGTCGATCAGTTCAGCAAATTTTTCCGGGGATTGCGTCAAGGCGAGAGTTCCGGCTTTTTTTCCGCCTATGGTGATTTTCGTAAATTAGTCACTGTGGATGCCGCCGGAGCCGATGATACCCTGACGACCCGGCTGGTTTTCGCGCCCCTGGATTTTCTTTTGCAGGTAGCCTTGGGCGAGACGGCGGATGTTCTCCAGCGGGAATGGACAGAAACCGTCACCGCGCCCCTGAACACGCAAAACATATCCAGCCAGTTGGCCGCGCTCTTTTCTCAGCCGGACAGCCCGGTGCCAAAATTTCTAGCCGGCCCGGCCGCGCCGTTTCTTGAACTGAGCAGCAGCGGGTATCGCCCACGGAATTTCAATGGGATGAGCCTGCCGTTCCGCCAGGATTTCCTTTCCTTTTTATTTACTGGCACACGGGCGAGTAAGGAGTATGCCAAGGAGCTCAGCGTTACCCTGGGCAATCTGCCCATGAACGTCAACCCCGAGGCTGGGACCCATCCTTTTTACGGCAAGATCGAAATGCAGTGCGCCAACAAACAATTTGTCCTGGAAAATTGGAACTATGCCGATCAGGCGGTCTTCACCTGGACGCCTTCGGCCTGCGGTGACGTGATCCTGACCCTGAAGTTTCCCGGTGAAACAACCCTGCGCAAAAGCTATCCTGGCGCCATGGGTTTCCCGCAATTTCTCAATGATTTTAAAGACGGCCGGCAAACCTATGCGCTCAAGGACCTGTCAGGGGACAGCAAGGGGTTGCAGGAGCAAAAGGTTGAGCAGGTGACCATAGCCTACAGCATCAGCGACGCACCGGATGTTCGCCAGTGGCTGCAGCGCATTCCCACGTTCATTCCGGAAAAATTGTTTGTGGAAAGGGCGCCTTCTCCACATTCTCCAGCCTCTTTCGACACCTTTTCGGCCCATCCTGAAACGGCCCGGCCCACATCCGACGCGATTCTGAAACTTCCAGTTCCCTCCGCCGCACCGCGTAAGGACAGGAAGGCAATCGAGAAGAAGTCAGCGGTGCCGGCCTTGCTCCCTTCGATCGGGGATCAAGCCGCATCTGACTGCAGCAATTCTTCCTCCTGGATTCAAAGGCAGCCGGCCAAAGCCGTGACCATCCAACTGATGAGTTTACGATCTCACGATACCCTGCAGGGGTTTTGTGAAAAATACGCTGATATTCCGGTCCATTGGTACCGTAAAACCGATGCGCAGGGAAAATGGCTTGTCCTGATCGGCGGTTCTTTCGCCTCAACAGAAGAAGCGCAGGCAGCCATTGCCCGGTTGCCCGCTACGCTCAAGTCAGGTTCTCCGTTTGTCCGCTCCTTTAAAACCATTCAGGCGGAAATGGACAGGTCGCACGATGACAAGGTGCCGGATTCCGGCAGAAAATCACCATGAACCCTATGGCGCATTCTGATCTTGGCAAAATCCCAATCTCGGAAGCATTGCCAGCCGGGGCCGACCTCACTGCGGAGCCGCTCTACGAGCAACTTTCGATTGAGATCAAAAAGCTCTCCTCGCCGACGGCCGAAGGGAGCATCAACTGGCAGACGATCCAGAGCCTGGCCACGGAGATTCTCAGGACAAAGTCAAAACATATTCTGGTTGCCTGCGGCCTCTCCCTCGCCTGGTATCATACTGCTGGATGGCATGGATTTGCCGAGGGTGTCCAGGTGGTCAAGGACCTCCTCCTCACCTATTGGGACCAGTGTTTCCCGGATAAGAAACGAATGCGGGGCCGGCGCAATGCACTCGTCTGGTGGAAGGAGCAAGTCGATCAGCTGATCGAGACCAGCGAGGGCGAGCAATGGGAGCATGACGCCCGGTTGGCCCTGCTTGACGCACTGGGAGAAATTGATCGATTCCTGGGCGAACAGATGGAGGAAGCGCCTCTTTTTCGCTCCACGATCCAGGCGATGAGCACGCTTATTACTGAAACGCCGGCAACTGAGCCTGAGAGCCGTTCTCAGCCAGCCGTCCAAGAACCTGCCTCCCCCCCTCGAGCTGCCCGTGAGACAGAGACTGCGGCCGCCCCTTTGGGGGCTGGGCTAAAAAAAGAGGCCGCGGCACCGGCGGAAAACGTTTCGCCGGAGAAAAATTTTGCTCGAGGGAGTGAATTTTTGCGTTTGGCAGCGACGCAGCTCTTACAATACGATCCGTTTCACCCGCTTGCTTTTCGCATAAACCGAATTGTTGCCTGGTTTCCCATCGAAACCCTGCCTCCTGCCAGTGATGGTGCAACCCTGTTGCCACCGCCCGATGGGCAGCTGGTTTCCTCGTTGAGGAATCTGGCGGTGAGCGGCAATTGGCCGGGATTGCTGCAGGCCGCTGAAGCTCAGATGCGGCTGCATCTGTTGTGGTTTGATCTGAGTCGATACGTTGCCGAGGCCCTCGACCGGCTGGGCAAGACGCTGGCCAGCGAAGGCGTGGCCTACGAGACCTGGCTGTTGACCAGGCGTATTCCCGGAATCGAGAAATTGTCCTTTAGCGACGGCACCCCCTTTGCGGACCAGGCTACCCGTGATTGGCTCAAGGAACTGCATTCGGAGCAGGAAACTGGCGGAAAAACGGCAGTAAACACTGCTCAAGGTGAGCAGGAACTGACGGGGAAACTGGCGGAAGCGCAAGGGCTTGCCAGGGACAACAAACTTGCTGAGGCATTGCAGGTCCTGCGCCAAGGTTTGAAAACCGCCGGGGGCGACCGCGAGCGTCTGTTGTGGACGATGGGGATGTGCCGGCTGCTGTGCCGCCAGCAACATGCGGCCTTGGCCTATCCCTTTTCCGAAACCCTCTTGGCGCAACTTGACCACTATGGTCTTGAGCAGTGGGAACCAGAGCTGGCGGAGGAAGCGCTTGCGGTGGTCTACCAGGTGCTTCGTCTGCAGGGAAAGGATGAAGATGGCGGCCAGCGCATGAATGCGGTCTTGAATCGGCTGGCCTTGCTGAACCCGGCTCGGGCCTTGGATATCAGGTAACCAGCGACAGTTGGATCACAGTCTTAACACCTAAAAAAGGAGAAGTATGCCATGGCAAAGGAAGGTTCGGTTGCTCCCAAGGAAAGAGTGAACGTTGTATACCGGCCAGCGATCGGTGATGCACAGCAAGAGGTGGAACTCCCTCTGAAAATTTTGGTGATGGGAGATTTTACCCAGAAAGAGGACGGTCGCTTGGTGGAGGATCGATCTGCCATCAATGTTGATAAAGATAATTTCAACGAGGTGCTCAAAGCGCACAATCTCAATCTTAAAGCCACGGTCAGCAACAAGCTCGCACCAGAAGCCGACGCGCTCATGAGCCTTGAACTCGACTTCAAAAGCCTTGCCGATTTTGAACCTGATGCCATCTTGCAAAAAGTGCCGGAATTGAAAAAATTGTACGAGTTGCGTGAGGCGTTGAAGGCGATCAAGGGGCCCCTCGGGAACATTCCTGATTTCAAGAAAAAGCTGTCGCACCTGGTTGCCGATGAGGGCGTTCGCGAGAAGCTGCTGAAAGAACTGGGCATCGAATAATTTTTGACTCAACAAGAGAGACGGTTATGACAGAGAAGCAACAAGAAACGCAACAATCCGCAGCAACTGAAACCAGCATTCAGGGGAGCTTGCTCGACGAGATCGTCCAGGCGACCAATTTGAGGCCGACGGATGACGGGTATCAGCTCACCAAACAGGGCGTTCAGGCGTTTATCGATCAGTTGCTCAAGCCTGAAATGGCGGGAGTCAAGATTTCGCAAGGCTTGGTTGATGAAATGCTGGCCGTGATCGACCGCAAGCTCAGTCTCCAGATGAGTGAAATTCTCCACAACGATCAGTTTCAGGCCCTGGAACGGTCGTGGCGTTCGCTCAAATATCTGGTGGACCATACCGATTTCCGCGAAAACATCAAAATCGAGATGCTCAACGTCAACAAACAGGATCTCCTGGACGATTTTGAAGATGCGCCGGAAATTACCAAGTCAGGGCTGTACAAACTGGCGTATACCGAAGAATTCGGCCAATTCGGAGGCCAGCCCTACGGTATGATGGTCGGGGATTTCGAATTTGGCTATGGCCCGCAGGATATCCAGCTGCTGCAGAATATCGGCAGCGTCGCTTCCATGGCCCATGCGCCGTTTGTCGCGGCCGCCTCAGCCGGGATGTTCGGTCAGACCGATTTCGCCGGGCTGCCCAACCTGAAGGATCTGAAATCGATTTTCGAAATGCCGCAGTACGCCAAGTGGCAATCATTCCGCGAGTCGGAAGATAGCCGGAACGTTGCCCTGGCCCTGCCTCATTTCCTCCTCCGCCTGCCGTATAGCGCCGAAACCAAATCAGCGAAAAGTTTTGATTTCAAGGAAGAGGTTTCCGGCGGCAACGACCGGTTTTTATGGGGAAATGCGGCTTTTGCCTTTGCTGCCCGGGTGACCGACAGTTTTGCCAAATATCGCATGTCGGCAAATATTATCGGACCCCAAGGCGGTGGTGCCGTCGAGGACCTGCCGTTGTACCAGTACGAGGCGATGGGGGATCTGCAAACCAAGATTCCGACCGAGATTCAGATTTCCGACCGGCGCGAATTCGAGCTTGCCGAAGAGGGCTTCATGGCCTTGACCATGCGCAAAGGTAGCGATAACGCTGCCTTTTTCTCGGCAAACTCGGTGCAGAAACCAAAAACGTTCGGCAATTCTCCGGAGGCAAAACAGGCAGAGCTCAATTACAAACTTGGTACCCAATTGCCGTATAACTTTGTTGTCAGCCGGTTGGCGCATTACATCAAGGTGATCCAGCGTGAAAACATCGGAACCTGGAAGGATCGCGGCCAGCTTGAGGACGAGTTGAACAAATGGATAACCCAGTATGTGTCCGATCAGGAAAACCCCAGTGCTGGGGTCCGAAGCCGCAGGCCGCTGCGTAAGGCGCAGATCACGGTGCAAAATGTGGAAGGGGAGCCCGGCTGGTACAGGGTCTCCATGGCGGTGCAGCCCCATTTTAAATATATGGGCGCTTCTTTTACCCTGTCGCTGGTCGGAAAACTCGACAAATCATGATTTCGCCTGATGTTCAGGTGAGAGAGCTGTTCACTGTTCATTCAAACAACACAAGGAGATGCACCTATGGCAATGACATCGTATTTGAGTGTTACCGGCGCGAATCAGGGAGAAATCAAAGGCGGATGTACTCAATCCGGGCGTGAAGGTAAAATCTTAGTATACAGAATCGACCATGCCGTTGAAATTCCGAAGGATACTCATACCGGCTTGCCGACCGGGCAACGGATTCATCATCCCCTTTTGATCACCAAAGCCAAGGACGGCAGCAGCCCGTTGCTGTTTCAGGCCTGCTGTTCGGGAGAACGGTTCACCGCCTGGGAACTGCAATATTACCGGATCAATGACAAGGGGCAGGAGGAGTTGTATTTCACCATCAAACTGGAAAACGCGATTATCGTCAAGATGCGGGAATACACGCCTTTGACCTTCCTGCCCGACAATAAGCCCTATCACGACATGGAGGACGTTTCCTTCACCTATGAAAAGATCTCCTGGACCTACGAAACCGATGGCATAGAAGCCGAAGATGACTGGAAAGCGCCAAAAGGCGGCTGAAAAGAGAACGTCCCGGCTCACCAGCATGCACCCAACCTGGCTCGAATCAAGAAATAACGAGCTGGTTGCAGAGCGCCAGAATGGTGCGGCACAATCAATGGCGGCGGTTGCGACCGCCGTCATTCGTAACGCTGTTTCTCTTGAGCGAAAGGATGTCCGAAGATGACGATTTTTCGAGAACGCTTTCTTGAACGGCTGGTGCGTGCTGGCCAATCCGGAGAGGAGGATCAATCGTGCACGGCCAGCCAGGAATTATCCTCTATCATCATGCATCTGCAGAAATTGCTCAACACCCGTCAAGGAAGTGTGCAGATTGCATCGAGTTATGGCGTACCTGATATGACCAGCGTGCACAGTGACAGTATCGCCGAAACCGGCCGTCGCATGGAGCAGGTGTTGACCAGCGTGGTTGAACAGTTTGAGCCGCGTTTATCCGATGTGCGGGTGACCATGGAAAAAAACGAAGGCATGCTGCTTGAACTTAAATTCAAGCTTGAAGCAACCCTGGCCAGGCAGCCCGACATTCCGGTGGTGTTTGAAACTGTCATCAACGCCAACGGTAATATTAGGGTAACCAACTGATTTTTCTTATGGATGTATTGTGACCCATCGCTATTATCAACAACAGCTGCAAAACCTGCGAGAGCTCGCCAAAGAGTTCTCCCGCGTCCATCCGGCGGTTGCGCCGTTTCTCGGGGGGGAGTCCCGTGATCCGGATGTCGAACGGTTGCTTGAGGGGGTCGCATTTCTTACCGGGCTGGTCAGCGAACGGATCGATGACGAATTCCCCGAGCTGATCCACAGTTTGACAAGCCTCGTCTTTCCGCACCATCTCCGCCCCATCCCTTCGTTGGCCCTTGTTGCCTTTGCGCCGAAACCGAGTTTGATGGAGCCGGTCCGGGTGGGGCGAGGCACGGTATTGGCCAGTCGGCCGATTGAGGGTGAGCCCTGCCAATTTCGCACCTGTTTCGACCTTGAGGTTCATCCCTTGCGGTTGCTCCACTGTGAGCATGTGCAGCGCAATCCCGGTGCCAGCAGCATTGTCCTGGACTTTGAGTTGCTCAATATCGATCTTGGCCAATGGCGGCCGAACCAATTTTTGTTGTACCTCGGCGGACCGCTCAACGCCGCGGCCAACCTTTTGTTCCATCTCACCAGAAATCTCCAGGAGATTTGCCTCGAACCGCAGCAGGGCGGCGAAATCCTGCGTCTGCCACCCCGCCTGCTGCACCCCATCGGCTTCCAAAGTGAAGGTGCGCTGTTTCCTTATCCCCGACGGGTGTTCGCAGGATTTCAAATCCTCCAGGAGTATTTTTCTCTGCCGCAAAAAAATCTGTTCCTGCAGCTTGATGGCTGGGATCGCTGGGACAAGCGCGGTTCAGGCAACCGTTTTCAAATCCGTTTTGAATTGGGCCGGTTAACAGAGGAACACCCCGTGCCGCCGTTGCAGGATGACAGTTTCATCCTTGGCGCCACCCCGGTAGTCAATCTTTTCTCGCTCGATGCCGAACCCGTGCCGCTTGATGTCACCAAGCCCCGGATTCGGATCAATCCCTCGCAGCGTCGTCCCCACGCTTTTTCCGTCTACACCGTTGATCAGGTCATCGGATTCACCCGGGGGACAGTCCAACAGCGCCTCTATCGGCCTGTCGATGATTTTGCCGAAGTCGAACAGGATGTACCGGTGTACCAGGTAATCCGCAGGATTTCCCCTGTCCATGGCCAGGTGGAGACCTTTCTTGATTTCAGCTACCCGGGCGCCAGCGTTTTTCAGAGCGACGAAACGCTTTCCGTGGACCTTACCTGCACCAATGGCCGCCTTCCCGAGCAGTTGCTGCTTGGGGACATTTGCAAGGAAACGGCGAATAGTCCCGGTCTGCTCAGTTTCAAAAACATTACCGCCCCGACCTTGCAGATCGACCCGCCGATCGGCCAGGGAAGTCTGTGGAAACTGCTTTCCCATTTATCCTTGAATTTCAATTCCATGGGACACATCGAGGGGTTACGCTCCATCCTTGAAACCTACCTGACGATGCATGACCGGGATCGACAAAAGGTGGCGGCCATGCGGAAGCGGATCGAGGGGTTGGAAGAGATGCACATCCAACCGATTGACCGGATCGTTCAGGGTATTATGCTCCGGGGGCAGAAGATCAGCATGAAGGTACGGCGCACGCATTTCTCCGGGGTCGGCGATCTCTGTCTCTTTGGCACGGTGCTCGATATTTTTCTCAGTGAATACAGCGGGCTCAATTGTTTCACCGAATTTGTCATGATTGATGTCGACTCAGGGGAGGAGTTTCGATGGCCGGCTCGTCTTGGCAACCGACCGCTGATCTGAAGCAGCTCCTCCTCCAGGAGGCGCACCGTTTTCCGTATCAGCAGGCGGTGCGCCTCCTGCATCTCCTGTTGCATCGTGAAGCCGGCAGCAGCCTTTCAGATGAGGATCTCAGCCGTGCTGTTCACACCCGTCCGGAGCTTTCCCTCTCTTTTTCCTCCGCCGATATCGCCGCCATTGAAATGATCTGCGCGGAGCCTCTGCGCTTCCAGCTGACGGTTACCTTTCTTGGCCTGTACGGAGCCTCCTCGCCGCTCCCCACTTTTTACACCGAAGAACTTCTGGATGAATGGCGGGAAGGGCAAAACCTGTCGCGCCATTTTTTTGATCTCATCAACTCCGGACTCTATGCCTTGTTTTTTCGGGGCTGGGCTAAATACCAACTCGCCTATCAACTCCATGAACGGAAAAACGAAGGGACGCTTGAACGGCTTTTTGCCCTTCTGGGACTGCCGGACCAGGTGTGGCGTGACCGTATCCATCACCCCTCTCGCCTGCTGCGGTATATCGGCCTGACCACCCAGGCACCGCGCAGCGGTGCGGGATTGCAGGCGATGATCCGAGATTTTCTTGCCAGCGATCAGGTCGAGGTGCACCAATGCGTGCAGCGTCTGGTGGCCATCCCCAGCCACCAGCGGCTTTCTCTGGGCCAGCAGGGCTGCCGTTTGGGCGAGGACAGTTTTCTCGGCCAGGAGATGGCAGAACGCGGCGGGAAATTTCAACTGCAGATTGGGGCGAGCTCCGCTGAGCAGTTCCACAACCTCCTGCCGGACCAACCGGATTTTGCGGAAATCGTGCAGCTGGTTCATTTCTATGTGGATCGTCCCCTCGCCTGGGAGTTGGTTTTGTCGCTGCCTTCGCCGAGCGTCCGGGCCACCACCCTCGGTGGGGGGAAATGGTCGCAGCTTGGCTGGAACACCTGGCTGCAAACCGAAGTTTCCCAGTCGCCGCAATCCTTGTCTGTCATCCTTGCCGGTCCTGAAATCGGTGTTCATCGTCCGCCGGATACGGCTCGCTCATCCTTTAGAGGAGGAAACGCGTGATCAAAGTCGACATTAAATCACTGCTTCTACAGCTGAACCCCTATTTGACCAACAGCCTGCAGGCCGCCGCCGGCTTGAGTATCTCCCGGACCCATTACGAGGTCACGGTCGAGCATCTTTTTATAAAACTGCTGGAGGACATGCAAAGCGACTGGGGCCTGATCGCCACCGCCTGCGACATCGACACCGGTCGCCTCAGGCGTGCCCTGGAGGCGGTGCTCGAAAACTACCAAACCGGCAACTCCGGCAAACCGGCCTTTTCTCCAGCGTTGCTGGAACTGCTGCAGGACGCGTGGCTGACGAGTTCCGTTGACCTGCAGGAGAGGTCCATTCGATCCGGCGCCGTGCTGCTGGCCTTTCTCACCAAACCAATCGCCTACGGCGACAGCGCCTATATTGACGTGCTCAAAGGGATCAACCGGGAAAACCTCATCCGGGATTTCTGGACGCTGACCAAAGGATCGCTGGAGAAGGCGGCGCCGGCGGCAGCGCCGGTCTCGGGAGGGGAACCGGGGCAGGGCCGGGCCGGCGACAGCTTTATTGCCCGGTTTTGCAATGATTTTACGCAAAAGGCGCGGGACGGCAAGATCGATCCCGTCTTTGGCCGGGATCAGGAGATTCGGCAGATGGTGGATATTCTCGCCCGGCGCCGGAAGAATAATCCGATCTGCGTCGGCGAGCCAGGGGTCGGCAAGACCGCGGTGGTCGAGGGGCTGGCGCTGCGCATCGTTGAGAACGATATCCCGGAGGTGCTCCGAGAGAACATTCTGCTGGAGCTGGACCTGGGCCTGCTTGAAGCCGGGGCAGGAATGAAGGGGGAATTCGAAAACCGGTTGCGCGGCGTGATCAGCGAAATCAAGGCCTCGGAAAAGCCGATTATTCTGTTTATTGACGAGGCCCATACCCTGATCGGGGCTGGCGGCAGTGCTGGCGGCAGCGATGCGGCCAATCTGCTGAAACCCGCCTTGGCTCGCGGCGAGTTGCGGACCGTGGCGGCAACGACTTGGAGCGAATATAAAAAATATTTTGAGAAAGATCCGGCATTGGCCCGGCGTTTCCAGCCGGTCAAACTGGAGCCGCCGAGTGTCGACGACACCATCCTTATCCTGCGCGGTCTCAAAGAGAGCTATGAACAATCGCATCAGGTCATCGTGCGCGACGACGCCGCCAAGGCCGCGGCCGAACTGGCGGATCGCTACATTACCGGCCGCTTTCTCCCGGACAAGGCCATTGACCTGCTCGACACCTCCTGTGCCCGGGTCAAGATCAACCTCTCCTCAAAGCCGCCGGAACTGGAAGACCTTGAGCGGCAGGCCCAGGCGGCCGAGCGGAGCAAAAAGGCGCTCGAACGCGACCGGATCAACGGCGTGGCTATCGATGAAGAGGCACTGGCCCACATGACTGCCACCATCGCGACCGCCACCACCCAGGCAGACCAACTGCGGCAACGCTGGCTGCAGATCCAGGAACGTGCCGGAACGGTGCTGGAGTTACGCCACCAGCTGCGGCAGCTCGAAGATGAGGGTGGGGAAGGGAAGGCGGTTGTGCAGCGGAAACTTGAAGAGGCCACCGAGGCCATGGATGCGCTCCAGGGTGCTGCTCCGCTGATCCATATCGAGGTCAGTCCCGACATCGTCGCCAAGGTGGTGTCGGATTGGACCGGGATTCCCCTGGGCAAGATGCTGCGCGACGAAGCCAGCACCATGCTCGAGCTGGAAGATCGGCTCGGAACACGCATCAAGGGCCAGGACCAGGCTCTGGCAACGCTCGGGGAGGTGCTGCGCAGCGCCAAGGCCGGCATTAAGAATCCGAATCAGCCGCTGGGCGTTTTTCTTTTTGTCGGACCCAGCGGGGTCGGCAAGACCGAGTCGGCCCTGGCCCTGGCGGATCTGATTTTCGGCAGCGAGAAGAGCACGATCAGCATCAACATGTCGGAATTTCAGGAGGCGCACACCACCAGCCGCCTGATCGGCTCCCCGCCGGGCTACGTCGGCTACGGCGAAGGCGGCATGCTGACCGAGGCGGTGCGGCAAAAGCCCTACTCGGTGGTCCTGCTCGACGAGGTCGAGAAGGCGCACTTGGATGTCATGGAGCTTTTTTATCAGGTTTTTGACAAGGGCACCATGACCGACGGGGAAGGCAAGGAAATCAGTTTCAAGAACACGGTGATCATCCTGACCAGCAACCTGGCTTCCGACGTTATCCAGGAAATGACGGCGGGCACGGGTGGGCTTGATCCGGAAACCTTGACCGGGGCCATCCGGCCGATCCTTTCCAACCATTTCAAACCGGCCCTGCTCGCCCGCATGACCATCGTGCCCTTTGCTAGCCTGGGCGCCGACGCCATGCGCGGCATTGTCAGCCTCAAGCTGGAACGCGTCCGCAAGACGTTGTGGTGCAACAACAAAATGGCCCTGTCGTTTTCCGAAAAGGTGACGAACGCCATTACCGCGCGCTGTACCGAGGTCGAAACCGGGGCGCGGAATATTGAATATATTCTCAATGCCAATGTGCTGCCGAAACTGTCGCATGCCATTCTCCATCATTTGAGCAAAGGGGAGATGCCGTCGGCCGTGCATCTCGACGTTGATGGCGACGGGACCTTTCAGTATCAATTCACCAACTGAGGCAGAGGAGAGGACATGAAACAGGTGTGGGTGACGTCGCTTGACCGGGATCCGGCCGCTGTCGGGATCGTGCTCGCCATTGCCAGACAGTACGGATTGGCGGCTGACGGCCATTTTTGGACCGATGACCTGGCAAAAATAGCCTGGAAGGGGCCATTGGACCGGATTGCGGATCCGGCGGTCGCCGTCTGGATTATTATCGGCGGGGTTCGGCCTGTGCCTGCCAGTGTCGGCTTTGGCCTCACCCTGCTGGCGCTCAGTGCGACCCGGCAACGGGAGCGCGGGCCTGTGGTTGTCTGGCTTGATCGAACGGCGGCCATGACCGCCGCCCAGCTGCCGACCCCGCTGCAGAGTGCGATTATCCTGCCGTTGACGTCCCCCGCACTGGGGGCAAAGCTGGTTGCCGCCGCCAATACTCCTTCTGTGGCGCCGGAACCGGCGCCGTATCGCCTGGCGGTGCATGCGCATGAAGGGTACGGAATCTGGCTGGAGGTCGGTCCTGCTGCCGCTTCCTGGGCCGGATCGCTCGTCGGTGTCGCCCCGGAGGGCCAAATCGTTTTTCAGGGCGTCGGACCTGCCGGGCAATTGCCGCAGAAGGCGGTTCTTGCCTATCCGGAACAGGGGCTGCAGCTCCGGCTGGGCGAGACGGAGTACATTGCCTGGGCGGTACGCAACCTGATAACCGCTACGGATTCGCATTACGTTAAGATCGACGGCGCCCCCGGATCGCTTGTTTTTGGGCCCTACACCGCCGATGACGATGCCGAGGTGTTCGTGCTGAAAACCTCCAGCGCCGTATAATCCCTGGCTTGCGCATGCGCGGAAATTTTCGAAAGATCGCGGTGTGGGCTCCTTTTGCCGCCGGAATCGGACGTCGGCCGGGCCAGGCCGTGAGTGTGCGGGAGGACCTGGCTAGAGCAGCCAGCGCCTTTGGCGACCATTGCGTGCTGGAGGTCCCCCGGGATTTGATTGCCGACGGCCGCATTGCCGTGCCCTTGCGGCCTCCTGCCGGATTGACGCCGGAGGTCTGGTTACCCCTCACTCCGCATCTGGCCGAACTTGTCGAGTCCCGGTCGTATTTGCACTCCGCCGAGGTTAGATCGGAAACCTCAATGGCACGCATTGCCGAACAGTTGCGGCAGCGTTGGCCGCAACTGACCGGCAGCTGGCAGCAGGTGGCGGCTGGCGAAAATCATGCGGTCGGCCCGGCGCACACACCATTGGACGACCTGCTCAACCTGGTTGCCCTGCCGCCGGAAAGAGACGGCGTTCATCCTGGGCCGGCGGCCGCTGGGTGGCGCCTTGAAATCGATGGCCGGCTCCGCGCCCTTTTGCAGGTGATCCTGGCCCATCCTGATTACAGGGAGCGCACGACGGCATGGCATGGTCTGAGCTGGCTGCACGCTCTTGGCCGGGGCAGTATGCGGTTCCACCTGGTGGACGTCGATTGCCACCATCTGCCCGAACTTTTTGCGCCGCTGGCAGAGGAGCTGATTCGGGAAGAACCCGATCTGCTGCTGGTCGATCTGCCCTTTGATCATACACCCCGCGATCTCGACACTCTCGCCGCCCTGGCTGAATTGGGCGATCGGCTGCTTACGCCGGTATTGGTCTGGTTGGGGCCGGCATTTTTTTCACTCAGTACATGGCGGGATCTGCCCCGTCTGCCGTATCTCACGACCCTGATGGAACGGCCGCAGTATGCCAAGTGGCGTTCCCTCCGCGCCAAGCCCGAGGCCCGCTGGCTTTCTGCCTCGGTGGGCCGTTTTGCCGCTGCCGGGCAGGATTCACTCTGCACCTCGCTGGGCAATGCTCCGCCCGTGACCGAACCGGCATGGATCCGCCCGGTGTGGGCGATAGCCGCTCTTGTCCTCCAGCAACAGGAGGAGAGCGGTCTCCCTTGCCCCATAACAGGGCAAGCCATCGTTCCGCCAGGCAGCGGCGCTCTCGAGCTGGAAGCTGTGTTTTCCGAGGAGCGCGGCGATCAGCTGTATCGGGCAGGATTCGCCCCCTTGCTGGCCATGAGCGCAAATCAGGTGGGGTTTACTGTCCTGCCGCTGGCGGACGGGACAAGTCTTGATCACCAGCTGTTGGTCCGGCGCCTGCTCAACTGGCTCTTTGCCGAACAGCAGCAACAGCCGCTGTTGTCCGCGCCGCAGCTCCGCACCATCGTTTTGGCGCAGCTGCAGCACTCCGGCATAGCGCCTCCGGACGAGTTTTCCCTGGTGACAGAAAACGGATTGCTGACGTTAACCATCCAGCTTTCCGGGAAAGTATTTCCAAGGAGTGAACAGGTCGTCCTGCAACTGCCCTGGGAGACTCCGCCGTTGCCGGACGGCAGCAACCATGGAGATTGTCTATGAAATTCCTGACGGAAAAACGGTTCAGTTTTGTCAGTTCAGCCCTTGCGGCCGACAGTTTCGGCGTGGTCCATTTCACCGGCACCGAGGCGCTCTCTTCGCTGTACGAGTTCGACATCACCCTGGTCACCGATGACCCGGCTCTTGATCTAGACGCGGTTCTGCGGCAGCCGGCCACCTTTACCATCCATCGCCCGGACGAGCAGCCGGTCGACTTCAACGGCATCCTGGCCCATTTCGAACAACTGCACCAGTTCAACGACTGCATTTTCTATCGGGCGCTTTTGCGGCCGCGTCTCTGGTGGCTGACCCTGACCCGGCACAACCAGGTCTGCCTCAATCTGCCGGTGGTCCCGCCGCCGCAGGGAGCGGCGCAGTCAAGCCTGATCGGTCAGGTGCTCAAGGACGGCGGGCTGAGCGCGCTGGATTATACCTTCCGGACGCAAAAAACCTATGCCCCGCTGGAATATGTCTGTCAGTACGGCGAATCCCATTATGATTTCATGGCCCGCTGGCTGGAGCGGGAAGGACTGTACTATTTTTTCGAACAGTCCGCCTCGAACGAAAAACTGGTGATCACCGATTCGGTCTTGAGTCATGTCGATCTGCCGCACGAGGGCAAGCTGCTCTATGCACCGCCCTCGGGGCTCGATGCCCAGCATCATGACGAGGTGATCAAGATGCTGACCTGCCGGCAGAAGATGCTGCCGCAAAAAGTGCTGCTGAAGGATCATAATTACGAACGGCCGACGCTCGAGGTCACTGGCACGGCGGAGGTCGACCCGAAAGGGCGGGGAGAGGCGTATCTTTATGGCGACTCTTTCCTGACCCCGGAGGAGGGCAACCGGTTGGCCGGGATTTATGCCGAAGCCTTGCTCTGCCGCAAGATCGAATTTTTCGGCGAAAGTACGGTGCCCTTTCTGATGCCGGGATACACCTTTGCCCTGGACCGCCATTATCGCCGTGATTTCAACCGTAAATACCTGGTCACCGAGGTCAGGCACGAGGGCAATCAGACCGGCTATCTCATTTCCGGCCTCCAGGGCGCGCTCTCTGGTATTGAACAGGGGGTGTCCTACCGCAACAGTTTCACCGCCATCCCGGCCCCCGTGCAGTTCCGGCCGGAACGAATAACCAGGAAACCACGGATTGCCGGCACGCTGCACGCGACCATCGATGCCGAGGGCAGCGGCCAGTACGCCGAGCTTGACGATCAGGGCCGCTATAAAGTCCGGCTGCCCTTTGATCTCAACGATGCCCACCAGTCCGGCAAGGCCTCCTCGTATCTGCGCATGGCGCAGCCGTACGCCGGGCCGAAACGGGGGATGCATTTTCCCCTGCCCAAGGGGACCGAGGTGCTGCTGACCTTCATCAACGGCGATCCGGACCGGCCAATCATCGCCGCCGCGGTCCCCAACCCGGAAACCCCGAGCCCCACCACCGCCCGCAACCAGACCGAGGCAGTGCTCTGTACCGGCGGGGGCAGCAAGATCCATATGGAGGACAAGATAGGCAGCGAAGGCCTCTTGATTCAAAGCGGCAGTCCACTCCAACAGAGTCATATCGCCATTGGCATGAATCCTTTGTACGGTGGCGAGTGGCAAAAAACGAATCAAAACTCCACGGACAAGGTCGAGAAAGCAGACGAGGAGAACAAAAACTGGGTCCAGGATACATACTCCTCGCTCTGTTCTGAGAATGGTTTGCACCTGTGTTCCGTTGGTCCGTGGAACATCAACGCCAAGATGAAATCAGAGACAATACTGGGCGCGAGTTCAAGTACTGTGTATGGAGTAGCCTCAACGACCGTCATTGCAGACCGCAGTGATCAGACCGTTGGTCTCTACACCGACATGGTGTTGGGTTCGAGGACCATTGCCCATTGCGGCACAACCACTGAATTCAAAGGTTGGAAGGCGGCGCTCATCCCCTTTTATACCACGGTACGGGGGAAGGAGGGGAAGATTGCCATGAGCAGTACGGAGTTGAAAGAGACGGTGACCAGCCTCTACACGCATCATATGGAATTGCTCGGAACGGTTGAAAGGCTGCAGGCCAAGCTCACCGAGATCCAGGTAGACAAGAATGTGATGCGGGGGAAGATCTCCAAACTTCAGGGGAAGGTCGATAGCCTGGAGGGCGAAAACGTGACGCTGCGTGGCCAGGTGTCGGAGATGAACGGTACGGTCACCAAAATACAGGGCGAAAGCAGTACGATAGTCGGCAAAGTCCAAAATTTGGAAGGGTCGGTGAGCAACCTGCGGGGTGATGTGACCAACGTGGAAGGAAATCTGGTCCGGGTTTCCCTTTCCGTAGCCCAGGTGGCCGCCTCGCATAGCACCATGTAAACCGATACCGTCGACAGAGGAAAGCCCGGAAGTAGATGAAAGTCATCAAGGATAACGATCTTTCGATCCTGTTCAAGCCGTGGGGGTATGGGGACAAGTATTACCTCCACCTCACGACCATTGTGGGGTTTTCTCTGCTGTCGCCCGCCACCCTCTTGCGTGAACAGGAACTCTGGGGGAAATTGCCGCAGTTGTTGGGCGGAACCGGCATGCTGGACGAGTCGATGCCCAAGGTCCGCGGCGAATTCCTGGTAACCGGAAAATGCCATGCCCCGGCAGGGGAAACACGCCGAGCCGGCAGGGTAACCGCGGCGGTCGGTCCGCTTGCAAAGCATCTGCATGTTTTCGGGGACCGGCACTGGCAACGAAACAGTGCCGGACTGCCGGTCATCAGCGATCCGGAACCCTTTGCCGCGATCGATCTTACCTACGAAAACGCCTTTGGCGGGCCGGATTTTACGAACAATCCCGTGGGCAAAGGGGGGGGTAGGAGAGGGGAGGGCGAAAAGACGCTCGGCCCCCTGCCCAATGTCGAGTTGCCGGGCAGGGAGATCGGCACCCCGACCGACCAGCCGGAACCCGCGGGGTTTGCCCCCCTGGATCGGATGTGGCCCCAGCGCTTCCTGAATGTCGGCACCTATGATGAGCAATGGCAAAAGACGCGCTGGCCCTACTTCCCCGCCGACATGGACTTCGAGTTTTTCAACATGGCGCCGGTCGATCAGCGACTGGACGGCTTCTTTACAGGAGATGAACAATTCCTTATCGAAGGGATGCATCCCGAACACCAGCGCATCCAAAACACCCTGCCCCCCGTCCGGCCCCGGCAGTTCGTGTACAGGAAAATCAACCCAGAGCAGGGGTTTGAACCGGACAACCTCCTTTTCGAGGAGGCGCTCTTACGGCTCGACACCGTCTGGCTCTTTCCGGAAGGCCTGGTGGGGGTGCTTGTTTTTCACGGCTCGGTGGAGATCCAGGACGAGGAGTATCTCGATGTGCATCGGCTCTACCTGACCAAGGAACCGACCAGCCAGCCTCCTGAAGATCTCACGCACTACCGGGATACGATGTTGGCGGGCATGGATCTGGGCGTGCCGATGGACCTGACCCCTTTTCAAGAAGCTGTGCCCAAATTTGAAGGGATGCTCAAAAAGTGGCGGAATATCCCCAAGCAGATCGAGGAGATCAAGAACCGCGCCATGGGGAAGGCCCCCAAGATGACCTATACTCCCGAGGAAACCTCGGCCATCCTCAAAGGGGGTATTGCCGGTTCCTCTACGGTTCTGGGCAACCTGGAACACCTGGCCACGAACATGCATGCCCAATACGGCCATCTGGTCAAGATCGACTTGACGCAGTTTGATGCCTGGCGAAAACGCCTGGAAGCAATGGGGCAGCGGGCCGACGACCTGACCGCTACCGCAAGGGAAATGGGTGAGCAGGCCGTAGAGGCCCAAAAAACGGCAGGGCGGCAACTTAAAGCACACTTTACCCCTGAGCAGCTCAAGCAAGGCAAGATTGATCCCGACAACCTTCTGGCGCCGCTCGCCTCCGAACCCTGGCAGCAGCAGGCCTTTGCCTTGGTACTGCGGGCCAGAAAAAGCCTGGAGAATAATCCGGAGGCCCTGCACCGGCTTGCTGCCTTGGGTTTCGAGCCGCCGACCATCGAGCGGGCCTGGCTGGGCATGGTCAACGAACCCCTTCGAATGCCTGGGAGCGACCTCGGATTCGGACCGGGCGAGTTGAAGGAAGATCCCGTCACCTTGCCGCCGGGGCTTGTGCTGCCGTTTTTTGAGGAGGCCGAGCCTCGCCGGATCGCCATCCGGAACGCATCGGACTGGCTGGCCGCCGCCGATGAATTCGTCCTTCCAGGTTCCCGGCCGGCGCCTGTTCTCCTGCCAAGCTGTCTGAAGGACAATCCGCCGGTCGTGGTGGTCGCGGAGCAGATGACCGCGCTTTTCCTGGAACAGGAGGTCGGCGATGCCTGCACGATCCTGTGGCTGCCCGACACCAAGGCGGACCTCGGCAAAGAGGTGGAAGATACACTGGAGCATGCTCTGCGCATCCTGGTGATCACCCCAGGGGTTGAACCCAGTTCCGAACTGGCACAATGGGCAGCCCAGCGTCCCAAGGCGGATCGCCTGGTCATCCCGGAAAATCAGCCATCGCTGTTCGCGGCCAGGCAGTACGGGGTCAAGATTCGTCCCTGGGTGCTCAAGGCCCTGCCGGAAGACTTTGCCAAGGCGCACGATATCGAGATCACCCTGCCGGCGGCCGGTGAAGCTCCCAACAGCTTCTTGGCCAAGGGCAATCTGGTTCCGCCCATGGATATCAAGGGGATGGTCGAAAAGGCCTTGGTTGAAATCAATGCCTTTTATCAACCCCAGAAAGATGCGCTGGGCCTTGAAAGGGAAAAGATGCTCGATCAGGCGGCGAAGGAGTTCAAGAGGCCCCGGTCGGAACTGGACGCGGCCCTGGCGCAAACACAGCAAACCCCGCCCGCTTCTCCCACGGCCATCGGCCGGCAGGTAACCGACCAGCTCAAAGCCGGACGCGAGGAGCTGATAAGGCAAGGGCAACTGACTTTCGAGATCAATGCCAAATACCAGGAAGCCATTGGCCGCGTTGAGCGGGATGCGGCAGAAGCCCAGGCCAACGCCGATAGGTTGCACGCCCGGCTGATTGCCTCGCAAAAGGAACTCGAGGATAAAAAGGCCCAGCTTGCCGCCGGAAGACTTCCGGACGACGCAGCCGAAACAATGCGGGCAGCCGGGCTGGATCCGGACAGGATGCGTGCCCTCACCCGCGAGGAGGTTGTCGAATTGCACGGCCGGGGGGAAAGCCTGTCCCTGTATAACCTCTCCGGGCTTGACCTCTCCGGCCTTGATCTGACAGGAGCCGATCTTTCCCGGGCACGGTGCGTGGCGACCCTGTTCGTCAACACGCGCCTGGCGGGCGGCGACCTTTCCCATCTCATGGCGAACAAGGCCGATTTCACCGGTGCCGATCTGAGCGGGGCAAAAGCGGCGATGGCGCTTTTTCCGGAAGCGGTGATGCGCCGGACGGTTTTCAAGAATGTGCGGTTCAAGCAGGTTTCTTTCAAAGATGTGGATCTGAGCGAGGCCGATTTCAGCGGAGCTGCCCTGAAACTGGTTTCCTTCGATTCCTGCACGGCCGATAACCTCTCCTTCCGGGATGCCCGTCTGGATTTGGCGGTTTTCAACAGCGTCAGCGGGAAGGCATTGGATTTCACCGGCATGCGGGGCTACAAGTGCCTTTTTCAACACTGTCGACTGGATGGGGCCGATTGTACGCAGGTTGCCCTGTCATCCTGCATGTTCATGAACTGTCAGGGAAAAAATGTGATGTTTGTCGAAGCGGATTTAAGCCGGACCAGCATCTGTCAGGGGAGCGTCTTTCCGGGTGGCGATTTCCGTCAGGCCCGAATGCATGAGAGTTGCATCAAGGACAGCGACCTCTCGGGTGCCGACCTGAGGAAGGTCAGCCTGGACGGCTCCTTATTCGAAGGGTGCGATCTGACCGGAGCCTGCATGCGAAAAACCATCGCCCCGCGGACCCGGTTTCATCGTGTCAATATGGAGGGCGCCGACCTGCGGGGGATCAATCTCCTTTTCGGATCGTTGCGGCGAAGCCGGCTGGTCAATGCCGACCTGTCGGCGAGCAACCTGTATGGTGCTGATGTGTACAAGGCTGTGCTTGGCCAGACCAAACTGGAGGGCGCCAATCTCAAACTGACCTTGCTTGCCAACGATCGGCAGCAGGATCGTGAATAATTCCCAGTCAACCCGGCAAGGAAGCGGAGCCCACCTTGGATCGCATTGCAGTCATTGCAGCCATCGCAAATAATGAAACCGTTGAAAACGTGGATCTGAGCGGCATCGACTTGTCGGGCGCGGATCTTGGCGGAGGGCGGTTTGAAAACGTTGTTTTCAGCCGCGCCGATTTCAGAAAGGCGAAAATTGTCCGCACCGGTTTCAAGAGCTGCTCTTTTGCCGGCGCTTTTTTCGATGCAACCGATCTGACCGCCGTGGATGTGCGGGCGATGGACTTGCGCGGCGCGAGCTTCAAGAACGCTCTGCTGCATAAGACCCTCTTGTCCGGCTCCAATCTTGCCGGGTGTGATTTCAGTCAGGCCCGGGTTTCCTGGAGCGTACTCCAGGAGACGGATCTCAGGCGGGCCTGCTTTGTGCGGGCTCATTTTGAAAAGGCTATCCTGCAGGACGCCCATTGCGAGGAGGCGGATTTTTCGGAGGCCGTACTCTTCAAGACCATTTTTCTCAATGCCCGCTTAAATCAGGCCAAGTTCAGGTCGGCTGCACTGCACAAAGTCCTTATGGCCGGGTGCAATCTGGCGGGTCAGGATTTCAGAGGCATGCGCTTCCGGGAGGTTAATTTTTCCAATGCGAACTTGCGTGAGGCCAACTTCCGCAGCGCCGATATCAGTGCCTGCGTCTTTACCGGCGCCGATATGTGCGGGGTGCAGCTCAACCAGGCGACGGCCAGGCAGAGCATGTTTCATCAAGCCAGGCTGAACAATGCCGACCTGGAGGGGGCGCTCCTGGCGCAATCCTACCTGGGCGAGGCCAACCTGGAAAACGCTATACTCCGCGGCGCGGTCCTCGAATCGGCCTCCTTGGAAAAGGCATTGGCCGGGGGAGCGGACTTCACCGGCTGCAACTGCCGGTACCTGGAGTTGAGCTATGCCGATATTTCAAACGCCGTGTTCAAGGATGCCGACCTCCATATGGCCCGCAAGCACGGGGTCATTGATCAGGGAGTGGACTGGGAGAAGGCGGGGGCCACGACCTACAGAAGTTCTCCCGATGATCTGGCCGAGGCCGAAGGCTGGCAACCTCCAGCATCCGTCCCCGATTAGAGAAAATGATCGAATCAGTATTTTTCAAACCAACGGTGTCGAACCGGAGGACATAAAATGATACAAGCAGCAACTTGTCATACGGACACGACAACAGCCCCCTTTTTTTCAGGGTGTGTCGGGGGCCGGACCGGCGATGTCTTCCATGTGCATGTGGGCAGCGAAAGAATCTTGGCCCGCAAGGCCAGCGGCTGCCTGCTGATCCCTGAAGTCAGCGATAGGGTTTTGATTTTTTCGGATCAGGAGGAACATTTCATCCTCTCTATTCTGGCCCGAAGTGCCGATTCTCCCCATGAAAACATGATTCTTTTTGATGGCCCAACGCGGATTCGGGTTACAAAAGGCGATTTTGCCCTGCAATCCCCGGGGGGGATGCAGTTGGCGGCAGCGGGACGCATCGATCTGGCAAGCGACGAAATCAGGGTGCACGCCTGCAAGGCAGAGGCGATGCTTGATCAATGTACCTTGTGGGGCAGGTTCCTCAAGGTGCAGGTGGAAGTGATCAAGTCCGCCGCCAGGACCGTGGACCAATTGGTGAAGCGATGGACCCTGCAGGCCGACAATGCGGTCCGCTACATCAAGGAGCATGACGAGGTGCAGGCCGAATCGGCCCGATACCTGACCGAAAAGACGCTGGTCATGCATTCAAAAAACGCCGTTCATACCGCGGAAGAACTGGTTTCCATAAACGGCGGCCAGATCAATTTGAGCTGAGCAATTTGCTGCGATGTCTTGAATTGCTTGCGTATTCTGCCCATTTCTGGAGGCTCTATGTTTCAACTCACCATGGGGCCAGGGATGAACCTGGCTTTCCCCGATGTCTGCAAAACTCCCACGCCCGCTGGGCCGGTGCCCGTACCCTATCCCAACATGGCGTCCTCTACCACCTCTTCTCCTGCCCCCTACACGATTACCGTGGATGCCATGCCGGTATTGAACCAGCTTTCAAAGGGGATGGTGAGTGGGGGCGATCAGCCCGGTGTATTACTCGGCTTGGCCGACCAGGCGATTGCCGGACAAACCCTGTACACCCTGGGATGCTTTACCATCTTCACCGGCGGGGCTCCGGCGCAGAGATTGACCAGCCTCACCGGGCAGAATGCGATGGGGATGCTTGCCAATGCCCCCGGGATGTGCAGTGTGCCCAGCCAGGTGACCGTTCTCACCTTGGGCTAGACTTTTTTTCTCTCAATACGAGAAGTTGTCGCTATCAGTGATTGCCCGGTGCGCCAGGCCCGTGCTTACGTCCGGAAAACAGCCACAACCGGAACCAGGCGAGGAATTCCGACTCGAGGTGGCACTGATTCAGGTAGCAGCTCTTTGCCCGTAGGTGTACGCTTGAAAAAAAAACGGTATGCCCGTCGTAACCATCCAGCTTTCCGGGAAAGTATTTCCAAGGAGTGAACAGGTCGTCCTGCAACTGCCCTGGGAGACTCCGCCGTTGCCGGACGGCAGCAACCATGGAGATTGTCTATGAAATTCCTGACGGAA